>Ga0182024_10023338_pt1 | contig 11086 bp, 11 predicted proteins | sample P32metaG_FD_120480 | JGI IMG/M metagenome (GOLD analysis project Ga0182024, IMG submission 120480) | Permafrost microbial communities from Stordalen Mire, Sweden - P3-2 metaG (Illumina Assembly) | ecosystem: Environmental > Terrestrial > Soil > Wetlands > Permafrost | place: Sweden: Stordalen... | reverse complement strand
GCGTGGCGGAAAACCACCTCGCCATCCTCGGCCCACACCTCGAAATGGCCAAGCCACACCCGCTGGTTGATCAGGTTGATCAGCTCCTGGGCCGGACCGCGCAGCGCCTTGCTCGCCTTGAGATCGATCGACAGGCACAGCTGAAGGCAATCGGCCTCGGGGCGCCAGGCGAACCACAGCTCGTAGTCCTTCCAATCGCCGGTGAGGGCGAAGGCGAGGTCGCCATCGTCGGTGCGGTCGAAGGACAGGTTCTCGGCCGTCAGCACATGTTCGACCACTTCCAGCGGATCGAGCGCGATCAGGGTGTCGTCTTCTTCCGGTCGGGGGATATCCATGGGGGCCTTTGGCGTCCTTCAGGCTCGTGAGCGGTGTCGCGCCGCCCGCGCGGGTGAATCGCTTGAACGATAGTAAAGCTAGTCTGCTTCGCGCCGTCCGTCTCGACCAAGGGTTCAAGTATCTTTGCTGGGCTTCGGGGCGGCTTCGGCGGGTTTCGGCGCCGCCTTGAGACCGGCGATCTCGGCGCGCAGGCTGGCCACCTCCGCTTTCAGGGCCTCATACTCTTCGCGCCGGATGAGATCGAGGTCGGCGGCCCATCTGTCGGTCTGGGCGCGAAAAGCGCTCTTGGCCTCCTCGCCGGCGGCCTGGGCCAGGCCCATGGCGGCCTGGGTAAGCTTGGCCATTTCGTCGAGGAACGGATTTTGTGTCTGCATGTCTCTTCATAGGCCAAACCGGATGCAAAAGCGAACGGGCGCGCCGGGCCGGCAACCAAAGTCAGGCCGCGCTCGTCGGATCGAATCTCGCCACCCGGTCCGCCATCGCCCGGGCTTCGGCGAGGTCGCGGCCGGTGACGGCGTCGATGAGACCGCGCCAGAAGGTGTACTTGGCGAGCCACGGCCGAGCCAACCGCGCCCCAGCGAGCGCCAGCGGGATGAAGATTAGTCCACCCAGCACGTTTATCGCCATAAACTTGGGCATGAAATCCGAGACGGCATAGAGATCGACGTTCAGCACGCCCTTGAACAGCACAATAGCGAACGGAATCCACCAGACGACCTGACCGGTGAGAAAAGCCCACTGAAAGGTGCGCGCGCGCTGCATCCTCAAGGCCGCGAGGCGCTGCTGAATTTCCATGGGCGGCCGGCCGAAATCCACGGCTCGCAAGGCTTCGCGCTCAGCGAGCGTGACAATACCCATCACGATCGTCCAGGCGTCCAGCAGCAAGGCCGGAACGAAGAATTTCCAGTCGCCGAAATGGTCGACGAGAAACGCGCCGAAGCCGAGCAGAAAGGCGATCCACACCCATAGTCCGCCGCCGCTCATCGCGCCTCGCCGGCGAAGCCTCTGCCAATACTGATCGGTCAAGGTTTCCCGCGCCAGATCGGCGTTGAGATTAAGCGCCTCGACCAACATGCGGTCACGTCTGGCCCAGTCGGCCCTAAGATCGTCGAGATCCATGGGATCGCCTCCTATTGCGATGCGCCGAGCTGGCTTTGCAGCCCAAGTTTGATGCGGCCGAGCCGCGTGCCGACGTTGCCGGCGGTCGTGCCGAGCATCTCGGCAATCTCGGCGTGATTGAACCCGTCGAGATAGAGCAGGACGAGGCCACGGTTCATCTCGTCCAGCCCGTCGATGAGCGCGTGCAGGACTTGGCTTCTGTCATCCTCGGCGCCAAACGCGCTGTTCGCGTCGGCGACGTTCAGTCCGATCTCCAACGGCGCGGCGCGCGGGCGTCTCCCCTCTCTGCGCCGGTGGGAAATCGCCACGTTCATCGCCACGCGGTAAGTCCAGGTGGCGGCGCTCGAGCGGCCGTCGAAACGATCGAACGAGCGCCAGAGCTGGATCGCCATCTCCTGGATGAGATCGCGGCGCTCCTCGATATCGCGGCAATAGATGTAGGCAACCTTGTGGAGGGTGCGCTCCTGGCCTTCGAGTAGAGCCCGGAATCCCGCCTCGGCGCTGATTCCGGTCATGTCTTTGACCTCACGGGGAAGGGCTGCGGCGATCATTTGGTTGGTTAGTCGCCGCGCCGGCCTCAATCATCACACGCGGACCGAGAAAACCATCGCGCCTTGAAGCCGGGAGCGCCTCGCACGCCTTGGCCTCGCCGGCGGCGCGTTAGGGGCTGCTACCCTTTGACGCGAGGCGGCGCTAAACAGCATCGACCATGGCTCTGACCTTCCCCGACATCCATCCCGAGGTGTTCACGATTCCGGCGCTGCATGTGGGCGCTCTGAACCTGGGGCCGTTTCCCATCCGCTGGTACGCCTTGGCCTACATCGCCGGCATCCTGCTGGGTTGGCGGTATGCGGTAGGCCTGGTCAGGAACCTGAAGCTCTGGGGAGGCCGGGCGCCGGCGGCGACCCCGGCCCAACTCGACGACCTGATTCTTTGGCTGACGATGGGGATCATCGTCGGCGGTCGGCTGGGCTATGTCCTGTTCTACATGCTGACGGTGGCCGATCAGCGGGCCCTGCTGGCGGCCGATCCGTTGGAAATCTTCCGCGTCTGGCATGGCGGCATGAGCTTCCATGGCGGGACCATCGGGGTGATCGCGGCGCTGGTGGTGTTCGCCCGCACCCAGCGCATCGAGCTTCTGCGCCTGGCCGACGTAGTAGCGGCCTGCACGCCCATAGGGCTCTTTTTCGGCCGGATCGCCAACTTCATCAACGGCGAGCTTTGGGGACGCGTCACCACCGCGCCGTGGGGCATGGTGTTTTGCGGCCGCAACATCGCCACCTACGCGAACGGCGCCTGCGTCGCCGGCCATCTCCCCAGGCATCCCAGCCAGCTCTACGAGGCGGCGCTCGAGGGGCTGCTGCTCTTTGCGATCCTGCGCTGGGCCATACACCGCGCGGGATGGTTGCAACGTCGCGGCGCGATCACCGGCCTGTTCCTGGTCGGCTACGGGCTGATGCGCATCACGCTGGAGAACGTGCGCATGCCCGACGAGGGCCTACGAAACCTGCCGCTGGGCCTCACCGTAGGCATACTGCTCTCCGTTCCCATGGTGGCGGGGGGCGCCTGGCTCTTGTGGCGCGGATCGAGGGCGCCGGCGCCCGCCGCCGAAGTCGTCGACGCCCCATGAGGCTGCGCGACCGCCTGGCGCGCCACATCGCCCAGGCCGGGCCGATCTCGATCGCCGACTACATGGACCACTGCCTGCACGACATCGAAGGCGGTTACTACGCCGCCCGCCCAAAACTTGGCCTCGCCGGGGATTTCATCACCGCCCCGCATGTGTCGCAGATGTTCGGCGAGCTCCTCGGCCTATGGGCGGCGGAGGTCTGGGAACGCCTCGGCCGTCCGTGTCGCGTTCGGCTCGTGGAACTGGGCCCGGGCGACGGCGTCATGATGACCGACGTCTTGAGGGCGGCGAAAGCGGCGCCGGGGTTCCTGGCCTCCAGCGAGGTTTGGTTGGTGGAGACAAGCGCGCCGCTTCGCGTGCTGCAGCAAAACACCTTGACCGGCGTGGCGCCCAGCGTGCGATGGGCGGAGCGCTTCGCCGACGTGCCGGCGGATGCGCCTCTGATCGTGCTCGCCAATGAGTTTCTGGACTGCCTGCCGATCCGTCAGGCGGTGAAGAGAGAAGGGGGCTGGGCGGAGCGGCGGGTGGGCGCGGATGAGAAAGGCCGGCTCAGCTTCGAACTGGTCGGTCAATGGTCTTCTCGGGGGTCCTCTCGTGGGTCCTCTCGGGCATGCGCCGGGTTGCCGGCTGGACTGCGTGCCTTGCTCCCTGGCGAGGCGGCCACACCGCTCGGTTCGATCTTGGAATGGTCGGATGAATTGACCGCGCTGGGCCGGACCATCGGCGAGGTGATCGCCCACGTCTCCGGCGCCGCCCTTTTGATCGACTACGGCCGTGACGCGGCCTGTTGCGGCGACACGCTCCAGGCCGTGCGCGCGCACGGCAAGGAGAGTCCTATGGCCCATCCCGGCGAGGCCGACCTGACCGCTCACGTCGACTTCCCCGCCTTCCTGCGTGCCGCTCACGCGGCCGGGGCCAGGACCGCGCCGATCATCCGCCAAGGCGATTTTCTTCGCGCCCTGGGCGTCGAGGCGCGCGCCGCCGCGCTGGCCGGCGCCTCGCCGGAAAAGCGCGCCCTCATCGGTCGGCAACTCGCCCGCCTGATCGCGCCTGATCAAATGGGCGAACTCTTCAAGGCGGCCTGCGTCCATTCGCCGGGCTTGGCCCCGCCCGGCTTTTGAGGCGCCGCGATGACCGGTCCGCCGATCCTGACCTCGCCCTTGTTGGCCGCCGTCCCCGGTGTTCGCCACGCCTTCTTCACGCGCCACGGCGGCGTCTCGAAGGGAATCTACGATAGCCTGAACCTTGGTCGCGGCTCCGGCGATGAGCCGGGGGACGTGGCCGAGAACCGGCGCCGGGCGGCCGGCGTGTTCGGACTTGGGTCCGAGGCGCTGAACACCTGCCATCAAGTCCACTCCGCCGGCGTGATGACCATCGAGGGGCCGTTGGGCGCGGCGCGGCCGCGAGCGGATGGCCTGATCACCGCGCGCGTTGGCGTCGTCTGCGGCGCGCTGGCCGCCGACTGCGCGCCGGTTCTGATGGCCGACGGCGAGGCGCGGGTCGTCGGCGCCGTCCATGCCGGTTGGCGGGGCGCCCTGGCCGGCGTGGTGGAAAACGCGGTGGCTGCGATGGTTGCGCTCGGGGCCTCTCCGGCGCGGATGATCGCCGTGGTGGGACCGTGCATTGCCGCTTCGTCGTACGAGGTGGGATTGGAGTTCCTCGAGCGTTTCGAGGCCGGCGCGCCCGGCGCGGCCCATTTCTTTTCTTCCGGGGACGACGTCGGAAAGCGGCACTTCGATCTGCCGGGATTTGTAGTCTCCCGCCTGCGCGGCGCGGGCGTCACGCGCAGCGAGTGGGTCGGCCGGGACACCTGCGCCGAGGAGGACGCGTTCTTTTCCAACCGCCGCGCGTTCAAGCGCGGCGAGGGCGACTACGGACGACTGTTGTCGGCGATCATGCTGGAGGCGAGCCACTCGCGCGTGCGCGTTTCGCCGCGGCCCAAACGGGTCTTGCTCCGCCGCCAACGGCTGGTAGAAGCCATGCGGGGCCGCATGAGCCAAGAGGCATGAGCGGCGGCGGGGAAGTGGTTCGATGAAGCTGCTGGCCGGCAACTCCAACCTCCCACTCGCCGAGGCGATCGCCCAGTCCCTGGACGTGCCCTTGACGCGGGCCCAGGTGAAGCGGTTTCCCGACAACGAAGCCTGGGTGGTCATCGACGAGAATGTCCGCGGCGAGGATGTGTTCGTCTTGCAATCCACCAGCTATCCGGCCAACGACAACCTGATGGAGCTGCTGGTCTGTGTCGATGCGCTGAAGCGCGCCTCGGCCAAACGGATCACTGCGGTGACCCCCTATTTCGGCTATGCGCGGCAGGATCGCAAAACGGGCGGTCGCACGCCCATTTCGGCCAAGCTGGTGGCCAATCTGATCACTCGCGCCGGAGCCGACAGGGTGCTGACCATGGATCTCCACTCGGGCCAGATCCAGGGCTTCTTCGACATTCCCACCGACAATTTGCAGGCGGCGCCGCTGATGGCCGTCGATATCTCGCGCCACTACGCCAAGACGGACGAGCTCCTGATCGTTTCGCCCGATGTCGGCGGGGTGGTGCGGGCCCTGGCCCTGGCCAGCCGATTGAACGCGGGCCTGGCCATCGTCGACAAGCGCCGCCAAGGCCCCGGCGTCACCGAAGTGGCCAACATCATCGGCGACGTGGCCGGCCGGCGGCTGATCATCTTCGACGACATCGTCGATTCGGCCAGCACGCTTTGCAGCGCCGCCGCCTCGCTGGTGGAGGCGGGCGCGGCGGAGGTCAGCGCCTATATCACCCACGGCGTTCTCTCCGGCGCGGCCATCGAGCGGGTCGACGCCTCGGCCCTCAAGGAGCTGGTGGTCACCGACTCCATCGAGGCCGATGGTCGCATCGGCGCGGGCGGCAAGATTCGCGTGGTCAGCTGCGCGCGCCTGATCGGCGAGGCAATTCGCCGCATCGCCAACGAAGAGTCGGTCTCCAAGCTGTTCGACTGAAGCCTGTTCACCAAAAGCTGTTCGACCGGCCGGCCGTGTCGCGCGTATCGTCACATTCTCGCCGATTCGGTAACGCAGATGTGTCGCGCGGGGTCTCAGGGGGCATCGTCCGGGGGATCCTTTAGGAGATCGTTTAGGAGATCGATAAGACAGTATGCATATGGCCAAACCCATGCGCGCCATGCTGGCGATCCTGGCCGTCGGGGCCGCAATCGCCGTGCCGGCGATGGATACCTCGGCGCGGCCGAAACCGCAGCCGGTCTACGAGCCGCCTCCGCCGCCCCCGCCTCCGGCCCCCGCCGGGCCGGTCGGCTTGCCTGATCGCCTGCTCAGCGATGCGGCGGCCTACCAGGCCTATCTCGACCGGGTGACGGCGACCGCCCCCGGCTTCACCAGCGGCGCGTCGGTGGCGCAGGCGTTGAGAGACGGAGCCGCCTACGAGCCCAGGGCCTTCATTCGCGGCGCGATCGCCTACGCGGCCGTGGCGGCGCTCGAGGATCCGACTTTCGTCGGGGAGTTGCGCGCGGCGGGCAACAGTCCCGAAAATCGACGCCTGATGGTCGGCTACATTGTCGCCGATCCAGCCTACGCCATCATCAACTTCAGGGCTTCGGACCGCGCGGCCGGCCTCGCCAAGGAGGCGCTGAGCGGCGCGGCGCTTCGCCTCTACGCCGAGGGCAAGCGGATCAAGCAGTCGGCCTATGACGTGCAGCACCAGGACTGGTCGAAGCAGGATGTCGTCGATCGCAGCGGGCGATTGGCCGCCGTGGAAGCGTCATCGGCCGGCCCGATCCCCCGCGCCGACGATCAGGTGCCGGCGCTGCAGCGCTCGATGAGCGGCGTCGCGCCCTTGGCGATCACCGCGGCGCCCGCCGAGCCCCCCTATACGCCGCTCCTGGCGCGCGCGCTTCAGGTCGCGGCCATCGCCGCCCTTGGCGAGGCCGGCGACGACGCCTATGACCAGCTCACGGCCCTGGCGACGGACGACAACACCGCCAGCTGCCTGCATATCGCCAAGCTCAATCTCTATCAGTGCCTGGCGGTCGCCAAGCCAAACTATGAGGACATCTTCTGCATGGGCCAGCACGCCATGGCCGACACCGGGTCGTGCCTAGTCAAGAACGCCGGCGCCGCCATGCCCATCGAGGTCGCTCCGGCGCCTCTCGGCGCGCCCCCAGCCGCCCACTCCACCGCGGCCCGCCGCCCCCGGCCCGCGCAAGGCTGATTGCGTCGCGGCGCGGCCGCGTGTATCTAGCCGGACCTTTTTGATCGACCCCGACGGGTCCCCCAGGCGCCACGCCGCGCGGCCTCGCTCTCGCCGCGCGGTCGTTTCTTTTTGAGGCAAGACCATGGCCGATATCGTTCTGAACGTGCAAGTGCGCTCTCGCGCCGGGACCGGCGGGGCGCGACAAGCGCGAAACGCGGGCCTCGTGCCGGGCATTCTCTACGGCGGGGCCAAGGAGCCGGTGTCGATCGCCGTGCCCTCGGGGGAGTTCCGCAAGGCGCTGCACACCGGCAAGCTGCTGGGCCACTTGGTAACCCTGAAATATGGCGACGAAGTCCAGCCGGTGATCGCCAAGGACGTGCAGTTTCATCCGGTGACCGACGCCCCGGTGCATTTCGACCTGTTTCGCGTCGACGCGCACCAGACGATCCGTATTTCCGTGCCGGTTCATTTCCGCAATCATGACGCCTCGCCCGGCCTTAAGCGCGGCGGCGCCCTCAACATCAATCTGCACGAACTGGAGCTGATGGCGCCGGCCGATCGGATTCCCGAAGATGTCGTCATCGATCTCACGGGCCTGGATATCGGTGATTCCGTGCGGGCCGGCGACGTCGTTTTGCCGCCGGGTATCGAGGTGACCCCCTACCACCGCGACGCCACCGTGGCGTCCATCGCCACCTCCTCGTCGATGATGGAGGAGGAGGCAGAGGGCGACGAGGCGGAAGTCGTGGAAGGCGAGGCCGTCGCCGAATCCACCCCCGAAGCTTAAGGTCCGCCGCCTTCCAAAGCGGCGCGGGGCCATGTTGATCTTGACGGGCCTGGGCAATCCCGGCGCGCAATACGTCAACAATCGGCACAACATCGGCGCCATGACGGTAGGGGCCATCGCCCGCAAGTGGGATTTCGCCGCCGAGCGCCGGCGCTTCTCGAGTCTGGCCCGCGAGGGCGAGATCGCCACGCCGGCCGGCGCGATCCGCACCCTCATTCTCAAGCCCCAGACGTTCTACAACGAGAGCGGCCGGGCGGTGGGCGAGGCCCTGCATTTCTTCAAGCTCAGCCCCGCCGACCTCGTCGTCTTTTATGACGAGATCGATCTGGCGCCGGGCCGCTTTCGAATGAAGACCGGCGGCGGCGCGGCGGGCAACAACGGCATCCGTTCCATCGCCGCTCGCATCGGCCCCGACTTCCGACGCGCCCGCATGGGGACCGGACATCCCGGCCACAAGGATCTGGTCCACGGCCACGTCCTGTCGGACTTTCATAAGTCCGATCACGCTTGGGTCAGAGCCCTGGTCGAGGCCTGTGTGGAAGCCCTGCCCATGTTGGCGGCCGGCGAAGACGAACGCTATCAGGCCGAGGTGCTGCGTCTGGCCCCGTCGGCCAAGCTCGACCCGCGCGCGAGGGGCGAATAGGCTGTAGGAAAGGTCCTTCCATGCTGCCGGTGTTCGGCCTCTCGCTGCTCATTTCCATCGCCCTGTGCGTCCATGCCGTGCGCACTGGTCAACAGATATATTGGCTGTGGATCATTCTGCTGATCCCCACCATCGGCGGCCTGATTTATGTGGCGGCCGTCGTAGTTCCCTCTCTTGTGGCGGGGCCTACCGCTCGGCGCCTGGGCCAGGGCGCGCGAGCGGCCCTGGACCCGACGCGCGAGTACCGCGAGGCCCGCGCCGAGTGCGCCCAGGCGCCCACGGTCTACAACCAGATGCGCCTGGCCAAGGCGGCGTCGACCCTGGGTCATCACGAAGAAGCCCAGGCGCTTTACGGCCGGGCCGCCCACGGCGTTCACGCGGAAGATCCGGCCCTGCTCATGGGCCGCGCCGTGGCCCTCATCGAACTTCGCCGTTTCGACCAGGCGTTGGCGCTAATGGATGTCATGGGCAAGGACGCCGACAAGGGGCGGACCCCCGCCGCGGCCCTGGCGCTTGGGCGCGTCTACGAGGGTCTCGGCCGCATTGGCGAGGCCGACACCGCCTATCAGTGGGCGGCCGGCCGCCTGCCCGGCCTGGAAGGATTGGGCCGTTACGCCGCCTTCCTTGCCAGAACCGGTCGTCGGGACGAGGCCGCGGAAGCCGTCACCGAGATGGATCGCCGCATCGCCAAGGCCAACCCCCGGTTTCGAAAGGACGGGCGGACATGGCGGGACTTGGCGGCGCGCGCCGTGGCGGGCGCATGACGGGCGGGTTTGTCTCACCTTTGCCGTCATGATCGGTTAGAAGGCATTCGCGTTGTATCCTGTGGAGGCCCCCGTGGCCGCGTTACCCTCTCCTGTGTTGAGTTTGAGCGGCCTGGTGATCGAGCGGCGTTTGGCGCCGGCCGAGACGCTGGCGCGGGCGCGGCTCGTCCAGAGCGAGACGGGCGAACCCCTCGACACGGTGCTCACCAGGCTGGGGCTGGTGTCCGAGCGGGCGCTGGCGGCGGCCATTGCCGACGCGGCCGGCCTGCGCATCGCCAGCCAGGCGGATTTTCCCGCCGAGCCGCTGGCGCCCGAGCGACTGTCGCCCAGGTTCCTGCGCGACGTCCGCGCCGTGCCGCTCAAGGAAACCGCCAGCGGCGTCGAGGTGGCGTTCGTGGACCCCTTGTCGACCTACCCGATGGAAGCCATGGCCTTCGCCCTCCAACGCCATGTGGTTCCGGTGGTAGCGCGTTCGGGCGACTTGGAGGCGGCCCTCGATCGACTCTATCCCGACGACAGCGCCCTGGTCGGCGAGGCCGGCGGCGCCGACGAAGCGGATGTCGAGCGCCTGAAGGATCTTTCCAGCGATGCGCCGGTGGTGCGGGCCGTCAACGCCCTGATCGGCCGCGCCGCCGAGGCGCACGCCTCGGACATCCACATCGAACCCACCGAGGACGTGCTGAAGATTCGCCTGCGCATAGACGGCGCCTTGCGCGACGAGGAACCCCTGCCGCCCCACCTCAAGGCCGCCTTCGTCTCGCGGATCAAGGTCATGGCGGGCCTCAACATCGCCGAGCGGCGTCTGCCGCAGGACGGACGCCTTAGGCTGGCTGTTCGCGGCCACGACATCGATCTGCGAGTGGCCACGTCCCCGACCATTCACGGCGAGACCGTCGTTCTGCGCCTGCTCGACCGCTCCAACCTGGCGCTGGATTTCGAGACGCTGGGCTTTTCCGGACAGAGCCTGGCCCGCTATCTGCGGGTGTTGCGCCAGCCGCACGGCATCGTGCTGGTGACCGGACCCACCGGCAGCGGCAAGACCACCACCCTCTACGCCTCGCTGGCCGTGCTCAACACGGCCGACCGCAAGATCCTGACCATCGAGGATCCCATCGAATACCGCCTGGCGGGTATCAACCAGACCCAGGTCAGCGCCCAGATCGGCCTCAACTTCGCTGCCGCCCTGCGCTCTTTCCTGCGCCAGGACCCCGACGTGATGATGGTCGGCGAAATCCGCGACCTGGAAACAGCGCAGGTCGCCGTCCAGGCCGCGCTCACCGGCCACACCATCCTCTCCACCCTGCACACCAACAGCGCCGCGGCCGCGGTGACGCGCCTGTTGGACATGGGTGTCGAGCCGTTCCTGATCACCTCGACCTTGAACGCGGTGCTCGCCCAGCGGCTGGTGCGGCGACTCTGCCAAAAGTGCCGCGAGCCGTTCGCGCCAACGCCGGAAATGCTGGCGGCCCTCTACGCCGACCACCCCTTCGGGCGGATCGAGACCCTCTACCGGCCCGTGGGGTGCGAGGCGTGCGGCGGCGACGGCTTTTCGGGGCGCATCGCGGTGCTCGAACTGTTGGTGGTGGACGCCGAAACGGAGCGCTTGGTGCTGGCCAGGGCGGAGGCGCGGGAG
>Ga0182024_10023337_pt1 | contig 11087 bp, 7 predicted proteins | sample P32metaG_FD_120480 | JGI IMG/M metagenome (GOLD analysis project Ga0182024, IMG submission 120480) | Permafrost microbial communities from Stordalen Mire, Sweden - P3-2 metaG (Illumina Assembly) | ecosystem: Environmental > Terrestrial > Soil > Wetlands > Permafrost | place: Sweden: Stordalen... | reverse complement strand
CGAACCGCAACCGCGACCAAGTGGTGAAACTGGGAAACACGCGACGTTCAGACCGTCGTGCCACTTAAATGGCTTGGGAGTTCGACTCTCCCCTTGGTCATTGAACAGGCCAGAGGTGAGAGGCCAGAGGCGATAGGGACGAGGAACGAAGCGCGCAAGCGAACGGCGCGTTCTTCCTCTAGCCTCTGGTCTCTAGCCTCTCGCCTATTCGCCGCAGGTGGGCCAGTGCCCAGCCGAGTTTCATAAGCTCAGCCCGCCGGGTGCGACCCCCGGACCTGCTACTTGGCGCGCAGGGGCAGCGCGCATTTTTGAATACGGCCGGGTACGCAAAAGGGAAAAGCGGCTGGGTCGAGAGCCCGGTGATTTTGTGGGTTCGACTCCCACCTCGGCTACTGTCCGTCAAAAAACACGATCCCGTGGTCCAACGGCGAAGACGCCTGGGTGACAACCAGGAAAGTGATGGTTCGACTCGGGCACCGCGGCGAATAGCCGTGGTCCGGGATCATTCCGCGGCAACGGTCTGTAGGTGTTCCGGCGGCACGCCTCCTTGGTAAGGAGGAAGACCGAGTTCAATTCCCGGACGGACCTTTGGGGGAAACACGAATGGGCTGCTCGTCCAACGGGAAGACGCCTGGCCTGCAACCAGGGAATCGGGGTTCGACTCCCCGGCGGTCCACTGGGAACAGGCGAGAGGCTAGAGGCGACAGGCCAGAGGTAGGAACGAAAGACAACGTCGAATTCGTCCGTCCTCTAGCCTCTGGCCTCTCGCCTCTGGCCTGTTCCGGAAGGTAGCCGGATACGGTTGGCCGGGCCGCTCTGCTAAGGCGGTTCTCCATGGTGAGATGAGGGTTCAAATCCCTTGCCTTCCGCTGGGGACAGGCGAGAGGCTAGAGACCAGAGGCGAGAGGTATGAACGGCGACGCGACGTCCAACGCCGACTCCCTCTGGCCTCTTGCCTCTAGCCTCTGGCCTGTTCCGCCCCGATGGTGAAACGGACGATCACACCTCGCTTCTAACGAGGGATTCCGGGTTCGAGTCCTGGTCGGGGTACTGAGAGCAGGCGAGAGACGACAGGCCAGAGGCGAGAGGTAGGAATGGCAGGACGATGTCCAACTGCTTCTTCCTCTGGCCTCTGGCCTCTGGGCTCTCACCTCTGGCCTGTTCCATGGTGGCTGTAGCTCAATTGGCAGAGCGCCTGGTTGTGAGCCAGGTCGGTGCCGGTTCAAACCCGGTCGGCCACCCATGCATGAAAATGACGAAGGCCGAAGCACGAATGTCTAATGAATCCGGCGGCGGCGCGAACATTGGCAGGCGCGGGCTCGTCTTTAGTGCATTCGTCATTAGGTCATTCGTCATTCGTTAGACATTCGACATTAGGCATTCGTGGCAACATGACTACCCTCACTCTCCAACGCCCCACGCTGGTCCTCAACCGCAACTGGCAGCCGGTGAACGTGGCCACCGTGGCCCGGGCGCTGGTGCTGGTTTGGAACGAATCAGCACGCGTGGTCGATCCGAGCGACTATCGGCTCTACACCTGGGCCGATTGGTCGGCGCTGGCGCCGCGCGCGGATGAGCCGTTCATCCAGGCGATTCGCCAGCGGCTGCGGGTGCCGGAGGTGATCGCGCTGGCCGGCTACGACCGGGTGCCGAGTGCCGCCGTTAGCTTCAGCCGCCGCAATATCTTCAAGCGGGACCATTACACTTGCCAGTATTGCGGCGTGCAGCCGGGCGGCGAGGAGCTGTCGATCGACCACGTCGTGCCGCGGTCGCAAGGGGGCGCCTCGACCTGGGACAACTGCGTGCTGGCTTGCATCGCGTGCAACAAGCGGAAGGCCGACCGGACTCCGCGGCAGGCTGGCATGAAGCTCCGCAAGCCGCCGGTCCGGCCGACTTGGAAGCCGATGTACGCCCGCGAAAGCGGCCGCATCGCAAGCTGGTCGAAGTTCGTCAGCGAGGCATATTGGAATGTCCCGCTGGAAACAGGCTAGAGGCCAGAGGCTAGAGGCGAGAGGGACAAAGAGCGACGGTGGAAACGACCGGCGCATGTTTCCTCTGGCCTCTGGCCTCTGGTCTCTAGCCTCCCGCCTGCCGCCTGCCTTGCGGGTGTGCCGGATTGCATGGCAGTCCTCGAAACTGCCGGACGAGGTTCGATTCCTCGGCAAGGCGTTGAGCAGGCCAGAGACTAGAGACAAGAGGCCAGAGGTAGGAACGGCGCGACAACGTCCGTCTCCCCGTCCTCTAGCCTCTGGTCTCTGGCCTCTCGCCTGTCCCCGTCCTCGGTGTGTGCCGGATTCGCACGCGACCCTGCGAAGGTCGAGGACCAGGTTCAATTCCTGGCGAGGACACTGGATTTGCACTTTTTCATTTGGCTGTGGCTTCGGCTTCACGTTGACCGCCGGCCAAACCGATGGTAAACTTGTGACAGTTGATGTTGCCTGTGCGCTTCTTGATAGCAGCACAGGGCGACTTCAACTGGCGCTGCTAACCAACAGGAGACCGACCATGCGATCCTTGCTCAACAATCGTGCGTCGGCGAGCCTGCGCGCCAGCTAGCGGCTAAGATTTTCTTCTCGGCCCACGCGGGCCAGGCCCTCTCGCCGTTTTTCCGCGGATACACCGTTTATCTTGCATGCGCTCACGTTGCGCGTGCCAACCATTCACGAGAGAGAAAATATGAATCGCAAGCGTATATCCAAGAGGCAAATGCAGTCGCTCTGCGGCGAAATCCGCCCGGACGATGGAGTTGATCCCGCCGAATTGTTTCGCCCGACGCGGAACAGAAACAACAACGACCGCAAGGCGCAGCAGCTTTGCCGTCAGGTTGCCGATACGTTGAGTTTGGTGTTGAGCGGCGAATATGGCGAAGAGCTGCGCGATCTGCGGATTGTTGCCGTTACGCCAGCTCCCGATGCGACCCAGTTGTTGGTGCTCGTTGCGCCAGCCGTCGAGGGGGCCAAGTGCGATCCCGACGCCGTTCTCGCAAAGCTGGCGGACGCGGCGGGCAAATTGCGCAGTGAAGTGGCTGCCGCGATCACTCGCCGCCGCGCGCCAAAGCTGATCTTCCAGTTTATCGCCGGGCAATCGGCGGAGGATGTGCAGCCATGAATCGACAACCAGAAGCGGCGCCAATGCGGGCATGGCTGATTGAACCGTTGCCGCCGGATGTGGCCCAATCGGTCGAGCGACTTTGCCGGGCGGAGGACGTGCGGCACGTGGCGTTGATGCCCGACGTGCATTTGGCAAACGAAGTGTGCGTCGGCGTGGCGATGGCGACGGAGCGGCTGATTTATCCGGCCGCCGTGGGGAGCGACATCGGCTGCGGCATGGCGGCGCTTGCGATTGATGCGGACGCCGAGTTGCTGGCCGACGAAACTACGGCGGCGCGAGTATTGAGCGGGATGTATCGGCTGATCCCCTCGATCAAGCATTCCCGCGAGGCTGTGCCGGAAAAGCTGCCCGACTGTTCGCATGATGCACCCTTGAGCGATTCGCGGCTCGAAAAGCTGAAAGACCGAGATGGCCGATTTCAGTTCGGCACGCTCGGCCGCGGAAATCACTTTGTCGAGTTGCAGGCTGATGAGCACGAGCGGCTTTGGTTGATGGTCCATAGCGGCTCGCGCGGGATGGGGCAGGCGATTACGGCTCATCATCTGAGGAAGGCAAATGCTGACGGACATCGCGACCGGCTCGTCAGCATCGACGCTGAGTCGGCGGCTGGCCAAGGTTATTTGAGCGACGTCGCCTGGGCGATTGCCTATGCCGAGCAAAATCGGCTGGCGATCCTGGTCGCGATGGAACGGCTGCTCGCCGAATTGTTCGGAGTCGCTGCAATCCCCGAAAGCTTGATCCACTCGAACCATAATCACGTGCGGCGAGAGGCGCACCAGGGGCAATTCTATTGGGTCCATCGGAAAGGGGCTCTCTCGGCGGCAGCGGATGAGGCTGGGGTTATCCCAGGGTCGATGGGATCTGTCAGCTTTCACGTCATCGGGCGAGGCGAGGAAACGTCGCTCTGTTCCAGTTCGCACGGCGCGGGGCGCAGCCTGAGCCGTGGCGAAGCGTCGAAAACAATCAATGTGCGACAGCTAGAACGCGAAATGCGCGGAGTATGGTTCGACCACCGCCATGCAGCTATGCTGCGCGATGAAGCGCCGTCCGCCTATAAGGATATTCACGCAGTGATGCGCGCCCAGCGCGAGTTAACCAGGATCGAGCGCCAACTTCGTCCGCTGCTGAGTTATAAGGGTATTTAACAACGCCCGCGAACCTCACCTGCACAGATTCGCTCTGAGACGAGTAGCGACATTGACTTCCAGCGGCGTCTTGCCATTTGTGAACAACACGATATTCAAGCGATTTCCAAGAAGGTTTGCCGCAACTGGGCCAGTGGCGCGCCCAGCTCCAACCTGCGAAGGTGGTTGGTTGAGCGCGTTCCGCGAATGGGTTATGACGAAGGTTGCGGCGGGCGAGCGTGGTTAGCTCAGAAGGTAGAGCACCAGACCCATAATCTGGCTGTCGCGGGTTCGACTCCCGTACCACCCCGGGGTTAAAACCCCAGTTGACGTTGAAAACGTCGACACCAAGAAGCCCGCGGGAGGCGGGCGAGCGTTTGGTCGGCCGTGGACAGGGACAAACATTGGCCGTGCGGAATTGTCTTGGCTGCTGGCCGAAAGGCTGGCTCCGAGCCAACCGAGCGGCGGTGAATGCCATGCCAGCGGCGGCGGCGCAATGTGCCTTGCAGTCCGTCGATACCGCGTTCACACCGCGATGGTGGCGGGCAACGGAAGCCGCGCGTGCATTGCCGGGGATTCATTCCCAGGCAACCGCGGCGGCCGAAGCTGCCAAAAAACTATTGAGGGCGTGGATCGCTCAAGCGAAACTCGCACAAAGTGGCGCGACCAAGCGAACGTTCCGCCTTCCAAGGGTGTCTCTTCACGCAAGCAACAAGATTCCGGCCCATATTGCCGGCAGCGACTGGCAATAATAATGTCCGAAAGTGAACGGTGACCAATGATCGTCAAGCACATCAACATTCGCAGCTTTGAAATTGGCCTCTGTTTTCGCGACCGCGAATTCCAGGGCCTGCTGGAGCCGGGCCGCCATTGGTTGTTCGACCCGCTGGGCAAGCTCCGCGTCGAGATTGTCTCGCAGCGCGATCCGTGGCTGCTCCACGAGAAGCTCGACATGATCGTTCGCTCCGGCGCGCTGAAGGATCGGGCCATCGTGCTCGATCTGAAGGACTACGAGCGGGCGCTGGTTTGGATCGACGGCCGGTTCAGCCATCCGCTGCCGCCGGGCCTGTTCGCTTATTGGACGGGCCTGCGCGACGTGCAGGTGGAAATCGTCGACGCCCGCCGGGTGCGATTCGAGCATCCGGACCTGCGGGTCATCACGCGGGCGGGCGGCGTCGACAAAGTGCTGGAGCTCGGCACGGTCGAGCCGCATCACGCGGGCGTGCTGTTCATCGACGGCCAGTTCGTCGAGACGCTGGCGCCGGGCCGCTACGCTTTTTGGAAGAACATGGCGCAAGTCAAGTTCGTCCAGGAAGACCTGCGCGAGGCGATGGTCGACATTGCCGGCCAGGACATCATGACGGCCGACAAAGTGACGCTCCGCATGAACGCGGTGGTCACTTACCGCGTCGTGGATGCCCGGCAGAGCGTCAGCACCGTCGGCGATGCCCGGCAGGCGCTGTACCGCGAGGCCCAGTTGGCCCTGCGGGCGGTGGTTGGTGGCCGCGAGCTGGATACGTTCCTGCTCGGCAAGGAAGAGGTGGCCCGCGAGCTGGAGGAGTTGATCCGCCCGCGGGTCCGGCAGTTTGGTCTGGAATTGATCTCGGTGGGTGTGCGCGACATTATCCTGCCGGGCGAGATGAAGGACCTGATGAACCGGGTGACCGAGGCCAAGAAGGCGGCCGAAGCCAACCTGATCGTCCGCCGCGAGGAAACGGCCGCCATGCGCAGCCAGGCGAACACGGCCAAGCTGCTGGAAACCAGCCCGACGTTGATGCGGCTGCGCGAGCTGGAGGTGCTCGAAAAGATCGCCTCGGCCGGCAAGCTCAACATCGTACTGGGGGAGAAGGGCTTGACGGACCGCGTGGTCAACCTGTTGTAACGTGTCGCGGCAAATGGGCCGGAGGCTGGGAGCAATCCTGGCCTCCGGTTTTTGCGTCAGTCGTCGAGCTTGCCTTTGGCAAGTGCCAGCCGAGCCGGCTGACGCGATCAATCACTCCGTGCCTTGCCGCCGGCGTCGAGCGAATAGTCCCAGGCCCAACGCACCCGTGGTCGTCAGCAGAAGTGAGGTTGGTTCCGGCACGGCTGCTGTGGCGCCGCCGAGCGCCGCGTCGTTGCCGCTGCTGCCGTCCAGCGAGGGGAGGCCCGTGCCGGCGGGGGCCATCGTGGCCACGACGATGTAGTCGAATTCCTAGCCGTCCGCGGTCGGCGTGATCACGTTGGAAAATGGGGCGTCCGTACCGTCGGGGCGGGCAAGCAATTGAATGGTGATCAGCGGGGCCGCGACTGACATAGCCGGCGATGACCCAAGCAAAACAAGCAAGCCAACCAGCCAGCATCGGAAGATGCGACGATTCGTGGGCCAATTCCTTGCAGGAGTTTTACTTCTGCCCGGCAACGCGAGCGGCTCGACGCCGCGGTCTAGGGTCGATACTTTGCCCCGGCCTTCGCGCTGCCCAGCTTTTAGATGCCCGCCACAGCGAATCCCGTCATTCAACTCCGGCGCCCGGCCATCCCGGTTGTTAGTCCGTATCTTAAAGACGATAACAAGCGAAATTGGCGAAGGCAAGCAATTTGTTGATCTCAATTGCGGTTTCAATTCCTCCCTGTCGCGCCGGGCGCGGGGGACAGGTTGAGAGGGATTGCCGGCAAGGTCCGTGCCACGCGAAAGCCGAAGTAGCCGGTCCGGAGCTTGGGGTGATTGCTGTCGCGGTTGGCGGAACGGATGTTCGGTGCTCGGGCGGCGAATGAAGCGCCGCGATATACGAGAAACAGCTTGTCGTCGATCGCCAGCTCGTCCTCTTTGTCGTCGCTGGGTTCTTTTGATTCAGGATAAGGCTTGTAGGTATTCTGACACCAATTCCACACATTTCCCTCCATGTCGAACAATCCCCAATCGTTCGGCTTCAAGAGACCAACCGGCCAGATCACTTCCCGTGAGTTGCGGTTATACCATGAGTATTTTGGCAATAGGTCCTCTGCCGAACCGAAATACCTGCTGGTCGCCGTTCCGGCCCGAGTTGCATATTCCATTTCAGCTTCGGTTGGCAAACGATAACCACCCAGGCTCAGATAGTTGGGCTTTAGTTTAATCACTTCTTCGCTGTCTTTCGTGCCGGCGATCTCATAGCAGAGCTGCGATTTGGCGAGGCCTGCTTGCGCGCTCAGCCAATTGCAGTATTCGGCTGCCATGCACCAGTCGACAAACACGACCGGCAAATCGCGCGAGCGCCTGTGGATTTCTGGCAATACAAGCTCATAGTCTTTCCAATATCGCTCGTACTGCTCAAGCGTGACCGGCTTGGCCGCCAAGGCAAACGTCCGGCCGATGCGCACTTTGTGGAGAGTTTCGTCGACGTTGTCGGATCGGCCGGCTTCGCTAGTGGGCGAGCCCATCATGAATTCCGCGGGGCCGGGAAATACGACCATTGTCTGTCCCTCACGGTTGACGTACCAATGGCGAATCGTTCCCGTGGCGCCGCCGGGCGGCGCGACTCCTGGATCTGAAATCTCCCGGCTCACTTCTTCGGGACGCTTTTGTTCGTTGGCCCACCGGCCGTTCACCTCTTTAAGCCATTTTTCCATTTCCCATTGCCGCAGCAGCCACTCCGCCGCCGCATGAAGGCCAGGATCAGCGTCCGTTTCATACATTTTTTGCAATTTGGGCAACAGGGCTTTACGGGCCGGGGGCGGAAGCTGCCGCTCGCTGAATTCACCGAGGCTGAGGATCAGCCCGCGCAGAACGGAGACCTCCGAAGGATTGTCAACACTTGGTGGGGCCGTCAGTCGCCTCAAAAGTTCAGTGGGATCGGCGTCCAGCGGGGCAAAGCGATGAATCAAATAACTGCGCACGGTCGGGTCGCGGTAGCCGCGCAAGCTCGGGTCGGGGTTATAGGCCAGCAGCCGCCAAACCTTTTGCGACAGCGGCGAAGTGTTATTAGGTTCGTCCATTCTCAACAGCGTCACCGCCGCATTGGCCTGCCGTTTGGCCAATCGTTCCTTGGCGTCGTTCGAGGCATTTGGTTCCGGTTCGCTGTCGATTGCGCCGGTCAGCAGGGACGTGAATTGGTCGGCTCGCCCTTTCAATTTGGGGTAAATAACGGCGAATTGCTCATCGTCGGCGTCGAGCAGCAGATCTGTAAGTTCTTTCGGTTGGTCGACAACATAGTCGATCAGCAGGTTCGTCGCCAAATAGCGCTGGGCGGCCCGCTCGGGACGGCGGTCGCGGAAGATATCGCCAAGCGGCTGCAACAGGGCGCTTTTCACCCACCAAAACGCATTGCTCCAATAGCTTAGAAAAACCGGATCTTGGCGGACGAGGTCTTGAGCAACCGAGACGCTCAACTTACGCCAGCTCTCGTTGTTCGCGTCGAACTTCGCCAGCGCCGCCGCGGCCCGCAGACGCGAGTCTTGCTGGCCCTCCTCCGGCGATTCGACGACTGCCCAGAGCTTTTCCACTAAACCGGCACGGTATGGCTCGAGCGCGTCGCAAATCACCAGCACCTCAGGCGGCTCGGCGATCAGCAGTCGATCTTCGAGATAATCCAATTGGCCCGGATCATCGGGCAAAAGCGCCAGGGCAACGCGCAACTTGGTCCGGGGGATGGTTTCCGCGGCCGGCACTTGATCCAATTTCAATAAGAGCGGATCGGCCCACCGCCGCAGGCCGGACAGCTTGCCGATAATCTCGGGGACTTGGTCGATGTCGGCCGACACCAGTTTGTCGACCAGCGCGTCGGCCCGGGCCCGGCCGACAACCTCGCGGCCGATCAACAGCGCGGCGACAATTGCAGCGGCCCCGAAGGCTAGTTGCATTCCGCGCCGTCGGGCCGCGCGGGCCAACATGCGCCGCTGGCCCTCGCTCCACTGACTCGGCCTGGTGAACAAGCGGATTTTGGCGTACTCCCAAAGCGTTGGCAGGCGGCTGTTGTCGGGCTTGGCGTTCCAGGTGGCCCAAACTTCGTCGAGCAGGATTTCAGCCCGGCCGCGGCGCGTTTCCTTTTGTTTGCGATGGAGCCACTGCCGCAGCGCGGAAATAAGATAATCGTGCGTGAGCTGGTAGAATCGAACGGCGGAATCCGCGGCAGGCGCGACGGGATTCAGCGGAGCAGAGCCGACCGGCGCGACAATATCGGCCGATGGAGCCGGCTCGTCTGCTCCATCTCTAGCCTCTGGCCCCTCGTCTCTGGCCTGTTCCGTCGGCGTAATCAACCGCAACTCATTGTCCAGCAATCGGAGCAAAGCGTCGAAGTCGCGTGGGTGGCCGGCGTAGCCCGAAGCGGCAAGCAGTTCCTCGCGCGAGCGCATGGCTCCCTTGATATTGGCGCCCGCGTTGGGGAGCAGCGCTTTCAAAACGGCTCTAGCGGCTTTTTGGTACAGCGAATGATGGGGCGGCGCGGTGGATGCGGAAAACGTTTCCTCGAGGAACGCGACGCCAACTCCCGCGGCGCCGCCGACCGCCTTGAGCGTGGCGGGGGTCCAGGGTTTCCCCTTGACCATTTCGGCGAACAGGGCAAGCCTTACCGGGATGACCTTCCCTTCCTCCGCCAAACCGGCCACGGCGTTCTCTATAAACTGCCGCTGTTGCGGGCGGTCGTCACCAGGGCTCTGCGACATTTCGCCGAAAGCCCGGCCAAACGCGGCCAGCACTTTTTCGGCGTGGCGCGTTGGAAACAGATCGACGGCGGCGGAGTTCTCCCCCTCGACCAGGCAAACCTCCAAGTCGCGCATGAAGCGAGTGGCAGCCATCCAAAAGTCGTCTCGCACCATGACAATGCATTGCAATCGCACGCCGTCGCACTGACGCAGCGATTGCACGAGCTCGACGTTCTTCTCGTTCCCCTTGGCGTGCAGCCATTGCTCGAATTGGTCGAGCACCAATAGCACCTTCTGTCCCGATTCCAAGAATCGCCGCTGCCGCAAGGCGGTCAGCGATTCGATCAGTCCCAGCCCGTCGGGCAAGCCGGGGAATTGCCGCCGCAATCGCTTGAGCAGGCGAGCCTCGGCGTCTTCGGTGGCCTCGATGTAAATGGTCGTCACCGAACTGGCCAGCCGGGGCAGCAATCCGGCTTTGACCAGCGAAGACTTGCCGCACCCGGAAGGGCCGTAGATCAGGCCGACTGAAAACGCGAGATCGACATCATTCGTTTCGATGCGCGTTTTCCAGAAGCGAATGCTCTCGGGCAGTCCCTCGCGATCGCGCGGACCGGGAAGCAGTTCGAGGAAAAAATCCGCGTCGTGGGCCTCGAACGACCGCAATCCCTTGGGCATGATTCGCGGGAATTGGCTGTCGGGCGGCGGGGAATGTGGCGTGGATTGCGGGGTAGATTGCGGCGTGGAACGCGGGTTCGATTGTGGTGTTGATTGTGGCGTAGACGCGGGCGTTTGCGCGGCGTCCGCCGCTTCCTGCCGAAGTCGGCCGGACCACGACGATTTAGGCTCGACCGACGCGCTGGCCATGAAGCAACGTAGATCGTCAGCGAAGTCGGTCGCCGCCGTGTATCGGTCGGCAGCCCGTTTGGAGAGCGCCTTTAGGCAGATGCGTTCGAGCTCTTTGGGAATCTGGTCGTCGATTTGGCGGAGCGGGCGAGCTTCGGCGGAGGCGATCTGGTTGAGCAGTTCGAGTTGCGATTCCGTTTTGAACGGCCGCCGCCCGGCGAGCAGTTCGTAGAGCACAACGCCCAGACTGAAGATGTCGCTGCGGCCATCGACACGATGCCCTTCGCCGCGGGCCTGCTCGGGACTCATGTATGCCGGGGTGCCAACGTAACGCGGCCCGCGGCCGATGTCCTGCTCGCGCAGGGCCAACCCGAAGTCGCCGATAAACGCCTTGCCGGTTAAGTCGAGCAGTAT
>Ga0182024_10023334_pt1 | contig 11087 bp, 9 predicted proteins | sample P32metaG_FD_120480 | JGI IMG/M metagenome (GOLD analysis project Ga0182024, IMG submission 120480) | Permafrost microbial communities from Stordalen Mire, Sweden - P3-2 metaG (Illumina Assembly) | ecosystem: Environmental > Terrestrial > Soil > Wetlands > Permafrost | place: Sweden: Stordalen... | reverse complement strand
CCGAACCCAAGACCGAACCAAAAGCGCCGCCGACGCTGAGCCCGGTGGAGCGCCGGGCGTTCCGCGAATTGGCGCAGGAACTGACGGCGCGCTTACGCGAACCGCAGCCCGCGCCGGCCGAAACCGGCGCCGAAGGTCAGCCAGCCGAGCCGCCCGAAGCCGCCGCGGATCTAGCCGAGGCTGCACCGGCAGCGGACGCGGCCGCCGAGCACGTCCTGCTCGACCGCATTCCGATCGGCATCCTGATCTACCGGCACGACGGGCTGCTCTACGCCAATCGGCATTTCCTCGAATGGACCGGCTACGAGAGCCTGGCCGCGCTCGAGGCGGCGGGCGGCCTCAGCAGTCTGTTCGCCGGACCGGTCACCGGCGCCCTCGCCGAAACGAGCGGCGCGCAATCGCTGTCGATCGTGACGCGCGGCGGCGACAGGCTGCCGGCCGAAGGCCGCATGTTCACGCTGCCCTGGAACGGATCCTCCGCGCTGGCGCTGATCCTGACCAACGGTCAGGCCGCGGCGGGCCATCGCGAGACCGAGACCGCGCTGCGGTCCGCCGAGAACGAGAACCGCGAGCTCAAATCGATCCTCGATGCCGCCACCGACGGTGTCATGACGCTCGATGCCGACGGCCGCGTCGTCACCGCGAATGCCCGCGCCACGACTTTATTCGGCCACGCGGCGGCCGACCTGACCGGCCGCGCCATCGGCGAATTGCTCGCGCCCGGCAGCGAAGCCGCGGCGCGCGATTATTTCGAGCGTGTCGTGCAGGGCACGAACGTTCTCGATAATGCGCTCGACGTCGAGGCGCGCGCCGGCGAAGACCGCGTCCTGCCGCTGGCAATGACGCTTTCGCGTCTCGGCGGCGGCCGCTTCTGCGCCTTATTCCGCGACGCCGGCAGCCGCAAGCAGATCGAGGAAGAGCTGCGCAACGCCAAGCGCGATACTTTGCGCGCCGCGGCGGCCAAGGCGGAATTCCTCGCCAAGGTCAGCCACGAGATTCGTACGCCCCTTAACGCCATGACCGGCTTCGCCGAGGTCATCATGGCCGAGCGGTTCGGCCCGATTGGCAACGAGCGCTATCGCGAATATCTCAAAGACATCCACAATTCCGGCACGCACCTCGTTTCGATGCTCAACGACCTGCTTGATCTCTCCAAGATCGAGACCGGCCAGGCCGAGCTCACATTCGCCAACGTCAATCTCAACGAGCTCACCCAGCAGTGCGTCGGCATCATGCAGCCGCAGGCGAACCGCGCGCGGATCATTATCCGCACCTCGCTCACGCCGGGACTGCCGCGCGTCCTCGCCGACGAGCGATCACTGCGGCAGATCGTGCTCAATCTCATCGCGAACGCGATCCGGTTCACCGGCCCCGGTGGCCAAGTGATCGTATCGTCGGTATTCTCCGACAGCCGCGAGGCCGTGCTGCGCGTGCGCGACACGGGCGCCGGCATGAGCGAGAAGGATATTTCGGCGGCGCTCGAACCGTTCCGGCAGACGGCGATCTCCGGAAGCTGGGGCTCGGGCGGAACCGGCTTCGGCCTGCCCCTGACCAAGGCACTCGCCGAGGCCAACCGGGCGAATTTCAGCATCAAGAGCGCCCCGAACGCCGGCACGCTCATTGAGATCGCCTTCCCGCCGAGCCGCGTGGTCGCCGACTAGCGCGGCAGACCGGGATTCACAGGCAGCGGCCGTCATCCCCGCCGATCGCGCCTGACGGGCCTGGAATCGGCTAGACTTAGAATCGTCGTGTTTTCGCCGTCGGCTACGGCGAACCACCGTGAGGTGCGACGATGCGCATCATCAAGATCGTCCTGACGCTGATCTTCGCCGCCATGGCTTTGCTTCCGGCGGCGGCACTCGCCGGCGACGACGTCGATCTTCTTTTGGTGCTGGCCGCCGACGTGTCGCGCAGCGTCGATGCCGCAAAATTCCAGTTGCAACGCGAGGGCTATGCCGCCGCCATCTCCGATCCGCGCGTAATCGATACGATTCAATCCGGCCGCAATGGCCGCATCGGATTGACGTTCGTCGAATGGTCGGGTGTCGGCGCGCAGCACGTCGTGATCGACTGGATGACGGTCGGCGACGCGGCTGCGGCGAAAGATTTCGGCGACCGACTGATCGAGGCGCCGCGCTCGTTCGCGGATCGCACCTCGATCAGCGGCGCGATCGAATTCGCGATGAGCCAGCTCGCAATAGCGCCGTTCCGGTCCGCCCGCCGCACCATCGATATTTCCGGCGACGGCACCAACAATGCCGGCCGCGACGTCGCCGAGCTGCGCGACGAGGCCGTCGGCAAAGGCATCACCATCAACGGACTTGTCATCTTCAGCGAAAACCCGATGGCGTGGAATCCCGACCACACCAATCCGCCCGGCGGGCTCGACAACTATTATCGCCACAACGTCGTCGGCGGTCCCGGCGCCTTCGTCATGGCCGCCCAAAACTTCGACTCGTTCGGCCAGGCCATCATTGCCAAGATGATCGCCGAGGTGGCGCAGGCGCACGAAGTCGAGCCGTGGCGCGCGTCGGCGCGCTAAGCGCCGCGGCCACGAAAGCGACACAGAGACCGGGCAGGTTTGCAGCCCACCTGCCGCTCGCTATAGTCAAGCGGCCTCACAACAATCGGAAAACGACCCGTGATCGCGGCCACCGGCTTGAAACGCCTTGCGATTGCCGTTGCCGCCATGGTCGCGGCGGCGTTCGTCACGCTGGTGGTGCTGTCTTTTCTCATTCCCGCCACCGCGGTGCGCGACGCGGTGAAATCCGAAATCCATGCGGTGACCGGCCTCGATCCGCTGCTCGGCACCGACATCTCGCTGTCGCTGTTCCCGTCCGGAATGGTGCGCTTCCGCAAGGTGCTGCTCGGCGACGGCCATACCGGCGAGCCGGCCGTGGCGGCTGACGAATTGACGGCGCGGCTGCGTTATTTTCCGCTGCTCGCCGGACGCATCGAGATCGCCGACGTCACGCTGGTGCGGCCGACGATCAATGTCGCGTTCGCGGCCGACGGGCAATCGAACTGGTCGGGGCTGATCGATTCGCTCGCCCGCGCGCTGCAGCCGGATCACGAGCGCACCGCGTCATTCTCGGAGATCCGTATTCAGAACGGCACGATCGTCGTCCATGACGCCGGCAAGAATGTCACCGAGCTGCTTGAAAATGCCGACTTTCAGGTCGCGTGGCCGTCGATCTCGCGCAGCTTCGGCGCCAATGGCCGCTTCCTCTGGCACGATGAGCCGGTCGAGGCGAGCCTCACGCTCAGCGATTTTTTGGCGGCGCTCACCGGCGAGCGGTCGGGCGTCAAGGTGCGGCTCGCCGGCGCGCCGCTCAATATCGCCTTCGACGGCGCGGCCAGCGATCAGCCGACGCTGAAGATCGAAGGCACGCTTGGCGTGGAAGCGCCCTCGCTGCGCGATGCCTTGCGCTGGACCGGCAAGAGCAAGCTGCCGTTCGGGGGTTTTGGGCGCTTCGCGCTGCGGGCGCAGAGCGATATCGGCGGCGGCGTCGTTTCGCTCTCGAACGTCAATGTCGAGCTCGACGGCAATACCGCCGAAGGCGCGCTCTCCTTGTCGACCGACGGTCATCGCATGGTACAGGGCACGCTCGCCGCCGACGCGCTCGATCTGACGCCTTATATCTCGGGCATCCGGCTCCTCGCCGCGAACGAGCACAATTGGGATCGCCTGCCGATCGCGCTCGACGGTTTTGACGACTTCAATCTCGATCTGCGGCTGTCCGCGGCGAGCGTCAAGATATCGACCGCGCAATTGGGGCGCACCGCCGTCGCCGCGAACATGCACGACGGCAAGCTCGATCTCACGATCGGAGAATCGCGGGCGTTCGGCGGCGTCGCCAAAGGCTCGCTCGGATTTGCTCGTGCCGACAACGGCGTCGCGGTGAGTTCGCACATGCAATTCCTCGACGTCGATCTGGAAAATTGTCTCGGCCAGGTGTTCAGCCTGCACCGGCTCACGGGCCGCGGCAACATGACGATCAACGTCGATGGCGCTGGAAATTCCGTATTGGCGGTGACCCGCGCGCTCGATGGCACGGCAACGCTCAACGCTCATGACGGCGCCCTGACGGGCCTCAATGTCGAGCAATTGCTGCGCCGGCTGGAGCGCCGGCCGCTGTCCGGCAATGGCGACTTCCGCAGCGGGCGCACGCCTTTCGATCAACTCGCCGTCAATCTCAAGATCAATCGGGGCATGGTGACCGTCGACGATATGCATATCGACGGACCCACGGTGCGGCTTGCGGTCGCCGGCCAAGCCTCGGTGCCGACGCGCGATCTCGATCTGAAGGGGACGGCGACGCTGGTCTCGACCGCCACCGCCAATGAGTTCGATTTGCCGTTCGTGATTCAAGGCCAGTGGGATGACCCGATCATGCTGCCGGACCCGCAGAGCCTGATCCGCCGCTCGGGCGCCGCCGCGCCACTGCTCGACGCGGCCAAGACCCATAATGCCGGCGATGCCGTGCGCGCCGTGATCGACCAATTGCTGGCCTCGCCGCCCGCCGCCTCGACGCCGGCCGTCGCTCCAGCCACGTCTCCGGCCATGTCTCCGGCCTCGGCGCCCGTCGGGCCGAAGGCCCAATAGCCCCCAAAACCGCTGCCGATTGCGTCCTACGGCGCGCCACTTCGCGCAGCTTTCGGATTTTTGCTCTATGATTCGCGCCGCACGAATCAGCGCGGGTTTCTCGCCCGCGACGAGGGCAGGATGCTCAGCCACCTCACGCGCACTGTGGTCAAGGTGCTGATCGCGTCGCTGATCGTCGGGACGATCCTTGCGCATTTCGGCATCAGGACCGATGAACTGTTCAAGTCCGCGGGGATGTCGCCCGAGCGGATCGAGGATCTGGCGCGCCAGGGCCTCGCCTGGGCGCTGCCCAATTTGCTGCTCGGCGCCATGGTGATCGTGCCGGTATGGTTTGTGTTCTACCTGTTCCGGCCGCCCGGCGAGAGCCGCGATTGACGATCACAGCCGCGCCGGCGCGCCTCGTGCCGTACCGAACTTGGTGAGCAGCGACGCGGCGATGACGGCAATGCCCACCACGCCGATCATGATGCTGCAAACGGCATTCATCTCCGGCTTCACGCCGAGACGAACCTCCGAATAGATGCGGATCGGCAGCGTGGTCGCGCCCGGTCCCGTCGTGAAGCTCGCGATGACGAGGTCGTCGAGCGACAGCGCGAAGGCGAGCATCCAGGCGGCGGCGATGGCCGGGACGATCAGCGGCAGCGTTATCGCCATAAATGTGCGCAGCGGCGACGCGCCGAGATCCATCGCCGCCTCTTCGAGGCTGACATCGAAATCAGCGAGCCGCGCCTGCACGATCACGGCGACAAAGCACATCGCCATCGTGGTGTGCGCGATCGCCACCGTCCAGAATCCGCGGTCGATCGAGACGGCGACAAAAAGCAGGAGCATCGACAGGCCGGCGATGACCTCGGGCATGACCAGCGGCGAATAGATCATGGCGGCGAAGACGAGCCGGCCGCGAAAGCGGCCGAAGCGCACCAGCGATACCGCCGCGAGCGTGCCCAATATGGTCGCGGCCGTCGCCGAAATCAGCGCAATACGGATGCTGATGAAAGCCGATTCGAGGAGCGGAGCGTCCGCGGCGAGCTCCGCGTACCAGCGCGTCGACCAGCCGCCCCACACCGCGACCAGACGCGACGCGTTGAACGAAAAGATCACCAGAATCGCGATCGGGAGATAAAGAAAGGCGATGCCGAGCACCAGCGCCGCAAGATTGAACGAGGACAGTTTTCGCATCGTCAATCCCGCTCGGCGCCGCGCATCGCCTGGTACTGGAAGACGACGATCGGCGTCACCAGCAAAATGACCAGCACGACGGCAACCGCCGCTGCGGTCGGCCAGTCCTTGTTGGCGAAGAATTCCGTCCAGATCGTCTGCCCGATCATCGAGGTCCGCGAGCCGCCGAGCAGATCGGGAATGACGAATTCGCCGACGATCGGGATGAAGCACAACAGCGCGCCCGCCAGCACGCCCGGCATCGACAGCGGCACGGTCACCAGCCAGAACGTCCTCCAGCGCGGGCAGCCGAGATCGGCCGCGGCCTCAAGCAGCGCCTCGTCCAGCTTCTCGAGCGTCGCATAGAGCGGCAACACCATGAACGGCAGATAGGAATAGACGATGCCGATATAGACCGCCGTATTGGTGGACAGCCAGATCGGCGGCTCGCGCACGATGCCGAGCGCCATCAGCACTTGATTGAGCGGGCCGTCATGCTGAAGGATGTTCATCCAGGCATAGATGCGGATGAGAAACGAGGTCCAGAACGGCAGCATGACGAGCAGGACGAGTACGGGCTGCAAATGCCGCGGCGTGCGCGTGATGGCGTAGGCGATGGGATAGCCGATGACAAGCAGAAGCAACGTCGAGAACGCGGCGATCTCGAGGCTCTTCACATAGGACAACAGATAAAGCGGGTCGGAGCCGAGGAAGACGTAATTGTCGAGCGATAAAGCGGCAATGAAATCCCTGACGCCGTGCCAGCCGGCCGCCAGGTCGAACACCGGCGTATAAGGCGGCTGGGCGATTGCGGTCTGCGACAGGCTGATTTTCAGCACGATCAGGAACGGCACCAAAAAGAAGAGGATGAGCCAGGCATAGGGAATCCTGACCACGAGCTTCGTCATGAAAGAGTTTTTCGGCTGCCCGTTCATCGAGTTTTCATCGCGTCAGCACGACCGCCGCCTCCGGCGAAAAACTGAGCCACACTTCGTCATCCCAACCGATCGCGCGCTCGGCCGTCCGGCCGGTATTGGCGATCGCCGCTTTCACCGGCGCGCCCTCGCCGATGCGCAGCTTGTAGATCGAGAGGTCGCCGAGATAGCCGATATCGAGAACCGTTGCGGCGATGCAGTTTTCGCCGTCCGCCGTCGGTCTATCCGGCGTGATGCGCATTTTTTCCGGGCGCACCGCAACCCAAACGATAGCGCGCGGTTCGGCATCGATCTTGGCGGCAACGCGTAGCCGGCCAAACGCCGTGCCTTCGACGCTCGTGCCATCGTCGCCGAGCCGGCCTTCGAACAGATTGACGTCCCCGACGAAGTCCGCGACCCAGCGCGAATCGGGCCGCTCGTAGATTTCGGCCGGCGGCGCCACCTGCATGAGCCGGCCGCGGTCCATCACGGCGATCCGATCGGCCACCGTCATCGCTTCGCTCTGGTCGTGCGTGACAATGATGAAAGTGAGCCCAAGGCGGCGCTGCAATTCCATCAGCTCGAACTGGGTCTCGCCGCGAAGCTTCTTGTCGAGCGCCGCCATCGGCTCATCGAGCAGCAGCACGCGCGGCCGTTTGACCAGCGCCCGCGCCAGCGCCACGCGCTGGCGCTGACCGCCTGAAAGCTCGTGCGGTTTACGCCGGCCGAAGCCTTCGAGCTTGACCAAAGCGAGCATGTCGGCGACGCGCTCGGCGATTTCGAGCTTGGCCAAGCCCTCCTGTTTGAGGCCGAATGCGACATTGGCCTCGACATTGAGATGCGGGAACAGCGCATAGCTCTGGAACATCATATTGACGGGTCGCCGATGCGGCGGCACTGACGCGAGATCGACGCCGTCGAGCAGGATGCGCCCGGCGCCCGGCCGCTCGAAGCCCGCGATCAGGCGCAGCAGCGTGGTCTTGCCGCAACCGGAGGGTCCGAGCAGCGCAAAGAATTCGCCCTGATAGATGTCGAGCGAGAGATGGTCGACGGCGGCGAACGCACCGAAGCGCTTGCTCAGGCCTTCGACGCGCAAGATCGGCTGCAAGGTGCGATCGGCCCAAGGTGCAAAACCGCGTTTTGCGAAACCACGCTGTGATCCGAGGGTTTGCATCGATGCTCCGGGCGCGACAACGCGCGTTCCGGCGGCGCGCCATCCGGCGGCACGCTAGAGCATTTTGATACTGACTGGAAAGACGTCGGTGTCAGCTCGCGGCCGCAATGGCGACGGGCGCGGCGAGCACTTCGTCATCCGCGGCCTCCGCCGCCATCTTGCGCGGCTCCGGACCGTAATAATCGCCCAGTTGCACGACCGGCCGCGGCTGCGTCATGATGGAGATCAGACGATCATGCAATGCCTTCGCCGAAACCGGCTTGGTCAGATATTCATTGACGCCGAGCCGCACCGCCTCCACGACTCGCCAGCGTTCGCAATGGCCGGTGAGCATGATGATGGGAATATCCGGTATCGGGAAAACGCCCGGCGAGCGGACGATGCGCACCAGTTCAGCCCCGCTGAGCAGCGGCATTTCCCAATCGAGGATCACCACGTCGGGGCCGATGGTGCGAATCATGTCGAGAGCGGCGATACCGTCGGCGGCCTCGTAGATATCCTTGATGCCGCAATTGACCAGCAGATTGCGCACCATCTTGCGCATGTACTGGTTGTCGTCGACCACCAGCACGCACAGCGATTCGACGATATTCTCGACGTTCGTTTTCAAAAAACGCTTTGCTGACATGATCAACTGACCAGAAAAACCTCGCCGAAGCCCGGATCGGATTCCGGCTTGTACGTGGTAAGTTTGCGCGGCACGGGTCCGTAATAGTCGCCCTGCTTCACCATCCGGCGCGGCTTGGTGAGGATCGAGACGATGCGGGCAAGCATCGCGGTGGCGGATACCGGCTTGAGCAGATATTCGTTGACGCCCAAGCGCACCGCTTCGACGACGCGCGAACGCTCGCTATAGCCGGTGAGCATGATGATCGGCACGTCGGGCAGCGGAAAATGGATTGGCGAGCGCACCGTTCGCACGAATTCCGGCCCATTGGGGCTTGGCATTTCCCAATCGAGGATGACGATATCCGGCGCTCGCGCGCGGATGGCGTCAAGCCCGCTGCGGCCGTCAGCCGCTTCGTAGATCTGGTGGACGCCGATCGCCTGCAACAGCGCGCGCGTTACTTTGCGCATGCTGGCCTCATCGTCGACGATGAGCACCTTGAGCGTCACAAGCTGCCGTGCAATTTGGTTCGCGACCGTATCCATGAAGCCCCGTGATTTCGCCATTGGCGAAATGCAAACTCCCACGGCGATATCAACACAGATCAATGAAAGTGCCCTGAGGCGGATCGGTAAAATTTTATCGATCGCAAGGTCCCGGCGATGCCGCCGCAAGTCATTGAACTGCAAGGATTATCGATCCAGCCGTGCGGGCCCGCGTCCCGATTAGGCGGCAGGACCGCCCGCCCGCGTGCTCGGCTGCGCCATAAAGCGATCGAGCGCCTCCCGCTGCGCATCGGAGAACCGCAGGCCGAGCTTGGAGCGGCGCCACAGCACATCGTCGGCGGTCTGGGCATATTCGTGCGTCATCAGATAGCGCACTTCGGCGGCGGTGAGATCGGCGCCGAAGCGCATGCCGAGATCGTCCAGCGCCGCCGCCGTTTTCAGTACCTTCTCCACCCGCGTGCCGTAGGCGTGCGTCAGCCGCCGCGCATGATCCGCGGTGAGGAAGCGCCAGGTCCGCTGGGTTCGCTCGATCAGCGTCGCGATGCCGTCATAGACGAAGTCGCCGCCCGGCAACGCGCTATGCGCGGTCCAGGCTCGCGTGCGCGGGAAGAAATGCGCCAGCCGCGCCAGTGCGTCCTCGGCGAGACGCCGATAGGTCGTGATCTTGCCGCCATAGATCGTGAGCAGTGGCGCCTCACCAAATCGCTCGTCGAGGATCAGGGCATAATCGCGGCCGATATCCTGCGGCCTGCGCGCGCCGTCGTCGTAGAGCGAGCGCACGCCGGCGAACGCCCACACCACGTCGGCGGCGGCAATCGGCGTGCGGAAATACTCGTTGATGACACCGCACAGATATTCGACCTCCTCGCCGCTCGGCAGCACGGTCGAAGGATCGCCGGAAAAGCCGCGGTCGGTCGTGCCGATCAGCGTGAAATCGCCCTGGAAGGGGATTGCGAACACCACCCTGCCGTCGGCCGCTTGCAAAATGTAGGCGCGATCGTGATCGTAAAGCCGCCGCACCACGATGTGGCTGCCTTTGTCGAGCCGCAGCCGCCCCTGCGGCGCTTGCCGCAGCGCCGTCTCGACGAACGAGTCCACCCAGGCGCCGGCGGCGTTGATGAGGACGCGCGCCGTCACCACATCGCGCTGGCCGCGCGCATTGAGCACGAGCCGCCAATCGTCGGCGCGCTCGGCGCGCACGCAACGGGTCCGGGTGCGGATGACCGCGCCGCGTTCGGCGGCATCGACCGCATTGAGCACGACCAGCCGCGCGTCGTCGGCAAAGCAGTCGGAATATTCGAAGGCGTGATGGAAGCGGTGCTTGAGCGATAATCCCGCTTCGTCGGTCACGAGATCGAGCTCGCTCGTTCCGGGCAGGATTTTGCGCCAGCCGATCCAGTCGTAGAGCAGCAGGCCGAGCCGCAGCAGCATGGCCGAACGCCGCGCCTCGTTGATCGGCAGCACAAAGCGCAGCGGCCGGATCAGATGCGGTGCCGCGCGCAGCAGCACTTCGCGTTCGCGCAGCGCCGCATGCACCAGCCGGAATTCGCGGTGCTCGAGATAGCGTAAACCGCCATGGATCAGTTTCGAGGACGCCGACGAAGTGCCGGAGGCGAGGTCGTTCTGCTCGATGAGGACGACGCGCAAGCCGCGGCCGGCGGCATCGCGCGCGATGCCGGTGCCGTTGATGCCGCCGCCGATAATGGCGAGATCGAAATCAGCCACTGATTCTCCCCTCGGCGCAGGATATCATTGCCTCAGACCCAATAGCGGCGATGCTGACAAAGGATACACACGATGGATTTCCGCGATCGTCATGTCGTCGTCACCGGCGGGGCCGGCGCGCTCGGCACCGCCGTCGTCACCGCGCTGGTCGAGGCCGGCGCATTCTGCCACGTGCCTTGCTTCGACGAGGCCGAAGCGAAGCGTTTTCGGCTGCGCGACCACAAGCAGGTCTCGCTCGCGGTCACCGGCAGTCTCGCCGACGCGGCGGCCGTCAGCCGCGCCTACCAGGGCATCGCGCCGCTATGGGCGTCGATCCATATCGCCGGCGGCTTTGCCTTCGGGCCGTTGCGCGAGGCCGAGATCGCGACGCTCCGGCAGCAGATCGACATGAACCTGG
>Ga0182024_10023333_pt1 | contig 11088 bp, 6 predicted proteins | sample P32metaG_FD_120480 | JGI IMG/M metagenome (GOLD analysis project Ga0182024, IMG submission 120480) | Permafrost microbial communities from Stordalen Mire, Sweden - P3-2 metaG (Illumina Assembly) | ecosystem: Environmental > Terrestrial > Soil > Wetlands > Permafrost | place: Sweden: Stordalen... | reverse complement strand
GCCGATAACCTGACCAACCAGGTTCGCGCCATCGCCGAAGTTGCCACTGCCGTGACCAAGGGAGACTTGACGCGTTCTATTCAGGTGGAGGCCAGCGGCGAAGTTGCGGAACTGAAAGATAACATCAACACCATGATCGACAACCTGCGCCTCACAACCGACCGCAACACCGAGCAGGATTGGCTGAAGACTAACCTGGCGCGCTTTACCGGCATGTTGCAGGGACAACGCGATCTGACCAGCGTGGGCCGCATGCTATTATCGGAACTTGCGCCGCTAGTCGGCGCGCAGCAGGGCGTACTTTACCAAACAGTAACTGAAGATTCGGAAGAACTGGTTTTGCTTTCCGTTTTCGCCGATAACGGCACGGGTGGCCATTCGGAGCGCGTGGCGCTCGGCGAGGGGCTGATCGGCCAGTGCGCGGCGGAAAAGCGGCGCATGCTGATCACGGATATCCCGCCGCATGCCATGCCAATTCGTTCCGGTCTATTTTCGGCCGTGCCACGAAACATCATTGTGCTGCCGGTACTATTTGAAGATCGCGTCAAGGCGGTCATTGAACTTGCCACGCTGAACTCCTTCACGGCGTCCCACCTTGCGTTTCTTGAACAGTTGACGGCCAGCATCGGCATTGTGCTCAACAGCATTGAGGCCACCATGCAGACCGAAGGATTGCTGAAACAATCCCAGCAACTGGCCATCGAGCTGCAAACGCAGCAAAAAGAGTTGCAGCAGACAAACGAGCAGCTGGCACAAAAGGCCCAGCAACTCGCCGAACAGAACGTGGAAGTGGAACGCAAGAACCAGGAAATTGAGCAGGCGCGCCGCGCTTTGGAAGAGAAGGCCAAAGAACTGGCCCTCACTTCAAAGTACAAGTCGGAATTCCTGGCCAACATGTCTCACGAATTGCGCACGCCGCTAAACAGCATTCTGGTCCTCGGCCAGCAGCTCAGCGACAACCCCGACGGCAACCTGTCTCCCAAGCAGGTTGAATTCTCTCGAACCATCCACGGCGCGGGAACGGATTTGCTGAACCTGATCAGCGACATTCTCGATCTTTCGAAAATCGAATCGGGGACGGTTTCGGTCGAGGCCGAGGAGGTATTCTTCTCCAGCTTGCTGGACATGGTGGCGCGCCCCTTCCGGCACGAGGCGGAAAACCGGCAGGTATCCTTCGATGTGCGCACGGATTCTCGCTTGAGCCGCAGCCTGGTAACGGATTCCAAGCGTTTGCAGCAGGTGCTGAAAAACCTGCTCTCCAACGCTTTCAAATTCACGGAACACGGCAGCGTTGGCCTAAGCGTTTCTTTATCCGATGGAGGCTGGAGCGAATCTCATCCCGTTCTGGCCGGCGCGGCATCGGTCATCGCGTTCGAAGTCTCCGACACGGGCATTGGCATCCCAACCGAAAAACAGCGAATCATCTTTGAGGCGTTTCAACAGGCGGATGCGGGCACCAGCCGGAAATACGGAGGCACGGGCCTGGGACTGGCCATCAGCCGCGAATTGGCCAGCCTGCTGGGCGGTGAAATTCAACTGCGCAGCACTCCCGGCGCAGGGAGCATCTTCACGCTTTATTTGCCGCAGACCTATGTCGGCCCGGCCACGGGCGTCGGCGTGCCGGAAAAGAAAGCGCTGCCGCCCGCTTCCATGGCGCAGACAGCCGGCGGTTTCGTACCGGACAGAATGGTCGAGTTGATTTCAGACGACCGCGAAAATCTGTTGCCGGACGACCCAATATTGTTGGTGGTGGAAGACGATCCGCATTATGCGCGAGTTCTGCGTGATCTTTCGCATGACAACGGTTTCAAGGTGTTGATGGCATCGCGCGGTTCCGAGGCGCTGGCCTTGGCGCGCGAGTTTCACCCGACGGCCATTTCTCTCGATGTTTTCCTTCCGGATATGTTGGGATGGACGGTTCTCAATCACCTGAAGCAAGATCCGTCCACCCGGCATATTCCAGTGCAAATGTTGACGCTCGATGAAGACCGCCATCACGGGCTGTCGCGCGGGGCATTTTCATTTGTGACCAAGCCGACTACGTCCGAAGAGTTGGCTACAGTCCTGACACGCATCAAGGAATATTCGATGCCGCGCCGCAAACGGCTGCTGATTGTGGAAGACAATCCGGCGGAACAATTGAGCATTCGCGAGCTTCTAGGCCACGATGATATTGACGTTACCTCGGTAACCACCGGCGCGGAGGCGCTTTCGATTGTTGAGCAGCAAAACTTCGATTGCGTTGTATTGGACCTGCGCCTTCCCGACATGACTGGATTTGACATTTTGGAGCGTCTCCGTGACATGCCCGGTCTCAGCGATTTGCCTGTGGTCGTTTTCACCGGCAAGGAGCTTTCGCCGGAAGAAGACGCGCGCTTGCACGTCCTTGCCAGGAGTGTTGTCGTCAAAGGCGTGGAGTCGCCGGAACGGCTACTCGACGAGACAGCGCTCTTCCTGCACCGCGTTGTTGCTGACCTTCCCCCGACGAAGCAGAAAATGCTGGAGCGTCTGCACCGGTCGGACGATGCACTGGTAGGGAAGAAAGTGCTGGTGGTGGATGATGATGTGCGGAATATTTTCGCGCTGAGCAGCGTACTCGAACGCCGCGGCATGTCCGTGCTTTCCGCGGGGACGGGAAATGAAGCGATCTCCCTCTTGGAGTCCACGCCGGACCTGGCGATTGTTCTAATGGACATCATGATGCCGGAGATGGACGGATATGAAACGATGCAAGTGATCCGCCAGAATCCTTCCTTCCGGCGCCTTCCAATTATTGCCTTAACCGCAAAAGCCATGAAAGGCGATCGCGAGAAATGTCTTGAAGCGGGCGCTTCGGAATATCTTGCAAAACCGGTCAATACCGAGCAACTTCTATCGGCGTTGCGGATGTGGTTGCACCGGTGAAGACCGCGCCTTTTCTCGCAAAGATCGCGGGACATGATTCCGGCATCTCTATACTTATAGAATTCAACTGAAGAGGGAAAGAGCGATGAGCATGCGCGAAAAGGTCAACATTCTCATGGTGGACGACCAACCTGCCAAACTGCTCAGCTATGAAGTTATTCTGAACGAACTCGGCGAAAACCTGATCAAGGCCAACTCCGGAAGAGAGGCGCTCGAATATTTGTTGAAGGAGGATGTTGCCGTCGTTCTGATGGATGTCAGCATGCCCGAGCTCGATGGTTTTGAATTGGCGGAAATGATTCGCCAGCATCCGCGATTTCAGAAAACGGCGATCATTTTTATTTCCGGGGTGCACCTGACGGATCTGGACCGGCTCAAGGGATACCAGCGCGGAGCTGTGGATTACCTTTCCGTGCCCGTCAATCCGGAACTGCTGCGCGCGAAGGTCAGCGTATTCGCCGATCTCCACCGAAAAACGCAGCAGCTGGAAATTCTAAACCGCGAGCTTCGCACTCTTTCAAGCAACCTGATCGCCACCCAGGATGACGAACGGCGCAGGATCGCCCGCGAATTGCACGATAGTCTGGGGCAGGAATTGAGCGCGGCGAAGATGATGACCGACAGAATCGTCATGTTGAACCGTTCCCCGGAAACGACCAAGGAAGCAGCTGAGATCAGCAATCTCATCGACCACGCCATTCAGCAGGTGCGCAGCATCTCCTATCTTCTGCACCCTCCTTTGTTGGACGAGATCGGCCTGCAATCGGCACTGCAATTTTATCTCGAGGGATTCACCAAGCGCAGCGGTATTGAAGTTTCCCTGGACATGCAACCTTCCGACTTTCCCCGATTATCCCTGGAGTTGGAAACCGCGATTTTCCGGATCGTTCAGGAAGCGGTCACCAATGTCTTTCGGCATTCCGGCGCGCGCGAAGCCTGGGTTACTTTGTTGAAGAATGATACTCATGTCACTGGAACGGTTCGAGACAATGGAAAGGGAATCACCGAAGCTGTGATGGAGGGGCGTCCCGACCGTATTGGCGTGGGTATCGGCGGGATGAGGCAGCGTGTTAAGGAATTTAATGGCCAGCTGAGCATCGCAAACGCAACGCCTGGCACCATCGTGGAAGTGGTCATTCCGATGGAAGGCGACTTTTCTGATTCCAAGAGCGGCAGGGCCAATCATAATCGGCTCAATCACCGGGAAGTTGCATTCTAATCACGTCCGTTCCGAAATGGAAATAGGCCGAGATTTCTCCTGATTTCTGCGCCTAAATCGAGCAAATTCAACCCTTTCCGGGCCACTTCCATATCGCTGTTTATCTACACTATTTAGAGTATGTACAAGTAACAGGTTCAGTTCTAGACTAACACTTGGGACCATATGGCTATGAGGATACTCATTGTTGATGATAGCGAATTTGCCAGAGCCGGGTTGAGAATGCTGCTCGCGGGCCGTGAGGATTGTGAAATTTGTGGAGAGGCCAACGATGGCAAGCAGGGGGTAATGAAAGCCATCGACCTGCATCCGGATCTCATCATCCTCGATTATTCGATGCCTGGGATGGACGGCCTGCACGTTGCACAGGAAATCTATAAAGCAATCCCCAGCGCGGTTATTTTGATGTGCACTCTTTTTCACTCCCGCGAACTGGAAAGAGAAGCGATGAAGTATGGGGTGAAGCACGTCGTATCCAAGGCCGAGATAAGCAAGCAGCTGGTTGCCGTCCTCGAAAGCATGCAGCAGAATTCGAACCCGGTTTCCTGATATGTCTGCCGGCTCATATGACTTCTAATAGATGTGAATGAATGCGCCTTGAGAGGCCACTATCTTCAGGTTGCGGATTTTTCGTTGCAGAAACTTTCGATATTAGGAGCCTGCACCCTTGAAACCCCCGCAAGGGTGCGGCACCCGAAATTCAAAAGACCTGAAATTTATTTAGATTTTTGCCGCGTCTTGGCCGCTTTTTTTGCAGCGCGGCGAAGGCCCAGCGGGCCTTTTGTATGCACTGCTTGCATTGAGGAACGATGACGAGCGGCCGGTCCGCGCCGGAGAGCGCTGGAATGCGCCTGCGCGGCCAGCTTGCCGTGAGTTACCGTGCCGCGGCTTTCTCGCCGTAGCGCCCCCAGAGTTGCTTGTGAACGCTTCTTTGAAACTTTTCGCCGCGAGCCCGCTTTCGCCAAATCATTTTTCGCTTGCCGCCGGACGGCGCTGGAAGCCCGCCCTTTTTTTGGAGCAGGAAGTTTGACTCCGGCGCGACGGGCTTTCGATAGACCGATGGCAATGGCCTGTTGCACGGACCTCGCGCCATGAACGCCTTCACGCACATGGTGGATCTCTTCGCGGACAAACTCCCCTGCCTGCGTCGAAGCCGATTTTCCCTGTTCGGCGTCCTTCTTGGCTTTTTTGATTACACTTTCTTCTGGCATTGTTCACGCCTTTCTTGATTGAGAATTCAGCGCACTACCAGTACTTGCGCTTGTACCCGGCATTGCGCATGTGCAGGGCCGTGCCCTCCGTGCCAGAATTCTTCTATATGAGCGCACAGAGATCTGTGCTGCCCCCAAATTGGTTACGGGAATCGATACCCGGCATTCAGCTCACACCGGTAGAATTTCGCTTGATTCTTTGCCGCGCTGACATTGCAACTGGCCCAACTTAGCACCGGCGCAGGCCCCAGCGGGAAGATGATATTTTCTCCATTTAATTCAGCCTCCACGCTTGGCCCCTCCGCCTCAGGCGGTAAGGTGAAATTCAGCGAGGTGCCAAGGATGATCGGATAGGTCATCCGCACGGTGTCGGAGACCTGTGGACGGAAGATTTCCGCTTGAAGCAAATATTCAGCCGTGTCGGACCAGTTGCGTACGGTGACCTTAATGTTTCGCCCGCCTTGGGAATAACCGTCATAGTCGATTTTTGAGAATGGGCACGGCCCCGCAATACAGGAAAACCTGGCGTTTCGGAAAGCATTTCCCTCGCCTGCATCCATGGACTCGGAATGGATCGCGGCCTTCCACTTGCTGTCCGGAGAGCAGGTAGCACCATTCTGGCAGGGAATATTGCCCACATTTTGAATTTGAAATGTTTTTACTCCGATGCCGATGTTCTCCTGCGCGGTCGATTCGGTGGAATACCTGATGCGAATATTTGCAATTGTAATCGGAGCATGGTCGAGTGGAACGGCTGTCTCCTCCGTGTCTCTGCGAATCGGAACCAGATGAACAATTGTCAGGTTATCGCTGACCAATTCGGTAAGATCCATGGGCACGTAATCGGGATGCTGAAACCGAAGTGTGACGGATTGTGTCTGGCTGATACCCCGTGGAAGTTTAATCGCGAAATATCCCGTGAAACTGGATTTCGTGCTTCCCGCGACCAGTCCGTTGGCCTCGCTGATGTCCACATCCATGATGGGCGCCTGCTTGATTGGATCGTCATCCTGCTTGATGACAGCGCCTCTCAACTGTATGGGCCTGCTTTGGTAGTAATGGAACAGTGCCAGGCCCAAATAAACGGCCAGGAATGTCCCAAGAATTGCGCCTATAATCCAAAGAATTTTTGTGTGTCCTTCCAACATCGTGTCACCTGGATGGTTCGATGCGTTCCGATCACAAATTGGTGCCCGTTCCTGCAACCCATCGCAATTACCTGGCGGCGAAACGATTGCACGATTATTGAAAATTGCCAGGCTCCGATTGAATTGAAGAGAGACTATAATCAGCCTGATGGACGACAGACGCAATAACCGAATGAAATGGACTCGCCGCGATTGCTTGAGGGGTCTGGCTGGCGCGGCGGCGCTTAGTCCGTTCACTATGGGCGGCCTTCTGTCCTCAATGCAGGTTTCCCGCGCGAAATCCGCCCAGGCACCCCCGATAACAAAGCCCCAGGCCTTTTCCGATCAGGACGAAGCCTTTCTGCAGGACTTGCAAGCCGCGAATTTCCGTTATTTTTGGGAGCAGGCCAATCCGGACACCGGCATTGTCAGGGATCGCTGCAACGTTAGAAACCCCGGCCAAAATGACTTGGGGAGCATCGCGGCGACCGGCTTTGGATTGACGGCAATCTGCATCGGAGAGAAGCGCGGATTTATTTCGCAAGCGGAGGCCAATGAGCGGGTGCTGAACACCTTGCGATTTCATTGGAAAAAACTTCCTAATCATCGGGGCTTTTTCTACCACTGGGCCAACATCAATACCGGCGAAAGGTTATGGGATTCCGAAGTGTCTTCCATCGACACGGCCATCCTTCTCTGCGGGATTCTCACCTGTCGTCAGCACTTCGATCACCCCGAAATCCGGAGCCTGGCCTTCGATATCTTCAATCGCGTGGATTGGGGCTGGCTGTCGGAAGATACTTCCATCCTTCCGCACGGCTGGAGGCCTGAGAGCGGCTTCCTGCAATATCGCTGGGACAACTACAGCGAAATGATGATGATGTATCTGCTGGGGCTCGGATCGGAGGCTCATCCCCTTCCCGCCGATAGCTGGAACGCCTGGCGGCGAACGCCGTTCGAATATGACGGCATACGTTATATCGGCTCGTTTGCGCCGCTGTTCGTACACCAGTATTCCCAAGCGTGGTTTGATTTTCGGGGCAAGCGTGACAAGTACACCGATTATTTTCACAACTCCGTCATTGCCACGGACATTCACCGTCGATTTTGCATTGACCTGGCGGGGCAATTCTCCGATTACAGCAACGATCTGTGGGGCATCACAGCTTCCGATTCCGTGCGCGGATACGTCGCGTGGGGCGGGCCTCCGGAAACGGGCCCGATCGATGGCACCATCGTTCCTTGCGCCGCGGGTGGTTCGATCCCTTTCCTTAAGGACGCTGCCATACGCGTGTTGCACACGGTGAAAGAGCGTTACGGAAATGTGGCGTGGTGCCAGTACGGATTTGTGGATGCCTTCAATCCGCTGACGAATTGGTACGATCATGACGTGATTGGGATCGATACCGGCATCACCATGGTAATGGTGGAAAACGCTCGCACTGGATTCGTCTGGGAGACTTTCATGAAGAATCCTGAGGCCCAACGTGGCATGGCGCGCGCAGGTTTTCAATCTTCTCCAGCACTGGAAATCCAGGACAAAAATCCGAATTCATATCCTGCCACTGCTGGCCCATCCGATCCCAAAGCTGGTTAGTGGAATTCGATGAGTGCCAACCCTTGAGGCGGCAAAACGATCGTCAGCTGCTCCTGCTGGACACTAACGTTTTCCGGCGGTGGCAGGCTCGCCGCGTTCCGTAACTTCTGAATTTGAGCTTGCGTTGGATCGGGCGGCTTGCCCATGGCTGCGTAGGCCCGGAGAAGAGAACCATGCGTCGAATCCATCCGAAAGATCGTGGCACGATGTACGCTGCCGGCGCCGCTCATTTTTATTAATACGCGTTTGTCCTCGCCGCTTTCTTCCGGCTGGAACAGATTCCATACAGCCATGACGATGGTTCCGTCCTTGCGCCGCGTAACAAGTACGGAAGTCGAATCGGCAGCAATCCTGGTGCTCCCCAGCCTATGGAGCAATTTGAACGCGTTGAATGCGGGCTTGGGGAGGCCGTCTTCCGCGATCAAGCCGTAGCCCCCGTAAAACGGCCGCTTCACCACGCCTTGTTCTTCAAACACATCCGAAAACGCCCAGTAGGACATCATCGAGACGAGGCCGTCGCATTGACGAATCGTGTCGGCAAGCCACGCGCCCATAAACGGCGCGTCGGTAACATCTTCCTCGTTCTTATAGCTGGCGTTATATTCGCTCCAGATGATTGGCAGATTGGGATGCGCGGAAGCCTCTACCTGCTGGTGAACTTTCTGAACGGCTCGGCAAACGAATTGTGTTCGCGGGATCTTCTCATTTGTGCCGAATACGTCCTCACTCAGGTCATTCCCGTAAACATGCGTGGAAATGAAGTCGACAGGAACATTATTTTCCTCTACGTGGCGCAGGAAGCGATCGACCCACGCTGCTTGTGCAGTGGCCGGGCCGCCGACCCGCAGCCTGCTATCCACTTGCTTCAAGGTTTTTGCGGTTGAATCGTAAAGCTGGAAATAGCTTTGATCTTTCGGGTTCCCCGCCCAGAAATCAAGGTTTGGTTCATTCCACACTTCAAAGTACCACTGGGATACCTCCTCAATTCCGTAGCGTTCAATGAGGTGGCGCACGAAATGCGAAATAAGGTCGTCCCATTTTTTCCAATCTTTGGGAGGCGAAACGTTGGGCTTATACCAGAAGGATTGAAAGATGGGTTCCGCGGCAAGCTTGCCGGGCATGAAGCTCAGTTCCACAAACGGGCGAACATGATTTTCGAGCAGCCCGTCATAAATCTGATCGACGTAGGAAAAGTTGTAGACAGGCTTGCCTTCGGAATCTTCATCGTACAGCCCAACCTCATCATGGAAAATCGCGTGAAACCGTATGTATTCAAATCCGGTCGCGTCTTTCACTTCGCGCAAATCACGGCGGTAGCTATCGCGCAGCGATAGGATCGCGCGCCCGGATCCAAACATTTGTTCCCAGTAATGCGGAAATGGATGGCTGGTAGCTTGCAGATTCACACGAATCGTCTCTTCACGGACTTGGCCCCAGGCCACACTTGTGTGGAAAATCAGCAGCAACGCCAGGACAAACGGCATTGCGTAGAACGCGGCATTTCGTGGAATGCATTTCAAGGGGTGGAACTCCCGGTGCCGCTGACTACGGAGTATAGCCCGGACCGTCGCATGAGGTGTTGATCGTTTTGCTGGACGTTGTGCCGCGGTTGCCAGTCCGTTTTTGAATTTGAAATTTGAAATTTCAAATTCTCCTGCACACCCATTTTCTCCCGCTCAGCGGTACTGCGCTGCCTGCAGTTCGAACATTTCCGCATAGCTTCCACCGCTGCGCAGAAGCTGGTTGTGCCCGCCCTGCTCGGCAATCCTGCCATTTTCCAGGACCAGGATGCGGTCCGACATCTTCACGGTGGAGAAACGGTGGGAGATCAATACGGCCATTTTGCCTCGGGTCAGATCGGCAAAGCGCTGGAAGACCTCGTGCTCGGAGCGCGCATCCAGCGCGGCCGTCGGCTCATCCAGAATAAGCAACTGCGCATCGCACAAATAAGCGCGCGCCAGGGCAATCTTCTGCCATTCTCCGCCCGAAAGGTCCACACCGCCTTCAAACCGGCAGCCCAGCATCTGATCATAACAATGGGGAAGCTTATGCACCACGCTTTCGGCGAGGCTCTTGAACGCCGCCGCGCGGATTCGAAAATGATTATCTCGTTGTGCAATTTTCCCTGTAGCGATGTTATCCGTCACGGTCATGTCATATTTCATGAAGTCCTGAAAAATGACACCGATCGATTTCCAGAGGTCCTCAAGGTTGTATTCACGCAGGTCGATTCCGTCCAGAAGAATCTGCCCGGACGTCGCCTCATACAACCGAGTCATCAGCTTGACGATCGTGGTTTTCCCGTGCCCATTGGCGCCCACAAGAGCGATGCGCTCGCCCGGCTCCAACCGGAAATTAACACATTCCAGCACCGGCTTGGATTTTCTGGGGTAGGCGAACGACACGTTTCGGAATTCAAATCCCTCGCGGATCGGCCGCGGCCCTGGCAAGCCATTCGGCTTGGAAACAATCCTGGGCTGAACGGAAAAGAATTCCACAAGATCCTTCATAAACAGGGCATGGTCGGCGATCCGGGAAAATGTCGAAAAGACGGATTGTATATTGGCGCTGGCGCCCGCAATTGCGCCCGCAAGGAACGTCAGCGTGCCGAGGGTCAACACTCCGATAACGGTCAGATAAATACCATAAGCATAAGTTCCGTAATATCCGAGGGTACCGAGAAGCGCCAGTAGAGAACCGAGCACCAATTTGCGTCCAGCCAGTTCCACATTCTGGTGAAGGATTTCGGTTGAAATCGAGTCATAACGGCCCGCGAAAAACTGCCCCAGTCCAAACAGCTTCAGCTCTTTTGCGCTTTCCTTGCTGGTTCCAAGCATGCGCAAATAATCGAGTTCACGGCGCGCCGGCGTCTGCCGAACGTTCAACGAATACCCAAGAAACGCGAATTTTGTCTCCGAGAGAAATTCCGGCACGACACAGACCACAAGTGCCAGAAGAATCCAGGGAGAAATTACGCAAATTCCCGCTCCCAGCGATATCGTACTTATTAATTGTTGCAGCAGTTGCCCG
>Ga0182024_10023332_pt1 | contig 11088 bp, 8 predicted proteins | sample P32metaG_FD_120480 | JGI IMG/M metagenome (GOLD analysis project Ga0182024, IMG submission 120480) | Permafrost microbial communities from Stordalen Mire, Sweden - P3-2 metaG (Illumina Assembly) | ecosystem: Environmental > Terrestrial > Soil > Wetlands > Permafrost | place: Sweden: Stordalen... | reverse complement strand
GCGATTCAAAAGATCGGTGACCGCCCCGCCGCGCATTTGCCGGCTGATTCCGTGCTGCTCGAGACCCTGCGCGCCGTGGACCGCCATCTGGGCCTGCGCACCGATCTCCGCCTTGGTTCGACGGATGCAAATATTCCTCTCTCGCTGCACATTCCGGCTTTGTCGATGGGCGCCGGCGGAGAGGGCGGCGGGGCGCACACAAAATCCGAGTGGTACTCCGCAAAAGATCGCGAAGTCGGCCTCAAGCGGGTGCTGCTGCTAACGCTGGCCATGACCGAGTGGGCAGCGGAACAGTAGCTGCTCTCTGCTAAACTCCGGCCATGCCCGCCTCTTCCGCTCTGCTTTCAGCAACCCTCGCCGCCCTCATCCTCAGCCCCATTTGCACTGCTCAATCCGCTCACGCAAAACAGCCCTCGACCGGGCGTGCGAAGCCAGCATCCGCAAAGCTCAATACGGTTCCCGAGGTCATCTTTTTTGACGGAGTCATCTACACCGGCGTCGGCATGGCCGAAGACAAGCCGCAGACCGTCGAGGCCATGGCCATTGGAGGCGGAAAGGTGCTCGCCGTCGGCACGACGGAGGAGATTACCCGGCTGGCCGGTCCCAAAACCCGCCTGCGCGATCTGAACACATCCAGCACCAGCACCTTTGTCTTTCCCGGCTTCAATGACGCGCACGTTCACATGGGAAGCGCCGGCCAGACCAAGCTGAACGTGGACCTGACCGGGGTCAAATCCCTTGCCGAGATGCTGACGAAGATACAGGCATTCGCCAACGGCGCACCAGCCGGCCATTGGCTCACCGGGGGCAACTGGGACCACACGCTGTGGGCCAGCAAGGCGCTGCCGACGCGCCAGGACCTGGACAAAGTCACCGGCGGCCATCCCACCTTTCTCGACCGCATTGACGGACACATCTCCATCGCAAACTCTGCCGCGCTGGCGGCCGCCGGCATTACCGGAAAGACCGTGCCGCCGCAAGGCGGAGCCATCGATTTGGACGCAAACGGTGAGCCGACCGGCATCCTCCGCGAAACCGCGCAAGGGCTGGTCTACAAGGTCATTCCTCCGCCCAGTCACGACGAACGCCTGCGCGGCGACGAACTGGCCATCGCCGACGCCCTGGCCCACGGCATCACCAGCGTGCAGGACTTCAGCGACTGGAACGATTTTCTAATCTACGAGGAGCTTGAAAAGGAAGGCAAACTCAACCTGCGCATCACCGAGTGGCTGCCCTTCAAGGCTCCTCTGGATGATCTGAAAAAAATGCGCGCGCACCACGACGCGAACGACCCGCTGCTGCACACCGGCTTTCTCAAGGGCTTCATGGACGGCTCTCTCGGCTCGCGCACCGCCGCAATGAAGGCTCCTTACTCTGACGATCCCGGCAACACCGGCTTGCCTCAATACACCCAAGAACAGCTGAAAAAGATGGTGGTCGAGCGAGCGCAGGCGGGGTTCCAGATAGGCTTCCACGCCATCGGCGACGAGGCTGCATCCATGGCTCTCAATGCGTTCGACCAACCAGGGGTCTCGCGCACCGCGCGCAATCGCATCGAGCATGCGCAGGTGGTGGATGCGGCCGACATTCCACGCTTCAAGAAGCTCGGCATCATTGCCTCCATGCAGCCCAGTCACCTGCTCACGGACATGAACTGGGCTGAGGATCGCCTTGGACCGAAGCGCGCCGCTTACTCCTACGCATGGAAGGCATTTCTCGAAGCCGGCGTGCCGCTGGCCTTCGGAACCGATTATCCGGTCGAGCCCATCACGCCCTTCCGCGGGCTCTATGCGGCCGTGACGCGCATGAATGAAGCCGGCACGAAGACCTACTTTCCCCAGAACAAGATCACGCGCGGTCAGGCACTTTACGCATACACGCAGGGCTCGGCTTACGCGGAGTTCGCCGAGAAGCGCTTGGGCAAGCTGATCCCCGGTTACGATGCGGACTTCATCCTTGTCGATCGGGATCTGTACAAGGTTGCCGCGCCCGCCATCCTGCATACACATGTCCAGGAAACCTTCGTCGGCGGTCAGGAGTCGTTCTCAGGCAACGTCAGCGCTCAATAGCCTAATCGTATTCAGCATGCATGCGAGGTTCTGCGAAATTGAACTGCAATAATCCATGCAGATGAAGCTGCGCGCTTACCTGCTGATGCTGTTTGTGGCAGCCGTGTGGGGATCGACCTTTGTGCTGATCAAGGGCGCACTGGCCGATGCCACGCCGGCCGCCTTCAACCTGGTGCGGATGACGCTGGCCTTTCTGGTGCTGGCCGCGGCGTATCGCCAGGCATGGCGCGGGATTGGACGATGGCAGATCGCTTCAGGCGCACTTGTCGGTCTGTGTCTGGCTACCGGCTACCAGTTCCAGACCATTGGCCTTGTACGTACCACTCCGTCGAAGTCGGCATTCATTACCGGGCTGGTGGTGGTGCTGGTCCCGCTCTTCTCGGCCATCCCCGGTCTGCGCCCACCCGGCGCTCAACCTCCGCGCTGGAATGCATTCCTCGGCGCTGCCTTCGCCTTTGCAGGAATTCTGCTGCTCACCGCGCCGCCCGCTGCCAGAAGCTCCCAGCCCACCTCATTGCTCGATTCCGCCGCAAACCTGCTGCCCGATCTTTCTTCAATCAACATCGGCGACCTGCTCACCTTCGGCTGCGCCATCGGCTTTGCCTTCCACTGCATTGCGCTTAGCCACATCTCGCCACGCATCGGCTTCCGGCCCCTGGCGCTGTTGCAGGTGGGCTTCTGCGCGGTGTTCATGGCCATCAGCCTGCCCTTCATCGAGCATCCGCACATTGCGTGGACGCCGCGCCTGCTGAGTGCGCTGGGCATTGCCGCCGTGCTGGCCACCGCGGCAGCATTTTCCATTCAAAGTTGGGCGCAGTCGGTGCTGCCTTCCACGCACATCGCCCTGCTGCTCACCATGGAGCCCGTATTCGCCTGGTTCACTTCGTTCCTGGTGATGGGCGAGCGCCTCGGCCTGCGCCCCGCATCCGGAGCCCTCATGATCCTCGCCGGAATCGCGCTCACGGAACTGGTGCCGCAGCCGCATGTGCCGACGGCGCACGAGGCGTGAGAAAGCAGGGAATAGGGAATAGGGAATAGGAATTGGATTGGCTTCGCCGGGGTTCTGCGAAGGTGAAAGTGGAACGCTGCCGAGGGGCGTCTTCTGATCAAATTAGGCGGAAAAGAGCCCCGTTTTGGCGAAAAAGTGCCTGTTTTGATGGAAAAACCCCCTGTTTTTCGGGGTTCTGTTTACTGATCGGTACATGGGGTCAAGTTATCAAGCTGTTTATTTTCTTGCGCTTGCGTGGAAAGTACCTCCTCGAAAGTGGGCATTTTGTGGGGAGGGGGTGGGTATGAGCTCTCATTTTGATTGGCGCGTGCTCTTTTTCTGCTTGGCGCTCTCAAAATTCATTGTGCGCCGAACGGGGTTAATTCTCTGCAACGGCTGCGGCGGCCGGCTGATCCTGGCCGGTGTCGCGCTCACCGAACTCGTTCCCCAGCCCCATGTGTCCACCGCGCACGAAGCGTGATGAGTGCAGAGATCAGGAGTTCGCTGCCAGGGAAAAGAATGTAAAGGGGGCACTTGGTTGGTACATTCCGGATAGACGACGATCCCCGCGGGATGTTTCGATTTCGCCTTTTGGCTAAACTGAACCACATCGGCATAGGACGAACATGAACATGCTGCGCAAAATTGCCATACTTCTCCTGCTGTTAGGATCGGCGCGGACCGCCCATCCTCAACAACTCGGGGCGCCTCTAACCGTTGACCACTCCGGCGCCACCGGGCCCTCGCTGCTAACCCGGAACGAGCCGCAAACGACGGTCACGCCAACAAGCGAGGAGCGGGAAGGCCTGATCCACCTGGATATTGCCGGCAGAGACGAGAAAGGAAGATCTTTCGGAAACTTAACCGCCACGGATCCAACCTTGCTGCAGGACGGAGCAGCAACAAACATTTTGTCGTTTCACCGGTCGAACGCGAACTCTCAGGATGAGCGCCTCAGCGAAGTCTGCCTGGTCCTTGACGAGGTCGACCTTTCCCCCGTCCAGTTTGCCCTGGTCAAGGACGATGCGATCAACTTCCTGCGCAGCAATGGCGGAATACTGGCACAACCGGTTTCCATCTTGTGGGTGAAGGCCGACGGGGTCTACACATCGGCGTTGTTCACAATCGACGGGAACGGCCTTGCTCAGGACATCGCTTCGAATCACGTTTTCCGGACGAATTGGATGTTTCACTCCAAACCGGATCCTGGCGTCACTGTTCGAGATGCGTTGTGGAACGATGTACTCCAAACTGTTTATGGACTGGCCTTGAAGTGGAGAGATAAGCCAGGCCGAAAAGCGCTGATATGGATTGGCTACGGATGGTCCGTCCTTGGCAGGCTCGATGCAAAAGGCGGGCCGTTCCCGGTGATTGTTGAACTCTCCACGCGCATCCGCGAAGCGCGCATGGTGATTTACGACATCACGCCCTGGCCGGACCCCGAAATTCCCGTCCACAATAAGATTCCCACTATCGACTATCGCCGGTTCCTTTCCGGCGTTCGTTTGCCATCCGACCCAGGACTGCAATCTCCGGTTCCGTATTTCGCGCTCCCGGTATTGGCGGTTCAGAGCGGCGGTCTGGTTCTGGACAATTCTCAGAATTTAAAAGGCGATATCGGAAGTTGCATTGCTGATGCTAGCGATTTCTACACAGTTTCTTTCGATCCACCCCATGCAGCGCAACCTGACGAATATCACGATTTGAATGCTCTGATTGGACCGGCACAACTGCAAATGCGCGCGGGCCATGGCTATTACAATCAACCGGTTTTCTATGATGGACCGCGCGGGCCGGAGAAACGCCTGAACGTCTCCGATGTGCAGCAAGTTCTCGAATCGGGTCGCGGTGAGCACGACGGGGAGTTGGCAAGAAAACTGAACAATCTGGAGTTGACGGATAGGCTGAACTCTGGGAGGCTTGAGGCCTGGAAGGAACACCTGCACGGTAAGCAGGCGAAGTCCGCCTTGACGGCATTGGGAGACCAGAGTGTCTTTCTTGCCCCTCCGATGGCAGAGATCCCCGACCGGCCCGCACCGGACGACGACATGCAGCACCAGATCATCCTGCGAGTAGAAAAGTACCTCGATGAGATCGCGCCCATGCTCCCGGATTTTTCCGCAGACGCAACAACCCTCAAATACGAGCAGCCTTCTCCCGCCGGCGAATACACCTGGAAGACCGCGCCGGCAAACCGCGCCCTGATTCAGACGGTGAGCGAGACAGAGTCTCTCCTTTACCGAAAGGGACGCGAGCAGCGGATCGTAGAGAAGCAGGTCGGCAAACGAACGGCAGCGCAAAACGACCTCAACTACAAAGGCATCTTTGGGCCAATTCTCAGATTCGTTCTCGAGGATGTTCGACGCGGCAACAGCAAGCTGATCTGGAGCCGGTGGGAGCGGAACGACCAAGCCACCCTGGCAGTGTTTCACTACAATGTGCGGGCGGAAAATCCGCAATATGGGGTCGTGTATTGCTGTCTAGTCGGCGAACGGGTGTTCGAAACGCTGCCGGAACATCATGGAGAATTGGCAATTGATCCTGACACAGGAGCGATTCTTCGCATCACGGTGGAGTCCGATCCCGGATGGATTCGCGAAACGGACTTGAGCCCGCTGCAACCGGTGATGTTTTCCAACATGATGGTCGAATACGGGCCGGTGGACATTGGTGGGCATAGCTTCATTTGTCCGAAACGAAGCGTTGTCATCACCCGGGCGCGGACAGTGAGCCCCGTAATCTTCTGGGGAACGAATTTTTCGGTGTACGGACCGTACCAGACCCTGATGAATGACACGGTGTATAGGAACTACCATAAATTCGGTTCCGAATTGCGAATACTGCCTGGATTTGTCGTAGTAGACGATGGGACTACTCACTGAGCTTCGCCGGTTCGATCGCGGTACAGAACGGGAAATCAATCGACGCAGGCCCATCCAGCAGAACCGGTCTAATCACTAAACACTAATAACTAAACACCGCCTCACCGCGGCGCCGGCTCTGCTGAATCCGCCAGCGCATACGCCAGCACCGTCATCACCGCCGCATTCTCGCCCAGGTGTTTCGGATCCACTTTGTCAAACGTATCGGCGGCGGTGTGGTGATAGTTGAAATAGAAGCGGCTGTCCTGCACCGGGGCAAAGCTGGGCACGCCTTTTTCTGTCAGGCCGTCGATGTCTTCGCCCGTCTCCGGCGAAGCCACGTTGGTCTCGGCGCCAATCGCGTCCAGCACCTGCGACACGGGACGCAGCCATTGGCCGAGTGCCGGCTTGCCCGCGTAGAAAATCCCGCTGGGATGATCGCAACCCAGATCGCTCTCGATGGCCCCAATGTGGTTGGCGACGTCGTCCTTGTGGTCGATCATGTATTGCGCCGCGCCCTCCGATCCCTCTTCCTCGCTCATCCAGGCGATGAAGCGCACGGTGCGCCGCGGATGAATGCCCAGGTCGTGCAACAAGTGAATCACCTGCATCGAAACCACCACGCCCGCGCCGTCGTCGATTGCGCCCGTGCCCAGGTCCCATGAATCCAGGTGGCCGGAGACGATGACGATCTGCTCCGGGTGCTCGGTTCCCTTCCAGTCGGCGATCACGTTGTAGCTGTCCGCGTCGGGCAGCGTCTGCGGCGTCAGCGTCAGGCGCATCTTCACCGGGCCCTGGCCGGCTAAGTCTTTGAGCAGGTCCGCATCCTCGGCCGCAATCGCGGCAGCTGGAATTTTCGCCACGCCGTCTGAATACGCCGTCATCCCGGTGTGCGGAAGCCGGAAATCTGCGCCGCCGACGGAGCGCACCAGCACCGCCGCCGCTCCAACCGCTGCGCCGGCAATCGGTCCAGCACCGCGATAGACCACGCCGCCGCCGTAAGCCTCCAACCCGCCTCCCTGCGCGGCGAGCTCCTTGTCGAACTTGTGGTTGAAGAGCAGGATCTTGCCCTTCACGGAGCCCGGCGGCAAAGCGCTGAGCTGCTTCCAGTCGTCGACCACCACAACCTCGGCCGTGAGCCCTTCAGCGGGCGTGGCTACGCTGCCGCCGAGTGCGGTCAAGACGACCTTCTGCATCGTTCCCGGCGTCTGGCCAGGCCACGCCACCAATTCACCTGTCTCCACGCCGCGCACCCAGTGCGGCACCTTGGCTTTCTCAAGCGTAACCTCGGCGCCCAGCGCGCGCATCTGGGCGGCAACATACTCGACCGCCTGCCCCGCCTGGGGCGAGCCACTGATGCGCGGGCCGATGTTGTTGGTCAAGTGGCGCAATTGGTTGAGCGCATACGGGTCGTTGACAGCGGTGTCGCGCAGGCGCCCCATCACGGCCAGCTGATCGGGAGTCCACGCACTCTTGCCGCCGGCCATGATGGCGTTCAGGCGGTCGAGAATGGTCGGTGCGGTTGGGGTGGCTGCATTCGCGGTTGGCGGGGCTGCGTTCTGGGCTGAACAAGCGGGCAGTCCCATTGCCGCCGCGAAGGCCGCGATCACGATGATTCGGCTGCTCTTGTGGGAGAAATCCATGCCGGATGTTAGCACGGCCCCATGCGACTCTTTGCAAAGACTCTCGTCTATACGTTTGGAACGGCTATCGAAAATGGCCGGGCAGAGGATTTTTGCGAACCAGTCGCATTTACCGCGCACCAATGACTCCCTGCGCATCCAAGCAAGTGGCCTGACGGGATTGCCCGCGACTGGCTATACTGGTAGTTGGTGCAATCAACAATCCAGCCCACGGGCTGGCCACCCGATGAGGTCAGAATAACCTATGAAATCGATCTTCGAACGGCTGCGCTCGCGCCGTCTCGCTTCAACGTTTGTATTGCTTGGCACTCTCTCACTGGCTATTGTGGCTGGTTCCTTTGCTGCTCACGGAGTCCGCGGACAAGAGAAACAGAACGCGAGCGCAGACGCCGCACCCTTGAAGGTTGTCACCACGCCCGTTCCTCCCAACGACTTTGTGCGGATTGCCAAGGAAGTTGGGCCGGCAGTGGTCAACATCAACACCCAGACACTTCCCAAGCAGTCCATGAACAAGGGCGGCCAAAGGCCTCGCAATCGCGCCATTCCGAATCCACACACGCAGAACCCCGACGACGGCAATGGCGACGACGACCAGCAGCAGCAAGGCCAGGGGCAGGGCAACTTCCAGGACTTCTTCAACAAGTTCTTTGGCGGCCAGGTTCCGGACCAGGACGGCGGCGACGACAATCAGGTGCGCGAGTCTCTGGGCTCGGGGTTCATCGTCGACGCCAAGGGCTACATCATCACCAACAATCACGTGATCGAGAAGGCCGACAAGATTTACGTCAAGCTCTCCACCGATCCCGACACCCAGGATCTGGGCCGGCCGGCGCGCGTCATCGGCATCGACAAAGCTACCGATCTGGCGGTGATCAAGATCGACACCAGCACCGCTCTACCCACGGTCAAACTGGGCAACTCCGAAACGGCAGAGGTGGGCGACTGGGTGGAAGCCATCGGCAGCCCATTTACCCTCTCGCAGACCGTGACCGCCGGCATCATCTCCGCCAAGCACAGGACCATTGAGCCCGGAGCCAGCGGACAGTTCCAGCACTTCATTCAGACCGACGCGGCCATCAACCCCGGCAACTCCGGCGGACCGCTGCTGAACATGAACGGCGAGGTGATCGGCGTCAACACGGCCATCTACACGCAGTCCAACGGCTATCAGGGCATCGGCTTCGCCATGCCGTCGAACACCGTGGTCGAAGTCTACAACGACCTGATCAGCGCCAGCCACAAGGTCACGCGCGGGTCCATAGGAATTCGCTTCAACAATGGGCTTTCCGGGGCTGTCAATCGAGTCTATGGCTTTAAGACCGGTGTCCTGGTGCAGCAGGTTGTGCACGGCGGACCGTCGGACAAGGCCGGACTCAAGGCAGGCGATGTAATTACCACCATCGATGGCCGCTCGGTGAAAGACGGCGACGATCTGGTCAACGAGATTACCAGCCGCAGGCCGGGTTCCTCTGTCCGGCTCGGATACACGCGCGACGGCAAGCAGATGGATGCCACGGTCACCATCGGCGACCTGGACAAGGTCTTCGCAGAGGCCCAAAACCAGCAAGCCGACGAAAGCCCGGACAGCCAGGGCGATGCCGGCGAAACCAAGCTGGGCCTCGTAGTCCGGCAGGAGTCCGACTCGACGCTGGCCAAGGTCCACTCTCCCGGCGTGGTCATTCAGTCGGTCCGTTCCGGTTCGTTCGGCGACCTGCAGGGACTTGAACCAGGGCTGATCGTTACCCGCATCAACAAACAGCCCACTGGAACCATGGATCAGTTCAACGCCGTCGTCGGCAAGCTCAAGGCCGGCGACGATGTGGTGTTTGAAGTGATCGACCCGCGCCACCCGGAGATTGGCGTCAACTACCTGGGCGGCACGTTGGAGTAAGGGGAAAGGGAATAACGGGAAAGAGCGCCGATTTCATCTCTCCGCAATCGGCGCTCTTTCCCATTTTCGCTTTCTATTTGTTCCAGTATGGATTTTTCTATTGCCGCAATGCGGTACGGAACTGTAGACTTGGGCTAAATAGCTCGCAAATTCCGTCGTCATAGGGGTGAACCCGCGTGTCCTCATTTCGAGCAAAACTGGTTTTTGGTGTGCTTTCAGCGGGGCTGATGGCATCGCCGGCCTTTGCTACCCGCACGCATCGGACCTCCAGCGCACACGCGCGATCGTCGCATCGGCCAGCGCCTAAGTCGCACAAAATACACGGCCAGCAATCGATTGAGCCGGGGCGGGTGACGGAGATCCAGCAGGCGCTGATTCGCGAGCACTACATGAGCAAGGATGCCGACGGCCAATGGGATTCAACCACCCTGGCGGCCATGCAGAAATACCAGGCCGACCACGGATGGCAGACAAAGGTGATGCCCGATTCACGCGCGCTGAAGAAGCTTGGTCTCGGCCCCGACTACTCGAACGCCCTCAACGCCAAGACGGCAACCTTTGCCGATCCGCCACCCATCAGCACCATCCCCGCGGCGACAACTGCAGGCTTCGTGCAGGGCTCAGGTGTGAACCACTAAGCTGCTCTCTAATGTTTAAGATGCTGACAAATTGTGTTTCGACTGTTCGTAGATGCAGAGGAATCCTGTTATTCGTTGGGCTGGTGAGCCTTGTTCCTCAGCTTCCTGCCCAGGACAGGAGCTGCAAAATGCAATCGGATCAGGTTTCTGCGGCGGTCTGGGGCCAGATCCCTCCACCTCCGGGCGGCATTACCGTGACCTACTACGACGATGCCACCGTGTGGGTCGGACTGAATCACACCTACGCTGATTCCCAGAGTCTGACTCACCGCTGGCGAAGCTTCATTCCTTGGATGTCGTCCAGCATCGTCAGCGTTTTTCCATTTAGCAGCGCGCTCCAATCTCCGGCCAGTCGCATGCCGCTCTTTTATGTAAGCCATATAGCAGCCGCGTTGGACGCTTCGGAGCCCGATGCCAAGTGGGTCCACCTGGTGCGGGCAGATACGAAGCACAACTCAAGAGCGGTTCAGATTACCTCGGGGCGGTCTGTCTTCAGCTTTCACCCGGGATTCACCGCACGCGAAGAGATTCCGCTCAGGTTTCATGTCCTATCGAGTGCTGTTTACGCGATCCAACCGGAGAGGCCTCTCGATAACGGCGAATACATTGTGATCTTCGGACCATCCGCACTGAGCGGGTTTGAATTCCAGATCGCGTGTTCGGGCGCTCATCGCGACTGACGACAGGAAGCAGCTTAGTACGCTCCCCTTCCGGCCGTAATACCGGCGTCCACGTGACGCCGATGACGGCGCGATGGAGCCCCCAAAAGCGCTCCGCTTGGGATGACAGCACCGTGTTGGTGCGGTAATTGGCGAACGACCAGAATTAACTGGCCTCTATGAGAAGGTCACAGATGTCAAGGCCGCCGTGGCGGCCGTCCTAGGCCGTATCGACATATAGCCTCAGGTGCAGCCACGCGCAGGCGAGAGCGACGAGGGCTTTGAAGCAGGCTTTTGATTTTTCGTAGCGCGTGGCGAACCTTCGAAAACACTTGAGTT
>Ga0182024_10023331_pt1 | contig 11088 bp, 9 predicted proteins | sample P32metaG_FD_120480 | JGI IMG/M metagenome (GOLD analysis project Ga0182024, IMG submission 120480) | Permafrost microbial communities from Stordalen Mire, Sweden - P3-2 metaG (Illumina Assembly) | ecosystem: Environmental > Terrestrial > Soil > Wetlands > Permafrost | place: Sweden: Stordalen... | reverse complement strand
CGGCGGCCGGTCGCCGCCCCCTTCGTCTCGCGCAAGAAAGCGCGCGAGCCACTTCCCCCAGAGGGGGCAGAGAGTAGAGAGAGGAAAAGGTGGGGGGCTTCTGTTGCCGGGCGCCCTTGTCGAATTTGAAAAGGTGGGGGGCTTCTGTTGCCGGGCGCCCCCCGGGCCTCGCCTGGCGCTGCTAAGACACCAGGGCTTTAGACTTGAGCACGTCCCAACCGCTTACGCGGCGAGGGCATACTCTTGAGCGAAGTTATCGTTCGCGTTTAGTTTAAGGCCCGAAACGGTGAGCCACGCCGGGAAAAAGCAACGCCTTTAGACGTCTGTCGATGCTGATCGGCCCCTCAAGGCCCCGCCGATAACGCGGGGGGAAGGAAAATGGTGGAGCCGCCGGGAATCGCACCCGGGTCCAGTCCGCTTATTACGCGCGCGTTTATCTCCATAGTCCGGATTGCTCCGGACCCTCCTCATATAGGCTGAAATCATCGCCGAAGGAAGGCGGGGCCGCCCGCGAAGCGTGAGCGGCGGCCTCATTTCGCCAAACGGCGCCTTGTTTTCGTCAGCGGATTAGCCCCGGCGCGCCAGGGCCGCTAGATTGGGTCCCGGCTGAAGGAGGCGCGCGCGCCCATGAAGACTCTCTTCCACTCGGTGAAGTTCCTGGCCTTGGATATGGCCTCGACCATGGTCTATCTGCTCACCTATTGGGCGGCCGACCACGTCTTCCACGATCCGGCCAAGAGCGTCCTGGTGGCCACCCCGGTGGGCATGGTGTTCGGCATCAGCCAGATCGCCTGGGTGTTCGCCCACAAGAAGCGCCCCGACGCCATGCAATGGCTGAGCCTGTTCCTGGTCGTCGCCGCTGGCGCGGCGACGTTCCTCACCAAGGATCCCCGCTTCATCCTCTTCAAGCCGTCGATCATCTACTGCGTGGTCGGCGTGGTCATGCTCAAGCGCGGCTGGATAAACCGCTATCTGCCGGAACGCGCGATCCACCTCGTGCCCGACCTGGGCGTCATCTTCGGCTACATCTGGGCGGCTCTGATGTTCTTCAGCGCGGGCCTCAATCTCTTCGTCGCCATGAAGGGGGATGTGGGCCTCAGCGTGAAGTTCCTGGCCATCTATCCGCTGGCCAGCAAGCTTTCCCTGTTCGCCATCCAGTACGCGACCATGCGCTTCGTCGCCCGCCGCCGCTACCAGGCCATGACTCCCGAGGCCCAGGCCGCCTTTGAAGCCGTGGCCCCCGCCTGAGGCGCGATCCTGAGCGCCCTCAAAGTGTTTCCACGCCGCGCTCGATGGAGAGCACGCCGGTGCGGGAAACCTCGACCAGCCCCAGCGGGCGCATGAGGCCGACGAACTTGTCGATCTTGGAAGGGGCACCGGTGATCTCGAAAATGAAGCTCGCCGTGGTGGTGTCGATGACCTTGGCGCGGAAGATCTCGGCCAGGCGCAGGGCCTCGACCCGCTTGGCGCCCGCCCCGCGCACCTTGACCAGGGCCAGTTCCCGCTCGGCCCCGTTGGGGTCCTTGGTGACGTTCTGCACGTGCCGGGTGGAGACCAGCTTCTGAAGCTGGGCCTCGATCTGGGCCAGGACCTGGGGCGTGCCGCGGGTGACGATGGTGATGCGGCTGGTGTGCGCGGCAGCGTCGGTCTCGGCGACGGTCAGGCTCTCGATGTTGTATCCGCGCGCCGCGAACAGGCCGACCACCCGGTGCAGGACGCCCGGCTCATTGTCCACCAGCACCGCGAAGGTGGCCACGGCTTCCGCCTCCACCGCGTGACCCATGTCATAGGCCGAACCGGGTGCGTCTTGAGAAGTCATGGCCGTCGGGCCCCCTTCGTCTCGGCGCGAGAGCGCGCCGAGCCACTTCCCCCAGAGGGGGCAGAGAAAGAACAGGCGGACGGATCACAAACCGACTCTTTGCCCCCCCTGGGGGAAATGTCGGCGCAGCCGACAAAGGGGGCTCCTTGGGCGAGGCCCCTCACACCAGCCCCCTTCCGTCCGCGCCGATCGCCGCGCCCACGTCGGCCGCCTCTTCGCCCAGAATCATCTCGTTATGCGCCTTGCCAGACGGGATCATCGGAAAGCAGTTCTCGGCCCGCTCCACGCGGCAGTCGAAGATCACCGGCAGGGGCGTGTCGATCATCTCCTCGATTTTGTCATCCAGCTCCTCGGGCCGCTCGGCGCGCAGCCCCACCGCGCCATAGGCCTGCGCCAGCTTCACGAAGTCGGGCATGCTGGCCGAATAGGAATGGCTGTAGCGCTCGCCGTGCAGAAGCTGCTGCCACTGGCGCACCATGCCCATCCACTCGTTGTTGAGGATGAAGATCTTGATCGGCAGGTCGTATTGGATGGCGGTGGACATCTCCTGCATGGTCATCTGCACGCTGGCGTCCCCGGCGATGTCGATGACCAGGCTGCCGGGATGGGCGATCTGCACGCCCACGGCGGCCGGCAGGCCGTAGCCCATGGTCCCCAGGCCGCCGGACGTCATCCAGCGATTGGGCTCCTGGAAACGGTAGAACTGCGCGGCCCACATCTGGTGCTGGCCGACTTCGGTGGTGATGTAGACGTCGCGACCCTTCGTCAGTTCGTAGAGCCGCTGGATGGCGTACTGCGGCTTGATGACGCTCGCCGAGGGCTTGTAGCGCAGGCAGTCGCGCGCCCGCCAGGCGTCGATGCGCTTCCACCAGGGCGCCAGGCGGGGCCGGTCCAGGACCAGAGCCTGGCAGGCGCCGATCAGGGCCTCCAGCACCTTGGCCGCGTCGCCGACGATGCCGACATCGATGGGGACGATTTTGCCGATCGAGGAGGGGTCGATGTCGATGTGGATCTTCTTCGAGCCCGGCGAAAAGGCGTTCAGCCGCCCGGTGACCCGATCGTCGAACCGCGCGCCCACGGCGATCATCACGTCGCAGTCGTGCATGGCGTTGTTGGCTTCGTAGGTTCCATGCATGCCGACCATGCCCAGCCACGCCGGATCGTCGGCCGCGAAGGCGCCCAGACCCATCAGCGTCGAGGTCACCGGCGCGCCGGTAAGGGCCGCCAGGCGTCGCAGCGCCGCGCTGGCCGCGGGTCCCGCGTTGATCACCCCGCCGCCGGTGTAGAAGAGGGGCCGCCGCGCCCCGGCGATCAGGCGGGCCGCCGCCGCGATGAGTGAGGCGTCACCTTCCAGGCGCGGGCGATAGACGTGCATCGCGCGGGCCTGCGCGGGGCCGATGTAAGGTGCGCTGGCGAACTGCACGTCCTTGGGAATGTCGATGACCACCGGGCCCGGCCGGCCGGTGGTGGCGATCCGAAACGCCTCGTGCAGGACATGAGGCAGGTCGGCGACGTCCTTCACCAGGTAGTTGTGCTTGGTGCACGAGCGGGTGATGCCGACGGTGTCGCATTCCTGGAAGGCGTCGGTGCCGATCAGATGGGTCGGCACCTGGCCGGTGATGACGATCAGCGGGATGGAATCCATCAAGGCGTCGACGATGCCGGTGACCGCGTTGGTCGCCCCGGGGCCGGAGGTCACCACCACCACGCCCGGCTTGCCGGTGGAGCGGGCATAGCCCTCGGCGGCGTGGGTCGCGCCCTGCTCGTGGCGCGCCAGGACGTGGCGCAGCCGCGGCTCGTGAAACAAGGCGTCGTAGATCGGCAACACCGCGCCGCCCGGATAGCCGAAGAGATCGGTCACTCCCTGATCGACCAGGGCCCGCACGACCATCTGGGCGCCGGTCATCACCTCGGCGGGAGAAGAGGCGGCGGCTTTGTCGGCCTGGATGGTGGAATGGGCGGTCATGAGGGGAACTTTGGTCTGTGACGGGCAAGAAAAAAGGCCCGCTAAGGGCCCTGCGCACGCGACCGACAATCGGCGGAGGCTCTAGGCCCCAGCCGCGATCGGTCGCCGTCTAATTACGAGTCGCGCCGCGCGCATGCGTCTTGCTCCAAACCGCTGATAAGATGCATGCCATTGTGCCGCCTCGCCGTCAAGGCGGCGACCGCGCAAGAATTTGCCCCAACTGCTCATCGCCGTCCCGCCCCTCGATGCGCGGCCAGTCCGGCGTCTGGTGGCGAAACCAGGTGATCTGGCGCTTGACGTAATGGCGGGTCTCTTGCTGGGCGCGGGCCAACGCCTGGTCCAAAGACATCTCGCCTCGGAGCAGGGCGGCGAGCGGCGCGACGCCCAGCGCTTTCATGGCCGGGAGGCCCGCATCCAGGCCCCGCGCCATCAGGTGGGCGACTTCGTCCAGGGCGCCGGCCTCGATCATGTCGACGAGCCGCGCATCGCAGCGCCGGTAAAGCTCGGCGCGGGGCGGGCTGAGGATCACGCCGCGCCAGGCCGCGCCATCGAGAACGCCCGGACCATCGGCTTGCCAATCGCTGAGCGCGCGCGCGGTGGCGGCGAAGACCTCCCAGGCGCGCATCAGCCGCTGGCGATCGCCCGTCCCGATGCGCCGGGCGGCGGCGGGATCGACGCCGGCCAGCCGGTCGCGGAACGCCGCTTCGCCCAGGGCGTCGAACATCGCGGCGGTCTCCTGGCGGATGGCCGAAGGAACCGGCGGGATGTCGGCCAGGCCCCGCGTCAGGCTTCGAAAATAAAGGCCCGTGCCGCCCACCACGATGGCGGTCCGTCCGCGCCCGGCGATATCGCCAAGCACGTCCCGCGCGGCCGCCAGCCAGCGTCCCACCGACCAGGCCTCGCCGGCGTCGGCGACGCCAAACAGGTGATGCGGCGCCCGCGCCTCGTCTTCGTCGCTCGGGCGCGCGGTGAGGATGCGCAAGTCGCCGTAGAGCTGCATGGAATCGGCATTGACGATCTCGCCGCCCACGGCCAGCGCCAGCCTCAGCGCCAGCGCCGACTTGCCGCCGCCCGTGGGCCCGCCGATCAGCCAGACCGTGGGCTGGTTCACCGCCCCTGAAACGTCGGCTTTTCCTTGGCCACGAAGGAAAGCGAGGCGGCCTTGTGATCGTCGGTCATCATGGTGCGGATCATGTTCATGGCCTCCAGGTCGAGCACTTCGCTCAAGGTGGCGTGCTCGGCGGCGTTGAGGTTGCGCTTCATATAGCCGATGGCCACGGTCGGCAGGCCGGCCAGTTGCCGGGCGAAGTCCGCGGCCACGTCGTCCAGCTCCTCGCGCGGCACGGACTTGTTGACCACGCCCAAGCGCAGGGCCTCGGCGCCATTGATCACATCGCCGGTGAAATAAAGCTCCCGGGCCTTGGCGGCGCCCACCAGGTGGCTGAGGAAGTATGATCCGCCGTAGTCACCGGCCAGTCCGACCTTGGAAAAGGCGGTGGTGAGCTTGGCGTCGTCGGCGGCGATGCGCAGGTCGCAGGCCAACGCCAGGGAAAGCCCCGCCCCGGCCGCCGCGCCGCCGATCACCGCCAGGGTCGGCTTGGGCATTTCATGCAGCCAGCGGCAGACATCCATCGCCTCGCGCAGGCCCTGGACGCGTCGCTCGATGTTGAACCCCGCGCCGCTCGTCTCTCCGGAGCCCGCCGCGGCCGCGAAGCCCTTGACGTCGCCGCCGGCGCAGAACGCGCCCGCCGCGCCGGTCAGCACCACCACGCGCACCTTGGCATCGGCGGCCAGACGCGGGATCGCTTCGGAAAGCGCCGCCTGCATCTCGGCGGTCAGGGCGTTGCGCGCCTGCGGCCGGTTCATGGTCAGGGTGGCGATACCGCCCTCGATGGTTTCGATCAGCTGGTCGGTCATGCGGACTCCCTAGTGCGGTGGCGTGGTATTGAAAGCCCCGGCGCCGGACGTGTAAAGGCGTTGATCCGCGGAGCGCGGGCGTCTCGCCCGCGGCTTTCGAGGCGGCGCATGGCGGACGGGACGTCCGCCCTCCGGCGGTGAGGGGCGCGAGCAGGCCATGGCGGACAAGACATCGGCGGCCCAAATCCCCGGAGCCCTCAGCGGTGTGCGGGTCGTGGATCTCACCCAGTTCGTGCTGGGCCCCTACGCCACCCAGACCCTGGGCGATCTGGGCGCCGACGTCATCAAGATCGAGGAGCCCTCCGGCGACCGCCAGCGCAGCAGCGGCAAGGCCCCCAATTCCAAGACCATGGGACCCCTCTATGTCGCCCTCAACCGCAACAAGCGCTCGGTGGTGCTGGATCTGAAAAGCGAGCCGGGCAGGCGCGCCTTGGCCAAGTTGGTCAAAACCGCCGACATCTTCATCCACAATATGCGTCCCGAGGCCATCGCGCGGCTGGGATTTTCCTATGCGGCGGTGGCGGCGATGAAGGCCGACATCGTCTATGTGGAAGCCATGGGCTACGCCGCCGAGGGCGCCTATGCCGGGCGCCAGGCCTTCGATGACCTGATCCAGGCGGCAAGCGGAGCCATGGGCCTGGCCGCCCTGGTCGAGCCGGGCGCGGCGCTGCGTCCCGTGCCCTCGATCATCGCCGACAAGACCTGCGGCCTCTTCGCCGTCATCGCGACCCTGGCCGCCCTGCGCCACAAGGAGCGCACCGGCGAGGGTCAATATGTCGCCGTCCCCATGCTGGAGACCTTCACCGGCTTCATCATGGCCGAGCATCTCTATGGCGAGACCTTCGTGCCGCCCACCGGACGCTTTGGCCACACCACCACCATCACCCCTTACCGCAAACCGCTCGCCACGAAAGACGGCTGGCTGATGGTCATGCCCGCCAGCCGCGCGCAGGCGGCGCGCTATCTGGAGCTGGGCGGCATTCCCGGCGCCTACGAAAGCGAGCGGTTCCTCGGCGCCGAGGGCGCTCAGGGCAAGGTCGCCGCCTACAACGCCATGCTCGCCGAGGCCGCGGCGACGCGGACCACCGCCGAGTGGATGACCCTCTGCGCGGAAAACTCCATTCCGGTGATGGTCGCCCATCAATCGCGCGACATCTTCGATGACCCGCAGCTCAAGCAGACCCTGTTCGAGGAGCGCGAACTCGAAGGCGAGGGCGTCTACCGGGCCATGAAACCCGGCCTGCGCTTCGCCAAAACCCCCGCCGCCATCCGCCGCGACCCCCCGCAACTGGGCCGCGACACCGCCGAGGTGCTGGGGGAGCTGGGGCTGGAGGACGGATAGCCTCTTCAACTCCGGCGAGCGCCTTGCGCCCCCTCCGTCACACGGCAAGCAAGAGCCGCGCGCCACCTCCCCCGTAAGAGAACGGGGGAGGATTGAGATAAGTGCAACTTCCCTATTCCTCCCTTGCGAAGCGGGGGAGGTGGCGCGGCGCGCTCTAGCGCCGTGACGGAGGGGGCGCGGGGTCGCCCCCTAAGCCGCCTCGCCGAGCGCCAGGCTTTCCCGCAACTCCCGTTTGAGGAATTTGCCATTCGCGTTGCGGGGCAGGGGCCCCGGTAGAAACCACAGGTAGCGGGGGATCTTGTGCCTGGCCATGATCGCCGCGCAGTGGGCGCGCAGGGCTTCGGCGCCCAGCGATTGGCCTGGGCGCAGGACCACGGCGGCGGCGACCTCCTCGCCCAGGCGTTCGTCGGCGACGCCGAATACGCAGACTTCCGCCACCGCCGCATGGCGATAAAGGCAAGCCTCCACCTCGGCGCAATAGACGTTTTCGCCGCCGCGCAGGACCATGTCCTTCTTGCGGTCGACGATGAACACGAAGCCGTCCGCGTCGATGCGGGCCACGTCGCCGGTGTGCAGCCAGCCGTCGGTGATGGCCTCGGCGGTGGCCTCGGGCCGGTTGACATAGCCCTTGATCACCTGGGCGCCGCGCACCCACAGCTCGCCGATCTCGCCTTGCGTCACGGCGGCGCCGGCGTCGTCCACGCACTTGGCTTCGTAGCAGGGCATGACCGGCCCGGCGCTGTCGGGCTTGTCGATGAAGAAGTCGGCGGAAAGGGCCGTGATGATGCCGCAGGTCTCGGTCATGCCGTAGCCGGTGTTGGGCCGCGCGGTGGCCACCGCCGCGTCGATCTTGCCGACCAGATCAGGCGGAAGCTGCGCCCCGCCGCCGCCCAGGCTCATCAGGCTCGAGAGATCGTGGCTCTCGAAGTCGGGATGGGTGATCAGTTCGCGGGCCATCACCGGCACGCCGGAAAGGTTGGTCACCTTTTCCTTCTCGATCAGGCGCAGGGCTTCCTTGGCGTCCCAGCGACGCATCAGGACGAGCTTGCCGCCGGCGGCGGTCACCGCATAGGCGGTGCAGTTGTTGGCGGTGACGTGGAAAAGCGGCGTCACCACCAGGGCGATGGGGACGGGAAGCGGCGCCGCCGGATCGGGCATGACGCCGGTGGCGCGCGCGGTCGCCAGGGTCGAAACCTGTCCGGTGAACATGATGCTGAACAGATTGGCGATGCAGCCGCGATGGGTGAGCTGCGCGCCCTTGGGAAAGCCGGTGGTGCCCGAGGTGTAGAAGATGCAGGCGTCGGCGTCCGGATCGATCACGACGTCGGGCAGGGCGCCCGGCGTGGCGATGACCTCGCTCCAGGCGACCACGCCGTGGCCGGGAGGATCGGCGCGCACGGCGACCAGCCGTCGCCCGCTGGCCATGGCCGGGCGTTCGGCGAAGCGCGCCAGCCGCTCGGCGTCGCAGAAGACTATCCTGGGATCGGAATCCTTGATCGCGTAGTCGAGCTCCTCGGCCACCCACCAGGCGTTCATGCCGACCACGGCCACGCCCATGCACACGCAGGCCCAATAGATCAGCATCCATTCTGGGTAGTTGCGCATGGCGATCGCCACCCGGTCTCCCGGCGCGACCCCCTGGGCGACCAGCCAGGCGGCCACCGCGTTCACCTGGGCGTGCGCCTGGGCGTAGGTGAGGCGGTCGTCCTCATAGACGAGGTATTCGCGCTCGCCATAGGCGGCGGTGGAAAGCCAAAGCGCCCGCACATTGGGCGGCGCGTTCCTGTAGGCGCGCATGGGCGCGCCGCGCACCTCGATGGTGTCGATCTCGAACGGCGCGCCGGGAGCGATCAGCTCGGCCCAGGCGGTTTTCAGTTCAGCGTAGTGCATCGATGGCGTCCTCACACATCCAGGCGATAGACCCGCCGGGCGGTGTCGCTGAACAGGGCGGTCTTGTCATCGGGCGAATAGCCGGCGGCGATGATCTTGAAGGCGTTCCACAAGACATCGTAGTCGCAGCTGCCAAGATCGACTGGGAAATTGCTCTCGAACATGCAGCGCCGGGGGCCAAAGGCCTCGATGCAGGTCTCGATGTAGGGCTTCCATTCGGCGGCCAACTGACTCGAAGGCGCCGGCGGATCGCACATGAAGGAGGCGAAGCCCGGAAACACCATGGCCAGGCCGCCGAGCTTCACCGTCACATTGGGCAGGGCGGCCAGGGCGCGGATGCTACCCCGCCAAGCCTCGAACCGCTCCTCGCGGCGCCCGGCGTAGCTGGCGATGCCCAGCGGCGTACCGACGTGGTCGAGCACGATGCTCGTGCCTGGAAAGGCCGCGGCCAGATCGACAAGGTCGCCCAGTTGCGGCTCGAGCAGCCAGGCATCGAACGATAGATCCAGCGGCGCCAATCTGGCGAAGCCTTCGCGAAACTGCGCCGAGCGGTAGAGGCCGGCTTCCCGCCGGGCCAGGGGGCCAAGAACGTCCTTGTCGGGATCGGAAGACGCGCTCTGGCGGATGCCGCGGAAGCGGCCGCCGCCGGCGGCGAGGTGGGCTTCGAGCACCGGCGTCACCCCCTCGCCAAGCATGAGATCGGCATGGCCGACGATGCCGGCGCAGGCCCGCGCCTCGCCATAGATGCCGCTGGCGCTCATGGCCGCGACGCCGGCGACGAACTCGGTCTCGCCCACCGGCCGCAGCGCCGCCGTGGCCCCGGCCCGGTACATCGACCCGCACTCCATATAGACGGTGGCCACGACCTTGTGACCGAGGTTCATGTCGGCCAGCAGTTCGTCCAGCAAATAGCGCGGAACCTTGCGCATGACGTGCTCGAAGCCGTGCTTGGGCGGCGGCAGGCTGGCCATCAGGGCGGCGGGACGGTCCCACAGGTGATGGTGCGGATCGATGATCGGCAGATCAGGCTCGAGGATGGCCTCGCGGGGTTTGTCGGCGCCTGGCATTTCATCTCCATTGCTGGAGACGGCTCTTAACAGCGCGCCCGGGCCCAGGCCAGACGCCGATTGCCGCTTGCGATCGGGCAAGGGATCGGCCAGACCCCGCGCGGTTCATGCGCCTCGTTCTCACCCTCGTCGCCGGCGACCACGACGCCCTGGAGGCCGCCCTGCCGTTGGCCCTCGAAGCGGTGGCGGCGTGCGGCCGGCCGGTGGCCGACACCCACATCCTGGGCGAGGGCGCGGCGGACATTTTCATCGAAGGCGCCGACCCCGTCGCCCTGCGCGCGCACGCCGCCACGGCCATGGAGCGCCAGGCGGTCGACCTCTGCGTCCAGGCCGCCGCTGGGCGCAAGAAGCGCCTGCTGGTCGCCGACATGGATTCCACCATCATCGCCTGCGAGTGCCTCGATGAACTGGCCGACTTCGCCGGGCTGAAGGAGGAAATCGCCGCCATCACCGCCGCGGCCATGTCCGGCGAGATCGCCTTCGAAGGCGCCCTGACCCAGCGAGTGTCCCGGCTCGCCGGCCTCGAGCTTGGCGTTCTTCAGCGCGTCTGGGACGAACGGGTGCGGCTCACGCCGGGCGCCAGGACCCTGGCTTCGACCATGACCGCGCACGGCGTGCGCTGCGTGCTGGTCTCCGGCGGCTTTGACTTCTTCACCAGCCGCGTGGCCGCCGCCGCCGGCTTCGCCGCCCATCGCGCCAATCGCCTGATCGACGACGGGGCGCGCCTGACCGGGGCGGTCGCCCAGCCCATCCTCGGGCGCGAGGCCAAGCTGGCGGCCCTGATCGAGGAAGCGGCCCTGCTGGGCGTCGGGCTGGACGAGACCCTGGCGGTGGGCGACGGGGCCAACGACCTGGCTATGATCGAGGCGGCCGGTCTCGGCGTCGCCTGGCGCGCCCAGCCCATCGTCGCCGCCAGGGCCGACGCGCGGGTGGACCACGGCGACCTCACGGCCCTGCTTTACTTCCAGGGCTACGGCGCCGACGAGTTCGCCTGATGGCGTTGGGAACAGTCGAGGCGGTGGTGTTCGACATGGACGGCCTGCTCATCGACACCGAGCGGGTGGTGCGCGACGCCATGATGGATGTG
>Ga0182024_10023330_pt1 | contig 11089 bp, 12 predicted proteins | sample P32metaG_FD_120480 | JGI IMG/M metagenome (GOLD analysis project Ga0182024, IMG submission 120480) | Permafrost microbial communities from Stordalen Mire, Sweden - P3-2 metaG (Illumina Assembly) | ecosystem: Environmental > Terrestrial > Soil > Wetlands > Permafrost | place: Sweden: Stordalen... | reverse complement strand
CTGAGCGAAGCGAAGCGGAGTCGAATGGGTCGCAGCCGAAGCGGGGCTCAGAGCGGAGGAGGCGAGGCCTGAAGCCGACGGAGCGACTATGAAAGAATGACTCGGTCAGCGTCAAACAATACAATACGGCACGGTGCGCGCATCTGCTGAGATTGCAGAGCGGCACCGTGTCGTATTGATTCGGAAGAGCGAAGCCTACTTCTTGTTGTTGAGCAGCTTGCGGCGAGCTTTTGCTCCGAAGTGGAACATGGCGACGCCGAGACCGACAAAGGCAATGGAAGCGGGCACTGTGAAATAGACGCTGTTGCCGTGGACAAAACTGAAGGTCAGCAAGCCGAGCACGCCCAGAAGGATGTAAGCGAGCCCGCCGACGAATTTGGCGATGTACTGCTGTTTCGAGCCTGCGGCAGCCGTGAAGTGAAGCACCGGAGCAGCAGCAGCACAAACAAGGGTGACCGCCATCAAAGCAAGAATGAGATGCACTGGATTGATCATGGAATTCCACCTTTCAAGTGGTTAGACAAACGATAGCCATGGAGCCGTGCGCAGCAGAGCGCGTGAAATCCAGAGCTAGAGCGGATTAAACGCAAGCCTAAGGCAACACGGAGATCTGTAGATCCTCATGCGTTGACATTCGGGCTGAAACTGCGAAGGGTTTGGGGTTTTTTTGATGAAAATGCGCGGGAGAAAAGATGCCTGACCTTATCAAGCTGAATGAGCCGGTTGCAATGTTTATTCAGAAGTTCTCACCAAATGTCTGGCTCAAGGCGATGCCTGCGCTGACATCTGGACGATGAAGGCTTCAATTTCGTCAGTGTTCGGCAGAGCCGGGATGGCGCCTGGGCGCGTGCAGGTGATCGCGCCGATGGCGTTGGCGCGCCTGATGATTTCCACTAGCTTATTCAATTCCAGGGACTCCAAAGCCTTTCGTCGATCGGCGGCAGGTTTGATGATCGGCAGCAAACCGCCGATGACGCCGGAGTTGAAGCCGTCGCCGGCACCGGTCGCTTCCACTAACTGCACCTGGAAGCCGGGAACGGTCTTGTCCCCCTCCTTGGTGCAGATGTAAGCGCCTCGCGAATCTAGCGTGATGATCAATAAGGGCAAATCATTCTTCTGCCGCAGCTGTTCTGCCGCTTGCAGGTCTCGAGAACCGGTGAGGAAGAACAGTTCGTCTTCATTGATTTTGACGATGTCCGCCCAGCTCATGGTGTTCAAAATGGTGTTCTTGCAATCGTCCGGGGTTGGCCACAAGCCGATCCGCACGTTGGGATCGTAGGAGACCAGCAAATTGTGTTTGCGCGCCAGCTCGACGGCGCGTTTTGTCGCAGCGGCAGCGGGATTGGCGATTAAGCTGATCGAGCCGAAGTGCAACACCGACGCTTTAGCGAAAAGTTCGGACTTGAGATCATCAGGGTGAAGACGCGCATCGGCACAAGAAATTTTGGAGAACTCCGCCAGCTTGCGATCGCCGGTGATGGTCGTGACGACATACGCCATGCGCGTCTGCGCTTCGGGATCGACGACTGTATTGGAGGTGTCGATGCCGTCGGTTTCCAGCACCGACTTCAGCCACAAGCCGAAGGCATCATCGGAGACGCGGCCAACGAAGCCGGTAGAAACTCCCTGCCGAGCCAGTCCCACAGCGGTATTAGCTGGGGCGCCTCCGGCGGCTTTGGTGAAAATTTGCGCGCGGTCAAGCTCGTTGCCTGCCGTCGTACAAACCCAATCGACGAGGATCTCGCCTAAACACAAAACATCAACCATGCCTGTAAAGCTCCATCACTCTTGTCGAGCGCGTCCTGTCGCCCGGCTGCGGGTTGCACGATGCAAAATTATAGCGGCCACGCCACAGTTAAATACCCTCTGCGTGGTGAAAAAAATTGATTTTGCTATTGCTACGTAGAATAGTAAATGTCTGGCGAAGAAATCGCCGCGATGCTGCCCCTTGAATTGGCACATCACAACGGCGATTTCAAAGGAGAGGCAAATGCGCTGCATGACTCATCGGTTCAGCATAGCTCTCAACTTGCGCAACGAAATCCGCATCTGTGCACGAAATCTAGCGTACAGAGAAGCGGCGGGCGAACCTTGCAGATAGTGGCCTCTGGCGACAAGAATGTCCCACACAGCGGCTGGAACCAGATATCGCACCGACTTACCGGCACGAATCCACTGCCGCACCAATGTGCTAGAGCTGCTGTCGGCGGGACAATCGATCATCTCGATGTCAGCTTCCGGCAACGCACTTCGCCATTGGTCCAACATGCCTGGTCGAACCGAATCGCGCGGAGCGACTAGCAATCGGCAGCGATGGAGAAACTCCGCGCGCCGATCGTAAGCTTGCAGCGATTTGATGTTGTCCTCGCCGATGATGAAGTTGAACCGCACGCCGGGTCCGTATTGAAGTCGCAGCTCATCGAACGTATCGATCGTCCAGGTCACACCAGGGCGATCGATTTCGATGCGCGACGCCTCAAAGCCCGGATTGTCCTGCACAGCGGCATCGACCATCTCGAAGCGCCACTCTCTGTCCAAAAGATCGTTCAGCTTGTGCGGAGGAGTGCCGTTGGGGATGAAGAGGACTTTCTTCAGCCTGTACTGTTCCTTTCCACACTGAGCGACCATCAATTCACGAATGCGGATCGGGTTGAATGTCCCGCCCATGATGCCGAGTTCTTCCATAGGGTTTCCTCCGGCAACGCGCATGCCAGATTGGCCGCGTTGGAAAATAGGCTAGTTTGAAATTGAAAGTGCAGGTGAACTGAAGGGACAAAGAAGAACCGAAGGAGCAGTCTGGGTATGCTCCTCCGGTCCCATTTGTCTTTCGTGATGATGCCGCCGGTGGTGGCTTACTTGCCGCAACCACCGTTGCAGTTCGGGCACTTGCCTTGAAGCGCATGCTGCTGCTGTTCCGCTTCTTCGAGTTGCACCGCGCGATCGCGACGCATGATCAGCCGTTGCAGAACTCGCTCCTCCGCGTCGCGCCAATCGCGCACACGGTAGACGTCGAACTCTTTGCTTTCGGGCAGATTCTCGTCGTCGAACACGCCTTTCTCGAAAGGAACCAGCACGACGTTGGTTTGCGACAGGCAGTTGCCGTCAGATCGCGTGCTGTTGCCGATGAAGGCGGAGTGATGCGGGTCGATGTTGAGGTCCTCGATCAGCTCACGTACGCGCTCGGCTTTGTTGTCGTAAGGCGTGATGATGTAGTGATCGAACACGGACTCCAGACCGCCCATGCGGATCTTGTGCTTCTGCGCTTCACGGTTGCCCATCGTCACGCCGATGATGAGGAAGTTGTGATGCGAGCGATTGAGCACCGGCGTGGCATTGGGAAACAGCTCGGGCTGGCGGAAGAACGGCGAGTTGCCGATGTCTTCGCACATGCCGATTACTTCCTTGACCGGGCGGATGCGAGGATTGGCACGGCGGCAGAGACGCTTGTAGGCGGTGACCATGGCCAGCGAGAGCTGATCACGTTCGACGCCGTTGCGCTTCATGTTCACCATGTAGAGTCCCTGTGCCAGCTTGATTGCTTCGTCTTTGTCGAAGCCGTAAAGCGAGTGCATCAGGTAACCGAAACGCTGGCGTGCTGCTTCGAAGTACGGGTCGCACTTCATGATTGTCCCGTCGACGTCGACAAACAGCGCGGAAATCTTGCCACCAGGAGCGCAGAGATTGCGTCCGGGGAAAGAGCATTTGCTTTTGTTCATAGTTTCATCCCATTCTACGGCGCGTTGCCGCATGGTTGGCACAAACCACAGAACGTCCATGGCATTCTGAAGTCGTGTGGAGAAGATTAGGAATCGAGTTTCTGGTGGTGGTGAAAAGGAAAAAGTAAGGGCGAAGTATGTTTCTAAGCATAAGAAAAAAGGACTTTGCCAATAAACCCGCGCCCCCACTTGGCTTCCGTCGATAAACGCCCCAATTTGCCCTGGATTCATATTTCTGTGGTTTCCGGTCAAACCGCCCTGTCGATCACGCTTCTTGGCGCTAGGCTAGCCAAGGGGAGCCGCGATAATGTTCGTAACGCGTAGCGTAAGCTGCGCTAGCCTGGGCTTGAGTCTACGATTCTGCCGGGACCTAGGAAATCCCCACATTTCCGGGCGCTACTCGCGCTACCAATGAAAAACACGGGGAACTCGTGAGATCACGTGCCTGTGGCACAGTCTCCTTTTATAGAGCGCAACAAGAAGTTGAAACAGGCACACCCCAGGTCTAACGTAGGCCTGCTCGTGTTTTTAGTTCAACAAATTCAGAAAGGTAGCCACCACAGGCAGTAGCGATTCCAGACAGTTCATTTTTCAAGAAGCAGCGTTGCTCCTGATGGATCCGGTTTATTGCCCGCGAGCTGTTCGTGCGACTCGTCAGAAACAGAAACAGTTCTCCAAATCTGGAGCAGCAGTTCTTGTTGTTCCCAAACGCATAAAGGAAACCCCATGCGAAAAATCTCGATCCTCGGACTCGCTCTTGCTGCATTCACCGCCGCCCTCGGTTGGTTTGTGAACGAACAGTTCTTCGTCCTCATCGCCTACTTCGGCTGCCTGTTCGTGCCTATCATCGTGATCGGCGTGATCTACAACTTGATGAACAAAAAGGGTCGCATGCCCTGGCCCGCCGAGCACAACGACGGAGCGGAACAGTGGCCCAACAGCCTGAACCCCGATCGCAAGCAGGACGACAACAACAATCCGATGTGGTGATTCACGCACCATGCCGGTTTCGTAGTGCTTGTCGACAATCCACCGCGGTCTGATCTTCGTGCCAGAAGAGCTGACACCATCGCTTATAACTGATGCTACATCCACCGCTCGGGGATTCAGGTTCTGCCCGAATCCCTGGCGGTGTTCGTCCGACCGCCATTCCTTCCCAGCAACGAAACCTTCAGGGGGAGTATGTCTATGCGCTCGCGCCTTTTCACCATCGTCGGCAGCATCGTGACGATCTTCTTGTCCGTGCTCGGGATCCAGCAGATCTACCACTTCGGTTATGAGCTGCACGTCCGGCTCGGCAGTCAAATTGGGTCGTTCTCCGCCACCTTCTCCGTCGACGTCGTCGTCATCGTCTTGGCCTTGCTCTGCATGGGTGCGTGCTTCACGCTCCTGGGCTCGTTCTGCGATGACCCGGACAGCTCCCCGCCGAAAACCGACGAACCCAAGAGCTGACAACAGAAACGGCTCTGCATGCTAATGTCCGATGCGCATCGGCAACATCCGCCGATGCGCATCCTTCTTATGTCGCCCAGACGCCCTTGCGGCTGAAGACTCGACCCCGATTCGAATCAGGTGAATTCTACTAAGTTGCGTTTTTTTCGCCGTCGTTTTTTCCGACAGATACTCCCTCGAATAGTTGAACAGCTTCGTTCGCTGCCCTGGCACTGCGTGCCGGCGATCACGTGCGAGCTGCGCATTTTTTAATGACATCTTCTTTGATTAATCGCCTTCTTGATTGAAACGACAATGCCGTCAGGTCTAGTCTCGAAATATTCCTGTTTTATTTTCAATCTGAGTCCTACAATTCCCGTCTACCTTCCATAAATCCACACCTACAAATCGTTTGCACCGCAACGCTCCAATCGAGTCGCTTGCGGTGGCTGTTCGATCCGATTGCTGTGGATGTATGGACAGAGTGATCGATTCTCAGAACCATTCATAGCAGCTGATTGATCCGGCTCACGCCAGGATGATCAGCTGCGCATCGGTGCCAACTGACGCCACTGTCTGTGGTGGCATGCTTTGGCTTGCGGCAGAAAGGAGAATGCGTATGCTCTCATTATCAGGGCTTTGCCAGTGGGTGAAACGACGGTCTGATGCAGCTCTGGGCAAGGCGGCAGGAAAAGCGGCAAACGTCGCTGGACTGCTCGCTGCCCACGCAGCTCCTGGACACGTCAAGCTCATGCAAGCCTGCAACAAGAACGGACCAGCCGGGCTCACAGGTGACGGACAGTTGCTGTTCATCGCCTTGCCGGAAAAACTGTTGTCGTCTCTGGGCATCTTCGTCGGCAATCTGCGAACGCTGGACGATAAGCCTGAAGCCGTCACCACCAACGCCGTCAAATCGATTGAGGCGCTGCGCCGAGATGTGAATGCCGACTTCCTCAACGTCGAGGACCTGTCAGGCGTCTCACAAGTGCTTGTCTGTCATGGTCTCAGCCCGATTGGCGATTCCATCGCCTTGCTCGCAGACTTTGGCAGAGCGCTGCGTGTGGCTTGCGTGCTCGGTCTTCCCGTGCACAATATGTTGCTCGATCCGGATTGGCAGAGGATCAACCGATCGATCGCTCAGGTGCCCACGCTGGCTCCTGTCGACGTCGCACACGGCTTGCAGTGCTGCCTGGAGCGGCGGCAACGGTTGGCGCATGCGCTGGGCATCGAGGTCGGTGTAGTTTCGCTGGACCGCCCCAGGCTTCTGGCGGCGGCAGAAGCGCTGCAAACGCTGGCTGTGTTTTTGTGGCAATTGGACACGCTCAGCGTGTTGCGCATCGAGCATATGCGCAAAATTGTCGCCAAGCTGCCCGACGAAACTGAGCGGCAATATAGGCGCGAGTTGGCTCTGCTGCGCTTTGTGGCGCGGCAGTTCAACAGCTTCGATAGCGACGTGCTGCTTTATCTGATCGGACAATATTGGGCTCAGGCACCATTGCGTCCAGTCAGCTTCAAGATGGCAGTGGAATCGGAACGGGCTTTCGATGGACCGTTCGATGATCTCGACGACTCGTTCCGCATGTGGACGGTCGACAACGCGGCCAGCGTCGAGTCCGCATCGAAGCTGGCTCGCGTTTACCTGCCGCAGTACGAGCTGGGCTCAGCCAAGGTCCTGCCCTACACGCCGCTTTCGCAAGGCTTGCTCGAGCTGGCGAAAGTGGATCATCGTTTGTTGCAAGATCGTGTCATCGACATCGATTCGGATAGCACCGATGAGGCGTGCTCCGCCGCCGTGCTCTGCCGTACCGGGCTTGTAGCGCGCAACCGCTTGCTTTCCGACCTCTCCAGTTTCATCGTTCACTGTGGACGACTGGAGCCGGGGTTGCTGGATGCTGTCAGTGGCGCGCTTTTCGCCCAGCCTGCCGCCGATCTTTTCTCGGCGGTGTCACCGTATGCAGGGCAACTCCTGCAAGGTGAGCTGGTTCTTTCCACGCCCGAGTCGATTCGTGCTGCGTGGAATCAGTGGCTCGCTGCCATGCCGACGCAAGAACAGCCCCAGTTTATGCCGTTGCATGTCTGGTTTGCTTTGCAGGAGGAGAGCGACTGGACAGCGCATGCCCTGTTGGCTGCCGGACGGGTCTGCATGCTGGCGAAGTTCCTGTATCAGGTGCTTTCGGTGGCATAGAGGAGAGCGCCTCGCCGGTTCGAAACGAGAAGTGATGCATCCGTCAGGGCGCTGGTTTATTCCAAACGCCCTCCGGATGCGGATCTTCTTCGTTTGAATGCTATTACTATGCGATATAGGAATCCCGAATGGAACAGTTGAGCGCGTTTTAAGAAAAGCGAACATTTTTCGAAAGTTATCAAGAATCTCGGTCGTCGCCCTTATAATGCTCGTGGCATTGGAATTGATGTGATGTTCAATCAGTACACGAAGCGTTTTCCAATCAGGCTGTCCTGCTTAACAGTGGGACTGTGTGTCGTTGCCAGCGCGAATCCCGCGTCTGCCTTTCTGGGATTCTATGAGCCGCCTACGTCGCAAACCGAGCAGATTCGCCAACAGCAAGAAGCATTGAAGCCGGTGCCTGATGAACCGACGCTGAATCTGGTCGACCAAATGTCACGCCAACCGGAGTTGATGAACGTCCGCTATCTCGATTATGTGCTCGGTCGTCCGATTAACGGTGCGTCTCTGGGCATGTTGAAACGATATTATTGGTACGATCCAGCCACTGAGAAGCTCAAATACGAGCTGATCCAGCGAATCAGTGGGCCCGATCGCATTTTCGACTCCACTTTCACCGCTTACATGCCCAATCTGAAAGAAGATTTGGAGGACATCGAGTCCAAGTTCGGTCCAGCACCGAAGAAGTTTTTCGATCAGCAAGCGGCGCCAAACATCACGTTCTCCTTCGCTCCGTTCACGACCGTCGATTATACACAGCCTCAGGACGCTTTCCGCGTCACCAAGGCTGTCGTGACTTTTCACACCGGCGGCACAGATTTCTTGCCGCCGCTGTCAGCGCTGACGCTCAGTCAGGCTGCGGATCAGCATCGAGCGCAAGCGCTGGCGCACCATGCAAAGGGCAACTGGCATCGCGCCATTCCGGATTTGCGCCGGCGGGTGGCCGAGCATCCCGAAGACACTGAAGCGAGAATCGCTCTGGCTGAGGCCTACAGGGGCAACTCCAACGTCAACGAAGCGATCAACGAATATCGCACCGCCCTCGCCCAAGCGCCGGATTCCGACACGGCCCAGAAATGCATTCAAGGACTGCAGGACATGCGGGTTCTGCCCGGATCCAATGGAGTACCCGAGCAGAAGCGCTTGAGTATCGCGCGCGACGGGCAAGGGTTGCACGAAACGTCGTCAACGGACCCCGGCACGCCTGTACCGATGCAGGCGCCGTCCGCCAACGCTCTTGGTATCGACCCGCTGGATCCGCCGTCTCTAATGCCCGGCTATCAGATGGACCCGCAAGCGGGATTTTAACTGGTACTGCCTGCGGTGGCAGTGAGGCGGCGGGCGCGAATCAAGGCTTTCTGCTGCAGAATCCACGCTTCCAGCTCGGGCAGCTCCATGTATTTGCCGTATTTTCTCTGGCGGAACATATTTTGCAGATCGATGTGTTGACTGAGATCGCGATCCAAAATCTGCGCTTCGGCTGCGCCTGCTGTTCCTGCCGGTTTCAACGTCATTGAGGAGACTGAATCGGGCACGTTGTGGCCGAATGCTCGGCGTTGCACCGCTGGTGAGCGCAGCTCGGAGATCGCTTGATTGATTCCGTTGTCGCCTCCATCTCTGACGATCTGCCGCAGTCTGTTCGCCTCTGCGGCTTGTTGCGCTGCGACTGTGTAACCCGGACCGGGATCTACCATCCTGGTGAAACCAGCGGTCAACTGATCGGCTCTGGTGCGGTCGGCGGCGGTGACCGGATTAGTGTCTTTCTGCCACGCTTGCAGCATGCGATCGAGATAACTGTCGGTGATATTTTCTTGACCTAGAGCTAACCGCCATTGCAGTTCCTCCTTCAGATCCGCTCTGCGCACGGAGTCAACTTCACCTACTTTCGGCACGCCAAGCCTATCCGCTTCGGCTCTGAAAATGTCGTACGCCTGCAAATTGTGTCCGACTTCGTGATACAGTCGCGCCGTTGTCATCTCGGCGCCGTCGGTGCCAGGGCTGCGCAGCAGATCCGCTCGCTTGATGGCGATGTAGCCGTCGGCGCGGTCGAAGAGCATCTTGCCGGAGACGAGTGTTGACTGGTCGCCTATGTCCGGCAGCGAAAGCTTCAGACGCGGCATGCCGTTGGCGTCGGTGAAGGCGTGGATGGCTTTAGCCAGCTCCTTGGCCCGGGCAATGACAATGTCTTGAGAGGCGTTTGCCGGCAACGGCTCGAAGCCATTGAGGACATTGGAAATTGTGCGCACGAACTGCTCAGCTACTTCCGGTTGCATCATCTTGCCACTGACGTCGCGCAGCTTATCCAGCAACTGCCGTTTACCTGCAGTCGGCAGTTCCCGTACGTCGCGAACCGGCTCCCACACACCATCTGCGTTGAGCTTGCCGCGTAAGTAAAAATTCTCCGGTGCGCCCGCGATCGGCGCCGACTTGCTGCTAATTTCTGCTGTGGATGCTACTGCGCGTTCCGCGCTTCCTGCACTTGCGCCTTCGAATGTCGAACCGACATCGTACGTTGGTGCCAGCGACATCCGCGATATCACTGCATCCTCAGCGACAGTCGCTGCAGCTGCACTGCGGCGCGCCACGTAGAAGTCGCGGCCGACCAACCCCAGCCCTCCACCCACACCGGCGCCCAGCGACGTGGCCGCAAAATCAACGATGAACGGTCCGGCGACTGAAGCCACCTTCTGCTCGTTGGCCCGCATGTTCTCTCCGGACCGCCAGGTGTCGTCGACGGCTGATTTGATCACGCCCAGTCGACTGGCTGCATCTTTGACAAACGAGTAGGTCATCGCTGCCACGCCGAGTCCTACAGCCAGCTTCCAGTTGGCACCGCCACGGCTGGCCACGGTCAGTCCGGCTCCAATCGCTGCCGATACGCCAAACTCCGTCAGCACTGTGCCCGGATGCTCCCAGGCGTCGGCAACGCTTTGTTGAACGCCCCCGCCGACGCCGTGTCCCAGCATGTGGATTTCGCGCCAGACCTTGTCGCTGGTCTCATTCGATTCCATGGCGGCAGATTCTGCAGCCTGGCTGTAGTTGAATCCGGTGGCCTCGGTTAGAAGCTGAAGGGTCATTGAAAACTTCTGGGTGATCTCGGTTGAGGCCTATTTATATATGTCTCCCGCCTCGGTGTCATGGGGGAAATTACGAGTTTCTGTGCAGCCGCTGCAGGGTAGCCGAATGTCCATAGCGAATACTTCGATCGTGGTTGAGCCCTGACAAAAAACCGCAAGCGTCATTTATGCTTGCGGAAACTTGATTTGAATATCGAAAATTAGGAGTCTAGTGGCCTGCCGTTCAGGTTGTTCAGCCCTTTACCAGTCCTAACGGCTTCGTCGATACTGTTCAAGGCGATGTTGCCGTACTGGCTCTGATTCTTGCCGCCGTACAGAGCCGCCATGGCTGCAGGTGTCGTGGCTGTACTCAGCACTTCTTGTTGCTGACGCTCGGGCATCAGCGCCTGAGGCCGTGCTATTGTCGAATTTTGAACCACTTCGGCAAATGCGTGGCTCATCTCCTGTCCGAAACTAAAATCGGCGGGACGGGCAATGCTGCCTGCCTTTGCGTCTAATGCTTGTGTTCCCATTGACGAATTTCCTGGTAAAAGATAAACATCCAACGAACACACTAATTAAAACACGATTTCGGGCAATGTCAAGCGAATTTTATCCATTACTGGCGGGCATCTTCGGACTTTTACTTGCATATTTTTCTCACCCAAAAACCACACAATTAAACCTGCCGCCGGCAAGAT
>Ga0182024_10023329_pt1 | contig 11089 bp, 8 predicted proteins | sample P32metaG_FD_120480 | JGI IMG/M metagenome (GOLD analysis project Ga0182024, IMG submission 120480) | Permafrost microbial communities from Stordalen Mire, Sweden - P3-2 metaG (Illumina Assembly) | ecosystem: Environmental > Terrestrial > Soil > Wetlands > Permafrost | place: Sweden: Stordalen... | reverse complement strand
GATCAGGCTCGAATCGGCGGTCAGGCCCAACAACGCGCAGCCGTATTGCTGTTTCAAACATTCCGCGTCTTCATAGGTGACCTTGAATATGGAGCTGATATCGCGCGTCAGATGATCGGCCCACACGGGCACGCTCGACGCCAGCAGCAGCGCGTCCCCGTCATAGACCACCAGGTCGGTCGAATGCAGGCCGATATCCAGCAGGGCCACGCCGCGCGCGCGTTCTTCCTGATACAGGCAGGCGTAGGCGGCGGCCATCGGCTCAAACACGGTTTCCTCGACGGCAATGCCCGCCAAATGCGTCGCGGCCACCACCGCCTGGTGTTCCTGAAAAGACGCCGTCACGATGTGGACATTGGCTTCCAGGCGCGAGCAGACGCCCTTGTGCGGCTTGCGAAAACCGGCGCGGCCGTCGAGCGTGAAGTCCTGCGGCAGGACGTGAAGCAGCATTCGGTCCGGTTCGAGTAAAACCTGCGACGCGCGCTTCACCGCGAACGCCATGTCTTCCGCGTCCACTTCGCGCGGGCGTCCGAATTCGTATAGGCCGCGTCCCTGCGCGCCGGAAATGCCGATGCCGCCCACTCCGATGGTCGCGCTTTCCACCGGCAGCCGCGCGCCGCGCTCGGCATCCACCACCGCCTTGCGAATCGAATCGGCCAGCGCGTCCTGATCGATGACGCGCCCTTTCGCCCAGCCGGCGCCGTGCGCCAGCCCATGCGACAGATAGCGAATGTGATCGCCCTCCAGGGCGCAGATGAGGCAGCGTGTCCGGGAACTTCCCGCGTCCACGCCCACGGCGAGCTGAGTTCTGGGTGCCATTTATTCCACCACCGTAATGCGATCTTCAAGGCGCAGATCGAGCGTTGTCGCGCCCGGCAGGCGGCGCTTGATTTCGGCGTAGTTGCGCACAAAATTTGTGTAACGGAGCGCGAAAGCGTGATCCCCGATCAGCAGAGTCAGCACGCGTCCATCCCACGGCTCCGTGATTTTGAGATTGTCCGGATCGGAAACGTCGATCTGTGAAATGCTCGACGCAGCGTCGCCCAGATCGCGCGTCAGGCGCAGCATGCGATGCACGCGCTTGCGGCGCTCCTCGGCCGAGTCGGAGGCATGCACGCCCGCGAGCACCGGCAGCGCGAATCGATCGGCCGCGGGCGGCAGGATCACGCCGTCCTCATCGATCAGCCCGAAGCGGGACGGAGCCAGTGTGACGAACGCGACCGGCACACGCTCTGCAATACGCACGATCACGCGATTCGGCCACAAACGCTCGATGGAAGCGTCGCGCACCCAGTTGGCGGAGCGCAGAGTCGCGCGGCGATCGCTCATGGGGAGCAGATATACGCTGCGGCCGGCGTCGTCGGAGAACATCGCCTGCAGTTGATCTCGGGAAGCGTGCGCAGCTCCCGTGATTTCGAGCGTGGGCGTATCCCAGGAGCCCTCCGGTCCGTTTAGCGCGAATCGCGAATCGCGAATCAGAAACTGTTCGAACCGATGAAAGCAGTAGAGCGACGCGAGCAGCACAACGCCGGCGCAAACCGCTAAGATGACGATGCGCGCCACCGGAATTTCGCGGGGAGGGGGCGGCGCGGAGCGAACCCGCGGCCGCGCCGCAAGTCTCTCTTCGGCGTCCATGCCGGGCAGCGTTCCCGTACCTTCGTAGGATTTTCGCGCCATCGTTTAAGTGACTCTTTCTGGCTTACGTTCCTTACCCGCGATCTCTTAACTGCTCGAGAATTCTTTCCGACGCGTGCGAAACACTGCCCGCGCCCAGCGTGAGAATCGCGTCACCGGCGCCCGCCGCTTCCATCACCTGCTCGATTCCGCGATCCATCCCACCCGCGTAGTGCGCGCCGCGATGCCCAAAGGTGCGAAGCCGTTCCACCAGGGCCTGGGCGGTGACGCCTTCGATCACCGGCTCGGAGGCCGCATAAATATCCAGCACGTAAACCGAATCGGCCTGGTGAAATGCGCGCGCGAAATCGTCCATCAGCGCGTTCGTTCGCGTGTAACGATGTGGCTGAAATAAAACGTGAACGTGCGCGTAGCGGCACGCACGGGCGGCGGCGAGCGTTGCCCGAATCTCAGTAGGATGATGGCCGTAATCGTCGATGACGGTGATCCCGCGCGCGGCGCCGCGAACGGTAAAGCGCCGGTCGACGCCGCTGAAAGCGTCGAGCCCGTCCCGGATAGTGGGCACCGGAATTTCGAGCTCCAGGCCGGCTGCAACCGCGGCGGCGGCGTTCAGCACGTTGTGCGCGCCGGGAACATGCAGACGGAAACAGCCTAGATCGCGATCGCGGAATTCGAGATGAAACTCGCTGGCCATGTGGCCGCTGGACCAATGCGTCACGCGCAGATCGGCCTGCGCGCTGGTGCCATAAGTAATGACGCGGCGATTGATCGCCGGCAGAATCTGCTGGATGTTTTCGTCGTCGATGCAGACAATGGCGGCGCCATAGAACGGCACCTTGCCAACGAATTCGGTGAACGCCCGGCGGATTTCGTCAATGCCCGAGTAGTGATCCAGATGTTCGCGGTCGATGTTGGTCACGATCGCGAGAATCGGCGCGAGCTTGAGGAAAGATCCGTCGCTTTCGTCGGATTCGACCACCAGATAATCGGTCTTTCCCAGACGCGCGTTCGCGCCGCCCATCGCGCCCACGCGTCCTCCCACCACGATGGTGGGGTCCAGGCCGGCGTGGCTCAATATCGCCGCGACCATCGACGTGGTAGTGGTTTTTCCGTGGCTGCCCGCCACCGCGATACCGAACTTCTGGCGCATCAGTTCGGCGAGAAGCTCCCCGCGCGGGATCACTGGAATTCCACGCCGCCGGGCTTCCACCACTTCCGGATTGTCGGGCCGCACCGCCGAACTCACCACCAGGACGTTTGCGCCGGCGACGTTTTCGGCCGCATGCCCTTCGAAAATCAGAGCGCCGCGATCGGCCAGGTGTTGCGTGGCCGCGGACAATTTCAGATCCGAGCCGCTGACGCGATAACCCAGCTGGATCAGCACTTCGGCGAGTCCGGACATGCCGATTCCTCCGATGCCGACGAAGTGAACGGGCTGGGGCTTAAAAAACATTTCAATAGTGTATTGTTTCGGCTTTGCAACCGCTTGTCAACAGGAGCCTCATCGCCGCTCCGCCAAAGCTTCCAAAACATCCGCGGCTCTCTGGGCCGCGCCGGGCCGGGCGAAGGCGCGCGCCGCTGCTCCCATCCCCTCCAGCAAGCCGGGCGTTGTCGCCAGCTTGGTGACTTCTTCCGCCAACCGCGCGCCGGTCAATTCCGATTGCTGGATCAGCCGAGCCGCGCCGGCCTTCTCGAACGCCTCGGCATTGCGCAGTTGATGTTGGTCGCTCGCGGTGGGCAGCGGCACTAAGATGGATGGCTTGCCGGCCGCTGCCAGCTCGCTCACCGTCCCCATTCCGGATCGACTGATCACCAGATCGGCTTCGGCGAACGCCCGCGGCATGTCGTCCAGAAACGCAGTGATCTCGCCCTCCATTTTCGATTCGCGAAATCGCGCTCGAAGCCCCTCGAAATCCGCCGCGCCGGTCTGGTGTAACCATCGCACCGGAAATTTCCACAACCGCCAACTCTCTTCCACTGCCTGATTCAACGCGCGCGATCCCTGGCTTCCGCCGGTGATCAGGATGGTTAACGATTTCCCGCGCGGTTTCGGCGCAATCGAGAAAAACTCCTCGCGCACCGGCATTCCGGCCACTTCGGCGCGCCCCTTGGGAAACCACCGCTCGGTTTCCGGAAAGCTCACCAACGCGCGCGCAATCCAACGTCCCAACCTGCGATGCGTAAACCCGGGCACCGCGTTCGGCTCCATCACCACCACCGGTAAGCGCTTCCACAAGGCCGCGAGCAGCACCGGTCCAGCCACGAATCCGCCGGTCGAAAATACTGCCGCCGGCTTGGCGCGATCCAGCATGCGCGCGGCTTGCCACACGCTCCACGGCAGCTCGGCGAGCGTGGAAAGGGTCTGGCGCAGGCCGACTCGCTTCAATCCGCCGATCTCGATCCATTCGACCGGAAAATCTTCCGCGGGCACCAGCTTCGCTTCCATGCCGCGCCGCGTTCCGATGAAGCGCACGGCGTGGCCGCGGGCCCGCAAGTCGCGTGCCACGGCCAGCGCGGGAATCACGTGCCCGCCCGTGCCTCCGCCGGCCATGACGAATGTGGAACTCATCCCTCATTTTCACTAACGCTCAGCAGCATCCCCAGGCACAACAGAGTGCTCAATAACGAACTGCCGCCATAGCTGATCATCGGCAGCGGAAATCCTTTGGTGGGAGCCATGCCCAGCGCGACGCTCATGTTGATCAGAGCCTGCACGACGATCGAAACCGTAACGCCGAGCGCCAGGTATTTTCCGAAATCGTTACGGGCGTGAATGAACAGACGCGTGCCCCGCCACAGGATCACCAGGAATCCGGCAAGCACCGCGGTCGATCCCCACAAGCCCAGCTCCTCGCCTACGGTCGCGTAAATGAAATCCGTGTGCGCGTCGGGCAGGAACATCAACTTCTGCTTTCCCTGCATTAGGCCGACGCCTAAGACGCCGCCGGTTCCAACCGCAATTTTCGACTGGCGCGGCTGATAGCTCGCGTCGTGAGAGTTGCTGGCTCGCGCCAGGTACTTTTTGATCCAACCATGCGAATCGATCAACTCCAGCTTGGAATGGTCCGGATCGAAATAGCTGACAATGCGGTCCAGGCGAAGCGGTTTCGAAACAATGGCGAGAATCACGAAGGCGGCTCCCAGGACGAAAACGCGCGCCATGTGCCGCCCCTCCAGACCCGCCACCCAGAACACGATCACCGCCGTGATCACCGGCACCAGCGCGGTGCCCAGATCGGCCACCACCACCAACATGCCCAGCATCGCCACCGCGACGAAAGCTTGCTTTAGGGTGCTGTGGTCGTTGATCGCCTGCAAGCGGCGCGATACGAAATACGCGAGAAACAGAATCAGCGCGGGCTTGGCGAATTCCGCGGGCTGCATCAGCTTTACCCCGCCGATCTGAAACCACCGATGCGCCCGCGCATCGACGAAATACACGACGACCAACATCCCCAGAACGATTCCCAGACCGGAAAAGGCCCATGCCGGCGTGTTCAGCTGGCGATAATCGCGGCGTTTGAAGTACATCAATAATGCGAACGACGCCACCGCCCACACCAGTTGCCGGACCACGAAATGATACGGCGCCACGTGATAGCGAAGCTCCGCCACCGCGCTCGACGCGCTGTACAGCATCACCAGCCCGAAGCCGACCATGGTGAGGATGGTGAGGAACAGGATCCAATCGGTTCTTAGTCTGGCCATGTGATCCTCCCGACTAATTCTTTGAACACGCGGCCGCGGTGCTCGAAATTCTCAAACTGGTCGAAGCTGGCGCAGGCGGGGGCGAGCAGTACGGTGTCGCGTGGCCGCGCGCGCTTGCGCGCCTCGCCGACGGCGGCCTCGAGGGTACCGCAACGAATGATAGGGATCGCACCTCTTAACTTTGTTTCTAACTGGGCCTCGATTATTGCTGCCGCCGCGCCGATCAGCAGCACGCCGCGCGCTTTGGATTGAAGCGGCCCGGCCAGCGGAGTGTAATCGCTGTTCTTGTCCTTGCCGCCCAGAATGATCCACAGCCCGCCTTCAAACGCCGCGATGGCTTTCATCGCCGCGTCGACATTAGTCGCCTTGGAATCGTTGAACCATTCCACCCCATTCGTGTTGCGCACGAGTTCTAGACGATGCTCGATGCCGGGGAAGGTCGCGACCGCCGCGCGGATCTGCTCATGTGTGGCGCCCGCGAGCCGCACCATCGCGGCCGCGGCCATGGTGTTTTCCAAATTGTGCGCGCCACGCATGCGCACTTCGGAGCAGGGCATTAGAGGATCGTTATCGAGAATGATTTGCCCGTTCGCAAGAAATGCGCCGGGCCAAACTGCATGGCTTGAACTGAACCACACCTGCTTTGCGGGGCCGCGATCGGCGTAACTGCGGCAGATAGCATCGTCGGCGTTGAGCACCGCGAAATCACCCTCGTGCTGATTCGTAAAGAGCCGGGCCTTTGCTTCCGCGTATTGTGCGAGCGTGTGATGACGATCCAGATGATCCGGCGTGACGTTCAGCGCCGCGCCAATCCGGGCGTGAAAAGACTCCGTGGTTTCGAGCTGAAAGCTCGAAAGTTCCAGCACATTCCACTGCCCGTCGCGCGAGGTCTTCACCATCGCCGCGGGCGGAAGCCCGATGTTGCCGCCGACCTGCGCGGCAATTCCGCTGGATTCGAGGATGTGGCCGGTGAGCGCGGTGGTGGTCGTCTTGCCGTTGGACCCGGTGATGCCGATGATGTCGCCGCGAAGGAACCAGCCGGCCAGTTCCAGGTCGCCGATCACGCGCACCCCGCGGCTGCGCGCGACTTTGACGATGTCGAGATCGGCCGGCACTCCCGGCGAGAGCACGATCAGATCGGCGTCAGCGAAGGCGGCGGCGCTTTGCGGTTCGATCTCCACTGTCCCCTGTTCCCTTTCCCGTGTCCCCTTTTTTTCATCCACGGCTCGCACGCGCGCGCCTTTTTCGAGCAACAGCTCCACCGCGGCGATTCCGCTGCGGGCCATTCCAACCACCACAACTTTCGCTCCCTCCAACTTCATCTGAGTTTCAACGTCGTCAGCGCGAACAGCGCCAGGATCAATCCGGCGATCCAGAATCGCGTAATAATTTTCGACTCCTCCCAGCCGAGTTTCTCGAAATGATGATGCAGCGGCGCCATTCTGAAGATCCGTTTGCCGCGGAGTTTGAAGCTCCCGACCTGGAGGATCACCGAAAGCGCTTCGATCACATACACGCCGCCGATGAACAGCAGGAGAATCTCCTGCTTCAACAGCACGGCCACGACAGCGAGCCCTCCTCCCAGTCCCAGAGCTCCCACATCGCCCATGATGATTTCCGCCGGATGCGCGTTGTACCAAAGGAATCCCAGCGACGCGCCGGTCATCGCGCTGCAAAAGATGGTCAGCTCGCTGGCGCCCGGCGTCCGTGAAAGGTCCAGATAGCGCGCGAATTCGGCGTGTCCGCTGATGTAGGAGAGGACCGTCATCGCGCCCGCCGCGATCACCATCAAGCCGATCGCAAGGCCGTCCAGACCGTCGGTGAGGTTCACGGCATTCGACGACCCCACCATCACCAGAATCAGAAAGCCGAAGAAAAAGACGAATGCCAGCGGATACGTAAACGGATTTCGCAGAAGCGGATGAATCAACAAGTCCGGCTTGAAGTTTTTCATGAACGGGACATTCAGGTTGGTGGAATAATGTCCGTGCTTGCCCATCGCGAGCAGCAGCAGGCCCACCAGCAGCGCGGCGGCGATCTGGAGCGCCAGCTTCTGGCGTCCGGATAGTCCCAGGTTGCGCTTGCGCGTGACCTTTGTATAGTCGTCCCAGAATCCGATGGCGCCGAAACTCGTCAATCCAGCCAGCGCTACCCAGATCGCGGGCGTTTGGAGATTGGCCCACAGGAGCGTCGGCGCCACGATCGAGAAACAGATCAACAATCCGCCCATGGTGGGTGTGCCGGCCTTCTTCTGGTGATGCGGAACGTCGTCGCGAATGTATTGGCCAATTTGAAATTTGCGCAAGCGCGCGATGAACCAGGGTCCCAGCAGGATGGAGAGCAGCAGCGCGGTGAGGCTGGCCATCGCGGTGCGAAACGTCGCGTATTGAAATTCGCGGAACGGGGAATAGAGATGGAACAGCTTTTCGTAAAACAGCCAGTAAAACATTGGTCAGTTCCGGCTCCCTTCACCCTGGGGTGACAGGGCCGGGAGCGGATCGACGCGCAGAAATTCCTCAAGCGCGCGCTCGACATGAACGCCGCGCGACCCTTTGAATAAGATGGCGTCGTCCGGCTCGGCCAGCGTGCGCAGCATGCGGCCGGCTTCCACGGGGTCCTCAAAAAAAAACGCGGCGCCGGCCCGAAGGCCTGCACGCGTGGCTGCGTCCAGCGTGCAACAGGCCGCGCCGCGTATTCCAACGAGCACATCTATCCCCTGTTCGGCGGCGTAAGTCCCCACGTCGCGATGCAGAGGCTCAGCCCAGCGGCCAAGTTCGAGCATCTCCCCCAGGACGGCGATCCTGCGCCGCGCGGGCGTGTCCCGCAACAGATCGAGCATGGCGCGGACCGCGTCCGGGTTGGAGTTGTAGCAATCGTTATAAATGAGGATGCCGCGATGATGAAACTGCTCGCCGCGCATTTTTCCGGGGCGGAGATTTTCAACGGCGCCCGTAAGCTTACCCGGTTCAATCCCATACACACCGGCGACCGCGATACCGGCGAGGATGTTCGAAACACTGTGACGTCCGGTAAGCTGTGTCGAAAAGTGCGTGTTTTTGACGGAAAAATGCGTGTTTTCACCGGAAAGTTCGACGTTTTCCGCGCGCACATCCGCGCTCGCGGATTGCCCATATAAGATGGTCCGCCCGCGATGCGCACCCGCGAACGCCGCGACGCGAGCGTCGTCGGCGTTCAACACTGCCGTTCCGTTTTCGTTCAGAGATTCAACCAGTTCCCGTTTGGCCGCGGCGATTTCGTCGATCGATTCGAAAAACTCGATGTGCGCGTATCCCACGTTAGTGACTACTCCGACGTTGGGTTTTGCGATCTCCGCCAGCTCGCGAATTTCGCCTGCGTGATTCATGCCGATTTCGGTGACCGCAACGCGCGCGGATGGGTCTATGCGCAGCAGCGAAAGCGGCAGCCCGATGTGGTTGTTCAGGTTGCCCTCGCTCTTTCCGGTTTTGATCCCCACTGCCAGCATGTCCGCGATCATATCCTTGGTCGTCGTTTTTCCGGCGCTACCCGTCACCGCCACAACCTCTCCGCCCCAACGTCGCCGCGCCTCGGAAGCGAGCGATTGCATGGCTCGCAGCGAATCGCCGACTCTCAGGACGACTCCCGTGCCACTTGACCCAGCTCCGCGCCGCTTCACTTCGCGATCCGCAATCGCCGCCACCGCGCCCTTCGCGAAAACCTCATCCAGGTACGCGTGCCCGTCGAAACTCGGCCCACGCAGCGCGAAAAACAAATCACTCGGCTGAAGCGTGCGCGAATCCACGCTCCATCCCGTGACGGCTGCTTCCGATTCGATTCGCAATCCCAGCATCGCCGCCACATCGCGTAGCGGGAATTTCATTCTGACTCCCGACTCCCGCCGCCTGGCTCTTTGAATCCCGGCACCTCGTATCCGATCGCCCGCAGCACCTCCCGCGCCGTTTCGCGGTCGTCGAAGTGAATGGTGCGATCCTTCAACACCTGATAAGTTTCGTGCCCTTTGCCCGCGATCAGCACGGCGTCGCCCGCGGCGGCTTGCTCAATCGCGTGGCGAATCGCCTTGGCGCGGTCCGGCTCGACCACGTGGGGAGTATCGAACCGCCCCAGCCCGACCAACGCGTCATTCATGATGTCGAGCGGGTCTTCCGATCGCGGGTTGTCCGACGTGAGGACGACGTAATCGCTCAACTCGCCCGCGGCCATTCCCATGAGCGGGCGTTTGGTGCGATCGCGATCCCCGCCGCAGCCGAATAGCGTGATCACGCGCCCGCGCGCGAGTTTCCCCCCGATCTGCGTCGGTGTGACCAATTCGCGGGCCACCTGAATTGCATTGCGTAGCGCGGCATCGGTATGCGCGTAGTCGACTGTCACCAGAAATGGCTGGCCCTGGTCTATCCGTTCGAATCGCCCGGGGACGCTGCGGCAGGCCGCGATTCCGCGCGCGATGGTATCGAGGTCGATTCCGTAGCTGATCCCCACACCCGCAGCCGCCAGGATGTTCATCACATTGAAGCGGGCCGTTAGCGCGGATTCAATGTGCTGGCGCGCTCCTTCATAAATCAGATCGAAGCGCAGCCCGGCGAAGCTCGAAAAGATACTTTCCGCGCGGAGCAGAGCGCCTCCATGCGCGCGGATGTGAGCCGTATCCGACAACCCGTACCACAACGTCCGCTGGGCTGCATGATTTGCGATCGCCATTCCAGAGCTTGCGGGATCGTCCGCATTCAACACAGACCACAGGGGGCCCGGAGAATCCACGGGCGCAAACAGCCGTGCTTTGGCTGCCGCGTACTGGTCCATGGTGTGATGGAAATCGAGATGATCGCGAGTGAGATTCGTGAAAACCGCCGTGTGAAATCGAATGCCGAAAACCCGTCCTAACGCGAGGGCATGGGAGGACACCTCCATGGTAAGGGCACAGCGCGGGGCTCCTCCGGCGGCTTCGCTCAACACCGCCCCGCGCTGCTCAAGCTCCGCCGCGAACCGCATCACATCCAGCGACTCCGGCGTGGTGTTCACCACGTCGCGACGCTCGCCCGCCAAACGCGATTCAATGGTGCCGATCAACCCCGTCACGAAACCCGCTTCTTGCAGAATCGCGTCGGCCAGATACGACGTAGTGGTCTTCCCGTTGGTCCCGGTGATACCGGTAAATAGTACCCGTTCATCGGGCTTTCGGTAGAAGTTCCGCGAAGCCGTGGCGAGCGCCTGGCGTCCGTGCTCGACCTGAATCCACCGGGTGGCGATCGAATCCGGAACTCCCTCGGGAGCCGCGAGTTCGCTCACGAACGCGAACGCGCCCCCGGCCGCCGCATCCTCCACGAAGCGGCGCCCGTCGACGCGAGATCCCGCGAAAGCGAAAAACACAAAATCCTTCCCTACACGCCGCGAATCGTATTCGATTCCCGCGACGGCCTTCTCCGCCAGGTCCGGCGAAAGCGGCGATCGCAGCCTTACGCCTTCCAAAACCTGGCGTAACTTCATTTCGCGAATTGAACGCGCACGCGCGTGCCCGGCGGGAGCACCGATCCCGGCGGCGGGTCCTGATTTCTCACCAATCCAGCCGCAGGCGACCCGAGCATTTCCACTTCCATTCCTCTTGCCGACGATTCCTCCAGCACGGACCGCAGAGTCATGCCGCGGAAGTTCGGCACTTGTGCCCCCTTCGCACTCGCGGTTAAAAAAGGCCGCCGGTCCACGTCGGACGCTTCGGAGGATAGTGAAGTGTCGGCCGGGGCCGGCGGCAGAG
>Ga0182024_10023328_pt1 | contig 11089 bp, 10 predicted proteins | sample P32metaG_FD_120480 | JGI IMG/M metagenome (GOLD analysis project Ga0182024, IMG submission 120480) | Permafrost microbial communities from Stordalen Mire, Sweden - P3-2 metaG (Illumina Assembly) | ecosystem: Environmental > Terrestrial > Soil > Wetlands > Permafrost | place: Sweden: Stordalen... | reverse complement strand
GGGCGGCCGGCGATCTGGGAGCAGCGGTTCGCGATGACTTCGTTCGCGTTCATGTTGGTGCTGGTGCCGGAGCCGGTCCGGAAGATATCGACGGGGAAGTGGTCATCGAGGACGCCGGCGGAGACCTCGGCGGCGGCCTGCTCGATGAGAGCGGCGTGGAGAGCATCGAGGCGGCCGAGGTCGTGATTGGCGCGAGCGGCGGCCATTTTGACGAGGCCGAGGGCGCGGATGAACTCGCGGGGGAAACGGTAGCCGCTGATGGGAAAATTGAGGACGGCGCGCTGGGTGGAGGCGCCGTAAAGGGCGGAGGAGGGGACTTCCATTTCGCCCATGGAGTCTTTCTCGATGCGTGTATCGGGCATAGAGGGGGAGGGTGAGGGGAAAATTCGAAATTGGCCAGTTTGTTGAAGAAACTATGGGTGGCCTATGTCGCTTCGCTCCGTTCGAAATCAGAAAATCGAAGGGTTTCGCGCGAGGAGGCGCGCCAGACCAAGGGAATCAAGAGCAGGAGGCTCTTACCGCCACGGAGCCTGGCGGATCAAATCGGGCCGAGGCGGCTAGTGGCGATGGGCGCCGTTGCCGTTGGTGCCGTGGGCGCTGCCGCGGTTCTCATGGACGCCATTGCCGTTGGTGCCGTTGCCGTTGGTGCCGTTGCCGTTGTGGGAGGCGCCGTTGAGGGGCTGCTTGAAGAAGACGGTGATGAACATGGGGGGGATGTTCTGGAGGCAGTACTCGCTCTTGGTGCGGGGGAAGAGAGTGGCGTGGCCGCGGAGCTCGTTGGTGACCTGGTAGATGATGAAGGCGGACTGGGGGTGCGGGGCGAGGGACTCGTGGATGCGCTGGAGGAGGAGGCGCTTCTTGCCGATCTCCATGGTGGAGAAGGGGATGCCGGAGACGACGTAATCGCAGTACTGGATGCCGAGGGAGGCGAGCTCCCTGGGGAGATCGGCGGCGTCGGTGTTGAGGACGGAGACGCGGGAATCGTCGCGGAAGTGGTGGCGGAGGTGATTGGCGAGCTCCGGGTCCAGCTCGAAGAGGAGGAGGCGGGAGTCGGGATGCATGCGGCGGACGATCTCGCGGGTGTGGCAGCCCTCGCCGGGGCCGAACTCGGCGATGATGCGGGGGATGGAGAAATCGAACTTATTGACGACGCGGTCGATGAGGACCTTGGAGCTGGGGACGATGGAAGCGACCTGCATTGGGCGCTGGAGGAACCGCTTGAAGAATAGTGCTGCGCTCATGAATGGGTGCTTGAAAAGGGTGCGCAGAGTAATGGGGAGGGGAAAGGGATGTCGAGCACAGAGAACAGGGGGTGGAAATTCGAAAGCGGAGGGTTAACAGAAGGGCGCAAAGGGGGCAAAGGGGGAGGGTGTGAGAAAATTATAGTTTCTGATTTCGAATCCCCCCCCGGGGTGGGCGGTTTTGGACATTCGGGAGGGCGTGGTTTGTTGAAATGTTGTCAGGGCGGAGGAGGGGGAGGGGGTTTTGGAAAATTGGCGCAGGGAGGGGGTGGAAGGAGGGGGAATTGGCACATGCTCTGCTCTCGGCTGCGAGCAATCGCCCTATACAAAAAGCGGGTCCGAGCCGCCGGCTGGCGGGACGGGGCCTGGGTGGGGTGTGGATTATTCCATTGCCACTGAGATGTCCTGATATTAAGACGCTGAACAAACTGTCCCCCCGGGCGGTCCGGGGAACGGGTGAAATCAACGTCAATACATCCCATGCCAAAAGACTTCTCTCCCTCCGATGTCACCAAGCTGGTCAAGGACCAGGGTATCAAACTGGTGGATTTTAAATTCTGTGACCTGCTGGGGACCTGGCAGCACTTTACGACCACGCTCAACGAATACAGCGATGCGATCTTTGAGGATGGGCTGGGATTTGACGGGTCGTCGATCCGGGGGTGGAAGGCGATCAATGCATCGGACATGCTGGTGATCCCGGACCCGACGACGGCGTGGGTGGACGTGTTCAACGCGGAGCCGACGCTCTCGCTGATCTGCACGATCGTGGACCCGATCACGCGGGAGCCTTATGACCGGGACCCGCGCGGGGTGGCGGAGAAGGCGGAGATGTATTTGAAATCGACGGGGATCGCGGATACGGCGTTCTTTGGGCCGGAGGCGGAGTTCTTCATCTTTGACGATGTGCGGTTCGATTATACGGCGAATGCGTCGTTCCACTCGGTGGACAGCAACGAAGGGGTGTGGAATACGGGGCGGGAGGAATTCCCAAACCTGGGGTACAAGGTGCGGCACAAGGAGGGGTACTTCCCGGTGGCGCCGACGGATACGCAGCAGGACATCCGCAATGAGATGTGCCTGGAGCTGGAGAAGGCGGGGGTGCCGATCGAGCGGCAGCACCATGAGGTGGCGACGGCGGGGCAGGCGGAGATTGATATCCGGTTTGCGCCGCTGAAGATGATGGGGGACTGGATGATGTATTATAAGTACATCACGAAGAACGTGGCGCGGCGGCACAACAAGACGGTGACGTTCATGCCGAAGCCGCTGTTTGGGGACAATGGGTCGGGGATGCACACGCATCAATCGCTCTGGAAGGATGGGAAGCCGCTATTCGCGGGGAACGGGTACGCGGGGCTGAGCGAGATGGCGCTGTTTTATATAGGGGGGCTGATCAAGCATGCGCGGGCGCTGACGGCGATCACGAACCCGACGACGAACTCGTACAAGCGGCTGGTGCCGGGGTACGAGGCGCCGGTGAGCTTCGCGTACAGCGCGCGGAACCGCTCGGCGGCGATCCGCATCCCGACGTACTCGCCAAACCCGAAGGCGAAGCGGGTGGAATTCCGGACGCCGGACCCTGCGGCGAATATCTACCTGGCGTGCTCGGCGATGCTGCTGGCCGGGCTGGACGGGATCCAGAACCGGATCGACCCGGGTGATCCGCTGGACAAGAACCTGTACGATCTGCCGGCGGAGGAGCTGGCGAAGGTGCCGCAGGCGCCGGACTCGCTGCAAGCGGCGGTGGCGGCGCTGGCGGCGGACCATGAGTTCCTGCTGAAGGGCGATGTGTTCACGAAGGACTTCATCGAAAACTGGATGGAAATGAAGCTGAAGGAGTACGATGCGCTGCGGCTGCGGCCGCACCCGTATGAATTCGCAATGTACTTTGACTTGTAACCAGATGCCGAATCGCGTCGACTGAAAGCAACGAATCCCGAGGGCCACGCGGTCTCGACGCCGGCGTGGCCCTTTTCGTGTAAAAATACCGAAGCCGAAGAAAATGGAAACCGAGCCAGGAGCCAAGCACCCAGTATGTCGCTGCTGAATAACTACGCATCGGAAGCGTTCTTTGACGAGATGGTGAGCGGGGACTCGATGGTGCGCGGGCATTACCAGCGGTTCGTGGACCGATTCGGGATGGTGGGCCGGGAGGAGTTTGAGGCGAAGCGGCGGGCGGTGGACCTGGCGTTCCTGAGGCAGGGGATCACGTTCAACGTGTACGGGGACTCGCAGGGGACGGAGCGGATCTTCCCGTTTGACCTGATCCCGCGGATCATCCCGGCGAATGAGTGGGAGCACCTGGAGCGGGGTCTGGAGCAGCGGATCACGGCGCTGAACTTGTTCCTGCACGATGTGTACCATGAGCAGCGGATCATGAAGGACGGGGTGGTGCCGCCGTTCTATGTGCTCTCGGCAAAACATTTTCGGAGGGAGTTCGTGAACTTTGAGGTGCCGAAGGATATTTACGTGCACATCTGCGGGACGGACCTGATCCGGGACAAGGACGGGACGTATATGGTGCTGGAGGACAATTGCCGCTCGCCCTCGGGGGTATCGTACGTGCTGGAGAACCGGCGTGCGATGAAGCGGAGCTTCCCGGGGATATTCGAGAGCGTGGGGGTGCGGCCGGTGGACTCGTACTCGACGGACCTGCTGAAGACGATGGAGCACATCGCGCCGGCGGGGGTGGCGGACCCGACGGTGGTGCTGCTGACGCCGGGGGCGTATAACTCGGCGTACTTCGAGCACACGTACCTGGCGCGGCAGATGGGGATCGAGATCGTGGAGGGGCGCGACCTGGTGGTGAAGGACTCGCACGTGTACATGCGGACGACGCGGGGCTTGCAGCCGGTGCATGTGATCTACCGGCGGATCGACGACGACTTCCTGGATCCGACGGTGTTCCGGAAGGACTCGGTGCTGGGGGTGCCGGGGCTGATCAATGCGTACCGGGAGGGGAATGTGTCGCTGGCGAACTCGATCGGGACCGGGGTGGCGGATGACAAGGTGGTCTATTATTTCCTGCCGCGGATCATCAAGTATTACCTGGACCAGGAGGCGATCCTGCCGAATGTGCCGACTTACCTGGCGTCGGAGGAGGAGGACAAGAAGTACATCATGGAGCACCTGGATGAGCTGGTGGTGAAGGCGGCGAATGAATCGGGCGGATATGGGATGCTGATGGGGCCGCGTGCGAGCAGGGAGGAGATCGACAAGTTCCGGATATTGATCGAGGCGGACCCGCGCAATTACATCGCGCAGCCGATGATCTCGCTCTCGCGGCACCCGACGTGGTGCGAGGAGGATGGGTTCGAGGGGCGGCACGTGGATTTGCGGCCGTTCATCCTCTACGGGGAGCGGACGACGATCGTGCCCGGAGGGCTGACACGGGTGGCGCTGACGAAGGGGTCTTTGGTGGTGAACTCGAGCCAGGGGGGCGGGAGCAAGGATACTTGGGTGCTGTATGACTAAGGAAATTCGAAATTCGAAATCAGAAATTTGAAAAGAGAGAGAGATTCATCGATTCGGATAACCATGGAAGACCAAATCCAATTGAAGCGCGCGCCTGGCGCGCCAAGGGCTTCGAGCTTCTGATTCCGAATTTTTTCCTAACTGCCCATGCTTTCTCGCGTTGCAAACTCACTTTACTGGCTGAGCCGTTACATCGAACGGGCGGATAATGTGGCCCGGATCCTGGATGTGAATTTGCAACTGCTGCTGGATTTCCGGCGGCTGGACGATGAGCATCTGGCGCGGCATTGGACGCCGATTGTGCAGAGCACGGGGGATGAGGAGGATTTCTTCGAGCTGTATGAGGAGGCGAATGGGCGGACGGTGACGGAGTACTTCGTGTTTGACCGGAAGAACCCGAACTCAATCGTGTCGTCGATCGCGCAGGCGCGGGAGAATGCGCGGATGGTGCGGGACCAGATCACGATTGAGATGTGGGAGGAGATCAATCGCATTCACCTGCTGGTGCGCTCGGACCGGGCGCGGGACCTGTGGCAATCGAGCCCGGCGGAGTTTTTCCACGAGATCCGGGCGAGCTCGTGCGACCTGCAGGGGCTGATCGACTCGACAATTACGCGGAATGAGGGGTGGTACTTCCTGCAGGCGGGGAAGTACATCGAGCGGGCGGACAAGACGACGCGCATCCTGGACCTGCGGCATGAGACGCTGCCGGCGCGCGGGGTGCCTGTGCTGGTGAACCAGACGGATGCGCTGGAGTGGAGCGCGGTGCTGCGGTCGTGCAGCGCGTGGGATGCGTACCGGCACATCCACGGGGTGGACGTGGGGCCGCGGCGGGTGAGCCAGCTGCTGCTGCTCTCGCCGGAGTTCCCGCGCTCGGTGCGGTATTGCGTGTCCGAGCTGGACTCTGTGCTGAGGGCGCTCTCCGGGGTGCCGCAGGGGCGATTCTGGAACGATGCGGAGAAGAAGTGCGGGAGGCTGCTCTCGGAGCTGCAATTCAGCGAGATCGGGGATATTTTCGCGAGCGGGCTGCACGATTACCTGGACCATCTGCAATTGCAGTTGAACGAAATCGGCGAGGCGCTTTTCTCGATTTACATTTACCACCCGTTTCACGAGGGGTTCTCCGACCAGCAACAGCAACAACAGCAGCAGATGGAGTGATGGAGAAGCGCGCTCCGACCCGGTGAACCGAGAGAGGAACCCGAACCGATGCCCACCTATTGCGCCCATGAGGGGCGCGGCCGATCCAAACCCAGGAGATGAAGCTGCACGTCATCCATCGCACGCGGTACGAGTACCCGGCGGCCGTCATTGAGAGCTTTAATGAGACGCGGCTGCAGCCGAGCTCGGCGGACGGGCAGGTGTGCCATGCGTTTTTGCTGAAGGTGCTGCCGTCGACGCGGCTCTCGCATTACCTGGATTTTTACCTGAACTGCGTGCACTTCTTCGAAATCCCGGAGGCGCATACGTCGCTGAATATCGAGAGCAGCGCGGTGGTATCGACCGTCTCGCACGTGCTGCCGCCGGGGCAGGTGACGGTGCCGCTCTCGCGGCTGAAGGAGTGCCTTGCGATGGAGCAATGCTACGATTTCCTGCAAGGGAGCAAGCATGTGGAGATTGATACATCGGTATGGCGGCTGGCGGTGGATGCGGCGCTGGGGGAGGCTGATGTGTGGCAGGCGGCGGTGAAGGTGATGCAGTTTGTGCACACGGACTTTGAGTACGAGCCGGCGGCGACGACGGTGAATACGCCGATTGCGGAGGTGATCGAGAAGCGGAAGGGGGTGTGCCAGGACTTTACGCATGTGATGCTGGGGATGTGCCGGAGCCTGAAGATCCCGGCGCGGTATGTGAGCGGGTATCTTTATAATGGGCCGCTGGATGAGCTGGAGGGGGCGCAGGCGAGCCACGCGTGGTGCGAGGTGTATGTGCCGGACTTTGGCTGGCGCGCGCTGGACCCGACGAATAACCAGCAGGCGGATGAGCGGTACATCAAGGTGGCGGCGGGACGGGATTACGCGGACATCGTGCCGGTGCAGGGGACGTACCGGGGGGCGGGATCGAAGAAGATGACGGTGGAAGTGAATGTCACGCTGGCGTGATGGGGGAGGCCGGTTTTTTCGGGCGATAGAATATCCGGTTACGATACGGTTTTAGGAGGGTTTGGAGGGGGGATTTGGGGGCTTGTGAAATTTTTCACAAATAGATGTTGCTTCCTTTTTTTTGGTGTTGTTTTATCCCGGCCTCCCGGTGGTAGTGTTGGTTTCGTGGCGCCCCCCACGCATCCCCGCCCAAGCTGACCCGCGAGGGTCCTTTGAATACAAAGATGAAAAGGTTTTGCCGTCAGTTTATGATGTTGGCCGTGCTAGCGCTGAGCGCCGGCATGCCGGTGGCTGCCCGGGCGGCGGAGGTGGAGGAGCATGGACTGCCGCTGAATGCGCCCCGTTTTCATCTTGGGCCGCTGTTGGTGACGAACTCGATGCTGGTGACGTGGATTGTGGCAATCGGAATCATTGTTTTTGCGCAACTGGCGATGCGGAATATCAAAGAGGTGCCGGAGGGGGCGCAGAATTTTTGGGAATGGATGGTCGAAGGGCTCTACGACCTTCTTGAGGGCATCATCGGGCATCAGTTGGTGAAGAAGACATTTTGGTTTTTTGCGACGCTTTTCATCTTGATCCTGTTTTCGAACTGGTTTGGGCTAATCCCGGGGATCGGGACGATAGGCTACGGCCAGCCGACGGGACCCTGGAGCATTTCGCACGTGAGCGAGCCGCTATTCCGCGGGGCGAATGCGGATTTCAACATGACGTTCGCGATGGCGAATGTATTTTTTGTGATGTGGATCATCTGGGCTTTGCAAGCGAACGGACCGGGCGGGTTCATCATGCATTTGTTTGGGCCGAAAGGGGAGACCAAGGGGTTGATGAAGGTGCTGATGATCGTGGTGTTCATCCTGGTGGGATGTCTTGAGGTGGTATCGATCCTTTTCCGCCCCATATCGTTGAGCGTGCGTCTTTACAGCAATATCTTCGCGGGAGAGAACACGCTGGAGGCGATGGCGAACCTGGTGCAGCATCCGGCGTGGCTGAAAGCGATCTGCGCGATAGTGATCCCGATTCCGTTCTACTTCATGGAGCTGCTGGTGGGGCTGGTGCAGGCGCTGGTGTTCATGCTGCTAACCTCGGTTTTCACCCTGCTCATCTGCCAGCACGATGACGAAGGGCACGGCGTCCACCCACACTGACAATTCCGGCCCTCGAAAAAACACTTTTTCGGTCTGACCGTGGCAAGACCGCGGGGGCCGAAAGAAACCACAACAAACAAAAAGCGAATATGATCACACCACTATTGGGAGATATTACGGGGAGTTTTCACGTTGGGATGGCGGCCATTGGATCGGCCATCGGCGTGGGAATCATCGGCATGAAGGCGTCGGAGGCCGTGGGCCGCAACCCGGGAGCTGCGACGCAGATCCTGGTGCAGGCGCTCATCAGCTCGGCGCTCGCGGAAGCGATTGTCTTCTACGCGATCTTCCTGGTCCACTGACCCTGTCCGGCGCGGGGCGGCCTTCGGGCGGTCCCGCGCCGATTCTTTCCCTCGCTGGTTATTATTATGAATCCGCTCATTTTTCTCGCGCAGGCTCCAAGCCTGGCCGATTCGGCCCGGGCAGTGGGAGAGCAGTTTGGGTTTGCATGGCCGCTTTTTCTTTCGAACGTTATCTCGTTTTTGATCGTCTGCGCGCTGCTGCAGAAATTTGCGTACAAGCCGATTGTGACGGTGCTGGAGACGCGGCGGGAGAAGATTGCGGAGGGGCTGAAGAACGCGGAGAAGATCAAGGCGGAACTGGCGGACGCGGAGAAGAAGAAATCCGACATCCTTGCGAAGGCGAACGAGGAGGCGCAGCGGATGATTGAGGAGGCGCGTGCGAGCGCGCAGACCGTGGCGGATCGCAAGACGCAACAGGCGATCGCGGAGGCGGAGCAGATCATCGCGAAGGCGCATGAGGCGACGCGGATCGAGCATGACCGGATGCTGGCGGAATTAAAAAACGAGGTGGGCCACCTGGTCGTGGAGACGACGACGCGGGTGACGGGCAAGATATTGACGCCGGAGGATCAGCGCCGGATCACCGAGGAGACCGCGAGCCAGCTCGCGGCGTAAAATTTCAGATCCCGAAAGAAAAAATCCCCCGAATGAAATTATCGAAGGAAGTGCGCAAAGTATCGAAGGAGATGTTCCGGGCCAGCTTTACGGGCGGGCAACTGGACGCTGAGAAAGTCCGCGGATTCGTGGGCCAGATCGTGGCGGGGAAGCCGCGGCATTACGTGGACATCCTGAAGAATTACCACCGGCTGATCCGGCTGGAGCTGGACAAGCGGCATGCGGTGATCGAGAGCGCGGCGGAGTTGAGCCGGGATACGAGCGACCGTGTGCTGCGGGACCTGAAGAGCAAGTACGGCGAGGGGTTGACGACCGATTTTCGAGTAAACCCGGACCTGATCGGCGGCTTGCGCATCCGCGTGGGCAGCGATGTCTGGGACGGCAGTGTCCGCGGCCGGCTGGAGCGGCTGGACCAGGAGCTGGCGAGCGTTTAATCCATTTATCCCAACCCATTCCCGAGAGAACCAATCCATGAGCACCATTCTCCAAGAGCTAGAATCGCAGATTGCGAGCCTTAAAACCACGACCACGATGACCAACACGGGAGTCGTGCGCGAGGCGGGCGACGGTGTGGCGAAGATCGAAGGGCTGAGCGACGTCATGCTGAACGAGATGATCGAGTTCCCGAACGGGCTGGTGGGCCTGGCGCTGAACCTGGAGGAGACGGAGGTGGGGTGCATCCTGCTGGGTGATTTTACCGAGGTGACGGAGGGGACCGAGGTCAAGACCACGGGGCGGCTGCTGCAGGTGCCGGTGGGCAAGGGGCTGCTGGGGCGCGTGGTGAATACGCTGGGGCAGCCGGTGGATGGGAAGGGGCCGATCAAATCGGACGTGACTTACCCGGTGGAGAAAATCGCGCCGGGCATCATCAAGCGGCGGTCGGTGAACCAGCCGGTGCAGACGGGCATCATGGCCATCGACGCGATGATCCCGATCGGGCGCGGACAGCGGGAGCTGATCATCGGGGACCGCGCGACGGGGAAGACGACCATCGCGATCGATACGATCATCAACAACGCGAACATCAATCGCGAGATGGAGGGGAAACCGGGTTTCCGTCCGATTTACAGCATTTACGTGGCGATCGGGCAGAAGAACTCAAATGTCGCGCGGAACCTGGCGGTGCTGGAGGCGCATGGGGCGCTGGCGTACACCATCGTGGTGACGGCGCCGGCGGCCGAGAGCGCGACCAACCAGTATCTGGCGCCGTTCGCGGGGGCGGCGATGGGGGAGTGGTTCATGGATAACGGGATGGATGCGCTAATCGTGTTCGACGATCTTTCCAAGCATGCGGTCGCTTACCGGCAGGTGTCGCTGATCTTGAAGCGGCCCTCGGGGCGGGAGGCGTACCCGGGCGACGTGTTTTATTTGCACTCGCGGCTGCTGGAGCGGAGCGCGCGGGTGAACGAGAAGAACGGAAACGGATCGCTAACGGCGCTGCCCATTATCGAGACGCAGGCGGGCGATGTTTCGGCGTACATCCCGACGAACGTCATCTCGATCACGGACGGCCAGATTTATCTGGAGACGGATTTGTTTTACCAGGGGGTGCGCCCGGCGATCAGCGTGGGTCTCTCGGTGAGCCGGGTGGGCTCGGCGGCGCAGATCAAGGCGATCAAGCAGGTGGCGGGGAAGATCAAGGGGGACTTGGCGCAGTTCCGGGAGCTGGCGGCGTTCGCGCAATTCGGGTCGGACCTGGACGCGAAGACCAAGGCGCAACTGGACCGCGGCATGCGGATCGTCGAGTTGTTCAAGCAGACCCAGTACCGGCCGCTGCCGATCGAGCAGCAGGTGTCGGTGCTGTGGGCGATGCAGAACGGGTACTTTGACGAGGTGCCGGTGGACCGTGTGAAAGAGTACCAGACGAAGCTGAACGAATTCATGGTGACGCGGAAGGAAGCGGTGCTGGCGGCGGTGCGCGAGAAGAAGCAGATCGACAAGGATGTCGAGGGGCTGCTGCGCGCGGCGACCGACGAGTTCAAATCCACCTGGCGATAAGACATGGCGGCGAACACGCGAGATATCCGGCGCCGGATCAAGTCGATCAAGAACACGGCGCAAATCACGAAGGCGATGCAGATGGTCGCGGCGTCGAAGATGCGCAAGGCGCAGGCGGCGGCGGTGGCGGGGCGGCCTTACGCGGAGCTGATGAAGCGTGTGCTGGTGTCGCTGAGCAAGCGGACGAACCCGGAATTGAGCCCGCTGCT
>Ga0182024_10023327_pt1 | contig 11089 bp, 5 predicted proteins | sample P32metaG_FD_120480 | JGI IMG/M metagenome (GOLD analysis project Ga0182024, IMG submission 120480) | Permafrost microbial communities from Stordalen Mire, Sweden - P3-2 metaG (Illumina Assembly) | ecosystem: Environmental > Terrestrial > Soil > Wetlands > Permafrost | place: Sweden: Stordalen... | reverse complement strand
TACAAGGCGATTCGCGTACCGAGCCGGTCGGTATCATCGTCGTTGCTTCCGAATCGGAAGCCGCGCAGGTTGTTGCGCAACTGAAAAGCGGCGGGGATTTTGGCGCTCTCGCGCACAGTAAGTCGACCGATCCCACCGCGAATGATTCAGGCTACATGGGTATGCTCGACCCGGCAAAACTGCGCCCCGAACTCCGCGACGCGCTGCAGGGCGTCGCGCGCGGCCAGATCAGCGGCATCGCAAAAATCCCCTCCGGTTACGCCATCCTGAAAGTGCTGAACGAGCCCCCGGCCGGCAGGCCTGACGCGGGCGATACCAGCCGCACGCAGGCTCTCGCCGGCCAGTCGGCGATTCTCCCCACTCCGGATTTTGTGGGTTACGCCGAAGCCAATCTCGCCTTCAGCCGCTTTCCGAAACCTGCCGGCTGGGAGGACGATATCGGCGAAGGCTGCTCCGCGCGCACGCAATCGGTAACCGAGTTCACCTCGCAGTTTGAAGCCTATCTGAAGGGACCGAATCCCGACCCGAAAACTCTTTCCGAAGTGAACTCCGTCGTGGCCAATCTGCATTCATTTCGGGGCGAAATGACGGAGGCCATCGCGTATCGCGAAACCGCGCTTCAGATCGCGCAAAAGACCGCACCCACTCAGGTTCCTCTGATCGAAGAAGGACTGGGCGTCGCCTATCTGCATCGCGCGGGTATGACGCTCTACGATAAATTCTTATTTCCGCAGCCGCTGAATCCGGTGCAGGTGTCGGCGAAAGATAAGGCAGATCTGGACAAAGCCGCCAGTTACTTCCTGCACTATCTCGAACGCGCGCCCGATAACATCGACGTGCGCTGGCTGCTCAACATGACTTATATGTTGTCCGGCCAGTATCCCAACGCAGTGCCGCAAAAATACCTGATCCCGCCCGCCCTGTTTGCATCGAAGGAAAACCCGGTCCACTTCACCGATGTCGCCGGCGCTGCAGGTCTCAATCGACGCGGCATGGCGGGCGGTCTGATCGTCGATGATTTCGACAACGACGGCCTGTTCGATATCGTCATTTCCAGCCAGGACGATTGTGTCCCCCTGCGTTTCTTCCATAACAACGGCGATGGCACATTCACCGATCGCGCTGCGCAGGCGGGCCTCGGCGACCAGACCGGCGGCCTGAACATCATCCAGACCGACTACAACAACGACGGCTGCAAGGACATTCTGATTCTGCGCGGCGGCTGGGAGTGGGCGCGCAGAAAGTCGCTATTGCGTAACAACTGCAACGGAACGTTTACCGATGTCACACGTGAGAGCGGTCTGATGGATCCCGCACGCGCCACGCAAACCGCGGTCTGGACCGACATCAACAACGATGGCAAGCTTGATTTGTTCATCGGCAACGAGAATGCTCCCTTGCAACTGTTTCTGAATAACGGCGACGGCACCTTTACCGATATCGCGGAATCAGCCGGAGTGAATAAGACAGGCTTTATCAAAGCGGTAGTCGCGGCCGACTTCGATAACGATGGCTACCCTGACCTCTATGTTTCTAACTTCAGAGGGCAGCACTATCTCTTCCATAACAATCGCAACAAAACATTCACCGATGTTACTCAGGAAGCCGGCCTCGGGCAGCAGGGCCCTACTTTCGGCGCCTGGTTTTTCGACTATGACAATGACGGCTGGCCGGATCTGTATGTCAGCGGCTATTACTCCTCACTCGCCGACATCGCGTCTGGTTATATGGGGCTTCCGCAGAAGGGCGAGAGCCTGCACTTATACCGCAATCTCGGCAATGGCAAATTCCGCGACGTAACTGCTGAGACCGGGCTCGACCGCACCTTCCTGCCGATGGGACTGAACTTCGGCGACGTCGATAACGACGGCTATCTCGATTTCTATCTCGGCACCGGCAGCCCGTCGTATGCAGCGCTGTTTCCCAACGTAATGTTTCATAACGATGGCGGCAAGCACTTCACCGACATCACGGCTTCCTCCGGTACCGGCATACTTCCCAAGGGCCACGGCATTGCTTTTGCCGATCTGGATAACGATGGCGACGAGGATGTGGTCTCGGTGATGGGAGGCGCGGTGCCGGGCGATTCGCACAACGCGCGGCTGTTCGAAAATCCCGGCAACGGTAACGACTGGATCAGCGTTCACCTAAACGGCGTTAAATCGAATCGCGCCGCGATCGGTGCGCGCATCAAAGTAACCGTGGACAACGCAGGCACTATGCGCGATATCTATCGGACAGTCGGCAGCGGGGGATCATTTGGAGCTGCGCCGTATGAGCAGCACATCGGCCTCGGTAAATCCGCGCGCATCGTATCGATGGAAGTCTGGTGGCCGGCCAGCAATACGCGCCAGACGTTCACCAATGTCGGCAAAAACCAGTTCGTGGAACTCCGCGAAGGCGATAAGGCTCTTACGAAACTGGACCGCAAACCCTTCCGCCTCGGCGCGAAGCCCCATCCCTGAACCTAACTGTCCAGCCGACTTCTGAACCTGTGTCGAGAAAACCAAGTGCCTGCTAAGGTCCAGCCAATACATCGCCGAAACCATTGATTTTATTGGCTTGAAACGCACTAAAGTCATCGACACGCGATTGGAATTGTTATATCCTTTTCAGTGGCACGATGGATCTTTCACCGTCGGTGCGCCCTGAAAAGGATGGTTCTTCGAATGAAGAAAGCTTTACCCGTTGCAGTAGCGGTCACGATTGCCTGCGCGTGGATTCTGAGCGCGGATTGGGCGAGTTCGAGCGGTAATCCGCAGCGCGATGGCTGGCAACGCGCCGACGACAAACTCTCCAGAGCGAGCGCGGCCAACGGTGGTTTCAAGTGGCTGTATTCCTACAAGGTGGACACGAGGGCCCAGCGCATGGGGACACCGGTTTTGCTCGGCAATATCATTAGCTACAAAGGCTTTAAGGCACTGCTGTTTGTGGGCGGCAATTCCGATGTTTATTCGGTCGATTTCTGGACCGGCAAGCCGTACTTCAGGACGCATCTGGATTATGCCGGCGATAAGCCGCAGGTGACGGCGTCGACGGCGGCGTGTCCGGGCGGGATGACGGCGGCGGTAGTGATTAATGGCGGCAGCGGCGGGGGTGGCCGGGGTCCGGGCGGACCTGGCGGTGGTGGCGCCGGACGCGGCATCGGTGCGAATGCCTGGGCGGTTGGCGCCGATGGCAATCTGCAGACGCTGCGGGAGCAGGATGGTGACAACAAGGCGACGGCACCGGTAAAGTTTCTGCCCGCGAATTCGCGGGTTAGCGATTTGAATCTCGTGAATAACGTGGTCTATGCGGCGACGCAGAACGATTGCGGCGGGAATCCTAACGCGCTTTATGCGATCGATTTGTCGACGCCGGAGAAGAAGGTTACGTCGTTTCCGACAAATGGCAGCGGCTTCGCGGGATCGGGTGGCGTGGCGGCTGCGACCGACGGCAATACGGTGTACGGGCTGATCCCGGATGGGCAGGGATCGGTGGCGGGCAAATACAGCAATACGGTGGTTGCGCTGGATGCGAAAGATCTGACGGTGAAGGATTACTTCACGCCTTCGGGCGCTGCTGCTGCAGTGAAGAAGGGCGCGGAAGTGCCGGGAGCGACGCCGGCTGTATTCCAGTGGAACGGCAAGGATGTGATTGTTGCAGGTGGCACGGATGGGCGGATTTATCTGCTGGATTCGGCTTCGCTGGGCGGTGCGGATCATCATACGCCGCTGGCGCAGAGCGAGGTTTTCGCCGGCGCGGATGGCACGAGCGGTATCTGGAACGCTTTCGCTACGTGGGATGACGCGCCGCAACCGGCGCTGGCCGGCAGGGGTGCGCCGCCTCCGCCTCCGCCACCGCCCGGTACGCGCTGGATCTTCGCGTCGATTTCCGGGGCGCCGAAGATCAGATTCGCCGGCGCGAATGGCGCGGCGCCGACCGGTTCCATCGTGGCGTTTAAGGTGGAAGATCAGGGCGGCAAACCTGCGCTCGCGCCGGTGTGGAGTTCGCGCGATCTGGTTTCACCCGCGGCTCCGGCGGTGACGAACGGTCTGGTGTTTGCGCTTTCGACGGGGCAGGGCAAGAGCCCGAAGAACGCGGTGCTGTATGCGCTCGATTCATCGACGGGTAAGGAAATCTGGTCGAGCGGGACTACGGCTACGAGTTACGCGACGGGCGGAATTGCGATCGATGCGTCCATCGTTTTATTTGCCACGCATGACAGCCAGGTGCATGCTTACGGGATTCCGATCCTTTTCTAAGAGAGATCAAGAATGAGAAAACTAATTTATACGGCTCTCGGTTGCGTTGGTTGTTCGATCGCGTATTGCGGGCTGGCTTTGGCTGCCGACTGGACCACGGACGGCGGCGATGCGCAGCGCACTGGCTGGCAAAAAGACGAAACAATCCTGACGAAGGACAACGTCAAAAATCTGAAGCTGCTCTGGAAGCTGAAGACGGACAACGTGACGAGAGCGTTGTTCTCTTACACGCCGGCGCTGATACTTCAGAATGTTCGGTCCGGCGGCACGACCAGGGAAATGGTGTATGTGGTGGGCGCTTCCGATAATCTCTATGCGATCGACGCCAATACCGGGCAGATCGTGTGGAACAAGCATTTCACGTATGAAGCGCCTCCGGGACGCGGCGGCGGGGGCGGCAATAACGCGAATCAGGATCCGGCCCACCTGGGCTTTCTGGGACCTGGCGGAAGTACCGATACACCTGTGATCGGGCCGCCTGATGCGAATGGCCATCGTCCGATTTATATGACGGATGGTGGCGGGATGCTGCACACGCTCGATACGGCGAATGGCGAAGATCTGACGCCGCCGTTTAAGTTCGGCCAGAGCAAGTTCGCGCTGGAGTTGGTGGGGAACACGATCTGGGCGCCTATTGGCACGGGCATGGGGGCTACCAGACTCGACGATCCAACTCACCATGTTTATCTGACCGAAGGCATGGGTCGCAGCGGCGGATTATGGGGTCTGCGGGGCGGGGCGGTGGATTCGACAGGCACGGTTTGGTCGACAACTGGCGACGGAAACGTGGATGAGAGCGATCCGAAAAATCTGATTATTGCGAACAGCATGGTGGGGTTCACCATCGATGGCGATCATGTGAAGGTGAAGGACTACTTCACGCCGCCCAACTGGTACTGGTTGTGGAAGCGAGATCTCGATCCTAACAATACTGCGACGATTTTCAATTACAAGGGCCGCGAGCTGATGGTGGCATCGGGTAAGGAATGCCGCGTGTTTTTACTGGATCCGAAGAGCCCAGGCGGGGCGGATCATCACACGCCCCTTTTCAAGACTCCGCTGTTCTGCAATGAAGACGCGGATTTCCAGGATCAGGGCAGCTGGGGTGCGCTCTCCACATGGGAAGACGCATCGGGAACGCGCTGGATACTGGCCCCATTCTGGGGGCCGGTGCATTCGCAATTCAAGTTTCCGACTGTGAACACGCCCGTTGCGAAAGAAGGCGGCGTGGCCGCTTTCAAACTGCAGGAGACCGCGGGCAAGCTGGAACTGGCGCCGGTTTGGGTGTCGCGCGATATGTTCCGCGGGTATCCGCCGGTGATCGCGAATGGTGTGGTCTATTCGTTTGGCAGCGGCGATTTCACGAAACAGGCGACGCCGGAACGGGGCCTGAATTTCGATTCGTCGCTGCGCGCCGCGGAATCGACTCACGCTACGATCTACGCTCTCGACGGGCAGACGGGCAAGGAGCTTTGGTCGAGCGGCGACACGATTACGTCGTTCAATCACTTCAACGGGTTGTCGATCGCCAACGGGAAGCTTTATATCGGAACTTACGACGGGACAATCTGGGCGTTCGGTTTGCCGAAATAAAAGTGACAGGAGACGCGCGATGCGAAAGCTGGTTCTGACGGGTATCGTTATTTTGGGATGCGCTGCGGGCTGGGCCGCCGATTATGCGACTGACGGGGCCGACCCGGGCCGCACAGGCTGGGTGAAGGGCGAGAAGATCTTCAACAAAACCGATGTGAAGACCATGAAGCTGCTGTGGAAGGTCCATCTCGACAGCACGACGCGGCAGATGCACAATACGTTTCCGCCGCTCGTGCTCCAGGGTGTTACCACTACCAGCGGACCGAAAGAGATTGCGGTTATTTCCGGCATTTCCGACGATTTGTGGGGCTTCGACACGGCCACGGGCAAGCAGCTCTGGCACAAGCATTTCGACAGCACTTACGATGAGGCTGCCGCGGGTGGGCGCGCCGGAAGCACGCTTTGCCCGGGCGGGCAGACCGATGTTCCCGCAGTTGGCCCTGGCAGCGGCCCGGGGAAATACACGCTCTATACGGTCTCCTGGGACGGACGTCTGCGTCAGGTGAATGTGGCGGATGGCGAAGACATGGCGGTGCCGCAGAAATTTATGCCGGCCAATGCCAAGCCATGGTCGCTGAATCTGGTGAACGGTGTGATTTACACCTCGAACTCGCAGAGCTGCGGCGGCACGCCGAACGCGTTTTTCGCTTTCGATCTGGCAACGAAAAAAGCCAGCACGTTCCTGCCGGCCGGCGGCGGCATGTGGGGACGGCGCGGCGTGGCGGTGGCGCCTGACGGCACTGCATACATGGGCACGGGCGATGGAATTTACAATCCCGCGGAGAAGATGCTGGGTAACACGATCGTAGCGGTGAAGGAAGACGCGAATCAGCAGCTCCAGCTCACGGGGTGGTTCGCCCCACCGAACGCGAACTGGATGCACACGCGCGATCTGGATATCAATGTGAGCCCGATGGTGATCGATTACAAGGGGAAGCATCTGCTGCTCGGCACCAGCAAGGAATGCCGTTTGTGGCTGGTGGACCGCGACGCGATTGCCGGGACGGATCCGCCGTACGAGAAGCATTCCGAGATGCTGGATCGCACTCCTTTGATCTGCAACCCCGCGTCACGTTATGACGCTGCCGGAGTGTGGGGCGCGATGGCGACATGGATCGATCCGCTCGGTCAGTTGTATGTCGCTGTGCCTTTCCTCGGGCCGATGAGCGATGTGTATCATTCGCCGATTGAAATCGGAAAGCCGGAGCTGGGCGGCGTGGCGGTGCTCAAGGTGGAAGAGACCGCGGGCAAATGGCATCTGACGCCGGCGTGGAGTTACGGCGATATCGATCAGGGCGATGAAGCGATTTATTCGAACGGCGTCCTGTTTGTCAACGGGGCGGGCGAAGACACGTATCAATCGAATCCCGACGTGGCATGGGATGAAGCGCCGCGTAAGACGCCGGTAGGGGGCAACAATCAGACGGGCAATCGCATCGCGAATTCGCGGCACGCCACGATTTATGCGTTCGATTCGGCGAACGGCAAGCTGCTGTGGTCGAGCGGAGATCAGGTGACCTCGTGGAATCACGGGAGCGGGATGACGGCTGTGAATGGCAAGGTTTACATTGGCACGTTCGATGGCAGTTTCTATTGCTTCGGAATCGCGAAGTAAGGCACGGAGGTGATGACAAACCATGGTGATGACAAGCATGGAAAAACAAATGAAGCTTGTGGCAAACGTTTCGACCATTGTTTTGACGTCCGTTGCGATCGCGGCGGGTGTGGCGTGGGGACAGGGGCGTGGCGGTGGTGGGGGCTGGACCACCAGCCGGGCAGATGCGCAGCGCACGGCGTGGGTGCAGAGCGACGCCGCGATTTCGGTTGAGAGTGTACAGAAGCCCGATTTCACTCTGCAGTGGACAACGAAGGTGGGGCACACACCGCGCGAGACGCTAAGCGAGGGCGTCAGCGGCAACACGGCGCAACTGGATCCTGCGCCTGGCAACGTCACGGGGAGTGCCAACAATCTGTACGCGTATGAAATCGACACGGGCGCTATCGCATGGACGAAACACTTCGACGGGCCTGCGGCTGTCGCAACGGCGGCGTGCCCGGGCGGGTTGACGTCTGGTGTTACACGGGAGACGAGTCTCAGTGAGGTTGTGGCTGGAACTATTCTGGGCGGACGCGGTGGTGGCGCGGGTGGCCGTGGCGCGACGGGCGGAGTGGGCGCTCCGGGTGAAGGCGTGCCTGCGGTGTTGGTGGTGCGTGCGGGACGCGGCGGACGCGGTGCATCCGGCGGTGGTGCTGCCGGCGCCGGTGGCCGCGGAGCTTCGGGACCGGTGCAATTTGCCGCGGTGGGTGCGTCGGGCCGCGTTGGGCTGCGTGGTGCACCGGCCGATTCGTACGTGGTGGCCAGCGACGGAGTGCTGCACTCGGTGGGACAGGCGCAGGGGAAAGAGCTTCGGAAGCCGATGGCATTTCTGCCAGCAAACGCCAACGCGAGTGAACTGATCGCGACCGGGAATATGGTTTATACCTCGACGATCAACAATTGCGGGGGTGTTGCCAATAGCGTCTGGGCGCTGGATCTTTCGAGCGGCACCGTGAATTCCTGGAAATCGGGCGCGAGTCCGGTGGGAGAGATTGCGCTGTCATCGGAAGGCCGCCTTTATGTGGCTATCGGTGATGGAACTGCGGGCGGGGGCAGCTATTCGGATGCGATTGTTGTGCTCGATCCGAAGACGCTCGCGGTGGCTGACTGGTTTACGATGCCGGGCGCATCGTTCTCGTCGACCCCGGTAATTTTCACCGAGGGTGGACGCGAAATGGTGGCGGCTGCGACGAAGGATGGGCGCGTATACCTGCTGAACGCGGCATCGCTGGGTGGGGCGGATCATAAGACCGCGCTGGCGACGTCGGCGGCGACAACTACGTCGAAAGCGTGGGCTCCCTCTGAGTTGGCTACCTGGCAGGATGCTGCGCAGACGCGCTGGATCCTGTTGCCTGCGGTTGGCGCGAGCAACGGGATTGTGGCGATGAAGGTAGTCGGGACGTCATTGCAACCCGGTTGGACTGCCAATATTGCTTCGCCTTCAGCGCCGATCGTAGTGAATGGTGTGGTTTTTGCGCTGAATAGCGGTTCGGCGACCGCACCGGCAGTGCTATATGCGCTTGACGGCAAGACAGGCAAAGAACTGTGGACTAGCGGGAAGGCGATTAAATCTTTCGTGAAATCGGCGGGATTGTGGGCGATCAGCGGCCAGGTTTATGTCGCTACGAACGATGCGATGATTTACGCGTTTGGGACTTCGATGGGGCGGCGGCTCGAACCGTAGGCGGAATGCCTATTTCGCGGTCAGTGCGTCGGCGACGGCCTGTTCGGCCAGCGGCGCCATCAGAGCGTAGGCGGCGTCGTTAGGATTGATGCCGTCGTCGGTCAGCGCTTTTTTCATCTGGCGCGTGCCGGCGTCGGTGTCAACCAATACGGAGTAGTAGTTGAGGTAGACCGAGCCTGTGTCTTTCGCGAGACCACGCAGGGTTCCGTTAATGGCCGCAATTTTGCCAACCGGTCTCAGCCTGGTTTGCGTGCCATAGCAATCGCAGACCGGCGTCAGGGAGGCGATTACCACTTTGATTCCGTGAACCTTCGCGAGTTCGATCATCGTCGTGAGGTTATCGGAAATCGTGCCTTCACTGCCTGGCCCCATGACCATGCCGATATCGTTGAAGCCGCCTTCGATTACCACCACTTTCGGCTTCAGATCAATCACATCCTGACGGAAGCGAACCAGCATCTGTGGGGTGGTCTGCAGAGCGATGCCGCGATTGAAATACGGTTTGCCCGGAAAGAATTGCGCTTTGCCTTTGCCCCAGTTGGCGGTGAGCGTGTCGCCGAGGAATACGACGCGATTCTCGCCCGGCTTCGGCGCGGGGATTTCGCTGTCGTCGCTGCCATAAACGTTCATGCCGCCCCAATCGACCAGTTTTTTGCGCGCTGCGTTCAGTTCTTTCGTCAGCGATTCGACAGTCGGCTCCTGCGCCCACACAGAAATTCCCATCAATGCGAGCAGGGTAACGCCGACGAGTCGTTTCATGAAGCTATTCTATACCGCTGTTGTGGAAAACATCGCAGCTTCACATGCAGTCAGACTGGCTCCGAGACGCAGCAGGAATTCATCTACATCGCCGCGGCCGATGTTCATCGGCGGTGAGAGCCGGATGACATTGGCGTAGAGCCCGCCGCGCCCGACCATGAGGCGATTTTCGCGCGCGTTTTCCATCAGCTGAAGTGTGGCTGCGGTTGCAGGAGCCTTGCTTCTGCGGTCTTCCACCAGTTCGAGAGCAAGCAACAGACCTTTGCCGCGCACATCGCCGATCAGCCGGTGTTTCTCTTTCAGATCGAGCAAACCGTTCATCAGGTATGCGCCCACTTCTTCGGTATTGCGCAGGATGTTCTGTTCTTCGATATAGTCGAGCACTGCGTTGGCCGCGGTGGTCGCGATAGGGTTGCCGCCGAAAGTGGAAATAGTAAGACCTTTCACGGCGTTGGCCACTTCGGTGCGCGCGATGGTGACGCCGATGGGTATGCCGTTAGCCAGACCCTTCGCGCTGGTGATGATGTCAGGCACCACGTCCCAATGTTCGATGCCGAACCACTTGCTGCCGGTGCGTCCCCATGCCGTTTGTACTTCATCGGCAATGAAAACGCCGCCGTAATTGCGGACGATATCGGTGACGATTTTGAAGTATTCCGGCGGCGGGGTGATGAAGCCGCCGACGCCCTGGATCGGCTCGGCGATCAGGCCCGCGACTCTGCCAGAGGTGCTGGAGCGGATGACCTGTTCCATATCCTGCGCGCATTTCAATTCGCAGGAAGGGTATTCGAGGCCGAACGGGCAGCGATAACAATAGGCGTTGACGGCATGCACGATGCCTGCCTGCGGCGGTCCGAGTTTCCATTGCGACTGCCCGGTAAGGCCCATGGCGCCCTGCGTGCGGCCGTGATAGGAATGCCGCAGCGCAATGATTTCGGTGGAGCCGGTGAAGCAACGCGCGGCGAGGATGGCGGTTTCATTGGCTTCGCTGCCGCTGCTGGTGAAGAAAGATTTCGTCAGTGCGCCGGCCGGTGTGATGGAGGCGAGCTTTTTGGCCAGCGCGGCTTGCGGCTCGTTGGCGAAGACAGGGGAAATATGGCCCAGCTTGTCCATTTGTTCCTGGACTCTCGCATTCACCTGATCGTTGCAATGCCCGACGCTGAGGGTTACGATGCCGCCGAAGAAATCGAGGTACTGGTTGCCATCGGCATC
>Ga0182024_10023326_pt1 | contig 11089 bp, 9 predicted proteins | sample P32metaG_FD_120480 | JGI IMG/M metagenome (GOLD analysis project Ga0182024, IMG submission 120480) | Permafrost microbial communities from Stordalen Mire, Sweden - P3-2 metaG (Illumina Assembly) | ecosystem: Environmental > Terrestrial > Soil > Wetlands > Permafrost | place: Sweden: Stordalen... | reverse complement strand
TCTCATCGCGCTGGAAGGCGAGGCCCAAGCCGCCATGGCGCGCTACCGCGCGGCGGCGCAAGCGTTGTCGGCTTCGCGCCGCCGCGCCGCGTCGGCGCTCGACAAGGCGGTCAATGCCGAATTAAAGCCGCTCAAGCTCGAACGCGCCCAATTCTCCACCGAAATCGAGAGCGAGGGCGAAGGCCCCAACGGGCTCGACCGCATCGAGTTCTGGGTGCGCACCAATCCCGGCACGCGACCGGGGCCGCTGATGAAGGTCGCCTCCGGCGGCGAACTGGCGCGCTTTCTGCTCGCGCTCAAAGTCGTGCTGGCCGATCGCGGCTCGGCGCCGACGCTCATCTTCGACGAGATCGACACCGGCGTCGGCGGTGCAGTCGCCGACGCCATCGGCGTGCGGCTCGCCCGGCTCGCGTCCGGCGTCCAGGTCATCGCCGTGACGCATGCGCCGCAGGTGGCGGCGCGCGCCGACCGGCACTACCTGATCAGCAAGGATGCGCTGGCCAAGGGCAAGCGGGTCGCCACCAGGGTCGCCGAGCTTGGTGCCGAGCGGCGCCGCGAGGAGATCGCCCGCATGCTCGCTGGCGCCGAGATCACCGCCGAAGCCCGCGCCGCCGCCGAACGGTTGATCCGCGCGGCGAGTTGACGCGCATCGCGCCGCAGAAAAATCCCTGCTAGATTGCGCCAAACAGCTTCGCGGGAAATTCTCGCGAATCGGGGAGGAGCGCCATGGTGTTCCGCATCGGCATCGTTGCTGCCGCGTTCGCGCTGGTCGGCACGACATTCGTCGCCGCGGCCGGCACGCTCGATTACGAATTCTACAAAGCCAAGGTGCAGCCGATATTCTTCACCAAGCGGCCCGGCCATGCGCCCTGCGTGATGTGTCATGCCGGCGCCGACAATATGTTTCACCTGGAGAAGCTGTCCGCCGGCCAGACCGCGTGGACCGAGGAACAGACGCGCAAGAATTTCGACACGGTGTCGAAAATCGTGCAGTCGGTGGACGATCCGCTGACGGCAAAGATCCTGGTCCATCCACTGGCGCCGGAGACCGGCGGCGACGCGTTCCATTCCGGCGGCCGGCAATTCGCCGGCAAGGACGATCCCAATTGGAAGCTTATCGCCCAATGGGCTCAGGGCGCTAAGCTCGAGCCGGCAAGCCAGCATCCGTAGGGAGCGCGTCCCTTGAGGGCGCCCGGGCAGCGACGAGGGTCGCCTTTACTCCGCCGCCGCCCGCTTGAGCGGCGCCTGCGTGGTGGCGTGCTCGGCTTGGTCGGGGATCACCAAGGTATTGTTGCGTTTCGGCACTTCGCCGACCGGAATGACCTTGATGACCTTCATCGCCACGGTATCGACCACCGAGACCGAGCGGATACCCGAGTTCGACACGAACAGTTCCCTGCCGTCCGGCGTGAAGGTGACCCAGTTGGCCACCGCCGACAGCGGGGCGGCACGGCCGGCGATCTTTTCGCTGGGCAGGTCAACCTCGCCGACCAGTTTGAGGTCGGCGAGGGAATATTCATACACCGCATTGTTGGGAATGCTGGTGACCCACAGCGTCTTGTTATCCGGCGCAATGCCGATGCCGTGCGACGGTTCGTTCGTCCGGTACCCCCCGTGATCGAATTGCTGCGGCACGCTCGGCAACGTCACGCGGGCGGCCTCCTTCTGTTGGCCAAAATCGATGACGGAGTAGCCATTCAGCGTCGACAGCTGCACGAAGACGCGCTTGGTCGAGCCGTCAGGATTAGTCTCGATCGCCATGCAGCGCACGCCAAGGTCCATCGGCATCGCCCAGGCCAGCTGTTCCTTGTCGAGGTCGAATACATAGAACATGCGCGACGGGATTGAGCCGCCGACCACGTATTTGTTGTCCGGCGTGACATAGACGTTGTGCAGCCGGCCGCCGTTCGCGGAGATCGTCTGCTTCAGGGTCAGCGTCGCGGCGTCGACGATGTCGAGTCCGCCCTTGCCGCGGGCAATGGCGACGACGATGCGATCGCCGTTCTTGGTCACCGAGATGTTGTTGGGATGATCCGACAGCGCCACCTTCTTGATGAGCTTGCCGCTCTTGCGGTCGAACACATCGAGCGTCGAGGTTTCCTCGTTGCTGACATAGACCCGCTTGGCGTCCGGCGAAAAGGCGATGCCGTGGGCGCCGACGACGTCCTTGATTTCCTGCACCACCCTGTTGGTGACCGGGTCGATGACGTCGATGCTGTCGCCCGCGGAGTTGGTGACATAGATGCGAACCGTGCTGGCGGCGGCCGGCAGCGGCGTCAGCACCAGCGCCAGGAGCGGCGCGACATAGGCGAGGTTCGATCGGATCGTCATGGCAATTTCGCCCCTTGGCCAGCGTGAATTCTGCAGCAAATTACGCGTAATGCCGCCGCTAGACAACGCCGGAAACGGCGGGCAAAGTTTGTCGCCGCCAGGCGATCGAACCGCGGCAAGTTGAGTGCCGCCATGCCACGTCGCGAAAAGACTTTGCCGTCCGTCGACAAGCTCACCGAAAAGCAGGCCAAGTCCGAGCACGCGCGGCTGGCGGCGGAGATCGCCGGACACGACCGGCGCTATTACCAGGAAGACGCGCCGACGGTGTCGGACGCCGACTACGATCGGCTGCGGCAGCGCTACGCGGCGATCGAGGCGCGCTTCCCGCAGCTGCGTACGGTCGAGAGCCTGACGCAGCGCGTCGGCGCGGCGCCGTCGGCGCGCTTCGCCAAGGTGCGGCACGCGGTGCCGATGCTCTCGCTCGACAACGCCTTCGCCGAAGACGATGTGGTCGATTTCGTCGGCCGCATTCGCCGCTTCCTGCGGCTTGGCAGCGACGAGGAAATCGCATTTTCGGCCGAGCCGAAAATCGACGGGCTGTCGATGTCGCTGCGCTACGAAGGCGGCGAACTGGTCACCGGCGCCACGCGCGGCGACGGCAGCGAGGGCGAGGACGTCACCGCCAACGTGAAAACGCTGGAAGACATCCCGCACCGGCTCAAGGGCAAAAACGTGCCGGCGGTGTGCGAGGTGCGCGGCGAAGTCTACATGACCAAGCACGCGTTTCTCGCCTTGAACAAGCGCCAGGCCGAAATCGGCGGCCAGGTGTTTGCCAATCCGCGCAACTCGGCGGCCGGCTCGTTGCGGCAGAAGGATCCATCGATCACGGCGTCGCGGCCGCTCGGTTTTTTCGCCTATGCCTGGGGCGAGATGAGCGCGATGCCCGTTGCTACGCAGTCGGGCATGATCAAATGGTTCGAGACTTGCGGCTTCAAGACCAATCCGCTGACCGAGATGTGCTCGTCGGTCGAAGCGCTCTTGAAATTTCACCGCGAGATCGAGGCGCAACGCGCCACCCTCGACTACGACATCGACGGCGTCGTCTACAAGGTCGACCGGCTCGATTGGCAGGAACGCCTCGGCTTCGTGTCGCGCTCGCCGCGCTGGGCGATCGCGCACAAGTTCCCAGCCGAAAAGGCCGTGACGGTCGTGAAGGATATCGAAATCCAGGTCGGCCGCACCGGGGCGTTGACGCCGGTCGCCAAGCTCGAGCCGGTGACGGTCGGCGGCGTCGTGGTGCAGAACGCGACGCTGCACAATGCCGACGAGATCGCGCGTCTCGACGTCCGCGTCGGCGATACTGTGCGGATCCAGCGCGCCGGCGACGTCATCCCCCAGGTGCTCGGCGTCGTCGAGGACAAACGGCCGCGCGGCGCCAAGCCTTACCAATTCCCGACAAAGTGCCCATGCGCCCTTCACACCGATGTGGTGCGCGAACTCATCGCCGGCGGCGAGGAAGGGGCGCGTGCTCACTGCACCGGCGAGTTCGCCTGCCCGTATCAGGCGGTCGGGCATCTCGAGCACTTCGTCTCCCGCCGCGCCTTCGATATCGACGGCCTCGGCGAAAAGCAGATCGAATTGTTCTACCAGCGGGGCTGGGTCAAGGAGCCGGCCGATATCTTCACGCTCGAAGCGCGCAACAAAGAAATCCATCTCGAAGAGGTCGAGGGTTTTGGCGCAACCTCGGTGCGCAATCTGTTCGCCGCCATCGCGGCGCGGCGGGACATATCGCTGGAGCGTTTCATCTATGCGCTCGGCATCCGCCATGTCGGCGAGACCACGGCGGTGGCGCTGGCGCGCGGCTACGGCAGCTGGGACGCCTTTCACGCGGCGTGCCTGAAACTCGCCAAGGACGATGCCGAGGCCAGAGAGGAGATCGATGCGCTCGATCAGATCGGCGACACCGTGATCGAGAGCCTGCACGATTATTTCAGCGAGGCGCATAATTTACGGCGCATCGAACGGCTGGCCGCGCAAGTGCGCATTCGCGATGCCGAGAAGCCGCGCAAGGACTCTGCCGTCGCCGGCAAGACCGTGGTGTTCACCGGCACGCTGGAGAAGATGACGCGCGAGGAGGCGAAAGCGGGGGCCGAGCGCCTGGGGGCCAAGGTGTCGGGTTCGGTGTCAAAAAAAACCGATTACGTCGTTGCCGGACCCAAGGCCGGCTCCAAGCTCGCCGAAGCGACCAAGCTTGGAGTCAAGGTGCTGACCGAGGACGAGTGGCTCAACCTCATTCGTTAGATCGCGAGATCGCGACGCCGAGCCAGCCGGTCCGGGAACGCGGGCCTCAAATTTGCCAACGAGCGTCGCCAACCGGCCAAACGCGGCGATGAACAGAAGTTCCAGTGCCGACATCGCGAGGTCAGGGTGAGCTTGCCGCCGCGATTGGCGCCGTCGCCGTGATCAGCCAGGCGCGGGTCGCGGCATCGAGCGTGGGCGCCAGCGCGTCGCGCACGCGGGCCTGATAGGCGTTGAGCCAGGCGGTCTCCTCGGCGTCGAGCATCGCCGGTTCGATCAGGCGCGTGTCGATCGGCGCCAAGGTCAGGGTCTCGAATGCGTTGAGCGGCTTTTCCGCCCCGGCGACCGGCGCGGCCTCGGTTACCAGGATCAGATTTTCGATGCGGATGCCAAACGCGCCGGTGCGGTAATAGCCGGGCTCGTTGGACAGGATCATGCCGCGCCGCAGCGGCGCGCTGCCGAGCTTGGCAATGCGCGCCGGCCCTTCGTGCACCGACAGATAGCTGCCGACGCCGTGCCCGGTGCCGTGATCGAAATCGAGACCGGCTTGCCAAAGATACTGCCGCGCCAGCGTATCGAGCTGCGCGCCGCTGGCGCCGTCGGGAAACACCGCGCGCGCGATGGCGATGTGGCCCTTGAGCACCAGCGTGAACTTGCGACGCATCTCCGCGGTCGGCGCGCCGACCGCGATGGTGCGGGTGATGTCGGTGGTGCCGTCCTGGTATTGACCGCCGGAATCGAGCAGAAACAGCTCGCCCGGCGCGATGCCGCGATTGCTGCGGCGGGTAACGCGATAATGCACGATGGCGCCGTCGGGCCCGGCGCCGGCGATGGTCGGGAACGACACGTCCTTCAAAAGCCCGGTGTCGCGGCGAAAGCTTTCCAGCGCCTCCACCGCATCGATCTCGGTCAGCCCGCCGCGCGGCGCCTCGCGATCGAACCAGGCGAGGAAGCGGGTCACCGCCACGCCGTCGCGCTGCTGGGCGGCGCGCGCGCCCTCGATCTCGACGGCGTTCTTGACCGCCTTCAACGGTGCGATCGGATCGCCGCCGCGCACGATGGTGCCGCCGTTCTCGACGATGAGGCGTGCGATGGCGTCGGGGCAGGCGGCCGGATCGAGCCGCACGGCGCGACGGTCCTTGCCGAGCGTGGCGAGGTCGCGCTCGAAGGCGGCGTGGGCGCGGACCTCGGCGATCTCCTCGAGACGGCTGCGCATGTCGTTGCCGAGCTTGCGCAGATCGACATAGAGCGCGGGCCGGCCGTCCTTCGGCACCATCGCGAAAGCAAGCACCACGGGGGTGTGCGGCACGTCGCTGCCGCGGATATTGAACAGCCACGAGACGGCCTGCGGATCGGACACCACCAGCGCATCGGCGGGGAGTTTCTGCATTTCGGCGCGGACGCGGGCGAGCTTGCCCGCAACGTCTTCGCCGGCGTAACGCAGATCGTGCGGCGCCACCGCGCCGAGCGGCTCCTGCGGCCGGTCGGTCCAGATCGCGTCGATCGGATTGTCTTCGAGCGGCACCAGCAAGGCGCGCGCCGCCATGCAAGCCTTGGCGAGTCGTTCGGCCGCATCGACCGTCAAGAGCCATGGCGAATAGCCGAGCCTGGCGGCGGCCGGCACGTTCTCCTCGATCCACAGCGTTGGCGGATGCTCGACCAGATGCGCCACATTGAAGATTGCGCTGTCGACTTCCTCGGCGACCTGCACCAGATAACGGCCGTCGACAAAGATGACGGCGCGGTCGTGGAGCACGATCGCGGCGCCTGCGGAGCCGGTGAAGCCCGTGAGCCAGGCGAGGCGTTCGTCGGAGGGCGGCACATATTCGTTCTGGAAGCGGTCGGCGCGCGGCACCAAGAGGCCGTCGAGGCCGCGCCGCTTCAGCTCTTCGCGCAACGCCGCGACGCGCGGCGCGCTGGCGGCGCGCTCGCCGCGATCTTCGAACGACTGGAAGCGGGCTTCGAACATGGCGTCAATCTATGGACGAGGACGGCGTCGAGCAACGCCGGCGCGCGGCATGGCTCCGCGCCGGAGCACCAGCGTCGTCCAGCCGTCGACATCGATCCGCCGTTCCAGCGCCAGCGCGTGGTACGCCGCCAGCGCAGCGTTGGCCTGTGCGGGCAACAGGCCGGACAGGACGATTCGCGCTCCGGGCGCGGCGAGCCGGGTCAGTTGGACGGCGAAACGCTGCAGCGGCCGCAGCAGGATATTGGCAAAGATCAGATCGAACGGCGCCCGGTCGCGCAGTTCGCGTGCCGCGACACCGTCGGCCTTGATGACGTCGAGCAGCGGCCCGACGCGGTTGAGCGTGGCATTCGCCCGCGCCGCCTGCACGGCCTGCGCATCGTTGTCGCTTGCCAGCACCCGTCGCCGCAGTGTGCGCGCCGCCGCGATGGCGAGCACGCCTGAGCCGGTGCCGAGATCGAGGATTGGCGTCGTCGCCCGCAAAGAGGGAAGGCGGCGAGCGCGGGCGGCGGGGGGCCATGCTGGTCCGCTCCGAGTGGACTGACCCCCACCCCGACCCTCCGCCTTGCAGGGGGAGGGAGCGGAGAGCGATTTGCAGATGCGGTCGAGCGCGAGCAGGCAGCCGCGCGTGGTGCCGTGATGCCCGGTGCCGAAGGCCAGCGCCGCCTCGATCTCGATGCCGATGCGGTTGATCGGGATGCGGGCGCGGTCGTGGCCGCCATGAACGACGAACCGGCCGGCGGCGACCGGCTTCAGGCCGGCGAGGCTCTCGCCCACCCAGTCCTTTGCGGCGACGCGGGCAAAGCGCAGCGCTGCGGCGGCGGCCGGATACGCGGCCGCCGCCGCCAGCGCCCGCACCGTATGCTCGTCGGGCGGCACGCGGAAATAGATCGAAAGACGCCAGCGCCCGGCGCCCGCATCCACAAGGCTGACCGCGACCGCGTCGCCGTCGAAGCTCTCGGCGATCAGATCGGCGATCCGGTGCGCCGATTGTTCATCGGTTTCGAGGCTGGCGACGGAGGTGGGAGCGTTCGAGGAGGGCGAGGAAATCATTGATGCGCTGAGCGGTCTTGAACTTGTGCCGGCAATTCACCGGCGTTTGCGTCGTCGGGGCGTAAGCCGAGACACTACCTGTTATCCGGTAGTGTCTCAGTTTGATTGTGGCATCGGGGATAATTCCTGAGAGGCCTCAAGAATTGCCTGCCGCTTCTCGATAATCCGGTTCTGTTCCTCGGCGTCCATTGCTGTGAGTAAGTCGGCGATAGTCATTGGCGTTTGAACCAGGCCGGCCGCCATTGCCGGAGTTACCCCCAGCGTCTTGTGAGTTCGAACCCAGTTGTACCAATAGAAATACAGCGCCAGCGCGTGGCAGTGGTTCTCGAATTTCTTGGAAAAGGCATTCGTAAGCCTCGTAAACCGGCGCATAGCCATACGCATAGTGAGGTTCTGGCGCTCGGCGAATGACGTATTGACCAGCGCGGGGTCTGGATTGCCCTTGATCGGGTTCTTGACCGCCCCGATGCACTTGGGAGGGCTGTAGCGGCCCGGACCAACGTAATCCGTCGCAAAAATCTTGGTCAGCATGGCATAGTCGGCATCGAAGTCGACGACTTCAACCGCCTTCAAATAGGCCTTGTGGCCGTCCGTGGTTAGCTGAACGCGATTAGCCAGCCGAGCCTTTAGATCGCCCATAAACGAAATGCCGGTGTGCTGGCTGCGGTCGCCAACATGCCACGAAACGATCAGCTTGGAGTCGGCATCAATCGCGGTCCACGTCCACACGTCACCCGCCGCCTCTGGCGCGGCCTTGGCAAACTTTACGTTCTTGTTCTTGGCGTAGCTGAACGACCAGATTTCATCGCACTGGACGGCCTTGGCTGTGACATTGCGGACCCTTTCATCATGGAAGGCCGCGCACATGGTGCCGGCGTCAACGAGTAGCTTTGTGACCGTATTGATCGAAACGCCGCACACCCGCGAAACCGAACGCATGGACGATCCTTCGACCAGCATGGTGAGGATTTGGGAGCGCTTTTCCAATGGGAGCTTGTTCATGCCCCGCATGATATGAACTTTCTTGCTTAGCGTCAAGTAATAAGTTCACTTCACCAATCTTAGGCCTATATTCCTGCGGGGTGTTGCAACCCCTCCAGCGCCGTCAATTGTGGTCATATTGGCCAAACCAAATAGGAGGGCTTCGATTTCCGCGGGGGGCACAGCAAGATCGGCGGCAATTTTTGTCTTCGTGATTCCCTGAGTGAGCAGGTCATTGATTATGTCCTGCAGAACGGAAGATTGCTCTCGCGCGATGCCCGATGGCTCAGTTTTCAGCCACCCCCTCCGTGACATTTCCACGTAATTGCTAGTCGCCTTACCGTCGCTGATTAGGCCCAACTCACGCAGCCGATAATTGAGCGCAGCGACGGAGACGCGCCACCGTTTCTTATACTCAGCAAGGTCGTTCACGCTGTAGATGGGGCGACGGCAAACCGCCTTTACATCGCTTGCCGGCATTAAAAACGCTGCGGCAAAAGCATTTGCTTCTTTTTCCAAGTTGTCAGCAACGTATTCTGCGTTCGCGCCGCCATGTTTATGAACGCACAGATGGCCGAGCTCATGAGCCGCGTCGTACCGGCTCCGCTCCGCGGACTTAAACCGATTTAGGAATACATACGGTGTATCGTCACGCCAAAGCGAGAAAGCATCCACATCCTTTGTGTTTTCGGCCAATGAAAACACGCGAATGCCTTTCGTCTCCAGAAGATGAATCATGTTGGCGATGGGTTTGTCGCCCAATCGCCAATGTTGGCGCAACAACGTGGCGGCGGTCTGCGGATCTACACCTTGCAGGTCGAGAAGATCCGACTCTGGCCGGTTGAACGATTTCGCAATCCAGTCATCCAACAGAAATGCTATTGCGCCCGACGCGAGCGCCGCATCCATTATGCGGTCCGATTTGCTCGCCATGCCGCGAAAACTGGCGTTGTCGCGCCTAGGTTCATCAACTTCGGCACCATCAAAGAACGCTTTAGGAAAACGCAGGCAACTTGCTATTTTCTCTACGTTCTCGTCGGACGGCTCAATTTCGCCGGCCTCATATCGAAGAATTGTATTTGGCGTCACGCCAACACAATCAGCGAGTCCTTTCTTGCTCATCGCCCGGCGCCGCCGAGCGAGGCTAATTCTCGTATGCGTAACCATGGATCAGCCCTTGCGGGAAACCTGAGGCTTCGGAACGTCCGCAAAGTCTTCCGGAACAATAATCCTCCGGATACCGGGAATGTCGCCCGGCTGCGCGAGAATTATGCGATCTGAGAAGTTTGTAATTATGCCGGAAACGACCGAATCCGGTCGCGATATTTCAAGCGAGATGCACTTTTCCGATGCGTGAAGACAGTAATACCAAATCTCGTCGCGGGGCTCTTCTTTCTTCTCCAAAAGTTCCATTTGCCCCCAGTTTCTTGCAATCAGCCGGCATTGTGCTGGGCCTTTCTCAGTCACGTTTTTCGGCCGCCTTCCCGGATTGCCGGTATTTTCATCTGTTGTGCAGGCTATCAGTTTGATTTTCAGAGCAGCATTGCGAATGCCAGAAACTTGATCCTCCTCGCAGATGGTCCATCCATCGTCTTGGATCGCCTTTTCCTCACGGAGGAATCGAGTTGCCCATCGCCAGGTTTCAAACCCTATTACCGGCGGCGGCTCGGTAGGCTCGACGTTGGCGCGCTCACCAGCGGTCTTAGATGCGACCTCCAAAAGAACATCGCGCCGTAGCTTCATTTTCGTCAGGAGCGGCACGATAACCGGGTCGCCAATGTACAATCGGGTTGCCATGGAATGGCCCTACGTTGCGAATCTCGATTTTAATTAAAATCCTGAAACGCAACGCGGTCAAGCCCTAGCGGCTTTCCGCGTGACTTATCCACAGCCCCTAGCGCCAGCGCGCTTTTGCGGCCTTCTGAGCGATTTCCTTACGTTTTCGAGCGGACAGCCCCTCCGCTCGCGCCTTCCCGCCCATCCGCCCCAAGGCGACGGCGGCGGCATTCTTGCCCTCTGATTCGGGTGTCGGAGGCGCGTCGTCGATCTCGCCCGTCGCGATCTTGGCGATCATGACGGCGCGGGCGTTTACGTCGGCGGGGCGGCGCTCGCCTTTGGGGCCGCGGGGCATTCTGCTACCTTGCGTTGCTTAGCGGCAAGCATATAGTGCTTCCGCGCGTTCCGGAAGAGGATTCCGCATGGATGGGGAAGCAACAGTTATTGCAGCGGCCGTAACAGGCGCAGTGGCGCTAATAATAGCCTTCAGAGGCTCATGGTCGAGATTCTATGCGAGGCTCATGAGCCTTTCAGGAGCGCGTCGCGCTGCATTTTGCTTAGTGATAGGCCTTTCGATTGGAATGATATTGAGTATTTTTAAAGTCGATATTTCCTTCATTTTTGTTGGCATTCTATTATTAGGTGCGCTCCTACTCTTTTCCAGCGGCAAGCCTCAGCCGCCACAATCAAACTGAGACACTACCTGTTATCCACCGCGCGATCCCCAGTATGTTCGCACGCTTC
>Ga0182024_10023325_pt1 | contig 11090 bp, 12 predicted proteins | sample P32metaG_FD_120480 | JGI IMG/M metagenome (GOLD analysis project Ga0182024, IMG submission 120480) | Permafrost microbial communities from Stordalen Mire, Sweden - P3-2 metaG (Illumina Assembly) | ecosystem: Environmental > Terrestrial > Soil > Wetlands > Permafrost | place: Sweden: Stordalen... | reverse complement strand
GGCTGGCCCACTTGGCCAGACGGAATCTCAACGTTCTGCTCTGCAAGCGCATTGGTCACGTCGGCGCTGGTCAATCCGCGAGCCGCCAGGCGTGAAGGATCAAGCCAGAGCCGCATGGCATACCGGCGCTCGCCGAAGATCACCACATCGCCCACGCCGGGGATACGCTTGAGCGCGTCCTTTACATAGACGTCGATGTAGTTGCTGATAAAGAGATCGGAATAGCGGCCGTCTTTCGAATAAAACGCAGCCGCGAATACGAAATTGGAATTCGCCTTGCTAATCGTGATGCCGGTGTTATTCACCACCTGCGGCAACCGGCCGGTCGCAGCCGAGACTCGATTCTGTACGTCGACCGCGGCGATATCGAGGCTGTAACCAGTTTGAAACGTGACTTGAATTTGGCTGGTTCCGTCGTTGGAGCTGGTGGAGGAGATGTAGTGCATGCCCTGCACGCCATTGATCTGCTGTTCCAGGGGAATGGTCACAGCGGACTCGACCGTCTGCGCGTTTGCGCCTACGTAGTTGCTGCTTACTTGCACCACCGGCGGCGCCAATGTCGGATACAAGGAGATGGGCAGCGTCGGGATGCAAATGGCTCCGGCGAGAATGAGTAGCAGGGCGCAGACTGTTGCGAATACCGGCCGGCGGATAAAGAAATCAACCACGAGAACGCTCCCTTTAATTTGCGCCGCCGGGTTGCCGGCTTAATCCTTAGTCGCGCGGCGCAGCGGCTTATGAAGCTCAGAGACTGTTACTGATGTTTAGCCCAACGGCTGTACTGGGGCGCCATCGATCAGGAATTGCGTGCCCGATACGATGACCTTCTCCCCGTTTTGAAGTCCGCCCAGAACCGCGTAGTCGTTGCCCACCGTGTCGCCAACAGTGATGGGTCGCTGCTTGGCAACATACTTACCACCCTGGCTGGTGGCGACGTAAACGAAGGTCTGCCCCCCCAACCGGATAACCGCCAGCACAGGCACCACCGGGATAGAAGAGGTTGTCCAAACCACACGTGCCTTGATCTGTTGCAGGTTCCGCAGCTTGCCCAGGTCAGCCTTGACCGGAGCTTTGGCCAGGATTCCCTGCAGTCCGTTGTCTACCTGGGGCGAAATAAAGTCGATCGCGGTGTGTTCCAGTACATTCTCCTGGTTGTCGAGAATGATCACCGGCAAGCCTTTGCGGATCTGGGTCACGCGTTCCGTCGGTATATAGATGTAGGCTTCCAGGTCGCGATTTTCATCGACCGTGGTGAGCAGCGTGGTGGCAGAGACGTAGTCTCCCAGGTGCGGGGGCACGTCGCCTACGATGCCGTCAAAGGGAGCTGCGATGTGGTAATAATCGAGCTGCTTTCTCTGGCTCTGCGTCGTCGCGACCGCAGACTCGTAGTCGGCCTGAGAGTTCTTGTAGGACTGTTCCGCCTGGTCGAAAGCGTCGCGGCTGGTGACGCCCTGGTCGAACAGGTCGCGTTGGCGCTTCACTTCAATCTGGTTGTACTGAAACACGGCGAGCTTTTGTTGTTCCGTGGCCTTGGAGGACGAGACCGTCGCCTCCTGCTTGGCCGGGTCAATCTCCATCAGTATCTGGCCGGCATGCACCCGTTCGCCGGAGTGGACATAGATCCGGACCAGGTTGCCGTCGACCTGGGGATTGATGGTCGCTGAACGCCGCGACTTGATGGTCGAGACATATTCATCGTATTGGGGAACCGGCGCGGCCGCGATGGTCTGGGTTTGTACCGGCATAGCTTGCGGCGCCGCTTGCGGGGGCGCTGACTTGGCGCAGGCTGTGAGCCCCAGCACAGCGACAGAAAGACAGGGTGCGATCCAAACGGGTAGCCTTCTCAAAATGAAATCCTCAAACGCAAAGGATACCGCAGACGTATTCGGTTTTTAAATCTGCAGTTCGACAGACATCTTTAGTTCCGCTCCTCCGATTAGGAACGGGAGACTTTTATTCAGATAGTGACACTTGGATGTGACTGCAGGATAGGTTGCTTCACAAATTTTGATTCGTTGGCGCGAAGGTTGCTTTCACTGCATGATTAAGACGATTTTGCCCGTATGACGGCCTGACTCCATCAACCGGTGGGCCTCGGCTGCTTGTTCCAACGGAAATGCCGAGTCCACGACAGGGCGAATCTGTCCATTAGCGAACAGTGGCCACACTTCCTGCTCCACCGACCTCGCCAGGGCGGACTTTTCCTCGACCGGCCGCGGGCGCAGGGTGGAACCCGTGACCAGCAGCCGCTTCATCATAATTGAGCGCAGATCCGCCGTGACCTGACTGCCGTGTGAGGTAGCGATGTGCACCAGCCGGCCCCCGGTGGCAAGCAAGGCAATGTGCTTGGGGAAGTAGTCACCGCCGATCATGTCGAGGATCGCATCGATCCCGTGTGGCTGGGCCCAGTCGGTCAGCGCGGCGGCCCAGTCGCTGCGGTAGTTGATGGCGATTTCGGCGCCGAGGCTGAGGCAAAAACTGCATTTTTCGTCCGAGCCGGCCGTGGTGGAGACGCGGGCGCCAAACGCCCGGGCCATCTGGATGGCCCGGGTGCCGATGCCGCTGGATCCGCCCTGCACCAGGAACAGGTTGCCGGCGAACAGGCGGCGCGGCTCGAACAGGTTGGCCCACACGGTGATGGCCGCCTCCGGGATGGCGGCCGCGTCCCGAATCGATACGCCGCTGGGCACGCTCATGCACTGGCCTTCGGGTACAGCGCAAAACTCGGCATACCCACCCCCGCCGAGCAGAGCACAGACGGGATCGCCCACCTGCCAGCGCGAGCTGGTCCCGGGGCCGAGTTCGGCTACGTGTCCTGACACTTCCATACCTAGGATGGGAGAGGCGCCAGGGGGAGGGGGATAGTGCCCTTGCCGCTGCAGCAGATCGGCGCGATTCACCCCAGCCGCTGCGGCCCGGATCAACACCTCTCCGCTGCCCGGGCTGGGGACCGGCGCGATCGCAATACGAAGAACTTCAGGTCCCCCGGGGTTGGCGATGTCGATGACCCGCATGGACGCGGGGAGGGCGGTCACGGCGCCTTCAACTCGTTTGCGGGGGAAAGGCTGCGCAGCGCAAAGGGATTGAAGTCGGTGCGGGTATCGAAGGCATCCACGCCCTCCCGCCGTTTGAGCCACGCGACCCCGGCATAGGTGAGCGGGGTAGCCAGCGTCTCGTAGGCCACCTTGATCAGGTAGGAGGAAAGGATCAACCGGATCAGGGTGGGCCGGGAGACGGTGCCGGCAAAGGAGATGAACATGACCAGGAAGGTATCGAAGGCCTGGCCGACGATGGTGGACCCGATGGTGCGGGTCCAGAGCCAGCGTCCTCCGGTAAGTACCTTAAGCTTGGCAAGGGTGAAAGAATTGGCAAACTCCCCAATCCAATAAGCGATGAGGCTGGCGGCCACGAAGCGGGGCACCACCCCAAAGACCGATTCAAACGCCTGTTGGTTGTGCCAGCCGGGGTCCGCGGGGAGGGCGACGGCCATGGCCCCGGCTGCGCTGAGCAGCGCGGATGCGAAGAATCCGATCCAGATGGCGCGCCGCGAGGCCTGGTATCCATAGACCTCGGTGAATACATCACCAAATATGTAGGTAATAGGGAACAGCAACTCAGCGCCGCTGATGGTGAGCGGTCCCAGCCGGCAGACTTTCTGGGCAACCAGGTTCGATACCAGCAAGACAACGACGAAGATGAGGACTAGGGTATCGAGGTATTTGTAGCGGGCCATGGGGTTCTGCCCTTAGGGTACAACGGTCCTCAAGGGTTTGAGGGGATTGCGGGGTGTACAGCTTTTGACACGCCATTTCTGAGTTGCTAGAGTTGAGTCTGGTCGACTCCGGCCGGCCCGGAGGCTACGGGCCAAGCAACGTCCCCGTCGTCTAGCCCGGCCTAGGACACCGCCCTTTCACGGCGATAACACGGGTTCAAATCCCGTCGGGGACGCCAACAAAATAAAAGACTTAACATGATAATAAGAAAACCAGGCTAGATGCGGGGGGAACCCTGCGGGGACTTAGCGGAGGTCTATCTTTAGTCATACCTGCCGAACTTTGGTTTTGATGCGACACCTTGCGCGGTCAATGCGCATCTGATACAAGTGAAGGTCAAAGTGAAAAACGACTGTATAAATCCACTCCGACGGGCTTAGCTGCAAGCTCCCATCGACACCCGAGGAGACATGATATGCCGACCACCTATTTGAATCTAACTGATCTCGACAATCGAATCCGCAATCTCGAGCATAAGCATCGTGCCAGTAGCTTCGAGATGTTGACTGATGAGTCCATACGGAACCGCATTTCGGAAGACGTCCTTCTGAAATGGGAGACCTATGTACGCCAGCGGTCCCATTTGCGCGATTTGAATGATCACGAGCATAGTGAGTACCTCAGCCACATCAGCCAGAAGGACAAGTCACACAGGGCCCATGAAGACTCGGACAAGCTGGTCTTTGCGGCTTGATATTCGGTGGATTATTTCGCGTTCCGAAAGTCATTAGAAAAATCGCTAGCTAAACTCAAACTTCCGTCCGGCAGCCATATCCAGGAGCCGGACTGGGAGGTCATTCATCCGCCGTTATCGTGGAACGTTGAGGTAGTCGTAGATTTCCCTGAGAAGCACATTCGGATTTGGGAGAGCTATGACAAGTTCGCGCGTCTCCAGGTGAGCAGAAGGGTTCAGTGGGCCTACCATTACGGGGAGACCGCCTCGTTCGATGAAGCTGGGGCCGCGGTTAGGGGCAAGCCAGACGATCCCCTCGACCTTCGAATCGATACTGCAGGTGGGCTTCACATGCATTATGGAAAACGCAATCCACACTACAAACAAGAAGAGATTGAGGGGCTAGATCTAGGCTCAGTCGGAGCTCTCGACTTCATTCAAGCCGTGCTTAAACACAGGCGAACGGGTCGTCCGCTCAATTCGGTTCTTGGGTTTAGGATCAAGGGATCATGAGCGCCAGCTTCACGGCTCCAACGACCTATTTTCTCCAGGAGGGTCGGGAGAACCTGCCTGAATGCCTGAAGGTGGCTTTCCAAGCTGCGGTACAGCAAAACATTCAGAAACTTGTAATCTTCACTGCCTACGGAGAAGGCGTAAGGTTGGCAATCGAGTCGTTCTGCTCGCAGGAAGAGTACGAACACATTCGATTGGTCGCGGTCACTTTTCCGGCTGGCCAGGTTTTCACTAATAAGAAGCGCGAAAGCATTGATGTAAGAATTGCCGACGAGACCCTGGCTTTGATGGAAGCACATAATGTGCCGCTGGTCCGAGCCCATTTGCCATTCGACGCAATCGAGCCGGGCGCAGCTCTAAAGACGAAGGTGGGATCTGGTTTCAACCTTCTCGCTGAGACGCTGAACATGTTTTGTGGCAGCATGAGTCTCTGTGTTCAGGCAATTGCGTTGGCATGCGATGCTGGACATGTCGGAAGCGGGGAGCACCTAATCTCTCTCACGTCTGATACTGCCATTCTTGCTCAGGCTGCAGTTACCAGGTGCATGCTTTCGCAGCTAATCATAAGAGAAATTCTGTGCAAGCCAGCCGTTCTTACGATCGGTCGCAATGAAACGAAGGCCAATATCGGAGGGGGCGAAAGCGAAGACGAAAATACGGAGCTGAAAGCTACGGCCACACAAAAACAGCTACCCTGACTTCTCGTTTTACGCGTTTGTGTCCGTGTCACCGTTTTCAAGAATCCGCAGCTGGTCGCGCTTGCTCGTATCGCGACCAAACTTGGAAGGCGTACTCGGGATAGTTCCCATGAAGACTTGGTCTAGCTTGCTGACTGCTTCGGCCATGTACTTGGGCGAGAGATGAGCGTATCGCTGCGTCATGCGCGTAGAAACTTGCGCTCGAACGTGCGCTCCGGCGAAAGAAACAACATTTTTGCGAACTAAAAGCAGGAACTAAAAGCAGGACAGACGGAAATAGAACTAAAGCAGGACAGACCGGAAATGACCCTAAAGGGAACGCATCCGTCGCGCCCGCTGTTTCCTTTAGTGGAGATAAGTGGAGATAAGAGAGACAGCACACCTATCCTCATAAATTGCTGCAATAGGTATGCTGTCCCCGTATCTCTCCCCCTCGCAAATGTGCCCCGGTCGATTGCTCCCATTCGCGGGGATGGCACACACTTCATTTCGTAACTTTCGCCGTTGCTCACTGCGCTCATCCCACATCCCATTCGCCAGCCATGCGGACCGTTCGGCCTCCGTGCGCATGATGCCGTCACTGCAACGGTAATAGGGCTTGTACCCTGCGAAAATCTCCACAACGGTGGAGTTTTGCACAGCCCCATCCATTGCCCGATGCTTCGCCCTCACCCGCGCCCGGTCTCTCGCGTAAACGTCCCTCAGAGCCTTGACAACGGCAAACTCCCGCGAAGTCAGCCCATGGGTACGCATGAACTTCCAATCTTCAATGGTCACCGCAATCCCCCTATGTCCCAAACAGCAGATCGAGCGGCCCGGCCCCGATCGCCGCTATGTACGTGTTCGACCCAAGTGTCAATGTCATCGACCGCTCAGGTCCGACGTATGCGCTAGTCCAGCCGGGGAAGCCACAACAGCGTTAGTGGTTCCTAGCTGGACGAATGCCGGTCGCTCGCCCATGTTCGTCACGATGACAAGTGTGGGAGTACCAGTTGTGGGAATGAGCGCGTTCTGACGTGCCAGTTGCCACCATGCCTAGTTTTGCGGTTGGTGCGATTGCTCCGACTGCCATTTAGCTCTCCTGTGCCATGGTGATGCTTAAGGTTGTGCCACCTGCTCCAATTGCTGATACATAAGCCGGTTGCCCGGCAACAATCGAAGGGGAGATAAAGGGGAGCACGATACCTATCCCCAGTTTTGTGGCTGCTGGCCGGGTATCGGTAATCAGTTAGACAGGATTCGCTCCGCGGGGCTTGGGCGCATACCTTTCGGCCCTGGGTTCCCAGCGCGATCCGGGCTCGATCTTCCGCTGGGAGCAGAGCTTTCCCGCTAAGATCGTCTTGCCCGGTTCCAATCTCGGGCGTAACGTCTCGCATATATCCAGAGGCCCCGGCATATGCCATCATGGGAATTCGGAGGGTAGCCCGTTGACCTATATTGATCAAGAAATCGCGATCGATACCAAAACTGGTTTTGGTGCTGACATGCCGCTCGCCATCAGCTCCCTGTTGTTGCGGAGGCTTGAGGACACGGCTCGCCCCTGTGTACGGATGGCGGTGGAAGGATCGAGCGCGTCCGTTGGCGCCACTCCCCTCTGGCTTGAGCGCGCCTCAGATATTCGCACGATTGGATTCAGCGCTCGGGGAGAGCAATCCGTTCTCCACGTAAGGGCGCCCCGGTTGGGTGATGCCATCCCTGAAATCTTTGACCAGCCAAGTCTTTGGCCCGGAATGGCTCAGCCTGATGAAACGGCCATCGAGCTCATCGGACGGGTCGGTGCTGTGGTGAAGCGGCGCGAAGTGGCAAGCGATCTGTACGATCAGCCGCTTTTGAGGCATTTCGGCCAGTGGCATCTCGTTTTCAAACGTGAGGTGAAGGAAATCCAATTGCCGCGTTCCGGTGCCGGAGACGAGGGAGCGGTGAAGCTAGACATCACGGTAGCGAGGAATGCACGGTTACTCAGCGATCAAATGCCAAGTCCCCGCCAGGTGAGGATTGTCGGCAAGTTGGATATGGTGAGGCATAGTACGCGATCCTTCGCGCTGCTGCTTGCCAGTGGACAAGAGGTACGTGGGGTTCTTGAGGAGCGCGATCCGGAGCTCTTGCAGAGGTATTTCGGTAAGGAGATCACCGTTTTCGGCAAGGCGATCTATCGGCCCTCCGGTTCGCTCTTGCGGTTGGATGCGGAGGAGATTCTTGACACGACGGAGGGCAGGGCGGCTTTCTCCTCCATTCCCGAGGCGTTGAGCCAACCATACCGAACGGAAAGGAGAGGGCAGACCGCCAGGACGGGTGTGGCCGCATTCTTCGGCACGTGGCCGGGCGAGGAGACGGATGAGGATCTATTGGCCGCGCTCGGAGAGCTAAGGCATTGAAGCAGAGCTATGTCCTCGACACCGGGGTCCTCTTGAACCTCGTCCGCGGAAGGGAATTGGGCAAACGGATCGACCGTGCTTTTGGATTGAGTCAAGCCCTGCAGTTTCACACTATTTCCATTGTGACTCACGGAGAGTTGAAAGTACTTGCGGAGCGACACGATTGGGGTGCCGAAAAGCGGAATGCTCTCGCGGTAGCTTTGGAGAACCTTGTGACGGTTAACATCGAGAGCGAGGCTTTGATACAGGCTTACGTGAAGGTCGATCGGGCATGTCGAGGTATCGTGGGTGGTAGTCGCACTATTGGTCAGAACGACATGTGGATCGCCTCGACTGCGCTGCTGTCCAACCTACCGCTGATTTCGACAGACCGGGATTTTCTCCATTTGCACGAACGGTTGATTACGGTTCATTGGGTCGACCCTAGCGAGGCCGACGTTTGAACGAAATGAGGGGCGGTCCAGCGGTTTCCCTCAAGCGCAAAGGCGGACCAGGCGGAGGCGCCCCTGAAGGAACGCAGACGGCAAAGGCGGGACAGGACGGAGCAACTCCTAAGTCAAATCCCTCCGGCGGCGAAAATCGGAATCCACCGTTGTCGCGTCCGATGCCGTGTTGAGAGCCTTGGTGGATCGCACATGGGGAGATAAGGGGACAGCGTACCTATCCCCATAAATTGCTGCAATAGGTGCTGTCCCTGTATCTCTCCTAAAAGGCTTGACCAAACATTCGACTGCTCCGTCATCAAGCATTTGTGATCGCGCGATTTCGTCCCTGCTAGCGGCAATAATAAGAACAACCGGAATCCCCACTTTGCCGCGACGAAGTTCGCGCAAGAGCTTGATCTTTCCCTCTGTTGTGCCCACTACTTTCAGTAAATGTTTTGCCTGATCATCTCGGCAAAGGCCGGGGCGTTAATTCGGAGCCTGGAGAGCAAATATGGCAATGACTTGCCGATAGTGGCGGCCTGATCTTCCAACGTCTGCATCACCATTGCCGGCGCTGCACCATAGAGATCCTTGAGAAACGCAGATGGTCCTTGTGCCGTTATCGAATATGGCGTAAGCGAGGAGCGCGGGAAATCCTTGATGTTGTAGGTGACGATTACTTTCACACCTGCGTGCGCTGCGGCGGCCAGGACATGGCGGTCCTTCGGGTGGTTTGTCACCGCGGGAATCAAATCTTCATAGTCCTCGATCCACGCCTCTGGAAAATGTTGCCTGATTTCGTTCTCGCGGTGCATGGCTTTTCGATCAGAGAGGCCGAAGGTCTCCCGAAGAGTGCGGGTTACTTCCACCATGATTTGATCGGACCATTTCGGCAAAAAAAGACGTGGGCCAGCAGCAAGCCTAAGGAGCGCGTCAGCCAACGGCATCGGAACCAGGACGCAGGCATCCAGGACTACGGGACGAGCATTCTTCACTCGTCCTTGCCGCCTTCGGGGAATACATTCCGCTCGTACAAGCCGGCTTTGAACGCATCGCGTGCCAGGATGTCCAGCGCAGCCAGACGCTCCTTGTCGCGTTTCCTGGCGAATTCCAAGACATCACGAAGATAAACACGGCGTTGGTTGCCAACTCGATGATGGGCCATCAAACCGCTTTCAAGCTGCTTGATGAAGAATGGGCGCGACATTCCGAGAATGTCGGCAGCCCGTTGGGTCGTAATTGCCTGATTATCAGGAATCAGCGTGACGCTCTGGCCGTGGGACATGAACTCCACTGCCGTTCTGAGGACTTCGACCACAGTACCCGGAAGTTCGATCCGTTCACCTGCAGGGCTGATCAGGGCAGGAACGCCTCGGCGCAACAGCTTTTCCAAGTCCTGCACTTGTTGCTGCTCTGACTTCGGGAGCGGGATCGGTTTCTTCGGTGCAATGGCCATAATACCCGTAAACTACCACATAGTCGAAATACTCGCAATATGCGCAATAGTCGGAAGGGCGCGCTCAGGTGCCCAGCGCGCGCAAAATAGGCGCCATAAGCCGAACGATGTCGCGGACACTTGCGGAGCACTAAGCTGTTCCTTAAGGCTGCTGTGATTCGTTCCGATGCATTCTGATTCTCAGCACTGCCTTAATGTTGCGATTTGATCCGGTTCTTTCACGGCGATAACATGGGTTCAAATCCCGTCGGGGACGCCAATAGAATAAAACACTGAGCCGCTTCCGACCTGGCCTCAGAGATCCTTTACTCGGACAACGACTTAAGCTAGGTTTGGCCTTTCACTCCTGGCTGCAGAAGAAAAACCGATCGTCCGCAAGGCTGAGATTGTGCCACAAGCTGTGGCACAAATGTCGCGACCCTGTCACGAAAGTTTCTCCCGTTGACTCCTCCTTCAACCCTCAGCGGCGTCCGGCCTCAATCAGCCGACCTGTATCGGAAAGGGCGTAGCAACCGCCATTTGCATCACTTCGCAAGCAGTAGTAGCGGGAAAAACTACAAACATGTAGTAACGTATTTGTGTGAAGACGCGCTTTGAATGGGTCCGACCAAAGCGGCCAATAATTTGCGAAAACACGGTGTGAGCTTTCAGATGGCGGCGCGTGTCTTTACCGACCCCTATGCCCTGGTGGAACTCGACCGTATTGAAAGCGGCGAAGAACGATGGCAGACGATAGGGGTCGTCGAGGGAGTACTGATGCTCATGGTGGCTAATACCGTGCAAGAACAGGACGATATCGAAGTAATCCGAATCATCTCGGCAAGACGTGCCAACCGCAGGGAAAGGAGACGTTATGAAGAAGAAAATGGTTAATTATGAGATCGATTTGTCCAATCCCCCTGCACTGACAGCAGCGCAGAAAGCGGAGTTGAAGGCGCTCCGGGCCAAGCCGGAAAGCGAGATCGACTACAGCGATATTCCACCATTGCAGGAGGATTTCTGGAAGAAGGCAGTGCGGAATCCGTTTTACCGGCCTACGAAAACCTCAACCACTGTGCGCATTGATTCCGACGTGCTGCATTGGCTGCGTGCTCATGGCAAAGGCTACCAATCGCGCTTGAATGCGATTCTGCGACGTGAAATGCTGGCATCACTCAAGACGACGGTCGCAAAGCAT
>Ga0182024_10023324_pt1 | contig 11090 bp, 11 predicted proteins | sample P32metaG_FD_120480 | JGI IMG/M metagenome (GOLD analysis project Ga0182024, IMG submission 120480) | Permafrost microbial communities from Stordalen Mire, Sweden - P3-2 metaG (Illumina Assembly) | ecosystem: Environmental > Terrestrial > Soil > Wetlands > Permafrost | place: Sweden: Stordalen... | reverse complement strand
TGCTGCCGGCCTCTCCGGAGCCGTCGCCTCCGCCCACATCGTTGTCCTCGCCGGCCTCGCCGAAATCGCCGCCGGCTCCATCGCCATGGGCCTCGGCGGTTACCTCGCAGCTCGTGGCGACGCCGAGCACTACATCTCCGAGCGCCAGCGCGAAGAGCGCGAAATCGTCGACCGCACCCACGACGAAGAGGAGGAGATCTACGAGATCTTCGAGCATTATTCCGTAGACCGCTCCAGCGCCGCCCCGGTCCTGAACGCGCTCAAACAAAACCCCACGGCTTGGGTCGACTTCATGATGCGCTTCGAACTTGGCCTCGAAGAGCCTGCCCCCAGCCGCGCCCATCGCTCCGCGCTCACCATTGCCACCTCTTACATCGCCGGCGGCCTCATCCCTCTGCTCCCCTACATGCTCGTCGCCGACATCCTCCTGGCCCTCAAGCTTTCTGTAGTCATCACCCTCCTGGCCCTGGGCATCTTCGGTGCGCTCAAGGGCAAGCTGGTCGGCTCCGGCTGGTTCCGAAGCGCTCTCCAGACCGTCACCATAGGAGGAGCCGCCGCCGCAGCCGCCTACGCCCTCGCTCGCCTCCTCAACGCCCACCACTAAGAATCGCACCACCACCACAAATCCGGGTGCCCCATCTTCGCGACGGCTTCATCTACCACCTCAAATTATTTCCGCCGATATTCCCCCGATTTCCCCCCGCTCTTCCGCACCAGCACCACCTCCCGAATCCGAATCCCCTTATCCAGCGCCTTGGTCATGTCATACACCGTCAGCGCCGCAATCGAAGCCGCCACCATCGCCTCCATCTCCACGCCGGTCCCTGCAACCGTAGCCGCCGTCGCCGCAATCGCCACGCCCCCCGCCACCACCGTAGCCTGCACATCCACAAAGCTCAGCGCCAGCGGATGGCACATCGGAATCAAGTTCGAAGTCTGCTTCGCCGCCTGAATCCCCGCGAACCGCGCCACCTCCAGCGGATTCCCCTTAGGATTCTGCGGCAACGCCGCCAGCACCGCATCGGACAACTCCACAAACGCCGCTGCCACGGCCTCTCTCCGCGTCTCTGCCTTCCCACTCACATCCACCATGCAAGCCTGCCCCGCATGGTCATAGTGCGACAGCCGCGAAGCTGGAGCAGGAACATCCGGCAGCCCATCCGCCAAATCGTCCATGATCAACTCAGCCGAATAAATTGACTCTTTCTCATCCATGCATAAAGCCTACTACCGCAGCAGAATCGTGATCACATCTCCCGCCGCAAATCGCTCTTTATCCGGCGGCAGCACCGCATAGCAGTTCGCCCGCGCATTCGCTGCCAAATCACCCGACCCCTGCCACCCCACCACCCTCACCTCCGGCCGCACCCTGTCCGCCGTCAGCCGAGCCGGCAAAACCCGCATCAATCCAGCCTTTCCCGCAATCTCCTCGGCCAGCGTCGCCTGCGCAAACCGCGGCCCCTGCACCGCCCCCCCACCCATAGCCCGCAGCAGCGGCTCCACAAAGCAATGAAATGTCACCTGCGTCGAAATAGGATTCCCCGGCAGCCCAAAGAAAAATCGAGCAGGGAACTCGCCCCTGGCAGGCAGCCGCCCAAACACCACCGGCTTCCCCGGCTGCATCTTCACTCCAGTAAAGAAAAACTCCGCCCCTACATCCGCGAGCACCTCCTCCACCAGGTCATACTTCCCCATCGAAACTCCACCCGACAACAGCAGCAGGTCCGCCGTTTGCCCCTCCGTCACCCTCTCCAAAAGCTCTTCCCGCAAATCCCGCGCCACCGCCAAACGCCTGGGCGTCCCACCCGCATCAGCGACCATCGCCGCCAATTCATAACTGTTCGAGTTCCGAATCTGCTGCTCCCCCACAGGCAAATCCAGCTCGACCAGCTCGTCTCCTGTCGCAACAATCGCCACCGCCGGCCTGCGATGTACCCGCAGCTCGACACGCCCGCAAGCCGCTGCCAGCGCGATCTCCGCCGCCCCCATCACCGTTCCCGCCGCCAGCAAATCCTCTCCTCGCCGGGCCTCGCTCCCGCGCCGAACAACATTCTCCCCCGCCCGAATCGTCCGCCCTTCCACCAGACGGACCACCTCACCGAGCCGTTCCACATGCTCCACCATCACCACTGCATCCGCGCCCTCCGGCATCGGAGCTCCCGTCATAATTTCAATCGCCGCCCCGCGCTCCAACGCTTCACCCTGCCACCGCTCTCCTGCCCGCACCTGGCCCACAACCCTCAGCTCACCCTTACCATCCTCAGCAGCCTGCACCGCAAATCCATCCCGCGTCGACCGATCGAACGGCGGCTGGTCTCGATCCGCCACCATGGTCTCGGCCAGCACGCGCCCCCTGCAATCCAGCAGCGCCAGCATCTCCGTCGACAGCCTGTCCAACTCCGCAGCATGCTGCAGCACGATCTCCACTGCCTCATCGAACCCTACAACGCCATTCGCAGCCGTCATCTCCACTCTCATTCCACAAATGAAAGGGCCCCGAGCTGCTCTAGCCCGGGGCCCCTCATCGTCCAGCGGTTACTTCTTCGGAGCCTTGTAGTTCGACTTCACCTGCTCGCCGATGCCCTCCAGAACAGCCTTCACATCCGCCGCATGAGAACCATCCGGCGCCAGTTCCAGGTACTTCTGATAAGCATCCACGCATCCCGGCGGTGCCGTAATCTTCTTCGTCTTCTCATCATACGACGCCTTTGGAATCAACGCCTGGCCCTTGATGTAGTAGGCCTCCGCCCGCTTCGGATCCGCCGCAATCGCCTTGTCCGCGGCTGCGGCAGCGTCATCCAGCTTACCTGCGTTGTAGAGCGTGGCAGCCTCGTTGAAGTAATACATCCCCGCCGAGGCTGGCGCCATCTTGGCTGCCTGGTCATAGGCGTCCGCGGCGTCCTTGACGTTGCCCTGCATGCCGTATGCCCGACCCAGTTGGTTGTAAGCCGCCGCCCCAACTTCCGGATTTGGCTTCTTCGATGCGGCGTTCAGGTCAACCGATTTCTTGAACGACGCCGCCGCATCGCTGAACTTCTGCATAATGGCCGGGTCAGTCGTTGGTGTGTGCGCGGCCTTAGCGGCCTTGGAGGCGGCCTCCGCCGAGCCAAGCTGCGCATCGCCCAGCGCCTCCCACAGAATCGGTTCGTCCGGCTTGTTGGTCGTCGCACTCTGCATCGATGTGATTGCGGCGTCGAAGTTGCCAGCTTTCGTATCTGTCCGCGCCTGCAGCAGTTGAGCGTTCAGGTTCGTGATCTTGGCGTTGTTGACCATCGCATCGGCGTTTTTCTTCCTGTACTCCTCAAGCGTCTTCTTCTCTTCAGGAGTCATCTTGTCGATGTACTCCTTGCGGGTCATGTCGAAGTTCACCAGCTTGTCCTCGCCCGCCGCAAAGACCACGCTGTCGTTGAAGTCGAGGCTCTTATCGTCCTGAAAGACGACGGCGACATAGTTGCCCGGAGCAATCCCTGTGCCCTTGTAGTCTCCATTCGCATCGATGGGGAAGGAATAAGGATACTTCCGGTCCTTGGCCTCCGCGCTTCTGTCCGTCGTCAGCTTCACATCGCCCCTCTTGAGCGATTGACCGATGGCATCGTTAACGTGTCCATGAATGCTGGCCGGTGCCTGCTGAGCCAACAAATTCGATGGCCGCGCCAGTGCGCAGATCGCCATCAGCGAGACGGCCACAAGGCTGCTTACTTTCAATCCGATACGTTTCATATCTCTCTCTTCTCCTGGCCCATCCTGCGGGCGTAAGTCTTCACAGCTCTCTCGTTCACTCAAAACGTTTGATGCTCATCTCACCACTGCATACGGTATGGGATCCACGGCGCCGGCCTCGCGAAATGCCCGCAATCGCAGAACGCAGCTCTCGCATACGCCACAGGCCTCACTCTCACCGGAATAGCATGACCAACTTACATGGAACGGTGCGCCCAGTTCAACTCCCAGCCGAACGATCTCGCTCTTCCGCATCTCGATCAGCGGCGTCACCACGCGAATATTGCCCTCCTTGGTCCCCGTTCGGATCAGCTCGTTGAACGCATCGTAGTACGCCGGCCGGCAGTCCGGATACCCCGAACTATCCTGCTCCACCGCTCCAATCAACACCGTCCGCGCGCCCAGCACCTCCGCCCAACTCACCGCCGCAGAAAGAAAATGGGCATTGCGAAACGGAACATACGTCACTGGAACTTCGCTCCCAATCGTCGCCTCATCCGCAGAGGCCGCCGGCACCGCGATTGCAGCATCGGTCAGCGCCGACCCGCCGATCCGCCGAAACAGGTCGATCTTCAAGTGCAGCAACTCCCGCACCCCCACGACCCGAGCTACCTCTTCCGCCGACCGCAGCTCCCTCGCCTCGGTCCTCTGTCCATAGCTGAAGTGGACCGCATAAACCTCAAAATCCAGCACCGCCAGCGCAGCGCAGACGCACGAATCCATCCCGCCCGACAGGCAGACGACAGCTCTCGGCCTGACCGGGTCACTCGTCGTCATCGGCCATCTCTGCCGCGGTCAGCTCATCTTCGTCTCCGCCAAGTATCTCCCGCGCAGCCGCTTCATCCTGCTGATGCACCAGCAGCCGAGCCCGAAACGCCAGCGCCAGCAAGCTGTTTGCGTTCTCTCCCTGCAAAAAACATTCAATCCCCGCTGACTCCAGCGCACCCTTCGCCATCTGCGCGTTCGTCGGCTCAAGAAACTTCCCTACCGTCACGAATTTGTCCGGATCTGCAATCAAATCTGTCATCCCTCCTCTAAAACCATGTCCTGCCGGACGGGCCCACTGCGCGTGGAGCGGGCGTTTCACGCTTTTTAACTTGTCCAGGTAAATCAAATGCTGAGGGCCTCCCGTTGGTCGGCAACGTCGATCCCGACCAACGGGAGGACCAAAGAAATTCGTCTTGCCTAGACCGGTATACACGCCACGAAGTGGCCTCACTTCGTGTCATACGACAGCAGGTGGAACGTAATCGTTCCCCACAACAGCCGCGCCTGAATCTGCACCGGCATATGCCGCGCATCGTCCGTGTACCAAACCCAGATATGGCCCCGGTTCTTCACGATGCCCTCATCCGCGGTCGGCTCGACTTTGATCGTCTGAAACGTCCCTGCCGGCGTCTTGATCTCTTCCTTACCCTCCACCTTCATCGCCACCGTCACCGTGCGCATCGAATCCGCCAGCGGAAACCGGATGCTCTGCCCCACCACCATCGGCTGTGAAGCCGCATAAAAAATCGCTGACAGTGAATCCGTCACGCAAGCTGGAATCGACGCGGTCTGCTCCTTTTGCGTCCCCTTCACCAGGTTCTTCTCCACCTGCATCTGCTTGCCCGTCTTGTAGTCGAAGTTCAGGTCGCTCGAAACCCTCCGGCGACCCTCCTGCAACTGCTTGCTGAAGCCGGTCGAGCAGCCTGTTTTAGTATCGAACCCAGCCTGAAACCGATCGATCACCGGAAACAACATCGTCACCGCCCCCACCGAATCTGCCGTGGCCGCGATCTTCTCCACCGTCCCTTGCTGGTCTATTTGAAACACCGCAGTTCCCGCCGTAAACACCCGCCAATCAACCGTAAACGTCAGCGTCTGCTTCGAAGGAAAGACGTACCCAGGCTCAGGCGGCTGCAGCGTCGGAATCACCACCGGCACCGGCACCGGCTTCGGCCCAAACCCCAGCAACTGCGCCCTCGCGGGAAGCAAGCCCAGACAACTCAACATAAGGAAGATCAACGAGAAAAAAGGAAGATCACGCTTCAGCAAAGGGCATCACTCGCACGATTTCGTATTTGTGGGCGGTTCGCCAGCCTTCACGCCTTCAGCGCAAACCCATCATCGGGTGATGATGCAGAAAAAGCCGGACCGCCAGAGCGAGATAAATCGCCCCGGCACCCATAAGAGCATTGTACTCGCGGTGATGTCGCCACTGCACCGCGGAGAACCTGCCGCCACTCGCGTTCTCGTTTGCAGGAAACTCCGCCGCCGTCAATCGTGGCAACAATCTCGGCACCTTGCCCGCGTACTCGTCGTATCCCTCAAAGTGCTCCCGCAGGTAGCTCTCCTCACCCTGAATCGTCGGCAGATAGATCACGGCGAACAGAACCGCCAGCACAACCAGAATCACCCAACTCGCCGCCGCCGCCGCAAACCCGAACGCGATCATCATCGACCCCAGGTACAGCGGATTCCGCGTATACGCATACGGCCCGGTCCGAGTCAGCTCGGCGTTCTTCCGCACGTACCCAGCCGCATAAGCCCGCAGCCAAACCCCCGGCGCAACGAGCAACAGACTCCCCAGCATCGTCTGCCACGTCGGCCTCGCCAGCCACAGAAACACTCCCGCAAATACAAATCCCAGCGGCACGCGGATACGTCGCGCAATCTTCTGCCACTTCGTTCGTTCACTCACGCATCCACCTTATCCTGTCCGCCCCGCAGTAGCTCCAGCGCCGCCTCCGCCACCTCGCCAACCGTAATCTGCAGCAGCCCCGCTTCGGTCCCCACGCGCCGCGAGTGGTCCGTCCCACTCGACTCATGCCGCAGCACCCGGGCCTTGGATTCGTCAGCCCCGAACGGCCCAGTCCGTGCCGGATCCGTCGGCCCAAACAGCCCCACCACCGGCCTCTCCAGCGCCGCCGCCAGATGCAACGGCCCTGTATCCCCAGCAATCACCACCCCCGCTCTCCGCACCAGGGCAATCATCTGCCCTCCGGAGCAGGGAACCAGCATCGCCGCCCCACCACTGGCCGCCACCACCCGCATCCCCGCCTCATCCTCCGGCGAAGCAGCATTCACCAGCGTCCGAAACCCCGCCCGTCCCAACTCCTCGGCCACCGCTCCGTAACGATCCGCTGGCCACTGCTTCGCTCCCCACCCCGCAGTAGGTGCAATAAATACAAACTTTTCGGCGCGTCCCAATAAGGGAGCCAGAAGCCGGTCACACCACGCCTCTGTCTCTTCGTCGACAGGCAATGTCACCTTCGCCGGCCGCAGCGTCTCCCCAACCGCAGCCCCCAGCAGCTCGCAACCCTGCTCCACTACATGAACCGAGCGCGTCGGAACCGGCTGCTTATACAACCATCGTGCCTGTGCCTCCCTCGGCTCCGCCGGACCGGCAAACACCCGCGCGCCCGTCATCCGCCCAACCACCGCCGACTTCAATGCTCCTTGCATATCCACGCAAACGTCGAACTGCTCGCCACGCAGTCGTCGGCGAGCAGCATTGATGTCCGACAGCGTGGAAAGAGCAAATGGCCGTTTTGTCCAAGCCTTTGCAGGAATTTGATACCACTGATCAACCAGCGGCATTCTCTCGCTACGTCCTGCCCCACAGGGCATTCTCTCGAAATCCGCATCAGTTTGCAGCAACTCGCTCCACCCCGGCTCAATCGCCCATCCAATAAACCACTCCGGATGCAGCTCCCGCAGCGCCGCCACTGCCGGCATCGCATGCAGCACATCGCCCATTGCCCCGATCCGCACGATCAACACGCGCAGCGGACGTCCATCAACCGGCAAAGAGGATCTCATATCCAAGCCGCAATTTTCTCACGCACCCGCCTCACCGCTTGCGCCGATCCAGCCCACCCACCCTCGAAATCAGCTGCACCAGCGCGTCCTTCTCCTCCAGCAGCTCGACGGTCAACCGAGCAACAACAATCGGCCCCACCGTCTCCAGCCAGTCCCGCAGAAGGGGCGTCAGCTTCACCGCGTCCTTCTCGGTCGTCACAAACCCATTCGCCTCGCACCCTCTGGCCCGCTCCAGCAAACCCGCCACATCCCCCCCGTCGTATGCATGATGGTCTGGAAAAATCATTGTCCCCACCGGCTCATAGCCCCGCGTCTTCAGCATCGTCGTAAAGCTCTCCGGCCGCGCAATCCCGCAAAAAGCAAAAGGCATCGTCGGCAGTCCCACATCCCCGGCCTCGCCCAGACTCAGCTCTCGCCGAACCACCCACACCGCAGGCTTGCCCTTCGTTCCCCTCAACTCAGCGACCACGCCCCGCAACTCCTCCGCCTCTTCCTCGCGCAGCACCACCACATCCGCCTCCGCCAGCGCCGCCAGCGGCTCCCGCAGGTTCCCCGCCGGCAACAACCTGTCCGCAACATCTTCTTTCGTCAGCAAAACAATGTCGAAGTCCCTCGCCAACTGGCGGTGTTGAAACCCATCATCAAGCAAAAACACCACCAGCCTCTCCGAAGGCTCGCTCTGCTCCGCCATCACTCCCGCGAGGTAGCGGTCCTCCCCCACAAACACCGGCACCCCCGACCGCTGCGCCAGCAGCACCGGCTCATCCCCATGCCATCTTGCATCGTCGAACGGTTCCACACGCGCCACCCCTCGCGAGCCCCGCCTATACCCTCGCGTAAGAATCCTCACCGCATAGCCGCGCTGTCGCAGCATCGTCGCCAGCATCAACACCACCGGCGTCTTTCCCGCTCCCCCCGCCGACACGCTCCCCACGCTGATCACCGGGCGCTGCAGTTGCCTCCGCTTCACCCACCCCAGATCGAAAAGTTCTTTCTTAATTGCCAGTCCAACCCCATATAGCGGAGCCAGCGGCAGCAGCAGCGGTCTACGCACACTCATCGCCGCACCGCCGTCTCTCCCAGCAACCCCATCAGCGCCTCAACCGTACGCGCCGTCGCCCCCGACTGCGCCTCGAACACCACACGCCCATGCTCCCCCATCGCCCGGCCCGCACCGTCATCCCGCAACATCTCCACCATCGCTTCACCAAGCGAAGTCGTCGAAACAATCCGAACTGCATCGCTCTCCCGCATCACCTCCACAATCTCACGAAAGTTCTCATACGACGCCCCCATCACCACGGGTACGCCAAACTGCGCCGGTTCCAGCGGATTATGCCCCCCCCTCGCCACCAGGCTCCCTCCCACAAACGCCACTGCCCCCAACCCATACATCGCTGCCAGATCCCCAATCGTATCCAGCAGAAAGACGCTCCCGGCGGCGACCGTTCCAGACCCCTCCCGAAACTCACTAGCCCGCACCAATCCGAATCCACTCCTCGCAACCATCCCCGCCACCGCAGTGAAACGATCCGGATGCCGCGGGGCCAGCACCATCACCGCACGCGGCTCCGCAGCCACCACCGCAGACCATGTTTCCAGTAGCATCCGCTCCTCACCCTCCAGCGTGCTCCCGCAAACCAGTACCCTCGCCTCCACCGCCAACCGCTCCCGCAGCATCTCTGTCAGCGAACTCACTCCACCAACCCGAACGTCGTACTTCAAATTTCCCGACACCCTTACCCGCTCCACCGGTGCGCCGATCCTCACCAGCCGTTCCGCCGTCTCCGCACTCTGCGCCAGAAACAGCGACACCTTCCCCAGCAAGGGCCTCCACAGCCGCCGCAATCGCATGTACCGCGGAAACGACCGATCCGACACCCGCGCATTCACTACCGCCATCGGCACACCGTCCTTCGCACATTCGTCCATCAACCGCGGCCAAAGTTCACTCTCCATCAGCACCAGCATCTTAGGCCGCAGTACCCGCAGATACCGCCGCACCACAAACGCAAAGTCCAGCGGCAGATAAAACACCGGCGATCCCGTTAGCCGTTCAACAGCCAGCCGCTGCCCCGTCTCCGTCGTCGTCGAAACCGCAACCACCCACCCCGGCAGCTCCGTTTTCAGCTCACGAACCAACTGTGTCGCCGCCATCACCTCGCCTACGCTCACCGCATGCACCCAAACCACATTCTGCCCTGCCACAGCCACTCGCAGCCCCTCCGGCACCCGCCCCAGCCGTCCCGCCAGCCCTGCGCGATAACGTCCACTGGTCGCCATCCGCAGCAACCACCACGGAGCCCCCAGCACCAGCACAGCCAGCAGCAGCGAGCTATACACCACCATCATCACCGTCGCCGCCTCGCTTTACCTTGTACGCCAGCGAAGATCATAATCAACTTGGCCATGAAGTCCCACCCCTTCTCCAAGATTCCCGTGCTACTGGTAACGACCTGCCTCTTCGCAGCCTATCTGCACGCAGAAAAAAAGAAGGTGGCGCCCCCCGCCAAACCCGCCGCCCAGTACGCTGCCTTCGACGCCCATCCCAATGAGAAAGTCACCGTAGCCGCCGACCCCTGCGACGATCCAAAGGACTGCGACTTCTTCCGCCTCCCCTACATTCAGCATGGCTTCATCCCTATCCGCGTCATCTTCACCAACGACGGCGACACCGCCCTCTCCCTCGACGACGCCCGCATCCAGTTCATCTCCGCCAACAACGACGTCATCCCCGCCGCCACCCTCGACGACATCAACCGCCGCCTCTTCACCATGAAAAACGTACGCGGCACCAAAATCCCCATGCCCGCCCCGATACCGTCCATCACCATTCACCACCCACCCGTCGACAAAAAAATCACAGAGGACGATGGCGACTTCGGCTTCCAGGGCACCGTCGTCAACGCGCACAGCACCCTCGCCGGCTACCTCTTCTACGACATTCGCTCGCTCGACGACCCACCCCTCAAAGGCGCCCAGCTCTACGTCAAGATGGTCCACACCCTCGACGGCAAAAAGCAGCTCTTCTCCTTCAACGTTCCCTTAAACAAATGGCTAGCCGCCCAACCCGGCGCCAAGCCCACCTCCACCGCCAAGCCCTCCTCCCCCGAGCCCTCCGAATAAACATTTATCTGTTCTCCCCCCTTTTGTCAGGCCTGTTACCGTTGCCAGTTCTAGGTCGTCATCCTCAAGCGAAGCGAAGGTCCCTGTATTTCGTTTTGCCGTTGGAGTTGCCCGTCCTCCTTCCAGCCCACCCCCGAACAACCACCACCAATCGTCTACTCTGGTACCAAGACCAAAAAATGCAAACCAACCTCACGCTCCGCCCCGCCACCCCAGCCGACGTCCCGCAAATCCTCGCCTTCATCCGCGACCTCGCCACCTACGAGCGCGAACCCGACGCCGTCCAAGCCACCGAAGCCGATCTCCTCCGCGACGGCTTCGGCCCCACAAAGCGCTTCGACTGCATCATCGCCGACATAGCGGAAGCAGAAACCACCATCCCAGCAGGCTTCGCCCTCTACTTCTACAACTACTCCACCTGGCGCGGCCACGCCGGCATC
>Ga0182024_10023323_pt1 | contig 11090 bp, 11 predicted proteins | sample P32metaG_FD_120480 | JGI IMG/M metagenome (GOLD analysis project Ga0182024, IMG submission 120480) | Permafrost microbial communities from Stordalen Mire, Sweden - P3-2 metaG (Illumina Assembly) | ecosystem: Environmental > Terrestrial > Soil > Wetlands > Permafrost | place: Sweden: Stordalen... | reverse complement strand
GCTGCCATCGCCTGTGGTGCTGATGGCTTGATTATCGAGTGCCATCCGCAACCGCAGCAATCAGTCTCTGACGCTCGCCAGGCTTTGTCTTTGCCCGATATGGTCAGCCTGGTGCACAGCCTTGCTCCTATTGCCGCAGCGGTTGGACGGCAAGTAATAAGTAATGAAAAAAGAATCTTCTCGGTTGTCTCATCCACTGGTAGATCGATTGAAAGACATATAGCGGTTGGTCGATAATCATATGCGGAAATCAAAAGTGTCGACGGCAATCAAAATAGGTGCGAATTTGCGAGCTCAGAATCGGCTGGAAGAGATACGCACGCGAATTGACCAACTTGATGCGCAGATTTCAGCCCTTTTGAACGAGCGTCTAAATCTGGCCGTGGAATTGACGCAAGTAAAAGCGCGTTTGGGCATGCCGATAAAGGATAGCAAGCGCGAAGAGCAGGTGCTGCAAAAGGTTTCCCAGGCAGGCAGCAATGAAGCGATCAGTATGGCTATTCGCGATGCCTATGAGAGACTGATGGAGCTCAGTCGCAAGGTTCAGCACGAAACGCCCATCGATAAAGGCTCCACCCTCTATTTTCCACAGATTACGATCGTTGGCCTGGGTGCAATTGGTGGCAGCTTGGCCAGACTGGTGAAACGCAGATTGCCAGGCACCAAAATTATCGGCTTTGACCGTGAAGAGGTGTTGGTGGACGCATTGCAAGAGAAAGTAATTGACAAAGCAGCCTCTGACTTAAAGCAAGCGATAAGCCGGTCTACCCTGGTCATTTTGGCTGCATCGCCTGGGCAAAATCTCAAGCTTCTAGAGCAGTTGGCCCCACTTTTGTCGAAGCGAAAATTAGTAGTGGATGTCACTTCCACCAAAGGCAAAATCAATCAGCTAGCAGAAAGACTCGATCTAAAAGGGGCAGATTTCATTGGCGGGCATCCTCTGTTCGGCAGCGAGAAAACAGGGTTTGCTGCATCCAAGGAGATCAGAGCGGAAGGCAGCACATTCTGTGTTGTGGCTGGAGCAAAATCTTCTGAAATCTCTGTACACCGGTTAATTCGATGGTTGGGAGAATTGAATTTGCAAGTTGAAACTGCCACAGCTCAAGAACACGATGCAATCGTTGCCCGCACCAGCCATCTGGTGCAGTTGCTCGCCGTCTTGCTCGGGTCACAATTGTGCAAGGGCGTCAATGATGAAGAACTGGCCAAACGGGGGCGGCTTTCCGGACCAAGCCTGAGACAGATGTCACGCCTGATGAAAAGCCCGAGCAGCTTATGGGGTGAGATTATTGAGCAGAACAAAGATGATGTTTTGCTGGCCTTAAATGAGATGGAATCGGCACTGGTTGATCTGATCAACTCTCTCCAGAAAGACGGTGTTGAGATTGGCAGCCTGTTCGAATCCGCCAAGCGGCTGCCTACAGCTCTGGAAAAACTGGACAACAAACTTTAGTATCAGCGTTCTTTCCGCTCCAATGTTTTCAGGCGGTCGTGCAGCTGTCTGGAAGCAGACAAAGTGGGCGAGAGCCACCAGACTCCTAAGACGATCAACAATAAGAACGTGCCTCCCGCCATGCCATACAGCCAACTCGGCACATGAGAATCGCCTGAGTCACTTGACCCTTCCGTGGAAGTGGGGGGCTCCGAGTCATCCGGTATAGGAACGTGTGTAGGATGGACCGGCAAGTCCACCTGCTCTGCTGGTGGTTCTTCAGGCAGGGTCAGCGTCGTTTCTGGCTTCGGTTGCTCTACAGGTGCAACGGGCTTGGCTGGGCTCACATGAGCGACCGTATCAGTAGCGGGTTTAGGCCTCTGCTCGGCTGGTTCGACAACCGGCTTCAAAGGAGAAGTTAACGCCGCTACGTGAGAGGAGGCTGGTTTCACGGTGGCTACGGCCGGTTTGGTTACGGGCTTAACAGGTTTGGCGACCGCAGTCACGGCAGGCTTTACTGGCTTGGGCACAGGTGGCTTGACAGGCTTGGCAACGGCAGTTACAGGTGGCTTCGGTTTGGGGATGGCAGCCACAGGTGGCTTCGCAGGTTTGGGGACGGCAGCCACAGGCGGCTTCGCTGGTTTGGGGACGGCAGCCACAGGCGGCTTCACTGGTTTGGGCACGGCAGCCACAGGTGGTTTGACAGGAGGAACGGCCGGTTTGGCGGTGGCGGCAGGAGTTGCGGGCGCCTTCCCACCTCCTTTAGCCATGGCTGCCATGGCCCTCTTTTTACCCTCGATCGCCGGTGCGTAGGTGGGGCTGAGTCTCAATGCCTTGTCATAAAAGTGGACCGCATTTTCATAAGAGCCCATTTTAAGTTCCGAATTGCCTACCTCTGCTTGATCCGACGCAGGGCTTGCCCATGCCGCCGTACAAGCAAGGGTCGATAAAACTAGTGGTAGTAGTAAATGGATTCTTCTCAATGCCTGTCTCGTCGAAGCCTTCCTGACGATCATTATTGCATCAATGGAAAACGTATGGGGCCCTACTTGCTGCCGGAGGCTTCTAATACAATAGTGCCCATTCTTGTGCGAAGACATGCACCCAAACCAAGAATGCAAAGTTGTAACATCAGGCGGATGCCAATGCCTGATAATATGCCGATTTTCGGTATGAGCATAAGTGCAGAGATCATCAGCGTGCCCAACAGCGGCACCAATATTCGCCGCCACCGTTTGCTGCCCACAAGTTTCTTGGCAAGCGGTAGGTTGCAAAACGACTGCCCCACAACTGTGGCACTGACAGCAAAACCGAACAGACATGAGAGCTGAAGAATAGCCAACAATGCCCAGGCCAGCGGTGTTCCGATTTGGCTGGAAAATAACCCTCGGATAAATGTGAGCAGAATTATCAAAGCCATCAGGCCGGCGCCAAAAGTCTTGCAGAATGATACAAAACCGGAATAAGCCGTTCCCGACGCGACAATGCGATCGCGAAATAGTTCGCTCAGGACAACTGTCACAAAAAGAAGAAAGAGAAAAGTTGGCACCAGATGTGGTGGATTGGCAGCCCAACTGCGCCAGTATAAAACGGGTCGACTCATAGGCACTTCAGCTGAGCCTTGAACTGCCGATCCCCACAGAGGAGCTGAGTTCACCGTAGGAGGATTCTGAACAGCACTTTCCAGCCCCGGATAGTTGGGGAGTAAAGAATCTTGAGCAGTTGATAACTTTTGACCAACCGGTAGCTTGGTTGCATTCTGGTCTGCCTGTGCCAAGACCAGTGAGCCACCGCATTGTAACAATAAAGTGGCAACAAAGACGACAACTAATGTATGGATTTTAGCCAAGTTTTTTCACGGGGAGAGAATGCGTTTTTTCTGCCAAAAATTTGCCTGCCAGCAAGATAAGCAAACTGGCTAACCAGGAGAACGAGCCGTCCGCGCTATCCACCATGTCGTGGGCAGAAAACAGATAGATCGCCGCTGCCGCTGCCATGAATGAATAAATCCAGATTGCCGGGATCTGATTCTCTTGAAGAGAAACTTTCTCAACCGCGTGGAGAATATTTCTTGTCACCAGATCGGGGACGTCGTATTCGTCCAGATTCTGCATCGAGTTGGACAGCGAGAGCATTTGAGCGCGCCAGAGCGTGCATTCTTTGCAGACGCGTATATGTCCTTCCAGGCGCAGAAGTTGCTGCGGCTCCAATCGGTCGAAGTCAAGTTCGCTTCTCACCACAGAACACGTTATGTCGCCAGTCATTACTCTATTCCTCTTTCAACTGTTTTTTTGGGCTCAGTTCCATTTTTCTCAAAGAGCTGCTTGCGCAGCCGTTCGCGGGTTCTGAAAAGCATTGATTTGATCGCCGGGATTGATTCATTAGTGATCTGGGCAATGTCATCATAGGAAAAATCATATTGATAACGCAAAACAAAAATCGTACGCTGGCGAACAGGAAGCTCTGCCAGAGCCACGCTTAGTTCTTGGGTGGCCAGGGTAAGTTCCACTTGTTTCTCTACATTTTCTGGTGCCGTAAGATCAAAGCACGGATCAGACTCCATAATCTGATCGAGTGAATCGTGAGGTTTTTCGTCACGCAGACTGTTGAGGGCAGTATTTGTAGCGATGCGGATTAACCATGGCTTAAATCTCAGTTCAGGCTTGAACGAAGCAAGACTGCGATATGACTTGAGAAAAGTCTCCTGAGTCAAGTCTGCCGCGCTATCGCGAGACTGAACCATTTGCAGCACCACGTTGTAGACGAGCTTTTGATAACGGCGCACAAGAGACTCAAAAGCTCGATGATCGCCTGAGAGCACCAGGTTGATCAAATTACGATCAACCTGGTCGTTAATCGACTGGTCGTCTCGATTATGGTTCAAGCGAAAAACATGCCTCCTCCATCACATCAACGTCTCACACTCACATCAGTGTCTCAAGGCGCCACCGGAAAGAATTGTTACTATCTTATCGGAAACGATTTTGCGCTGGGTCGGGCTCAACATTTCTCGCACTTTAAGCAAGGTTTTCAGGCGCTCATCCATCAACTGCTCATGCATTGTCCGCAGCTCGTGGGCTTTTGCCGTTATCGCGTCATCGGCCGTGTCGCCGCCTACCATGTTGGTCAGATCAACCAATCCTTCTCTGAGCTTTTCTCGCTCTGGTCTGGTCTCTTCACAGCGATCGCTGAGGAGTTTGGAAATCTTTTCCTGCTGCGCATCGGAGGCATCAATGAGGTTGTATAAACGTTTTTCGAGATGCTTCCTCACTGCCACCTCAAAGTCTTTGTCAATCAAGATACCTTTTGTCTCAATCGCTTCCACCGCGCTAAATGTCACCGCGCCCAGGAGGAAAACCATTGCAGAGGCTATTCCTGCCAGAGTACTTTTCTTCATAGCTGTTCCCTTGTCCTTTGTTTGAATCACATTGCCGGCCCGTACAGACCGATACACAAAGCCCGCAAAAAAGTTGCGGTCAGTTTTGTAAGCTGCCTGGCGAATGTAATGTGGTCATACCCAAGACTAAGGAGCAGCTTCCCCGGCCTGCGCCGATAGCTTCTCTATAGCCTGGGCTTTGGTTATCTGACCTTCTCGCACAGCCGATTGTTGATCGAGGGCGAACAAAAGCAACTGCTCCGTCAGGCACTTCAGTGCCATCAGGCAACTGCCGAGCGGTTGCCCAGTTTCTTGCGCGAGATTGAGCCCTGACTGCAACTGCTTATCCGTAATCACGTGGGCGCCGGTTAAAAGCTCACCCAACTTGGCCGTCTCTTTCTGGGCCTTGGGCGTCCAACCGAGGCTTTTTAAGGCTGCATCGAGGGTTATCCCTTCCTTGACAGCAAACTTAATTGCCTCAATGGCAAAGTCGTATTCTAAAAGTTGATCGCGAATCAGCGATTGAGCATCGATGGTCACCTGCAAGTTATGGCGGGACAGATAGCCGGACATAACGAGCACTTTGCCGATCATTTGCCCTGTATCTGAGGCAATCTGGATCGCCTCGGCCAGCTCTTGTTTGCGCAACACCTGAGCTTGCGTCAGTAAGTCTCCCAATCGTGCTGGTCTTGCTTCAGGCAATCTCTTTAACGCGTTGCATCAGAAGGTCGGCTCCTTCCATGGTTTATATCGTCCTAATATTTTGTGCGTTTCGCTCAGTCTGGCTATGGCATCTGTGACAGCATCAGCAACTTCATCATAAGGAATTTCAACGTCCAGGAAAAATCTGTAGTGCCAGGGAGTCTCTGGAATTGGTCGCGATTCAATTTTGGTCAAATTCACTCCCAGAATGGCTAGATTGCGCAAGAGCGAGGCCAATGCTCCAGCCTGGTGAGCCAGTTCAACCACGCAAGAGATCTTAAAAGGCGCCGCCGGGCAATCTTGTTCGGAGATATTGTCGCTAAGCGTGATCACTCCAAATCTGGTGCGATTGCCTGAGTGATCTTCAATGTTTGTTTTCAACAATGCCAGCCCTGTCTCAGCGGCAGCGAATTCGCTGGCGATAGCGGCCATTGTCGGATCACCTGTTTCCTTCACATGAAATGCGGAAGCGCTGGTGTCCCAATAGGAGACAGCTTTGGCACCAGGCACGCTCTTCAAGAACTGGCGGCATTGATCTAGTGCCACCGGATGCGATAGCACCTGCTTGATAGAATCGATCTCCGTGCCGGCAAAGCCAATCAGATTATGGTGCACCGGCAGGTAGACCTCACCGACGATGGAGACCGGGTTCTTCCACAGTAAGTCGTAGTTGGCGACAATCGAACCGACTGATGAATTCTCCAGTGGCACCACACCGTGCGTGCACTTTCTGGCCAATATGGTCTCGTAAATCTCGTCGAAGGATCGGCAGGAGATGTAATTCAGTTTGTCGAGCATGTTTACGTCCTGGGCAAAAAGTTGCACAGCGCGATGACTGAATGCTCCGGGAGCGCCTTGAAAGGCAACGTTTAATTCCAGTGTGTTTATCATTGTTTCCATCAAAGTGTCTTGGATAATTTCATCAAAGTGTCCTGGATAACTCCATCAAAGTGTCTTGGATAATTCTGAAAGAGGCATTAAGATCTCGAAATCTACGCAGCCGAGTTTGCCTTGAGGCAAAATCAATTTAATTTTTTCTCCTTCCCGTTTCTTGTCATGCATCATCGAACTGACCAATTTTTCTTTCGTCACGCCAGTCGGCAGATTCGTCGAAAGCCCAGCTTTAGCGACGATTTCTTCCAACCTGTCGAGCTCTGTTTTCTCAATGCGTTTTTGTTTGACACTAAGTTTGGTGTCATAGTAGAGCCCAATGCCAACCGCTTCACCGTGAGTGATACGGAAGTCAGTAATTTTCTCAATTGCATGGGCGACCGTGTGCCCAAGATTGAGAATGCGACGCAGCCCAGTCTCATGCGGATCTTTGCTGACGACGAACAGTTTCATTTTTATGCAGCTGGAGATCACGCCTGCCAATCCCGGGTCATCGTGTTCAAAAGGTCCATCGGTAAGGCACGTATCAAGCACATCAAGCAGGCGCTTTGGTCCCAATTCGTAGTCGCAATGTTTGGAAACTGTCTCTTCAATCAGCGCATATTTTATAATTTCGCCTAACCCTGAAGCGAACTCGCGTGCAGGCAAGGTGGCAAGAATTTCCTGGTCGGCGATCACCGCACGGGGAAAGAAAAAAGTGCCGGCCAGATTTTTTCCAGCACTCAAGTTAATGCCCGTCTTGCCACCGATGGCTGCGTCGACTTGACCGAGCAAAGAAGTGGGCACAAGCACCAGATTGAGCCCGCGCAAATAAGTAGAGGCGGCAAAACCCGCCAGATCCGTCACCGAGCCACCACCCAGGGCAACAATGGTGTCCTTTCTGTCGAAATGCCTTTCTTGCAGGTGCTCCCATACGCGCAACAACCACTCGGTCGATTTGCAACTTTCCCCGTCTGGCACTTCCAGGGTGGTCACTTGATACTCTTCACCGGGCAGCGAACCGAGCAGATCGCGCAACCAGTGCACAGCAGTGGAGGGCTGACAGACCACAAGCACTCTTTTGCCGGAGTTGATCTGAGCGAGGATACTGGCAAGCTTTTGCCTGGCACCAGCACCGATTGCCACTCGCGTTTTCACTTCCAGAGTGGTGTTCCACAACATCGTTATGACCGGACCGCGATGACGCGATTTGTGGCGAGCGCTCGTCATTTTAAAATTCTCCTACCGCGTCTTCGTTTGCCTGGGGCTCCAGATCGTTTTCGGCTTTCTCATCTGCCTTCCCGATTGATGCGATTGCAGTTTGATGGCTACCTTGCTCGCGACAATATTTTTCATACTCTTGGAATGACAAGGTCAGGTCAGCAAAGGAGTCGCCGGCAAATTTATCGAGAAATGCATTCGCCAAAACCAAGCATACCATCGCCCGGCAGACAACAGAGGCGGCGGCAATGGCACAAACGTCAGATCGCTCATAATGAGCTTTGTGAGCTTCAAATTCAGGAAAACTCAAAGAGTCCAAACCTTTGCGCATGGTCGGTATAGGCTTCATATATGCGCGCACGATCAAGCGCTCGCCGTTAGTCATTCCTCCTTCCAATCCGCCCGCTCGATTGGTCTTGCGTTGAAAGGGAAAGCGGTTGCCCTTGTGCTCATAGAGAGCATCGTGCACAGTTGAGCCGGGTCGCGTCGCCGCTTCCACCCCATCGCCTATTGCCACTGCCTTCATGGCCTGGATGCTCATGATGCCCTGAGCCAGTTGCCCGTCTAGCCGTCTGTCCCACTGGGTATAGCTGCCCAAGCCCACCGGCAGCCCGTCAACAACCACCTCAACGATGCCGCCAAGACTGTCTCCTTCTTGCCAGGCAGCTTTGATCAGCTCAATCATCTTTATGGTGGCATCATCGTCCAGGCAAAAGAGATCGTTGCCGGCCACCGCGCTTTCAATTTCTTGCGCGCTCATCCCGCTTATCTGCCTCTCAGATTTGACGGAGCCGACTTGCACTACATGACTGGCGCTGACGATACCGAATGGCTCCATCAGCTGCCTGGCAATGCCGGCAGCGGCTACGCGAGAAGCAGTCTCTCGGGCTGAGGCTCGTTCGAGCACATCTCTTATGTCTTTTTGGCGATATTTCAGCGTTCCCGCCAGGTCTGCGTGGCCGGGTCTGAACTGCCCGATCTTCTTTTTTTCCAGCTGATCCTGCACTTCTTGCACGCAGGCATCCACTTCAGTCGAGGCCATGACGTGCTGCCAGTTTTCAAAATCGCGATTCTTAATCAAAAGGGCAATTGGTGCACCGGTGGTGATACCATGACGGATGCCTGAGAGAACCTCGGCTCTGTCTTGCTCAATCTTTTGCCTGTTGCCGCGCCCATAACCTTGTTGGCGCCGCGCCATCTCGGCATTGACTTGTTCGATATTTATCTGCAACCCGGCGGGCATTCCCTCCAAAATGGAAACGAGAGCCGGCCCGTGAGATTCGCCGCATGTTAAAAAGCGCAACATATGATGGATTGTACAATATGTGCTTTCCGCCAGGAGCACTTATACATTGACAAAAAATAGTCTTGCCGGCTCGCTTGCCGTTCCAGGCGACAAGTCAGTCACCCACAGAGCTTTGATCTTCTCATCTCTTTGCAAGGGAACAGTAACAATTTCAGGAATTTCCCCGGCGCAAGACTGTGCCAGCACGGCCAGCTGTATGCGCTCGCTTGGCTTGACGATCGATGCCGTGCCCGGAAAGAAAAACATGCTTGTCGTCAACAGCCCGGGGTTGCAAAATTTGCATGCACCAGATTCGGTGCTGGATGCCGGCAACAGCGGCACCACAATGCGAGTGATGAGCGGTCTGGTCGCCGGGCGCCCTTTTGCTTGCCGCTTTGATGGCGATGAATCGCTGCGCCGCCGGCCGATGTCTCGCATTCTCGATCTTCTCGAGAAGATGGGTGCTGTGATTTCGTATGAGTCTGGCGGCAACGGCAAGAAAGGTTGTGCTCCCTTTGTGGTCACGGGCACGAAACTAAAAGGTCTGCATTTCGATCTGCCCATCGCTTCCGCGCAAGTTCAGACCGCGCTCTTGCTCGCCGGGTTGCAGGCGCAAGGCACCACTTCGGTCACTCTGCCCCAGATCGCGCGCGATCATACACTGCGCATGTTCAAACACATAGGCGTGCCCTTTGAACAACCTGCGGCCAACACGATCGCTGTGCAGGAGCTTGCCATCGAGGCGAAGGATCTTGAACTGAAGGTGCCGGCAGATATCTCGTCTGCCGCCTTTTTTATGGTGGCAGCAGCCTGCCTGCCCGGGTCGGAAGTGGTGCTGCAAAATTGCGGAATCAATCTGGGGCGCACTCTTGTCGTCGATGTGCTGAAAAGAATGGGGGCTGATGTGGAAGTGCTCGATACAGCCGAAGTTTGCGGCGAGCCTGTGGCAAACATAAGAGTGCGTTATGCCGGCCGGCTCAAAGGTGCCACTATATCTGGTGAGGAGATCGCTTCCGGAATTGACGAGATACCCATCCTCGCCATCGCCGGAGCGCTCTGTGACGGAGAGTTACGCGTCGAAGGAGCAGAAGAGTTGCGGCATAAAGAAAGCGACCGTTTGGAGGCAATCGCTACTAATCTGCGCAGCATCGGTGCACAGGTTAGTGACACCACAGATGGTTTGGTGATCACAGGGGCGAGGGAGTTAAAAGGCGGTTCCGTCTGGAAGACATACGATGACCATCGCCTGGCCATGTCAGGGCTCATTGCTTCAGTGATCTGTGCCGAGCCATTGAAATTGACTGAAACGGAGTCGATAAAAATTTCGTATCCCAACTTCAAGGATGATCTGAAGTCGCTGCTTGCCAACTAGGATTTTTTCACTGGCTTCCAGCAACAAATCGACCATCCTCTTTAGCTTTGATTGATTAGCTTTGATTAGCCTTTATTAAGGCTTGGTGTATCTCCAGCCTTGTTGTCAAGAGCGGTTGTATGCTGGATGCATCGATGCTGGAGAATCAAATCATGCTTACTACGCCAGACCCAAATGACCCCGACCCTGCTCCTAATACCCCAGACCCTTCGCCCAAAGCACGTCGGAATGCCTGCGGCACTTTTGGATGCTCATCCGTTGGTGCAGTCGTAGAAAAAACGTTGTCGGCGCTACCGCTACTGATTATGGGATCGGTAGTCGGTATGGTTGCTTTTACCGGCATGATCCCCTACTGGTTTGGAAAGTATGAGGCGACACAGAGCGATCATTATTTGCAAAGCATTGAGTACTTCGAGTGGGCGATCAGATTTAATCCGCGCTTGGCAGACGCCTACAATGAGAGAGCCCAGGCTCTCATCGACTATGCCCAATTAGAGCTTTCTGGCAAGAAAGAAGCGGCGAAATATTTTGACCAGGCAGTCGCCGACGCCAGCAAAGCAATAGAGTTGCAACCAAAGAACCACGACTACTACAGAACATGCGAAAGGGCCCTTGAACAGTCAGGAAAGCTAAAAGAGGCCGTTCAAGTTTACACAAAAATCTTGGCACTGGACGCCAAGTCATACAGCCCTGGCCCTACTGGATCAGCGGATAACAGTATTCTTGAGGACCGAGCAGCTTTGTATGAGCGTATCGGTGATTTTAAGAAAGCTCGCCTCGATCGGCAACAGATAGTACAAAACTGCACAGCTGATATCGGCACCGATCCCGC
>Ga0182024_10023322_pt1 | contig 11090 bp, 8 predicted proteins | sample P32metaG_FD_120480 | JGI IMG/M metagenome (GOLD analysis project Ga0182024, IMG submission 120480) | Permafrost microbial communities from Stordalen Mire, Sweden - P3-2 metaG (Illumina Assembly) | ecosystem: Environmental > Terrestrial > Soil > Wetlands > Permafrost | place: Sweden: Stordalen... | reverse complement strand
TTCACTCCCTTCAGCATCAATGAGACAAGGCTCCTGTTCCCCAGCTCGATGGGAGGCGCAGACTGGGCGGGCGTCGCCTTCGATCCCAAGTTGGGTTACATCTTCGCGAATGCGTCCGATCTGGGCCAGACCGGAAAAATGGTTAAGGCTGCCCCCGGCGCGCCGATGCCCTTCCGAAATCAGGGGGGCTACGCGCGCTTTGTCGATAAGGACGGCTATCCCTGCAATCAGCCGCCTTGGGGTGAATTATCCGCAGTCGATACACACACGGGCGACGTGGTTTGGAGGATCCCGCTGGGATCGTACGATGAATTGGAAGCGAAGGGATTAAAGAACACCGGCGCAATCAACCTCGGAGGCGCCATCGCCACGGCGGGCGGGCTGGTTTTCATTGCGGCTACGGCGGACGGGAAATTCCGGGCGTTTGAGTCGCGCACGGGCAAGGAGTTGTGGGTGACGAAGCTGGATACGGTTGGAAATGCCACGCCCATCACCTATCGGGGGCGCAACGGCAAGCAGTACGTCGTGATCGTCGCAGGCGGCCCCGGCCATTTGCGGGGATCTCCAATCCCGCCAAGCGACGTTGTCATTGCTTTTGCATTGCCCTGACCGTTCCCTGGTTTGACCAAGCGTCGGCACGATCGCCGACGCGGCACGCAAGAGTGCGCGCCACGTATCCTTCAGCGGGCCGGCTTCTTCGAGGCCAGATTTTTCGAGAAAAAGGGCAGGACCTTCGTTTCAATCCTCTCGGGAATTTTGTTGGTGTGGTTGCCCTCGTAGGTTTCGAACGTGGTCATGACTCCGGAATCGGTCATTATTTGATTCAGCTGTCTGTTCTGGCCGGCGAAGCCGAATTGATCCTGTAATCCTACGTCCACCGCAATGGCGTGGTATTTCCTGAGATTCGTCACGTACTGATCGACCATAGCCAGTGGCGATGCGGCATGCCATTTTGCAACCACGAGCGGCTGCAGTTTACCGTCTTTTGACGGCTCGTCGAAATAGTTTGGCGGGTTCTTCGGATTCGGCGAAAACGCCGCCGCCCACGCGGAGGCCGTCTGTGCGGCGCCGGTCGCGGCCGCTGTATTGCTCTGGCCGGCATTGGCGGGCGGCGCGGGAAAAGGATTATTGATCAGGCAGCAGGCGCTCATGATATACAGGCTCGAAAACACGCTCGGACGCTTCATTCCGATTCGAATCGCTCCGTAGCCGCCCATCGAGTGGCCCGCCAAGCCGCGACTCAGGCGATCGGGAATGGTCCGGTAGTTCTTGTCGATATACGCCACGAGGTCCTCGGCGATATACGTCTCCCAATCGCCGGTAGTGACGGAGCTGGAATACATGCTGCCGGCGTATTTGGTATAGGCGTTCGGCATTACGACGATCATCGGATTCGCCTCGCCGCGCGCGATCAGATTGTCCATCGCGGCGGGCACGTTCGGGCCCGGCATGTCGCCCGGATTGGAAGGTCCCGCGCCTGTCCAATATTGGTCCGTGAAGAGGTAGCCGTGCAGCAGGTAGACGACCGGATATCGCTGATGGCGATTTGCATCGTAGCCCGGCGGGAGGTAAATCGAGACCTCCGGGTCCGGCGAATCTCCCTCCAGGTTTCCTTCGAGTGATTTGCCGTGGATCTTAATGCGTTGAACGCTTCCCTTCGCTTCAGGTTTCGTCCCGGCGAACAGTAAAGTCGCTGTCGCGATAAACGCGATGAGTTTCTTCATTCTTATTGCTTGCCCTGATTCTCCGGAAGATCGGGATTCGATCCACCAGCAAACAACCTTCGGCCATCCTTGAACGTGATGGTGCTGGCGTTGGCCCGGAAGCCGCCGTCTTTGGCCTGATAGCCCAGCGCGATCACTTCGGTTCCGCTCTCGAGGGAGTTTTTCGTGAACCCCCGGCGCAGTAAAACTCCCGGCGGACCGCATTCCACCATCCAATTGGTCACCTTACCGTCCGGGCCTGCCACATCGATATGGATCCAGGCGTGTGGGTTGATCCACTCCATTTGGGTGACCTTGCCTTCAAGCCGCACAGGCTTCTTGGCATCGAATTCAGCCGCAAAAGCGTGATGCGCGCCGAGCGGTAACGCCCCAAGGAACATACAGACGCAAACGGCCGCAGCTAATGTCGGGTAATCCGGCTGCTTCACTCTCATTGAGCCGCTTTCCGGGCGTCGGCTTTCGCGTCCGCGGCTTTCTCCTCCGCGGCTTTCCGCTCCGCGAAGGATCCGCGCAGAATGCCCATTAGCGCGTAGTTTCCTTCGTGACAGCTATACTCCACCATTTGGTAATTAGGGCTCTCATGCAGGGGAAACGCGACTTTCCAAGGTCTTACGTAAGTTTTTGGGTCGTTGAGAAGCGCCTCGTAATTGATGGTATCCGGAGCAACCCGCGTGAAGCGTTCGGTTATCACCAAGGCGTCACTGTACGGGGTGCCGGCGCCGTTGCTCTTCAAACCGACCTGGCCGCCCAGGAAATTTGTGGTTTCGACCACCAACGTGCTGCCCTCCCAATGGCCCCGCGAGTCGCCCATATAGGTGCGAACGCTCAAACCGACGTGCGGCCGGCCATCAAGCGGAATCACGCGAGCCTCATGGATCATCTCGTTGCGAAGCACCACCACGCCCGGCGCCTGAATGATTTGGTTGCCCTGGTTATATCCGCCTGGCTCTCCCGGCAGAATCGATCCAATCAGGCCGCGTGTGATGCAGCGGTCGTATATATTGCTGTCATAAGAATCCTCCAGAGCCAACACATCGTCGATCCAGGTTTCGTTAGAGCCAGTCGCCTTTCTTTCAGCGCCGTAAGTGAGATGAAACTTGGCGTCTCGAGCCTCGGCCAGTTTGATCGCTTCCGGGGTGAGGGGAGGAATTCGGCCGTCGGGCGGATCAACGATCAGGGACGCTTGCCGTGTTGGTCTGCCGTGCTCTATCCACCATATCGGAGAGCCGGTGCTTACTGGTCCGTCCAGTTTGTCGTATTTCTGGTTAAGCCCCTCGTCCGACCTCTTAGCGCGGGCTTCTCTTTGCGCATATTCGGCATCGGTCAGGAGCGCGCGCGTGCCCATCTTCGGGTCGCGCTGGAGGGGTACCCCGAGCAGATCCGTGTTGGGCCACATTCCCTGAAGGTCCGGATCCCCCCAAGCTGTCTTGGGAGGAGTCCAATTCCTGGCCACTGCTGCCGGTGCTCCCGACTTTGGCTTGGCGGACGGTGCCGATTGACCGGGAGAAGGAATCGCCATCGCGCCGGCGACACCCACGAGAAAGATAAATTTCGCCAATTCGGAGCGGCGTAAACCGCAGTCGAAGCCGTCTGCGCTATGCTTACATCGATATTTGTAGATTGGCATGGGGGAAACACAGTCCCGAGGCGCGGAACTGATTTTCAAACGCCGATTTTACGGCTGCCGCGCCCCGCGCACAATGATCCATTATGATCACGGACTTTCTGAAGCACCTCGGGCCGGACTGTTCGCTATGACTTGCCCGGCTGTGGTCCGAAAACAGGGCACCCGTCGGCCTGATGATCTCGTGAATGCATTGTGGAGTAATCCGCAATGATCCGAATTGATCATTGCTCGTCTATAGCGCCGATGATAGCTTACACCTCGACTCCTTCGCACTATGTCGGAAATGTCCGCCAATGCGAAGGCTTAGGGGGATTGTATGCACAGGATAGCCCGGTATCTCATTGCAAGTGCGTCAGCAGCGATGGTCTTTCCGGCGCTGTGCCTTGCGCAGTTCGGCTCGATTGCAGGCATCGTCAAGGACGCCAGTGGAGCCGTCGTTCCGAACGTCTCGGTGGAAGCCGCGAATCCGGCAAGTATAGAGGGGGCCCGCACCGCTGTCAGCGACAAGTCCGGCCAATACAGGATTGAACAGTTGATTCCCGGTACCTACACTGTCACCTTTAAAGCGACTGGCTTTGGTACGGTCCGGGAGGAAGGCATCGAAATTACCGAGGGCTTCACGGCGCCGGTCAACGGTTCCTTAGCCGTCGGAGCCGTGCAGCAAACGATTACGATTTCGGAGCAGGCGCCGGTGGTGGACGTGCAGAACGTCACCGAAGAGAAGGCGGTCGAAAAGCTGGAGCTTGATGCGCTGCCGACGGCCAAGTCGTTCGCGACGATCGGGGTCATCCTGCCGAGCGTGACCATGAACCAAGCTGACGTGGGCGGGTCGGTGGGCGAAAAAGGGAACGTCCTGGCGGCCCACGGCGGGGCTGGGACCGATATGACGCTCTCCATTAACGGGCTGGCTATCGGCAACCAGTCTAATAGCCAGGCGTGGTCGAATTTCTCGCTCAACGATGCGTCCGTCCAGGAGATGTCATACCAAACGGATGCGATTTCCGCGGAGCAGTCGAGTGGCGGGGTCCGGGTGAACGCGATTCCGCGGGAGGGCGGCAACGCATTCCACGGAGAGATCTTTGGTAATTATTCGAGCCGCTCCCTGGAAATGAGCAATCTCACCGCTAAGGAAAAATCGCAGGGGCTGCTCACGGTTCCCTATTTCGACTCGCTCCACGATGAAAGCGTTGGGTTCGGCGGCCCGATCAAAAAAGACCGTGTGTGGTTCTACTACGCGCAGCGTTACCGCGAAAACGACTTGGCCGACGTTGATTCGTTTTACTCAATCAATCCGCTCGCCACCACGTACAATCCGAGCACGACTCCGGTGCACTATGGCGGTTTTGACGGGGACAACCAGTTGCGCCTTACGACGCAAGTGACGCCGCGCAACAAAGTGTCCTTCTTGTTCGACAAAATCAATAAGTGCAACTGTCCTACAATAGTCGACGTTGCGGTTTTTACCGCCGAGTCGCAGAGCAAGTTGACGTATCCCGGAGCCTTTGGCATTTACGATGCGGCCCTCACTTGGCAGGCCATTATCACCCCGAAGCTCCTCTGGGACTCCGGCGTGTCCTACGAAGCCGAAAGGACCGCATTTATACCTCTCGTCTCCGATGTTGGCGCGACGTCGCCGATTTCCATAACCGAGGTAGGGGCGTTGGGCCCCCATATTTTGCGGGCGCCGACTCCCGGTACTTTCACGGGCGGCACCGATGAACGCGATCTCCGAATGCGTGGTGGGCTCTCCTATGTGACCGGACGTCATTCCGTGAAGGTCGGGTTAGATTACCACTACGGTCACCTTAGAAGCTACACGAACGAGACCAGCGATGACGTTGCGTATACGACGGTAACGGCTGGGCTGCCCCCCGGCCTGGCTGTAAACCTGGCCACGTACTATGCCGCTCCATACGTCACGTACTTCAACGTTCCCGCCGAGTTGGGCCTTTACGCCCAGGACAAGTGGACACTGCGCCGTCTCACGCTTAGTGGCGGGATCCGATTTGATTACATGAATGCCTCGATTCCCGCCGAGTCGGTGGCCGCGAATGGTTTGCTTGCCGCGCGCAGCTTCGCGGCTGTGCCCAATGTTCCAAACTGGAAAGACATCGACCCGCGGATGGGAGCGGCATACGACGTGTTTGGGAACGGTAAGACAGCGATAAAGGTGAGCGTCAGCCGCTATGTAACCGCAAACGTCTATTCGCTTGGCAGTCAGGTCAATCCAATCAGTTGCGCCACCTGTGGCAGCTCAGAGACCCGCTCGATACTGGGCCCCAATGGATCGCCTTTCTCGGTTGTTAACTTCGATGCTCCTCCCGTCGGCAATCCTCTGAACCCGGCGGCCAACGGCGTCTTGGCCGCAGGCCCCGCAAACCTCGGCCAGTCGATCATTTCGACCACTTACGACCCGAATTTTATTCAGGGCTGGGGGAAACGGCCGTACAACTGGGAGTACACCGCGGCGGTGCAGCACCAATTGGTGTCCCACATCTCCATCGAGGGCGGGTATTTCCGGCGGACGTTCGGCAACCAAACCGTCACAAACAACCTTCAACTCACGCCAGCCAGCTTCACCCCGTACTGTGTCACCGTACCGACAAACCAGTACTTGGGCAAAGTCGGTGGCAGTCAGCTTTGCGGTCTCGCCGATGTCAGTAGTGCCGCGCAGTCGGCCCTGACGAGCAACCAGCAAATCACGTTCGCGAAGAATTTTCCGGGAACAACGAACCAGTATTACGATGGCTTCGACCTCAACCTGAACGCACGGCCTACCAAGCGATTTTTCCTCCTGGCCGGGCTCAGCATTGGACGGACCATCATGAACAACTGCGCCCAGTATAACGGCTATAGCGGTGCAGGGACGAATATTGGTCCCATGTCGCAGTTGTTCTGCTCGAGCGACCAGCCGTTCCTGGGGTCGTACCGCGTCTCGGGCGGTTACAACTTCCCATGGAAGATTCAGTTGAGCGGCGTTTATCAAAGCATCCCTCCCGCTCTTTTTACGCCCACTTACCAGGTAACCAGTGCCTCGGCGGGGCTCACGCTTGGCCGGTCAATTATAGCGGAGGGGGGCTCGGTTACGGTTCCGGTGGCTGCGCCGTACACATTTTTTACCGACCGCATCAATCAGGTGGACCTGCGAGTGACCAAGACGATTCCATTCGAATCGAAACACTTTAAGGGCCGCCTTGAGCTCATGGCCGACTTGTACAACGCCTTTAACACCAGCCCCGTTTTGAGCCGGAACGCGGCGATCGGGGGCGCGTTTTATACACCGACCGCGATCCTGCAGTCCGGGTTCCTGAAGGTCGGCGGGCGAGTTACGTTCTAGCACATTTCAATCGAGCATGCGGTAAGGGGAAATCAAAAACGATGAGTTGGCGTATACCGCGGATGTGTGCCGCCACTGGCTTGGTAATCCTGTGGATCGGGAATAGCCTGGCCAGTGGTCAAACTGCCGCTGTGAAAATTCCCAGAATGACCGACGGGAAACCGAATTTGAACGGCATTTGGGAAGCTTTGAGCACGGCCAATTGGGATCTGCAGGATCACTCGGCCTATGCCGGACCGATGTGGGAAATGGGCGCGGTCGCCGCCGTGCCCGCGGGGCAGGGTGTCGCTGAAGGCGGGTTGATCCCCTACCTGCCGGCGGCGGCCGAGAAACGAAAGCAGAACTTCGCAAATCGAAGGTCGGCCGATCCGGAAGCGAAGTGCTATCTGCCGGGCATACCCCGGGCCACTTATCTGCCCTACCCGTTTCAGATTGTCCAATCCAGGGACATTCTGTTCGTTTACGAATATGCAACTGCAAATCGAGAAGTGAACATGGGCAAGCCTCGTGAGGCCGCCGCGGATAGCTGGATGGGAACTTCAAACGGGCGCTGGGAAGGGGCTACACTTGTCGTCGATGTTACAGGACTTAACGGCAAAGCGTGGTTCGATCGAGCCGGGGATTTTTCGAGCGACGGGCTTCACGTCGTGGAACGCTACACGCTCACCGACGCCGACCACATCGCGTATGAGGCGACCATGGAAGACCCCAAAGTCTTCGCGCGACCCTGGAAAATACATTTGACGCTTTATCGACGCGTCGAAAAGGGTTTCCAGTTGCTGGAATTCAAGTGCGTACCCTTCGCGGAGGAACTGCTTTACGGCGACCTCCGCAAGCACTGATCCGATTTGATCATTGCGTGCGGGGAGCCTGCCGTTATAAGGTCTTGAACGATGGGTAGGAGTGCGATTGCCTCTCCCGGAGTGGCCTCGATGTCAATGCTTTACGCCGAGGTTCGCGACCAGGCTGGAAGGTGAGCGAGGAGTTAAAAAAATGAGATATCTGTATCGCCTGAGCGCCTTAGCCACATTTGCCGTGGCCGTAGTCACAGTTTCTGCACAGCAGCCGGACGCCAAAGCCACAACGGCATCCAAGGCCTGGAAACAGCCCAAGACTCCCTGGGGCGATCCCGATCTGCAAGGCGTGTGGCCCAGCCAAAACATGATAGGAACTCCTGTGGAGCGCGACCGCAAGCTGGGGACGCGGGCGGTTCTAAACGACGAGGAATATGCGAAGCGAGTCGCCCAACAAAAGCGTGGCGATTTCTCAGGGACGCTGAGGCCGGAGGGTAAGTTTAGTCTCGCCGGCGGCTGGGCCGATAGTGGAAAAGCAAATCGCCAGGCGTCTCTGGTAGTCGAACCCGCGGATGGCCGTATTCCGGCACTCACAGCGGAGGCGGAGGTCCGCGAAGCCGCGCGCAAGAAACACTGGCAACAAAAGCACGACTCGCCGGACACCTGGATGGATCTCACGACTTGGGACCGTTGCATCACACTGGGCCCGGTGGGCTCGGTCATCCCAAGCGCGTATGACAGCGGGCAGGAGATTGTGCAGGGTCCGGGCTACGTGGTTTTTCGGAGTGAGATGATTCATGAGGCGCGCGTGATCCCATTGGATGGCCGGCCTCATGCCAGCCCCGAGATCCGGAGTTGGATGGGCGATCCCCGAGGGCATTGGGAAGGCAACACATTGGTAGTGGAGACTACCAATTTCAACGGGAATATCTTCGTCGGAGCGCAAGGCGGCGGCTTTGGCGATCCGGGTGCCGTCGCAACGGATCAGTTGCGCTTGACCGAGCGTTTTACGCGAATTGACGACGGCACAATCCAATACGAAATCACCGTCGACGACCCGCAGACCTGGACGACGCCGTGGAAGATCGCGATGCAGTTACGGCGCGAGGCCAACTTCGATCACATCGACGAATACGCATGCCACGAAGGCAATATCTTTATGCATGACGCGCTGGCCGGCGCTCGCATAACTGAAAAGAACGCCGCCGCCCAGGCAGGGGCGCAGAAGGGAGTGAACTAAGTCATGGCGAGGAAACTGGCCGGATTTGTTCTTGGCTGCATGGCCGTGGGGACGCCGGCTTGGGCGCACCACTCGTTCACCGCTCAGTTCGATGCCAAAAAGCCGGTAACGTTAAAGGGGACCGTAACGGAGGTGGAGTGGATCAACCCGCACGCTTGGATTCACATGGACGTCAAAGGGGACGACGGGAAGGTCGTGAATTGGATGGTCGAAACCGGAAGTCCGAACATTCTCCTGCGCCGCGGTTTCACGAAGAAATCTTTGGAGCCGGGAACCGCGATTGTGGTTCAGGGTTACATGGCGAAAAGCGGCGAAAACAAGGTCAATGGCGGCTCCGTGGTTTTTCCCGATGGGAAGCAGCTTTTTCTAGGCGGCTCCAACCCGGACGACCCAGGGGCGACGAAGTAGCGAGCATCGGGCGACTGCGCGGCATATTGCTCTTCTTGAAGGGTTCTGTCTCTACCAACACCGGCAACCAAACCCAAGCACAATCGTATTGTCTTGATCGGAAAGAAATATGAGCTACCTCAGATTCGTAAGGGCCCTGACGGGTTCTCGCTTGATCTCCTGTGCATTTCTGGCGAGTTCGCTCTGGGCCGCTGACCCCGATGGCGCTGCGCTGTATCAAGCACGGTGCGCCGCATGTCACGACAACGCCAGCACGGAGTCGCGGATCCCGAAACGGGAGCAACTCGCCACGCGCTCGCCCGAGGCGATAACGAGTGCGATGTTCGACGGCGCCATGATCGGCCAGGCATCCGGGTTGACCATCGAAGAGGGGCGCGCTATCGCGCGATTTGTCACCGGCAAAGAGTTTTCCGTGGCTTCCGACGTTCCTATGGCAAAGTGTGAGGCCCCCGGGAAAAAGATTTCATTCGCACCGGGCGATTGGAACGGATGGAGTGTCGACCCTGACAATTCTCGTTATCAGGCCAAACCCGGACTGAATGCAACCGATGTTCCTCGCCTCAAACTGAAGTGGGCCTTCGGGTTCCCAGGGGATACCCGCGCATACTCCCAACCTACCGTTGTGGCCGGCCACGTTTTTGTTGGCAGCATGGGCGGGACGGTCTATTCACTGGACGCAGCTACCGGTTGCGTATATTGGAGCTTCAAAGCCGAAGGCAGCGTTCGCAGCGCCGTAACCATCGGCCGTCCGAAAGCCGGCCGCCGTTATATCGCATACTTCGGCGATCTGCACGCGATGGCGTACGCGGTGGATGCGGATAGCGGCGCTCTCATCTGGAAACAGAAGGTGGACCAGCATCCTGTGGCGCGCATCACCGGTTCGCCTGTTTTTCATGACGGTCGATTGTTCGTGCCCATGGCTTCTCTTGAGGAAGGAACCGGCCGGTCGCCTTCGTACGAATGCTGCACCTTCCGCGGGAGCCTGGCCGCCCTCGATGGGGAGACCGGTCGCCAGCTTTGGAAATCGTTCACCGTGCTCGATCCGCCCAAGACCATAAAGACGAGTAAGACTGGTACGCAAATGTACGGCCCGGCGGGCGCGGCGGTCTGGTCGGCGCCTACCATCGACGCCAAACGCAAGCTGGTGTATGTAGCTACCGGCGATTCTTACACTGGCGTTGACATCAATACAAGCGACGCGATATTAGCATTCAATATCGATACCGGAAGTCTGGTTTGGGTTAGTCAGGTTACCCCGAAGGACAATTACATCGTTGGCTGTCCCGGATCGCCGAATTGTCCGGATGAAGTGGGACCCGATTATGATTTCGGCAGTTCCGCGATGTTGCTTCCGATTGGCGGCGGCAAGCAGATTATTATTGCCGGCCAGAAGTCGGGTACGGTTTGGGGCCTTGATCCGGATCAGAAGGGCAAGGTCGTCTGGCAAAGGAAACTCGGCGCCGGCAGCGTAATGGGTGGCGTTCAATGGGGACCTGGCGCTGATACCGAGCACGCTTATGTCGCGATCTCCGACGTGGCCGCTCGCCGCGATAGCGCCCAGCCTGGTATAACGTCATTGAATCCCGCAACCGGAGAAAGCGTGTGGAATACGCCCGCTCCCCAAGTGACGTGCGCGCCGAAGATGACATGCTCACCGGCGCAATCGGCGGCCGTGTCCGTGATTCCGGGCGTGGTCTTTTCGGGGGCCGTGAACGGCCATTTCCGCGCCTATTCGACTAAGACCGGTGAGATCCTTTGGGATTTCGACACCGCGAAGCCTTTTGACACGGTAAATAAGGTTCCCGGCAAAGGCGGCTCCATTAACGGTGGAGGCGCTGCCATTGCGAACGGGATGGTGTTCACCAATTCCTGCTACGGCTTTGTAGGCCAGACCGATGGCAACGTCCTGCTCGCGTTTTCGGTCGACGGGAAGTAAACGTTGGGCCGCTGCTTCGGCTCA
>Ga0182024_10023321_pt1 | contig 11090 bp, 8 predicted proteins | sample P32metaG_FD_120480 | JGI IMG/M metagenome (GOLD analysis project Ga0182024, IMG submission 120480) | Permafrost microbial communities from Stordalen Mire, Sweden - P3-2 metaG (Illumina Assembly) | ecosystem: Environmental > Terrestrial > Soil > Wetlands > Permafrost | place: Sweden: Stordalen... | reverse complement strand
TTTATCATCACACTTCCAGAGCTCGCCTTGCCCGCGACCCACTATCCGCGAAATGTCCTCGGAGGCGAACGCTTTGGCTGATACGTTGCCGGCCGCCGGAGCGGCCGGTGGCAGAATTTACCCTCGAGCTCCGACAGGCGTTCCCGCCGCAGCCTCCTTGCGGAGGAGATCGGCTTTATCGGTGCGCTCCCATGTGAAACCCGGGCCGGTGCGGCCAAAGTGGCCATAAGCAGCAGTGGGACGGTAGATCGGGCGGCGCAAATCGAGCGCTTCGATGATGCCCTCGGGAGTCAGCTTGAAATTGGCGCGAATCAGCTCCGTGATCTGGCTGTTCGGAATGGTTCCGGTGCCAAACGTATCCGCCATCACAGAAACCGGCTCGGCCACACCGATGGCATAGGCGAGCTGCACTTCAACCTTGCGAGCCAATCCCGCGGCAACGATGTTCTTGGCGAGATATCGAGCCATATAGCAGGCAGAGCGGTCGACCTTGGTTGGATCTTTTCCGGAAAGGGCGCCGCCACCATGCCGACTGTAGCCGCCGTAGGTGTCGACGATGATCTTCCGGCCGGTAAGGCCAGCGTCGCCCATTGGGCCACCCGTGACGAAACGGCCTGTGGGGTTCACGTAGACCTTCGTGTTCTTGTCGAACATATTCTCGGGAATGACCGGTTTGATAACTTCCTTGACGATCGCTTCCTTCAGCGCCTCGTGAGAAACGGATTCGCTGTGCTGCGTCGAGATCACTACTGCGTCAACGCGAGCCGGCCGGCCACCGATATATTCGATGGTGACTTGAGATTTGCCGTCCGGGCGAAGGAAATCCACGACGTTCTTCTTGCGCACTTGCGAAAGCTTGAGCGTGAGTTGATGCGCCAATTGAATAGGCATTGGCATCAGCTCGGGAGTTTCATCGCAGGCATAGCCGAACATCAAACCCTGGTCGCCGGCGCCACCGGTGTCGACTCCCATGGCGATGTCGGGCGATTGCGGCTTTACGCAGGAAAGAATGCCGCAGGTATCTGCATCGAACCCATATTTCGCGCGTGTGTACCCAACGTCGCGAATCACTTGTCGGGCGATCTGTTCGTATTCCAGATAGCCGCGAAATTCCGGTTTGATCGTGATTTCACCAGCAATCACCACCAACCCCGTCGAGAGCAGCGTTTCGCAACCGACGCGGCCCATCGGGTCATGCTTCAGAACTGTATCTACAACAGCGTCTGATATTGCGTCGGCTATCTTATCGGGATGTCCTTCCGTGACCGACTCAGAAGTGAATAGGTATTTTTCGTCGAGCGCCAAAACAGTGTCCTCCAGCGTTGTAAAAGGCAATCACGAGACCAAATCGCGCCTTCGTGGGGAAGCTTCCGAGACCTCAACGCTAGCACGCGTTTTGGAGGGGTGTCAACGAATTGCAGTCAAAGGGCTTAAACAAACGGTCAATGGCGAATGCGATGAGCGGAGCTGCAGAAGATATAGTACTGGACCCACGCTCGCTCTGAGTATTCGGTTGCACATAAGTGCTCTGGAGCAGACCTCAAGCGGCATCCCGGCGGTACAAAAGATAGGCGCGAATGAATGGGTCGATGTCTCCATCGAGAACCCTCTGCACGTCGCCCCGTTCCACTTTCGTACGGTGGTCTTTGATAAGTTGGTAGGGCTGCATCACATAGGATCGGATCTGGCTGCCAAAGCTGATCTCGGGCTTCGAAGCGTCGAGCTTTCGCATCGCCGCCCGACGCTTCTCAACCTCCTGCTCATAAAGTTGCGATTTCAATACCTTCATGGCTAGCTCTCGATTCTTGTGCTGGCTGCGCTCGTTCTGGCATTGAACGACAATACCGCTGGCTAAGTGAGTGATCCGAACGGCGGATTCGACTTTGTTGACGTTCTGGCCGCCGTGGCCGCCAGCGCGAAACGTGTCGATGCGAAGGTCCTCCGGCCTGACGACAATCTCGATCCGATCGTCGATTTCCGGAATTGCGAAAACGGAGGCAAAAGAAGTATGCCGCCGGGCCGCCTGGTCGAATGGCGAAATGCGCACCAACCGGTGGACGCCGCTCTCCCCTGCCAGCATCCCGTAAGCGTTCTCGCCTTCCACCTGCACGGTGGCTGTTTTGATTCCGGCCTCTTCGCCAGGCGTGGAATCGAGGATCGTGGCGCGAAAGCCCTTTTCCTCAGCCCAGCGCAGGTACATGCGCAAAAGCATTTCGGCCCAATCCTGGGACTCCGTTCCTCCGGCGCCGGGCTTGATGGTAACGATAGCGTTCAGGCGGTCAGTTTCACCCGCGAGAAGCGTCTTCGTTTCGAGTTCGGCGACATAAGTATCGGCAGCGGCTAGCTCCTTTGCGAGATCCTCCAGGAGCGAATTGCGCTGCGCATCGTCTTTTTCTTCCTGCGCGAGGTGAATGTACGTCTCGATGTCGCTGATCTTGCTGCCAAGCGTGCTCTCGCCGTTGACGCGGTCTTCGAGCTGCTTGCGCTCCTGCAAAAGGGACTGCGCCTTTTCCTGATCGTTCCAGAAATTCGGGTCGCTGGTCTTCCCTTCGAGCGCGTCGAGTTGTTTGCGAGCCGTTGCGGCGTCAAAGATAGCTTCGCACGAGCTCGATTCGTTTCTGGAGGTCGGCGAAGCGCTGTTGGAGGTCTTCGATATGTTCAGCCATTGCTTTTGCTACCTTTCCGTTTCCCGGCAGCTTGTGGCTGACGTTGGGCAAACGCAAGAATTATAAACGCAAACGAGGCGAGGATGCACAGCCGGGCGAACCAATCGCCGAATCTCACGTAGGGCGTAAGCCCCTGGCGGAAATCGTAAGGGGCGCTCAGCTCGGTGCGCACATCGGTGGGAATTTCGCTGACGATGCGCCCATAAGGATCCACCGAGGCGGTAAAGCCATTGTTGGTATCCCGCAACAGCCAGCGGCGATTCTCAACCGCGCGCACCCGAGCCATCATCAAGTGCTGCGCTGGGGCGGCAGAACGCCCAAACCACCCGTCATTTGAAATATTGATCAGTAGTTGAGCGCCATGCAGGGTAAACTCGCGCACTTCCGCCGGAAAAATCGCCTCGTAACAGATGAAAACGCCAAACTTTCCGCCTGGCAGCTTGCCGACATTAAATGAAGAGCCCGGCGTAAAATCACCGATATCCGCGGTAAGCTTCCCCGCAAACGTAAGCCACCTGCGATAGGGTACAAACTCGCCGAAAGGGACCAAATGCGTTTTGTCGTACGTGAACGTTCGCTGTCCGGAGGAGTCGAGGAGCACGGCCGTATTCGACGCCTGCCACTTCCCGGTCGCGTCTTTTCTCCAATCGACGATACCCACCAGAAAATCACCGCCTGATTCGCGCGCGATTTGCTGCGCAAGCTGGGTAAACATCGGATCCTGGAAGCTGAATGGCGCGGGGACTTCCGGCCACACGACGAGGCTTGGATGCTCGCCCGATTCCTGCGCGGCGGAGACGCTGATGCGCTCAAGTTGGGTGAGTTCGTTCATGTGGACCTGCGTCCAATTCGCGGGGTATTCCGCCGATTGAGGAAAATCCGTTTGGACTAAATTCGCGACGTGATGGGGAACGGCGGCCGGCACCAAATATTTGCCTCCCACGCCCGCCAGGATCAGCGCGCCGGTTGTTACAAGCGCAGCTTTCCATACAACCTGGCGTCCGGCCAGAATCGCATACACGACGAGAGAACTATAAGCCGCAACCAAAAAGCTCAAGCCATATATCCCCGTGATCGCGGCCAGCTGAAGCAAGCCGAGGCTTGCCGTTGCTGCGTAACCCGTTAAGTTCCAGGGAAAACCGCCCAAAATCAGGTACGTGCGTGCGTACTCCAGCGCAACCCAGAGAAATGGCGAGAGCACGCAGGCAAAAAGCGCGTTTTTCCCAGGCGGGAGCTTTCTGGAAACGAGCGCAATGGCCCACGCGAACACCGCCGGAAACACTGCTAATGTAACGCTCAGCAAACCAAGAATTCCGGCCGCCGTTAGCGGATCCACATTGCCGTATTGGTGCATCACGGTGTCAATCCACGGGACCGACAGCAGATAAAAAGTCACACCGTGCAAGAAACCATAGAGCAGCGATATGGCGGGCCGTTCTTCAAAGCACGCCAGGACAAGCATCCCGACGGCGGGCCACGCAAATAACGGAAAATTGTAGTTGGGAAAGGAAAACGCCAGAAGCGCGCCGCTCGCTAGCGCGAGTAGCAGCCTCGCATACCGGGGCAATCTCATTCAGCGTCTAACTATAGTTTTAAAACCAGCGCGATCCAAAGCGCCCCTCGCGGCATCCGCGGAACGCTGATCGGGATAGGGGCCGACTTGCACGCGGTAAAAGTTATCGCTGGAAGGAGCCACAACGAACGAAGGAAATTTCTTGCGCTGAAGCGCATCTGCCATGGCGAGCGCATCACCCTGGTGTGTAACCGCGGCGACCTGAAAAATCACGGCGCCGTTCGACAGCCTGGGGCTGGCAAAGCGCGCGGGCGAAACACTCGAGCGCGGGGGCTTTCGATCGTCCAGCGGCACGATAAAGGGTTTGTTCTCGCGCTTGGAATGCAAGGGAGCGGGAGAAATAGACTTTTCAGCCGGCGCGGCGGGCTCTATCTGGTTGTTGCTCTTGTCGGCATAAAAATCCCAGTCGCCGGCGGCGGCAGGCGAAGGCTCTCGTCGAACCACCTTTTCTTCTTTGTCAACAACGGGAACGGGAACGGGAACTGCGGGAAGGCTATGAGGCTCAAACGCAGCGTGAACAGAACCGCTATATTGAGACTTGCCCATCACATAGCCAAGACTAAAAAAGACCGCGCACAAGACCACGACGCCTAAAAACAATCCAATCAGGTGCCGGCTCTCAAGTATTCGATCACCACTACCGCGCCTTCGGCTTCCTTTTGTCATCCGTTACTGTCTGGCTCCTACGTTTTTAACCCATTGAGATATTAAGTCAATTGGGAGCGGAAAAATCACCGTTGTGTTCTTCTCGACACCAATTTCTGTCAGGGTCTGGAGATATCGAAGTTGGATGGCAGCCGGCTGCGTTTCAAGAACAGCGGCTGCTTCCGCCAGCTTGGCCGAGGCTTGAAACTCGCCCTCGGCATGAATGACTTTGGCGCGGCGTTCGCGTTCCGCTTCCGCCTGTTTGGCAATGGCGCGCTGCATGTTTTCAGGTATGTCCACCTGCTTGACTTCGACTTTCGTCACCTTGATCCCCCAGGGTTCCGTATCCTGATCGAGGATCTGCTGCAGTCTCGCGTTCACCTTGTCCCGCTCGGAGAGGATTCCGTCGAGTTCGAACTGCCCCGCCACGCTTCGCAGCGTCGTTTGCGCAAGCTGCGACGTAGCATACAAATAATTTTGCACCTGCGAAAGAGCCAGATTGGCGTCGATCACGCGAAAATAGCAGACGGCGTTCACTTTCACCGAGACATTGTCCTTCGTGATGACATCTTGCGAAGGCACATCCAGCGCCTCGATCCGCATCGAGATGCGAGTCAGCTTGTCGATTGGGAAAAAGACCAGAGCGAGTCCGGCGCCTTTCGCCTGCGGCAGCATCCGTCCGAGGCGCAACACCACGCCGCGTTCCCACTCCTTGATCACGTACACAGAATTGAAGAACCAGATCAGAAAAATGATGATCGCGATTCCCAACCCGACTGTCGGAACATCTAACATCGCTACCTCCTCGTTCACATTCCCAGCAAGAACTCACGTTTTCCGGTTTCTCTTGGCCCCGACTTATAAAACAGCTGGTTTGGGCGCAATTGGTTCCACTTCAAGGGTAAGTCCCGTCACTTTCCTCACACGGACGCGGGATCCCTTGGGAATGTTTTCGCCGTTCGTTGTCGCCGCGCGCCACAGTTCGCCGTGCACGAAAACCATGCCCGGCGCGTCCACGGAACCCACGGGATCGGTAACGTCGCCTTCCTCACCGATCAGCTCTTCTTTCCCCGTGGAAGGTTTGAACGCATGCGAGCGCAACACGAGCCGCATCAGGACGACCATAATAACCGCGAACGGCACTACCACGCTCAGCGCAGTAAAAAAGCTCACTCCCATGCCAGTGATCGGCGACCGGATCAGCATTAGCGCACCTAACATCATCGCCAGCACGCCCCCGACGCCCAGCACCCCGTGCGTGGGGAATTTTGCCTCGAGAACAAATAAAGAAAGTGCGAGCACGATCAGCAGTATGCCTGCCAAATTCACAGGGAGTAGATGCATCGCGAACAGCGCGAGCAAAAGGGCAATCCCGCCGAACACCCCCGGTGCGAACATTCCAGGATGGGTGAACTCCACGTAGATGCCCAGCGCGCCAAGAATCAACAGAATGAAGAACGTATCGGGCTGCACGATGCGCGAAAGAAGCTTTTCGCGAGGGTTCATCTCGATGGCGACAATGGCCGGATGCGACAGCTCCAGCTTTACCATGGTCCCGTCAAAGCGAGTGATCATGCGGCCGTTGAGCTTCGCAAACAGGTCTTGGGGCGAATTCGCGATCAGGTCGATCAGTTTGCCGTCAAGGGCTTCTGTTTCGGTGAAGGCTTTTGCGTCGGTAACAGCTGTCGAAGCTAGTTCGGCATTGCGGCCTCGCTTCGTCACGTAGCTGCGGAGATAAGCGTTTGCCTCGTTCAGAATCTTCTTGGCGAGCGTTTGATCCACTTGTACTGGCTGACCGCCGATCGCGGTGATCGGAGAGGCAGCACCCGTGTCCGTGCCGGGAGACATCGCGGCGATGTCTGCGGAAAGCAGTATGAAAAATCCCGCCGAAGCCGCCCTCGAACCCGTCGGGTATACATACGTGACGACCGGCACTGGAGAACTGAGAATGGCCTGAATAATTTCCCGCATGGAAGTGTCGAGGCCGCCCGGCGTGCTGAGCGTAATAAGAATAAGGCTGGCATGCTGCGTGTTCGCCTGTTTAATTCCGTTTACAACGTATTCGGCCAGAACAGGCTCAATTTCATCGTCGATTCGAAGCTGGACGACAGTTTGAGAGGAAGAATCAGGCAGGGCAGCTTCAGCGCCAGATGCCAGCAGCGGCTTTCCCGCCCACGCGAACAGGCACATCCCCGCAGCTAGGCACGCGGCCAGCGCAAAGGAGTTCACTGTGCGGGAACGCATTTCGAGTGGCGATTATAGCAAGATTACAGGCGAAGGTAATGCAGCATCGGCGGCGCGGAAGCCCACGCACGGAATGAGCTCTAGTTAGATACGGGCTTTTGCGGTTGCGCTTCGTATGATGGCGTGATTTGCAGCACTTCCTGCACGCGCGGGTCCTTGATTACAGCCGCGAATTCGGGATCTTTTTCCGCCGAGTGAATATCCTTGTAGCCATAATCCCGGGCAAGCTTGAGATAGTGAGCGGCACGCTCCGCATCGCCCTTCTTGGCATAAAACTTCGCCATCAGAAAATTAAAAGATCCCTGGTCGTCTGCGGTGCGCTGTTGCAAAATCGTGCCGACACCACCCTTCCGGTTAAAAACTTCGGGATCGAGTGCAAGAGCCTTGCCGAAAGCGTCCATCGCCTCCGGAAATTCCTTGTCGCCATAATAGGCGTACCCGAGATTGCTGTAAATCGTCGACAGATTCACATCGTGCGCGAGAGCTTGCTTGTAATACTTAATGGCCTTTCCGTAGCGTTTCCGCTGATATTCGAGCGTTCCGAGGTTGTTGACTGCACTCGGAAATTTTCTATCGGCTTTCATCGACTTCTTATAGAAGCGCTCCGCCAGGTTGAGATTTCCTAGCTGCTGGTAGGCAATGCCGATTTTATTCAACAGAAGTGCATCATTCTTCCCGCCCTGCAGGGCAATTTGATAATCGGCGACAGCCTGATCGTAATCCTTCCGAGCCATCTGAATATCGCCGCGCGTGAGGGCAAGGTCGCGGGGCGTCATTTGTTGAATACTCGCGCCAGTAGGGACCGTTGCCGGCTGGGACTCTTGGCCAAAAGCGGCTACCACAAAGACAGAAAGAAACAGGATTTCGCAGAGGGACGTGGATTTCAGCGCAATGGTTGTGTTGTTCATCGGCGCACCTCGCGCCGCGCTTACGGTTGCGGTGACTGCGAACCGTCCGCAGGCTTCTTGTTGGCACCAAAGATACCAAATATTTTGCCGAGGACGCCCTTTTTCTTTTCCCCCTGTTCTCCCTGCTGCGCATTCGCATTGTTATCGGAAGGCGGCTGCGTGCCAACTCCATTACGGGAACGAGATGCATCGCCATTCGATGCGGCGCCGTTCGAAGGAACAGGAGGCGGGGCGGGATTATCGTTCCGGCCGAATAAGTGAGACAGCCAGGAACCCTGGGCCGCCTCCGCGCTTTGGCCGCCGTGCATCGTGCAATACTGAGTCGGCTGGCTCCCTTCGATGAAATACTCGTTGATGGTCTGCGGGCAGGAGGCAGTCGCAAGCAAGCCGCTTTGCGGGTCTACAGTCGCTTCCATTACTCCATCCGGCTCGATGAAAGGCTGCGTATTGCGATACGCCGGGAGCGACACCGCGCGCTTCATGAACTCGCCCCAAATTGGCGCAGCTGTCGCGCCTCCCGCCAAATTGAGGTTGCGGTTGTCATCAAATCCCACCCACACGACGCAAAGCAGATTCGATGTGTAGCCGGCAAACCATCCGTCGCGGGACGTGCCGGTTTTTCCGGCGGCGGGCGCGTTGAATCCGAGTGCGCGAACCGGATAGCCGGTCCCATGATTGATTACATCTTCCATGAGGCTGGTGGTGAGGAAAGCGACGCGAGGATCCAGCACCGGACGAGAAGAGGGCGCGTTGGATTCCTCTATTTTGCCGTCCGCTGAAACGACGCTGCGGATGAAAATGGGCTCTGCTCGCATACCGTTGCCGGCAAAAGCCGTGTATCCAGCTGCCACGTCGATGGGCGTCATTTCGTAGGCGCCCAATGCCATGGCCGGAGTGGCTTTGATATTCGAACCGAGTCCCATCTGGCGGGTGAAATCGACCACGCGCTGGTAGCCGACCATTTCGGCGACTTTGACGGTCGCCACATTTAGCGAATGGATCAAGGCGTCGCGAACGGTCACCGTTCCAAAGAATTCCTGGCTGTAGTTGTCGGGTGTGTATTCCTTGCCGTCAAAATCGAATGTCGTGGGAATGTCTTCAACGGTCGTCACCGGCGTGACCACCGGCTGCAGATTTTCGATGGCATTGTCGAACGCCGCAGCATACACGAAAGGCTTGAAGACCGAACCCGGCTGGCGATGCGCCACCGCGTGATTCAACTGACTCTCGCCGTAATCGCGTCCGCCGATTAGAGCGCGAATCTCCCCCGTGTGAGGATCAATGGCAACCAGCGCCACCTGCGCTTGAACGGGCGGTTGGCCTTGTTTCTTCCAAGTCGCATACCGATGGGCCAGCAGCTTGTCGACGTTCTGGATGCCAATCTGCACGGCCTCTGTGGCAGCGCGCTGCAGGCCTGGGTCGAGCGTCGTATAAATCCGAAAGCTCTGATTCCCAAGATCGGTCTCCGAAAGCCTTTCGAGGAGGTGATCCTTCACCATATCGACGAAATAGGGAGACGAGCCGCCGCTAACGCCGGTAGAGACGAATTTCAGGCGCGAGTCTTTGGCATCAGCCTCGTCGTCCTTGGTGATGTAATGATCCTCTACGAGTTGTGCCAGCACTCGGTTGCGCGCTTCGTCCGCGCGGTCGAGATGGCGCTCTGCCGCCGAATATCGGTTTGGCGCGCGAATGATCCCCGCAAGGAAGGCAGCCTCGCCAGTAGTGATCTCGCGGATGTCCTTGCCAAAATAAGCTTGCGCCGCTTCGCCAAAGCCACGGATCGCAAAGCTTCCGCGGTTCCCGAGGTAAATATCATTGGCATAAAGCTCAAAAATCTGGCGCTTCGAAAAGCGCTGATCGAGCTCGGCGGCCATTAGTATTTCTTTGAGCTTGCGACTCCACTCGCGCTTCGTAGTGAAGAAAAAGGTGCGGGCCACCTGCATATCGATGGTGCTAGCGCCCTGCGCTTTACGGTCGCGGCTCAGGTCATAAAAGGCTGCGCCAAATACGCGGATCACATCAAGAGGCCCATGTTCGAAAAAGCGCTTATCTTCCGCGGCGAGCACTGCGTTGACCATCAACGTCGGAAGATCGTCAAAGCGCACTACGCGACGCTTCTCGCGAGAGCTATCAAAGAGGTTTGTGATCAGCTCCGGCTCAATTTCAGCAAAATCGCGCTGTTCACCATCCGAAAGCTGCGCAATATGGGAAATTCCCGTACCAGAAAAGGTGACGCGAATCGCATTGTTACCCTGGAAATAAGATTCCGCGGACGGGCGAATTTCGACTACCGGTCCCTTGACGGAAAATTCACCAGGGGAACCTTCCACGGGATCTTCCTGGTATCCGGCACGAAAGAGGTAGGTGGCCAGATCGCTAGCGTGAAGCGATTCTCCAACGTAAATTCGTCCTGGCGCCGAATACACGCGCGAGGTGTTCTGATAGATCTGGCCGGTCAAGCGCTCGTTGATCATCCGGCCAAACGAAACGTAGTAGTAGGTAAAAAATGAGGCCGCCGCGAGTAGAAGTGCCAGCGCGCCGCCTAGCACTCCAAGTCCCAGCCGTGACGTCCAAAACCCGCGCGAAATTCGTATAGGCAATCAGGCTCTCCATATACCGACAGCACGCAAGCGCACAAAATACCCGCACGCCGAAAGGTCATGGCTGGGTGGCGTGACACTCCCCGGGGCAATCCAAGCTCTTTCAAGAGCTGATTACATTCTAAATGCTATGGTTGTCCGCGTGGGGATGAAATTGCAGTGTGAACTGGTAGAGGGCCAAATCGACCGGAACGGAATAGTCTAGACCGATATCCACGCTTCCGTTGTCCATAGCTACGTGAATCGCATCTTTTTGCGTGGGAATCCCTAAATCCTTTGCTTTGTTGAAAATGTCGGTACGTACGTCCTCGGGGGTCTTCTTGGGATACCCGGTGAGAGCGAAGCGGGATTCGCTTTCGATGGAATCCTGCAGTTGGTAATTCGCGAATTACGCTGGGACAACCTTTGCAGCCACAAAGGCCATCGTGCCGAGCACCACAAGAGTGAACAGCAG
>Ga0182024_10023320_pt1 | contig 11090 bp, 10 predicted proteins | sample P32metaG_FD_120480 | JGI IMG/M metagenome (GOLD analysis project Ga0182024, IMG submission 120480) | Permafrost microbial communities from Stordalen Mire, Sweden - P3-2 metaG (Illumina Assembly) | ecosystem: Environmental > Terrestrial > Soil > Wetlands > Permafrost | place: Sweden: Stordalen... | reverse complement strand
CAACGTGCAATTTCGAAGGAAGTGGCGTCGACGGTGGTCTGCAGCGAAGTCGACCGGAAGCGCCTTTCGACAAAACGTGTCACGATAATTCCGAATTCCTATGACGATCCCGGACCGCCGCCTGGCCCTCTAGTGATTGCACCAATTCTGTTAATGGTGGCGCTCTTCACTTACCAGCCCAATCTCGATGGTGCCCGCTGGCTTGCGCAAGAGGTGTTACCAGAGCTTCGCCGCCTGGTGCCCGACGTTACTGTGCGACTCGTGGGCCGCTACGACGAGCGGTTACCTGCCGTCGCCACGGTACCGGGAGTCGAAATTGTCGGTGAAGTTGACACGATCAGCGTAGAACTACGAAAATCTCGAGGCGTTGTGGTTCCGATCCTCAGTGGGGGTGGGACGAGGGTCAAGATACTAGAGGCGCTCGCCTACGGCGTACCAGTCGTGTCGACCGGCGTTGGATGCGAAGGTCTTGGCGTCATAACGGACCACCACGCGATGATTCGAAATGACCCATTGGAATTCGCTGCGGCCTGCGCGCAAATTCTCGCGAGCGACGCACTTTGTGAAAGCTTGCGCAGCAATGGAAGAAGTTTGTATCAGGACCACTACAGCACCGAAATTGTCGCTGCACAGGTTCGCGAACTTGCGTTAAGCGTGGCGCGTCATACGAAGCCAGGACCTCGCAACGACGTGGGCTAGTGCCATTCGTCATCGAAGCGGACAAGTCGCCGCGCGCGACACACTGTGGTCTGACTCCACACTCGCCACGACCTCTTTAGAACTTCTGGAAAATTTGAGCTAACCGTCGCGAAACGTGCCGTGGCGTCGACGCCGCGTCCTTCGGTTTACACGGATACTTTGAGAACCGTCGCGGTATTCCAATGAGCGGCAATCCGATAACCGTGGTTCACGAACGTAGTCTCCAGCGTTGCTTCCCAACCCACCGGAAAGCCAACCACTTCCTCGCCGTAGGCCTCTTCTGACTGCGAGAGAATTATTATCGTGGGCTTCGCTTGGAGAAGAAGTTGACCGATATTTTGGTACGACCCGGCTGACCCGGGATCGTACACAGCTACGGTGGTGATATCGCGTTGTCCGATGGGTAGGTAGTAGTTCACGAGACCAATCGTGTCCCCGGAGTGAACGTGGGCGTACGCGTAGTTGACCGCCGCGAGCTCTCCTCTTGAGAATGAAGCGTACGCGTCATTGCCTCCGCGCACGATAGTCGTGGCCAGTGCGAAAGCCAGAACCACGCCGATGATGATGAGCCGTAACGTCATTCGGCCAATCCCTGCGAAGCGCCCGATCGAAACCTTGGGGAGAAGACCACGGATGGTGCCCGACTGGCTCGGAAGTATCGCCGATGCCGCGAGTAAGGAGGCAAAGGGTAACGCGAAGAGCACCACTCGCAACAATCCTTCGCCACCGTAACTCTGAGCGGCGACCAACAGAAAGGGCGCACCGGCGAGAGCCTCCAACGCACGTGAGTCCGTGTACCTTCGCAGGAATCCAACTCCGGCGAGGAAGAACAGTGCGCCCGTCAGAAGAATCCTGATCTCAACGACCAACAAGTGAGTCGGAGCGCCCGATACCCTGCTGGTCACGTTGGAAGTGAGAGTGCTACTCACTTGACCAACCGACCCGAAAATGACATTGAGGTGACCGACCCAGTAGTTGCTGGCACCAAGGCTCAACCACCCGAGTGCTAACGCGGCGATAAGGAGCACTAACTCGGGGCGACCGAGGCGACGAGTGAGGAGACAGGCGGCGAGCGCCAGGACCATGGCATACGGCGTCAACTGGTGGCTCATTGCGGACGCCAAACCAATGAGTCCAAGTAACCCGAGGACGCTTATTGTCTCGACGCTTCCCCAAGTGGTTGTCGCGTCGTTACCTACGAGGCGCGAGTGTGTCATGAGGGCTCGGCTCTGCGCGACACGCTCCTTCCAATACCCTCGCTCGGGTGCGGCGCGATCCAAGCGCCTTGGTTGCCAACACGCGAGAACTGCGGCGATCACCACGAGGTAGAACAGATAGTTCAGCGCTTGGGGGGAGAAATAGTCTTGGAATATCCAGTTCGTTGCGTAATAAAGCGCGATGCCGAGCCATCCCGCTCGGCGGCTCACGCCGCTAAATCGAGCAATGACCAACAGTGGTGCCAAGTATGACAACTCAATGAAAATCGGAAACCAGCGAAGGAATGCAATGGCGTTCGCTTGTCCCGTGAAGGCCACGAGGATCGCGGACAGCGAGAACCCCCCGGGCCATGAGAATCGTGCGTCGTAACCATTTAATGGGTGTCCATTTTGAATGATGTACTGAATGAAGCCAGCGTGAACCCACGAGTCAGTGAGCTGGGCGACGGGCTCGATCGCTGACGCAGTGCCGTACAGGAAGATCGCCAAAAGCACCACGAGGGCGAAGAGCCGGCCTGAGCGTAACGGCGTCCGTAACAGTTCGATGGCGAAGCCCATGACGACGAACGCGAGACCTACAAAGTAGGGCCATCCGAGGACGGACACCAAGCCGTACGCGCCCATTTTGAGGTAGTCCGCGTTGTGAACGGCGACGAGCCAAAGGACAAGTCCGGCGAAACCCAAAAAGAGTCCGAGAAAGTTTCGAATTGGTTGGGGCTCGCCGTTGAGGTCTCGTCGCACGATGGTCATGACACGCAATCACTCATCCAATTGTCGTGAATCGGACGATGATGAGAACGATGAAGAGGAGAAACAACACCACGATGGACCCGTCGAGCACTTGCGATACTGAACGCGACAGCGCTAGGCGCATCACTCGAGTCAGTGCGCGAAGACACAAGAGCGTCACAACCGCCGCCAGCGACACGAAGATAACTTGTGGCGCGCCGAGAGCCCCCGCGTTGGCGAAAACTATGTCATTCATTTCGCGCTACCCAGTCGCCGCGGACGTGATCCAGACTGCCAAAGTAACGACGGGAGACACACGACGCACGTGAACTCTTCGAGGACGATCGGATGCCAAAATTTCCAGGTGATCAGTAGTTGAGCGGCGATCATCACGAATGCCAGGCTCGACGCCATCGTGAGGCCAACTTCGAGGGCGGCGTTTTTGAGTTTGATCAGCCCAACAACGGACCATCCAGGGATGACAATGCCGAGGATGAGTCCAAAGAGGAACCTCACCGGTCCGTCAATATTCGTCACCGTCAGCGCCAGTGTCATGACGTCGATGATCGCCAGGAGAGTAGAAATTGTCTCTCGAGTGTTTCGCGTACGCGGGAGAGTTGCGAATGTACGAGGCACGCCTTGTGCGGCGACGTTCACGCGATTCGTGTCCGCAACGTTTCGAGTGACAGCAGCGCGCGGCGTCGCAACCTCGGCGCGACGATCGTAGAAGTGAGCGCCTCGTTCTTGAGATCCGCCCAAGCGAGCTTGGTGTCGTGAGAGTTCACGCTGGCACGAGTACCGAACAATCTCAAGATCGTCAGCAACGACGACGCGAGGTTCGCAGTACACCCCAGGGACGACGCCAAGTTGAGCGGCGAAGTTCTTGCTCACCGCCTTGCCGCCGTTCCGAAAGACCTGCGTGCCGCCGTTCTCGTCTTCGAGAACAATTACCACGTCGAGCAGATCGAAGCGTTCAACGAGAAGTGCCAGCGCCGAATATATGAACCCCAACCCCGATTCTGAGGTCGACAGTGTTTCGAGCGCCGCTCGCAGGGAGTCGCCTTGGGGACTTGGATCCGAAGGATCAAGTTGATTCCCTTGTGCGTCGTGGTCTGGACTCATTGAAACGCAATTCCACGTCCCACAGCTGGCTCCTTTCGCGTCGCACGAGCGATATGGGACAGAACGTTTGTGTAACTGCATGGGTGACCGTGCATGGTCGATTCTAGGTCGTGACCGTCAAAGTCTGGGAAAATCGGACTTCTCGTTAGTGCCAAAAGTAGTTGCGTGCGACGCTTCGCGCGTAGGCGAGAGGCCCGTACGCCATGCCCAGTACGTGTTGTAGGTACGCACGACGGGGATAGCTCGCCGACGAACTCGGCGATCGCTCGTCACGTGGCTTCGTAAGAAGTCGGTAGCCGGCGGGAATTCGACGAAACATCCTGGCGAGGTGTCGAGGATCGCGGACGACCATCGCGGTGAACATTGCCGTCAATCCAACGCCGTAACCGAACACTTGGGTGAGGAACGCTTGCTCACTTTGACGATGCTGATGATGTACGACAGCTCGGGGTTCGTACGCGAGAGACCCGCCGGTGAGGACCTGTTTCATAAACAGTGATAGATCCTCGCCACCGCGCGCGGGAGTTCCAGTACCGAGCGTGACGTCGAAACCTCCCTTTGTCTCGAGGGCTGATCGACGAAAGGCCATATTACAACCGGCTCCAAATCGACCAGGGGCGTAGGGGAACATTTCGTCAGTCTTTGCCAGAAGTTCCATACTCAGAATTTCGGCCGAGAACGTGTGATTGAATCCACCGAAGAACTCTTCAAACCAAAGCTGCGGCTGAGTCCGGAGTTCCGTCGGCAGTACGAGGCCACCAATGCCATCGACTTCGGGGCTGTTGACGAACCTCGTGCCCAACTCTCGCAGCCAATTCACGTCGATCACGACGTCGTCATCGGTAAAGGCGATGAAGTCACCCGTTGCGTTGGCGATCCCACGATTTCGTGCTGCCGACACGCCGGGTTTTGACTCTTCGAATACTCGGACTTTGCTGCCGCCTGGAAACGACGGCAGTGGAACGCCCCGGGAATCTCGTCGATTGTCAACGACGATGATGTCGAAGTCTGGATAGTCGAGCGCGAGCAGCGTCTCCACTGTAAGCACTAATCGAGAAGGGTCCTGACAGATGGTCGGCACTACGACAGAGGCTTTCGGTAGAAGATCATCAGGGATCGCAACGTGTGACGGTAGAACCATCTTCTCGAAGACACATGTCAACTCTTTAAGTTTCAGAAGCGAGAGTCCACCGTCTTCTGAGACGGTTTCGAGAATCCCAACAACTTGATCGTGCTTCACCACTTCGACCCAAACGCGCTGACCAGACTTGGCGTCGCTGATGTCGACGTCGCTCAACGAATCAAGGTCGACTCGGACAATCGGAATTGGCGCCCAGTTCACGAAGTTGCGTGAGGCGAGGTTACGTCCTGAGGCAGTGCCGGAAGCAGTACGCCGTTCTGTCATTGATTAACGCGCTCGTCGTTGGGCGGATGGTTTCAATCCGATATCAGGTTCTGTGTTCTTTAGAACAGTTTCCCACCGATCCGTCGAAGACGTACCGACGAAGACCGGATCCTTCATTAGTCGTTCGCGACTGGCTCGAGAACGTTGAGAGGTGAACTTTCACGTGCGGCCGGCGTAAGACGTCGAGCGAGACGGTCCCACGCGTCGGGACTCGGGAACTGCAACTCCTCAAGTCTGAGCGCGTGGTTAAAGGCCACGTGCACCGACGACGGACTTCGCAGATCGGCGAGAAGCCCACCGACGTAGCCGTGTCCCACCATTGGCAACGTGGAGTCGGTGAGAACTACCGTCGCGATGCCGCTATCGACCGCGGAAGAGAAGGCCCGCGAGTCAATCGCCGGGTCGGCGACACTGAGTGCTGACGATGTCGAAACCAGCTCTTCGAGGCCGCTGGCCGAAATGTCATCACCAATGAGGTGAACGTTATCCGAGTGGTAGCTTCCCGCCACCATGTCCGGCATTGCGTCGCCCGTGTAGCGCATGACTACGTGGAGTTGGTAGTCAGAGATCCACGCTTCGGGAATCGCGTCGAACGCCGAGAGCACGGTGGCCAGCGAGCCACCATTGTTCCTCGGGAGAAACGTTGTGATCTGACGATCGGTCGAACGACTACTTCTTCCGCGAAGCGAGAGGGCCTTACGCGCTTCGACGTGGGGACCTCTCGATCCAAAGACTTGCGCTAGTTCGGCGGCGTCCGCGATGTCGCCGACGTAGACCCGATCAGCTTGGTACAAAATCTCCGCTAAGGAAATGGGCCTCACTGGATTTGACGCGGGCAAGCTGGCGCAGATAACTGTCGTTGACGCACCGGACGCCTTAGCCACCTGGAGAAACTGTCGAATCCAACTGTTGTCGATGCCCGGCCACGCGTACGCGATCGCCGTACCAACGTCGGGGGCGATCAGATCCCTGAAGGCGCGAGCGCGCAGTCGAGGATTATTCGGTGCGCGGTGTCGATCGATGTTGGTACCAGTGTGCACGTCATGCGCGGTCGCTAACGAAGCAGCGCGATGGAGTCCCGCCATGAAGTCCGACGCGACGTCAACTTCGATGCGAGTGACTCGCGATGTCTTCGCGAGTGCTCGAACGATCTCAGAAACGATGATGCCCGGAATAGTGAGTGACGAACCTGGACCCGCGACGACAACGCCTGTCCGATACTCCTGGACACTATTGCTGAGGGAGTCCTCAGGGCGCCAAAACACGGTATCTCCTTAGCCTTTCACTTACGATCACCCGCAAGATTCTGAATCCGTCACGAAGAGCATTGAGGTTGCTGACGCCGTGAATGCGGCTCGCTTCGTAACACGGTACTTCGCTGGTGCGCAGTCCTGCTCGTTGTGCACGGATACCAATCAAGGTTTCTACCTCGAAGCCATCGGTATCGATTCCCAGCCAGTCCAAGCGGTCCGCCCAAACGCCGATGTAGCCATAGGTCGCGTCCGTGTAGTGGGCGCCGAAGAAGATCTTGAGAAGGAAGCAGATGCCGCCGTCACCGAAGCGTCGGAACTTTGTAATGTCGCTCGAACCCGCGCCCTGGCAAAATCGGCTTCCCTTTACGTAGTCCGAACCAGAAAGCAGAGCGTCCGTGAACGCGCCAATCTCAGCGCCGTCCATGGATCCATCCGCGTCCAAAGCGATAAGGATGTCACCCTTGGCCGCGTAGAGGCCGGCCTTGAGTGCGGCTCCTTTGCCGGACTTTGGCTCATGAACGATTCGTACGTCGGGGCGGAGCACTTTGGCGATGCGCTCGGTGTCGTCGTTGGAACGGCCGTCCACGACGATGATCTCGTGCACCCAAGTCGGGACGGTGTTCAGCACGTAAGGAAGGTTTCCCGCCTCATTAAGCGTGGGAATGATTATGGAAACACTTACCTCGTCGCGGGTGAGGCCACGTCCGAGAGCGTTATCCATTTGAACCGACAGGGCCGCTGGGTCCACCGTCCACAAGCCTTTGCTCCTCATCAGCCCTTGCGTTCTAAAGAATGGCAGAATTGTTCAAATTTGTCAACTTCGAGTGATTTCGAAAGATATTGAAATCTGCCTGTCACAAGCGAATTACCAGTACCAGATGGTATTTTGCCCCCTGGTGCGGATCCATGGTGATGTTGTATCACGCCACGGAGGGGGACTATACGTCGCCCTCGGGCAAATTTTGATAAATAGTCGGTACTCATCAAATCTCCCTTGCTTTCAACTGATTCCTCGACGTACCCGAGGAACCGACTACTGAGCACTTACTCCGACCCTTGAGATTTATCACTGTGTTGCCCTCGCGTGGTTACGGCTCCATGAATCTTTTGGCAACCAACGATTTTCTAAGCCGCTACTAAATTTGACCGAGTTGAGGAACCCTCCCGGTTGCCCATCCTCTAATTGTTCGATTTAGCTGTATTCAGCGACCCAGTCGACCTGCATGGACTGCTGGGAGGAGGGGCAAGCGAAGCCCGACGAGCACCACGTCTGCTGTTGAAGGTCGAGCGTCATAGGCACGCTAGGTATCTGGACGGACGATGCCGGCATCGTTCCCCACGCCCGTCCATCGACGGTGTAGGTGATGGAGGATGGAGTCCAGATGACGCCCCACGTGTGCCATTGCGTCATGTCGATGTTGAGCTTGATCTGATTCTGACTCTTACCGGACGCCGGTCCCCAAATGTCGGTCGCCGTGGTGCTCCCTGCGCCACCACCGGTCTCGTTGAAGTCAATCTCGGGCGGCCAACCGACGGTGGGCCAGAGCAACTCGACGCCAGTGGGACCGCCGCCGGTGACTCGCGAGCGTACGAAGTAGGCGCCGTAGGTCTGCGTGTGCCCGCATTGGCAGAGTCCGCCAGCGACCCATTCGTTGTTGTACGCGGGGTCTTGGTAGGTGCTGAGATTCAAGAGACCACCGCCCACAGTGACGTGTCCACTGGCCCATTGACCACCCGGGTCGCCACCCGGCGTACCGGAGTAGGTGTACCAGCCAGCGGGGAGGGTGTTGCCACTGAAGTCGGTCACGTAATTCTGTGAGTAACCCGACATCGCGCTGGCGGACGGAGGGGCCATGCCGGACGGTTCGGAGCTGTCAGGTGTGCCCGTTGGGAACGCGGTGTTGGGCGTCGGAGCCGGGACCGTCGTCGTTGTCGTCGGCGGCTGGGTCGTGGTCGTCGAAGGCGGATTAGTCGTCGTTGTCGTCGGCGGCTGGGTCGTGGTCGTCGAAGTAGGGTGCGTCGTCGTGGTCGATGGCGGCTGGGAGGACGTCGTCGTCGTTCCCGAACTCGACGCAGAAGTCGGCGCCTGTGTGGTCGACGTCGGTGCCTGTGCTGTCGAGGTCGGCGCGAGGGTGGTGGGTGTCGCCGTCGTTGCCACAGTGGTTGCCGTGGTGGTGGTGACGGTCCGCAACCTCACGGGCCTGATCTTGCTCGCCGAGTTCTGAGGACGCCAGCGACTCGCGAACTCCACCAATTGCGCGTGGTTCCACCGCACGGTGTGCGTTGACGTCACGTACACGACGTTCGAAGACGCACTTCCCTGTCCGTCGCCGGACGCCGACGCGTCGATGCCGATCATGCCAACGAGTACGCAGGATGTAACGGCGAGCGTTACCACCTTTGGAAAACGGTGCGCGGTGTTGCCACTAATGAATTTTTTGAATAAGCCCTTGTCCATGGCATACAAATTCACAGCCTCAAATCACACTTCAACCTACGTAGTCCCAACAAACAGCCAATTCTGTTCTATACCGTTTGTGACCAGGAATTATTCAGCCATCACTGAGCTCGAATAATGCCAAAAAGGCCAATTATTTGACTACGAAGGCCGGATATTGATGACCTCCCGGGCCGTGTGGTTTTGACGAGTCACACGGTTTTGAGGTCGTTCGACGCGTGAGTGGACACCGGGGATTTCCGCGAAGGAGAGTCCCTCTAACGAGTTGCGTGCGTTCGATCCGACGACGGGCTTACCGGGATCTATGATCTCGACGACGCAAACGAGGCTTCGCCCTCGTTTCGATAAGTCCAGGTCAGGGCATCCGGGGTAGAGCAACGAGACCGTGATTCGAAAGGTATCGCCTACAAGATGGTCTGGTGGGCCGCCCAAGCGTCTCCCACGATGACATCAAGGTCGGAGTGTTCGGGACGCCAACCCAGTAATTCGCGCGTGCGCTCGTTGCTCGCGATCGCCGCGGCGGGATCGCCCGGCCGGCGATTGGTGTAGCGAATCTCGAAGTCGGTGTTGGTGATCCGCTGCACGGTCTCGGCGATCTGTCGATTGGAGTAGCCCACGCCCGAACCCATGTTGAGAATCAACTCTGGATGATCGTCCAGGGTTGTGATGGCGCGAACGTGGGCGTCAGCCAGGTCCGTCACGTGGATGTAGTCCCTAATGCACGTGCCGTCGGGCGTTGGATAGTCATCGCCGAAGATTTCGAGGTAGGGGCGCCGACCGGCGGCCACGTCCAAAGCAATAGGTATGAGGTGAATCTCGGGAGAATGGCGCTCGGGGTGCGCGAGCGTCGCGCCGGCGGCGTTGAAGTAGCGCAGCGACGCGGCTCGCAGGCGACCACACGCCACGAGCCAGTGGAGCCCCTCTTCCACCATTCGCTTGGACTGTCCGTAGGGACTGTGGGGCTGGATGGACCTGGTCTCGTCAATGGGCATCTCGACTTGATCGCCGTACACCGCGCACGACGACGAGAAGACGAACCGCTCAACGCCCGACTGGATCAACGCGTTGAGCAAGCGAAAACTCGAGGCCACGTTGTTGGCGAAGAATACCTCGGGGTACTTCATGGACTCCCCGGGTTCGATACGCGCGGCGAAATGGACGCAGGCGTCAAAGGATCCGAGGGAGCGAACGAGTTCGACGTCACCGCAGTCGCCCTCAACGAACGTGGCGTTGACGGGTACGTTCTCCTTGCGACCAGAGATGAGGCTATCGAGCGCGACGATCTCGTGACCCTTCGAGACCAACAGTTCGGCGGTTGTTGAACCAATGAATCCAGCGCCGCCGGTGACGAGCACTCTCACGAGGACGCCCTCACGCTTCGCGCGACTTCGTCCGCGATGCGGACTGGCGCGTCAATAATCACCGTTAGTTCGATCACCCGAGGAATGTAACACGGTATTTCCCATAACGAAGCCCCTAGCCCGGCGGCCCGCGAGTTTGTTGACGGGACGTGGGATATCCCGTCTACGAGCCGGAGCGCGAACTCGTGTGTGAAGCAACGGTGAATGTGTTGTGAGTCCAGTGTCGAGATAGTCGATTTGGGACGGATCGAGGTGCGTTCGAGCAACGTGAGCGAGGCGGCGGCGCTTCGAATGAGACCGAGGGGAGCGCAGACAGCTGAACGCCAAACGGGGGAACTCAGAAATCTAGAATCGACATCAAACTGGTAGCGTCACCTCCGAGGAGTAGTGAACGAATGCGGTTCTCTCTTGACGGTTGAGGACTTCAAGGAAGCGGAACGCTATGACACGAGGACCGGCTGATTCGGACGCGGAGGACGTGTCTGGCGACCTCGCGCGAGAATTGGCGCAGGCGATAGAACTCGAGCAGTTCTTCCTGGTGTACCAACCGACCATTGACTTACAGACCAACGCGTTCGCGGGCGTCGAAGCCCTGATTCGTTGGCGCCACCCACGTCGAGGGGTCCTTGGTCCCGACAACTTCATTGACGTGCTCGAAGAGAGTGGTCAGATCATGCCCGTCGGTCGATGGGCCCTCAACACCGCCTGCGCACAAGGGGCCGCTTGGCACGACAGGGGCTATCGGTTCAGCGTTTCGGTGAACGTGTCCGAGCGTCAGTTCGAGTCGTCAGCATTTTTCCAAGACGTGGCCGACGCGCTCTGGTCAAGCCGGTTCGACTCCTCGCT
>Ga0182024_10023318_pt1 | contig 11091 bp, 17 predicted proteins | sample P32metaG_FD_120480 | JGI IMG/M metagenome (GOLD analysis project Ga0182024, IMG submission 120480) | Permafrost microbial communities from Stordalen Mire, Sweden - P3-2 metaG (Illumina Assembly) | ecosystem: Environmental > Terrestrial > Soil > Wetlands > Permafrost | place: Sweden: Stordalen... | reverse complement strand
CTACAGCTAGCCGACGGCTATGCCAGTCGCGGCCGGGATGCGGAGGCCCTCATGCTCGATGGCTGGACGCTAGAAGACCGCTGGCATCGACCCCGGTAGCTCGGAGAGCGGCGCTGGCTGGAGCTGTTCAAGGCCACCGGGTTCGTCGACAACAGGAGGAGGCCGAGCAGCGTCTGCGAGCCCGCGCAGCGGCGAGAGGTTGTGTATCGAGGCTGGCCTCGCCGACGACCCTTGGCGAGCCACCCTCGCAGCCGTGCAGGAGGGGATGGCGGACGCCGTTCCCGGGATCCTTTACCGACAATGGCGGGCGGGCGAGATCAACGACGAGCAGCTGCCCGGAGCGTAGGTCATCGATTGAGGCGTGCATCACCCGCCGTCCTTCCACCCGGGCGCCGGTTCGCGCTCAGCCGAGCCCGTCGCATCGTCGGGTCCACCGACCGCGAATGCTCCCTCGACCCACTCGGCCTCGTGCGCGCTGGGCGCGTAGTCGGCGTAGATCAGCGTCGTCTTAAAGTCGCGGTGGCCCAGCATCTCCTGAAGGGCACGCATCGGGACGCCCTGCGCGGCCATGCGGGTGCCGAAGGTGTGCCGTAGATCGTGGAACCGGACCTCCCGGACGCCGGCCCGCCGCAGCGCCGCCTTGTACCGCTTGAGCAGCTTGGAGCGGTCGATCGGCTTGCCGGTAGCCGGGTGCGCAAACGCGAGGTCGTCGTCGGCCTTGTGCGGGGACGCCTGGTAGAGCCGATCCAGCTCGCCGGCCACGCGGCTGGCCAGCGGGACGCTTCGGGAGGAGCGCTTCGACTTCGGGGTGCCGAGCTCGCCGCGCACGAAGTTGCGCCGCACGCGGATCCGCTGAGCGGTCCAGTCCACGTCGCGCCAGCCGAGCGCCAACAGCTCGCCCTGCCGCATCCCCGTCATCGCGGCTGTCAGATACATCACCCGCTCCACTCGGCCGAGGTCGTCGTCGGGGACCCGCCAATCACCGCCTCCACCTCCTCGGGCTCAAGGAAGTGGATGTCGGCGTCGGCCCTCAGGCACCTTAGGCCGCGGCACCCGCTTGACCCGGTCGCAGCCCGCTCGACCGTGGATCGGGCCAGGTTCGGCTGGGATACTGCTCGTGTGGCCGTGGAGTCCGACCGTTGGTCTCGATGGCATCGAGAGCGCCGCAGTGCCGGCGATACATCCGCTGGTGAGCAAACGCGCCGCCACCTCAACGGCGTGCGCGACGACTTGCTCCAGCGCGCCGAGCCGCTCGACGGTGCCACATTGCTTGATCTCGGAGCCGGTGATGGGCTGATCGGCCTTGGCGCGCTTGATCGTGTCGGCCCTGAGGGGACTGTGATCTTCTGTGACATCTCGGAGGCGCTGTTGGAGCAATGCCGCGAGGCGGTCCGGTCTCGGGGCTCGCTGAAAGCGGCTAGGTTTGTCATGTCGCGAGCCGAAGTTCTCGCCGGTATCGCAGACGCGTCGGTTGACATCGTTGCTGCCCGCGCGGTGTTGTTGTTCGTGGCTGACAAGCGGGCCGCGTTCTCCGCGATGTATCGGGTCTTGCGACCCGGCGGAAGGATCTCTTTGCGTGAGCCGCTGGGACAGTTGATGTATCCCGAGCCCGAGGACCGGCTGTGGGGGTATGACGTGAGTCGGGTGATCGACCTGGCCGCGAAGGTCAAAGCCGCCTTCGCGGCACTCGAGGATCCATCGTTTCGGGCCGCGATGATGGACTTCGACGATCGCGACCTCGCCCGCCTCGCCGAGAGCGCAGGCTTTGACCGCGTCCACGTTGAGTGCCACATCGATATGGAGCCAGGCGCGCTCATCCCGGCGGCGAGCGCCCAAGCGCTGCTCCAGCTGGCCCCGACCCCGACCGCCCCCACCCTTGGCGAGGCGGTCGAAGCTAGTCTCACCCAGTCCGAGAGGCAACGTTTCCTGATCGCGCTGGACCGGGCGATCGGCGAGGGCAAACCGATCCGTCGTACCGCGTCGGTCTACGTTCTGGCCGGCAAGGGACCGTAGCCAGAGTTCGTGAGCCACGCCCAGAGCCGAGCTGCGCGGCTTGGCTCGGGCTGGCGGCAGCGTGAGCGGACAGCGACCACGCTCGCCAGACCTGCGAAGCTGAGGTCATGAATGGCTCAACTATCGACGTGCCGACCCCGGACGGGGTCGCCGACTGCCACCTCACCAAGCCGGCTGGCGATGGGGCCCATCCTGGCGTCCTGTTCATGATCGATGCGATCGGACTGCGGCCGCGGATCGAGGAGATGGCCGATCGGATCGCCGCCCAGGGATATGTCGTGCTCGCTCCCAACGTGTTTTACCGGGCCGGACGCGCTCCGTTGTGGGAGACGCCGGACCTCCACGATCCTGAGTCTCGCGGCAGGTTCTTTCAGTCGCTCGGTCCGCTGATGGGCGCGTTCACACCCGCCGCCGTTGTGGCGGACGGTGGCGCTTACCTGGACAAGCTCGGGGAGCTCACCGACGGTCCTGTCGGGGTCACCGGCTACTGCTTCGGCGGCCGGCTCGGCTGGATGATTGCCGCCGCGCAGCCTGATCGCGTCGCCGCGCTCGGCGGCTTTCACACCGGTCGCATGGTCACCGACGAGGAGGACAGCCCTCACCTGCTCGCGACCCGTGTCCGGGCGGAGGTCTACTGGGGTCACGCCGATCAGGACCAGAGCATGACTGCGGAGAACATCGCGACGCTTGACCAGGCGATGGACGACGCCGGCGTGCGCCACACGACCGAGCTCTACGAGGGTGCGCAGCACGGCTACACGATGTCCGACATGGGCGCCTACAACGAAGCGGCCGCAGAGCGGCACTTCAAGGCGCTATTCGCGCTCCTTCAACGAGCAATCCCTCGGTAAGAACACGAGGGCCTGGCGGCGGTGCGCCTGGGCGGCCGGCCCGCCCCGGCCCGACCTCGCTCCCGGCGATCGGGAGAGCCAGCGACCGCCGCGTCGCGCCCGAGGCTCCGCTGCCGGTAAGCGGTCTGGCGTAATCTCGGTCGACTACCACTCGGTTGGCGATGAGACGTGCCGCGAGTTGCTTGGGGTCCACTCGGCGTTCTACGGCAAGGCGGTGGACGAGGCCGCGTTCTTTGCGCAGATGATCGAGGCCCGACGTCTCGTCGTGCGGCTGCAGGTCAAGCGGCTCTACGGCGTGCTTCTCGACAAGCCGCCGGGCACCTGAACCGGATTGGTTCGGCCTAGCTCCGCGCGGACAGCGGAGCAAGCGGCCTTGTGGGGAGCCGGTGACGACTACTGCTGCACGGTTTCGAGGTCGGCGAGCAAGAGGTTGCGATCGTCCGTCGGCGTGATCAACTCCGCGGTAGCGCAGGCCTTCTCGTAGAACTGCGCGACCTGCGCTTTGTTCCCAGCAACCGCGTGAGCCCTCGCCACTGCCTCGTAAGCAAACCCCAAGTCAAACGCCCCGAGCGTGTGCTCCACGCATATGTCCAGGCAACGCTGAGCGTGGTGGAGTGCCGGCTCGACCCTAGCGAGCGTGGCGTAGACCCGAGAGATCTGCCACTCCCCGCGGGCGTGGTTCACGGGCGTTCCGATCCCATCCCAGAACAGCCTTGAGGCATGAGCGCTGTCAACCATCATCTCGCTCTCGTGCGCGGTTCGATCCGCCATCTCGAGCAGCGTCCACGTGTAGTTGAACAGCCCCTGCGCTGCCAACTTGCGGGCCTCGAGATCAAACGGCAGTGATGCGGGACGCCTCGGCACGAATCTCAGTGGAGCGATCTCTGCAGTGGTCTCCCGCTGCGTGTTCCTCGCCGACGCTATCGCTTGCCATATTCGCGGGGCTTTTTCTTTGAGCTCAGCTCTGCTCCCCCGGTGTGGCCACGTCGCCGCTCGGCTCACTGTCGACGGGAACCGGGTCGAAGGCGCGGAGCATGAGCACATGGTCCGGGTTGACGGCGACGCGTTGCCCGGAGTCCGCCTCGGTCAGCCACGCGAGTTCCATGATCGCGCCGCGGGCTGCGGACAGGATCGTGGCCTCGACAGCCGGCGGAGCCCCCGCGACCCGGAGGCGCTCGCCCCCGGTCAGCGTGATCTCAGTGACCGGCACCGCTTCGACCTGCTCGCCAGAGTTCGGTCACAGGCTGTGGCCCACGGGGCATCGCGAGCTCATGGCGCGAACTCCGACACCGAGTAGGCGTTGCAACCCAGCACATCCCACGCTTCCTGTTGTGGATCGGTGGCCTGCTGGCGGTAGACGATGAACGGCTGGTGGGCACCCATGTCGAAGATCGCGGTGACGATGCCGCCCCAGACGGGATCGGGTGCGCCGACCGCGGTCACGCAGTCGAGGTTGCCGCGACGCGTCCACAGCTCCATGATCCGGCGCTGATTCGGCGGGTGCCCCATCCGCAACTCGACTTGCCGACGCAGCTGCTGGTACGTGCGCTCGCCGGCCTGACCGTCACTGGTGGGGATGAAGAATTGGGGCACGCAGGTCATCGTTCACGGCACCCAGATGACGGACCGAACCCGGCGAACATCCGATTCCTTCCCGTAGCGGCGGGGCTGCCGAGAGGTCGGGCTTGATGGGTGAGCGCGGCCCCGGAACGAAGGGTTCCAATCGGCCACCGTAGCACCTCCGCAAGGCAGGTCAACACGCCTTGATTGGGGTGCCGGCGAGCGGTGACGGCGCCCCGGCGAGCTCGCAATCTTGGGCATGAGCGGTGCCATCCGCTATGGTCTGTTGTGGTCGGGCGTCTGCCTGGCCTAAACCGCAGTGCCCCGCGTTTCGCCAGTTCGCTGTTCCTCAGCGCCCATCGTGTCACGCAGCGCACGTGAACGAAGGAGGGCAATCATGCCCACAGGAACCGTGAAATGGTTCAGCGACGACAAGGGCTTTGGGTTCATCACCCCCGATGAGCCGGGCAAGGACCTGTTCGTGCACCATTCATCGATCCAAGGCGACGGCTACCGGTCACTCGCCGAAGGCGCCAAGGTCAGCTACGACACCGAGCAGGGCCCGAAGGGTCCCGCCGCGGCCAACGTCCTGCCCGTCTGATCCGGCAACAGCGGTGGGGACAGATGTCCCCACCGCTGTATCTATTCGGCCTGAGCTCCACGCCCGACGCTGAAGGCCGCAGCCTCAGCCGACAAACCGCCTGGCGGCGACTCGCCCCATCGCGCCCCACGCGTCAAACCAGGAGACGGTGATGTCCTCACGCGGTAAGAAGAAGACCACGATGGCCAAGCTCACCCGCGAGGCCCGGCTGCGCGACCGCCGCGTCGAGAAGCAGGCGCGGAAGGAGGCCCGGCGTGACGCCGCAGCCACCGAACCGCATCGCGACGTGCCGCCGACCGATCACGCCAGCGAGCCCCACCTAAACTGAGCTGCTGCCGTCGTGCCTGACGCACGTCGGATTTGCTGGGGATGGCGAGTACGGGTGCTAGTGTCAAACTGACGGGCGGCATTGCCGCCCCTGAGGTTTTCCTTGCCGGCGCAGCCGAATCTCCGTCCGATCAGCTTGACCCCCGCCGATGAAGGGAGGAGATGGATGGCCACGTGTCCCAGTAGCGGCCATGTCTCTCGGAATCCGATGAGCGAGGGGCTATGAAGACGACGCGTGAGCGAGCCGAGGAAAGGCGCCAGGCGAAGCTGGATCTCGTCCGCCAGCAGCTGGAGAGTGGCTCGCTGGTGATCCGCCGGATGACCGAAGACGAGCGCCGGCGGTATCCGCCCCGTCCTGTGCAGCCGAAGCGGTTCGGGGGACGATGACGGTGCCTGACCGCGAGCGATTGATTGCCCGGATCCGCCAGGTCCGTCGGCCCGCCACGGCCAGCGATCGACCGGAAAGCCACCCGGGCGATCCACAGCCTGAACCGCTGCAAGCGCTCGAGGCGCGAGTGGCGGAGCTCGAGCAGCTGCTCGAGGGGCTGCAGGATTCGGTGCACCGTGAATCGGAGCGGCACGCCAGGCTGATCGCCGAGCTCCAGACCCAGGTCCAGCCCGGAGCGATGGGCGCAGCCCTCGCCAAGGCCTCCCGCGACCGCGGGTTCTGATCAGACGCTGGAGCAGCTCGATGCTGGCGCTCGCAGCCAGACCGGAAGAGAGACGAGGCGATGCCGATGGGTGAGGACAGCGTCGAGCATCACGAGAAGGCGGCCGCGTCTTGGGATCGGCACGGGAACGTTGAGTGGGCTAAGTTTGAGCGTCGCTGCGCGAGCGCCGAGCGGGAGGCGGCCGATCAGGCGGTGCTGGCGCAGGAGCTGGCCAGGCTGCAGGATCGGCGCGAAGGTGCTCTTGAGGGTCGGGAGAGTGCGGTGCGCGGACGCGAGTGGCTGGTCGATCAGCGCGACCGAACCGCGGACGAGCGGGAGCGTGTCGCGGACCGCCGTGACAGCGGAGCCGACGGCCGCGAGCGGCTGGCCGATGCGCGCGAAGGCGCTGCTGATGAGCGCGAGGGCTCCACTGAGGAGCGCGAGCGCGAGCGAGAGCGAATGCGGCGCGTCGAAAATCGGCTCCGTCGCGTCGATCAGGAGCACGAGCGCGAGCAAGCGTCCGCTCGCCGGGAGGAAGCCGCGATCGAGCGCGAGATCGCGTCCACCGAGCGAGACGCCCGCGAATCAGAGGCACCCGAGGCCCCCGCCGAGCCGTCCACCGACGACGGTGCACCGGCCGCGTAGCCGCTGTCCCAGCATCGCGCTCTGAGCCATACGCTCATCCTGATGCCCCTGCATCGTCTTTCAGCCGCTCCTTGGCTCTGATGTCTCACGTCGTGGTATCCAATCTGGCGTACGCGCATCCGGGCGGCGACCTGCTGTTCTCCGATGTCTCCTTCAAGCTCGGCCCGGGCCAGCACGCAGGGCTAGTCGGGACAAACGGGGTGGGGAAGACGACCCTGCTGCGCGTGCTCGCGGGGCAGCTGCCCGCTGCAGAGGGCGAGGTAGCGATCGGCCCTTTTGCCTACATGCCGCAGGACGTCGGCGTCGGCTCTGACGAGGGGGGCACGGTCCGCCGGTTGCTGCTGCAGGCAGCCCCTCTCGGACTGCGGGAGGCCGGAGAGCGGATGCATGCTGCTGAACTGGAAATGGCCGCGGGAGCCGACCCGGCCGATGCGGGCGTGCGCCTCGGGCAGGCAATCAGTGACTGGGCGGAGCTGGGCGGCTACGAGCTCGAAGGCCAATGGGACGCTGCCTGCCGGACGATCGTCCGGTCTGGCCTGGACGATGTCGGCGCGCGGGATATCGCGGAGCTCTCCGGCGGAGAGCGCAAGCGGCTCGTCCTCGAAGTCCTGTTTGCCACAGACGCCTCGGTCCTGCTCCTGGACGAGCCAGACAACTTTCTCGACATCGGCTCAAAGCGGGAGCTGGAGCGGCGGATCGTGGACACCAAGAAGACCGTCCTACTGATCAGCCACGACCGCGATCTGCTGGGGGAGGCAACGAATTCGATCGTCACGCTCGAGGCGAACGGGACGTGGATGCACGGCGGCTCGTACCGGAGCTACCCGGAAGCAAGAGCCAGGCGCCAGGAGCGCCTCGGTGATCGGCTAGAGCAGTGGAAGCGCGAGGAGCGCCGCCTGTTTCAGTACTACAAGACGATGAAGGAGCGAGCCAAGATCTCAGACGTCCTCGCCAAGCGGGCGGCGGCTGCCGAGTCACGCTGGCAGCGGTTCGTCGATTCCGGTCCGCCGCCGGCGCCCGCACGGGACCAGCAGATCGTTGTACGCATGCGCGGAGGCGACTCGGCGCGGATCGTCGTCGCGATGCGTGACTTGAGCATCGACGGCCTGGTGCAGCCATTCGACGATGAGATCCACTTCGGCGAGCGGGTGGGCCTGATCGGCCCGAACGGCTCCGGCAAGACCCATTTGATCCGTTTACTGGCCGGCGAGGACGTGCCGCACACCGGAGAGTTGCGGATCGGCAATCGGGTTTCACCCGGACTGTTCACCCAGCTCAACGTCACTCCCGATCTCGACGGCCGCGTGGTGATCGATGTCGTGCGCGAGCGGCTCGGAGGGCTGGAGGCATCGATGCGGTCTCTGGCTCGCTATCGCCTGCAGGACACCGCCAACCGCTCCAGCGACACGCTGTCGGGAGGCCAGAAGGCCCGGCTTGAGATCCTCTGCCTGGAGCTGGAGGGTCACAATCTCCTGCTGCTCGATGAGCCGACCGACAACCTCGACATCGATTCCTCGGAGGCCTTGGAGGCGGCACTAGAGGGTTTCACCGGAACCGTCCTCGCCGTCTCGCACGACCGGGCATTCCTGCGCCGGCTCGACCGCTTCCTGCTGCTCGCACGTGACGGCTCGGTGTACGCGATACCGGAGGCCGATACGGCACTCGAGGTGCTGGCGGCGCCCGACCACGCCGACGGTGCTCGGCTCGTGAAGCGGCTGACGTCCGTCTGAAGCCGGGCTGGTCTTGTCGAAAGCTTCAGTGCCGGGATTCTCGGCGTGACGGGCGAGCCACAGGAGCTATGGGAGATCCGCTCGGAGATCTTCGGCGTGCGACGCGAGCAGGGACTGGACTTCAGGTTCGGTTCGCAGAGCGGCCAGCCAATGCTGCAGTCCGAGGTCGAGCTTGACGTCCCCCTCGTAGGTCTCGCCCCCGACCGTCGCCGCTACGCCCGAACTCGGAGACCGAACCGGTCGAACATCAGCTCTCGTAGCTCAGCCGCCACCTGGGGCGCGGATCGATCGCGGGTGGACAGCACGTGGTCGATACCGGAGAGCGCGGGGATCACGTCGGCCAGCTGACGCGCGTGCTCAACCAGCGCCGCCTTGCCGGGCCACGAGTCGGGCTCGCGGTCGGCCACCCGCTGGGCGGCGAGCTCGGCGGGCGCGCTCAGACAGACCACCTGGATCCGGCTGGCTTGCACCGCGTCCAGCACGCCCCGCAGTTGGGCCTCGCTCTCGGTGGTGGCGATGATCAGGAAAAGCTCGCGTCCCGCTTCGCGCTGAAGCGCTACCAGGCAGCGCAGCTGGGGGAGCGAGTCCTCAAGAGTCAGCCAGGGCCAGCCCCAGGCCAGCAGCTCGGTCTCGATGGCTCCATACCGAACCCCCTCCACCTCCAGCAGGGTCCCGAGTGCCCCGGCCACCGAGCTCTTTCCCGATCCCGGTCCCCCGGTGATGAGCAGGGCGTCAATACTCATGCGTCCCGCTGTGGCCAGCGGTGCAGCCCGCGATCGGGATCCCAGGCCAGCCCGTAGCCGCCATCCCCGAACACGTTGAAGCCGGCCGACACGATGTCGATCGCGTACAGATGAAAGGGTCCGGGCGGCTCCCAATCGATCCGCTGCCGGACCGCGCGGCGATAGGCGTCTTGCACGGTGGCCTCCTGCTGGTCCCGTGCCCGCCCGTAGAGCTTGAAATCGCCCTCCGTCCCCATCCGATCGGCAGTGCAACTGTGCAGCACGCAGCGATCGTCGCGGAGCAGGTCAAGCGCCTTGGGTGAGCGCCACATCATCCCCAGCAGCAGCTCGCCGTCCACCAGGTTGAGCTCGCACGGGCTGATCCGCGGCCAGCCCTCCGCGCGCAGCGTGCCCAGCAGGCACAGCTGCTGGCGCTCGAAGCGCTCCCAGCCCAGCTGAGCCAGTTCCGGAGCCACCTCCGCGAACTGCTCCCAGTTCATCTCGGGCATGTTCGCATCATTCGGGTGGCCGGCTCACGTATCTTCAGCGTGTGAGCAAACGCGAGATCCAGTCCTGGCTGATGGACATGGATGGCGTGCTCGTCCATGACGAGCAGGCGGTGCCGGGCGCGGATCAGTTCCTGGAGCGGCTTCGCGACCGGGGCGTGCCGTTCCTGGTGCTGACCAACAACTCCATCTACACGGCGCGGGATCTGGCGGCCCGGCTTCGCGCCAGTGGCCTGGAGGTGCCCGAGACCTCGATCTGGACCTCGGCAATGGCCACCGCCCGCTTCCTGGATGACCAGCGACCGGGCGGGTCGGCCTTCGTGATCGGCGAGGCCGGGTTGACCACCGCGCTGCACGAGGCCGGCTACACGCTGACCGATCGCTCGCCCGACTACGTGGTACTGGGGGAGACGCGCACGTACAGCTTCGAGCGGATCACCAGGGCGATTCGCCTGATCGAGGATGGGGCGCGCTTCATCGCCACCAACCCAGATGCCACCGGACCCAGTGTGGACGGTCCGCTGCCGGCCACCGGATCGGTGGCGGCGCTGATCCGCCATGCCACCGGCGTGGATCCCTACTTCGTCGGCAAGCCCAACCCCCTGATGATGCGCTCGGCGCTGAACGCGCTTGACGCGCACTCCGAGACGGCGGCGATGATCGGAGACCGCATGGACACCGACATCGTCTCCGGGCTCGAGGCGGGCATGGAGACGATCCTCGTGCTCACGGGGGTGACGACGCGGGCCGAGGCCGAGCGCCACCCGTACAGAGCCTCGCGGGTGATCGAGTCGGTGGCCGATCTGGTCGATGAACTGTCCTAGCCCGGATCCAGGCTTAGTGGCTTGATCGAACCGCTTCGGCGCTCCCGGCGCCGGTGAGCCACGGCATCACCGCATCCACCACGCGCTCAGCCAGGCCCTCGTCCAGCGGTGCCCCACTGAGCAGCAGGCGGTAGTAAACGGGGCCGAACAGGAGGTCGTGCACCATCTCCTCGTCCAGCCCGGGGCGGAGGTCGCCGCGCGCGGTCCCCCGCTCGACCAGGCGCCGGACTTCTGCCATGCGCCGGGCCACGATCTGCTCCCGGAATGCCCGGCCCAGTTCGGGATCGGCGGCGAAGTCGGACACCAGGCCCTGCATGACGCGGCCCATGATCGTAGAGCCGAGCACCCGGACGGCTCCATGGACGAAGGCCACCAGCTCGGACCGCGTGTCATCCAGTTCCGGCACCGCCACCACGTCCTGCACCATCTGCAGCAGCACGGCCAGCGCCAGGTCGTCCTTGGAGCGGTAGCGGCGATAGATCGTCGTCTTGGCCACGCCGGAACGCCCCGACACGCCCTCGACAGTCAATCCGTGCACGCCTCCCTCCACCAGCAGCTCGCGCGTGGCACTGAGGATCCTCTGGACCGTCTCCTCCTTCACAAAACGAAACGTAGCGGAGCAGCTATCGTCTGTAGAACGCTACGTAGCGTCTGTTGTTAGT
>Ga0182024_10023317_pt1 | contig 11091 bp, 11 predicted proteins | sample P32metaG_FD_120480 | JGI IMG/M metagenome (GOLD analysis project Ga0182024, IMG submission 120480) | Permafrost microbial communities from Stordalen Mire, Sweden - P3-2 metaG (Illumina Assembly) | ecosystem: Environmental > Terrestrial > Soil > Wetlands > Permafrost | place: Sweden: Stordalen... | reverse complement strand
TCAATCAAATGGAACTTCACTAAATTTCTGATAGACCGTCACGGGTTAGTGACCCGCCGGTATGCGCCGTATGCTGGGGCGAAACGTATCGAGAAAGCGATGCTGCCGCTCTTGGCTGAAGAGGCAGCATAGCTCGGAATCAAGTTCCGTTGCTTTTACGGAACGCTCTGGCCATCAAAATGGACGCCGTGTGTCAGTCGGCGTAGGGAGAGGAGTTTCCGGAACGCTGGCGCCATGCCGGAAAACGCATGAGATTTTGGCACTGAGACCGAGCCGTGTCAAAACGGTCGGGTTGATACGATAGCCACAGGCACGTCCGTGCCGGCTGTCATTGGAGCTCAAAAGTCGCAACATTTATTACAGTGATAGGACACAGATTAAACTTTTTTTGGAGGAGATCCGGCCTCACGTCCACTTCTCCAGCCGTCTGGACGGACTCACCACGAAACTTGATTGGCGCTTCGACTGCAAATAGGGCGAGCAGCATCAAGCCCCGGACAGCTGCGTAATCGCTTATGGCGACTCGGACGGATTGGGAGCCACGCAGCCACGACATGCAGCACAGAAACTTTCAGCGATGAAAATCCGTCTGAGGGCAGATCAATGTTGACGCTGGTCAAGCCATTGGCGGACGTGCTGGGGATAAAAAGCACGCGTTATCAGGTCGTATAGCAATTGACCTTGCGTCGTGAGCGTGATTTGTCGGCTGTCGTCGTGGATCAGGCCGACGTTGATCAAGTGGCTTAGCAATTCGGAGTAATCATTGTCTAACTCTCGGCGCAACTCACGAAAATAGGCATCCCGAGAGAGCGGATATCCTTCACCAAGCGTCAGTGCCACATACCGGATCCGCCGATCTTCTTCCCCTAAAACGAATGTTTCCTCAACGGGGCTTTCACAGCGCTCGATGCAGCGCAGATACTTTTCATAACGAACGCGATTGCGGTAAACGGCGCTGTTTAACCGGCTGCGGGCGCTTAGGCCGATGCCAAACTGTTCGCCGTGGCCCGTATTGTCTCGGAAGCGAAGCACTGTGTCGGCCGCGGTTGCCGGCGCATGGCGCTGAAAGGTATGCAACCGAGTGGAATTAAAGCCAAGTTGCTGGGCGTGCTCCCTGACGATGCTGCGCCAGCGGACCAGCCGCCGCACGTCGAGGCGCTCGTCATCGCCAAGCACCCTATTAACCGGCGTACGTTCGTTGATGCGCAAGTTGTAAGCCGTAAAGGAATGGACTCCATGCTGCGCCAAGGCAGTGAAATCGTCGCAGAAGCTCGCTTCGGTTTGTCCTGGCAGGCCGTAGATCAAATCGACGTTGACCATCAAACCGGCGGAGACCAGCAGATTGCAGGACTCAAACACACGTTGCGTTGAATGCTCTCGTTTAACGGTTGTCAAGATTCTGTCTTGCAGGCTCTGAACTCCCATGCTGACTCGCCCAATGGAGTGCTTGCGCAATACTTCGATGTGAGCGGGGGTGAGCGATTCCGGCGAGCATTCCACGGTGTGGACGTCGCTGCCCTCGCATTGAAGACGAGTGAAGAGGCTCGTTAAGACTTGGTCGAGCAAGTCGGCAGGCAGTGCCGTAGGCGTACCTCCGCCACAGTAGAGTTGCGTCAATCGTGTACCAGGCTTCACCCAAGCGAGTTCCCGTTGGAGGGCCTGCACGTAGCGTTGCATTTCTTCTACCGATGGCGTCAACCGCGTGGCGTAGAAGCAAAAGGTGCAATGGTAGTTGCAAAACGGAATGTGGATATAGATTCCCAACTTGCTTCCGGCCGGATGCGGCCGCGGCTCCGCCGGTGTGGGTTGAAATCGAGGGGCCGACATCGGGTAGATATTCGGCGGCGCATAGGCGACTCGCGCCGCGGGGCCCAGTGTGTCGAGGATACCGTCCAGGTCTTCGATGTCCGTAAGCAGATTGGTGGAATCCATCGCTGAACCCTTCTCACAGCCTGCGAGTTTTCGGCGCCGAAGCGGCCAACTTCGCGATCTTGCGGCTTGCCCTAGAGCAAGGAGACATTTTGCTGAGCGGAGCCATTCTGCGAGAATCGTCCGCCGCTTGTCAAGCTGAACGCCTACTGTCTTGGGCTTCGACCATTTCAACCGCGCGTCGAAAGTGCATTGGTCTATTCGCCCGTCGCTGCCATGAGTTAATCTATGCGGTATCATGTACTCACAGAAATCCCAATGAGCGAATCCAGGATATTAGTTTGCTGCGCGATGCCATTTGGCTACGGACCAGCTGCCAAATTGTTGATGCTGGCTCCGCTCTTGCGCCACCACTGGCAACTTGTCTTCGTAGGGCATGGGATCGCCTGGGAGCTTGTCTCGCGGTGCCCTGAATGTTTCGATCGGATTATCGAGGCAGACGCTGATTGCCCGAAGGTCCAGACGTTGCTGCACGAGTCCGCGGGGTTGCTGTCGGTCATGGACCGGGACTTTGCCAAGCTTGCCGGTCGAATGCACAAGCCGTGCTACGTCGTGGACAGTCTGCTGTGGATGAGGGACGAAATTCCACCGGATTTGACCGGCGCTTCGATCTATTGGGCTCAGCGCTTCGCCAGCATGCCTGCGTGGGCGGAGAGTTATCAACCGCGCCCTACACTCGTCGGTCCCATTATTTCGATTGATAAAGTTCCAGCGGTTCGCGACCGTTCGGGGTTGCTAATCAACTTGGGGGGCGCGGAGGCTGTCGGCCAGCGTGGCGAGCATTACAGGGCCCACGCGGAATTTGTGTTGAAGGCTATCCTGGAAAGCGGATTGGTGAATCATTTTGAGCAACAGGTGACCGTGGTAGGCGGTTCGCAAAGTATCGCATCACTCCGCCATGATTTTGGCGGCTGGCATCTTGAATTTGCGTCACTTTCGCCCAGGGAGACAATCGCTCGAATTCGTGCGGCAGCCGTCGTGCTCACGACGCCCGGCTTGACCAATACGCTGGAATGTTTCCGAAATCGCGCCAAAACCTTTTTTCTACCACCGCAAAACTACAGTCAATGGTGTGTGCTGAATCAATTGCACCAGCGGCAATTAGCGCCCTCGGTTCTTCGTTGGGAAGACGCTTTCCCCGATTTGAACGTGCAGGAGGGTTTATCTGAATCCGCCCGGGGTCCACTGGTGCAAATGGCGATTAGTCGAATGACTACGGACGATGCGGTGTGCCGTGAGCTAGCGGCTCGCCTGAAGAGAATCCCACAACTTGCAATCGAGCGTTTAGTTAGTGAACATTCGAGATTTCTGAGCAGCTTAGGACCGAATGGGACCGTGACTATTGCCGGGCATTTGCGATCGATTGCCACGGGCTCCATCGCAACTACGACTATGGAAGGCAATTCCGCCTCGCCGCAGAGCGTGTCTCCGAAGGCCGTGCGATCGTCGCCGCATGTTGAAACGATTGTGTAACTCCTTCAGACGGGAAATATATTTATGGAATGCGTCCGACTTGCATTGTTACGGGGCGTGTGCCAGATGCCGGCATATATCGCTTATGAACGGCGCTTCTTCCAAGAAGAAGGAGTTGACGTCCGCATTGAGATTCAGCCGACAGCTTGGGTGGTACCAGAGCGGCTTGCGCGGCAAGACGTACAGTTCGCCGTCATTCCTTGGACGCGAGTGGCGGCGGCCAAATCGTGCGGCGAAGACCTCGTGCTGGTGTGCGGCAGCGGCTGCGAAGAAGCGGCATTGGTGGTCCGCCAGGGTTTGGAGATCGACGAAGTGCAGCGCGTAGCGGTGCCCCAGGAAGGCGGTATGAAAGATTTGACAGCCATGGCATTGTTGCAGAACCTGGGCTGGAACCGGCGACAATTGCTCCGGATGCCTTCGGGAGATGGGGCCATTTTGTCGTTCGTCGGTGGTGGGGCTGATGCCGCTTCCATGGTGGAACCGTATGCCACCATGCTGGAAGCTTTGCAATTGGGACGGGTGGTGCGCCGCACCGGCGACATTTGGCCCGGCGCTCCCGGTTGCAGCCTGGCCACCTCGCGTTCGCTGCTGGAGGATCATCCGAAATTGGTGCAGCGTGTCGTGGCGGCATATGTCAAAGGGGCCGAGTACGTGCGCGCCTTTCCGAACAAATCGGCCGAAATCGCGGCCGGTTTTATCGGCGTCTCCGCAGACATTATCCGCAGGGCGCTGCATCACAACCAACCGCAAGTCCGAGCGCTACAAAACACGCCGGTCATCGAGCGGATTCTCGAATTGATGGTGGAATTGGAATACGTGCCGGAGCTTCCAACGGGATTTATAGAATTGAGCTTCTTGGAGTCGTTGTTGGGCGAGCAGATTGTGTCGTCGTGATCTACTCGGGCGGGCAACAGCAGCCCATCCCTTTTATGCCGAGGAACGCCCAGCGTGAGTCAGTGGATCCATCTTCGCTATTCGCTGAAAGCAGGGGTTGGCTTTTGGCCCCTGCGATTGCACGATGCAATCCAAAACCGGCGTTTTGCCAACGCCGAGCAGCGCTTTTTGGTCGTGCGGCATCCGAGCAAGAATCCGCATTTTTACCGTGTGCTGCTGCGATGGTTGGAGCGACGCTTGCCCGAAGTGCGAGCGAGGTTTGAGCTGCATACGATTCCGTATCACCTTCGCACCGGTTCGCACTACGTGCTGCACGTTCCTTGGCTGCAAGATCCGGTGCAGCGGTGGTCGCCGTCGGCTTTTCGGCAAGCTAACCAGTTGGCGGCGGAGTGCGACGAACACCACATTCCGATTATCAATCGGGTCGATCGGCTTACCAATGCCACCAAATCGACCGGCGCACGCCTGATTGCCAGTGTCGGCATTCGTACACCCAAGATGGTGCAGATCGACAATCCGCGGCAGTTTCGCGAAACGCGAGGAGGCCTGAACTTGCCGTTGTTGGTTCGCGAAGACTGGGGGCACGGTGGTTTAGTGTTCCGCGTTGAGACCGCAGACGAAGTTCGAAAATTGCCGTTGGAACGCTTCTCTCATCCCGTGGCCGTCGAGTTTGTCGACGTGAAAAGTCGGCACGATGGGCTGTATTACAAATATCGTTACGTGGCGGCGGGTGATTTGGGCATCGCGCATCGACTGCATGTCGGCAAACATTGGAAAGTCAAAGGGACGGGGGATGAATATTCCCCGGCGCTGTGCGATGAAGAATTGGCATATACACGCAGCCCCGATCCCAATCACCGGCAGTTGCAAGCGGCGCGGCAGGCGCTGGGTCTGGATTTCGTCGCGTTCGATTACAGCTACGATCCGCAAGGGGAACTGATTGTGTGGGAAGCCAATCCTTATCCCCACATACACTTCCCCGGGCCTGCGAGCCGCCGACTGTACCGCCGAACGGCCACCATCCGCACCCTGGCGGCCATGGTTCACCTCTATCAGCGACGAGCGGGTTTGACCGTGCCCAGCGCGATCGAAGATCTTTTGGCCGATCCGTCCAAAGCCCATGGTTGTTAGGAACCTGCGCTTGTGAAATTCTCCTATCAACAACAAGAAGCTCGCTATCAGCGGTTGCGGAGCCTGGGCCGGGCGGTCGATTATGCCGGCGAAAGCTTCGATAACTTCGACTTGCGGCCTTTCCTGGAAGAAGTGCTCCCCGGTTTGACATTTTCGACCGACCATCCGCGAGCATTGGAATACGGCACCGGAACAGGGCCGGGTGCTTGTTTCCTGTCGGCGCGTGGGTTTCAAGTGGATGCGATCGACATCTCGCCGACAGCGATCGATTTGGCTAGAAAGTTTGCCGCGCAGCGTAGTCTGCGGATTCACTATGAAGTGCAGGACATCTGCCACTTGCGAGGGCGTCAGGAAAGGTACGAACTTGTCGTGGATAGCTTTTGCTTACATCGTCTGATAACCGATGAACAGCGCCGTAACGCACTGGCGGTCGTGCGATCGGTGCTAATTCCAAAAGGTTATTACGTCATTGGAACCGTTATTTTCCAAAATGCTCGCAGCCTAAGTGAAGATGAAAAATATGACGAAACGACGGGCATTCTTTTCCGACAGCTCGGGGCGGACTCGCAAGGATATGAAGACGCCGTGCAAAGAAGCGGAGTTTGGTATGCTCCGCGCGCAAGGCATGTTGATCCCAAGGTTCTCGAGTCGGAGCTAGTGCAAGCAGGCTTTCAGGTGCTCCGACAAGATGGAGGCAAAGTGCTTTGTGGCACCGCCTAAGAAGGCAACAGCTCCCTATGCGCCTCATTGCCAGCATCGATTACGTGAGCGAATACAGAACAATTTTTCGATCCTGCCAGTGCTTACCACGGTAAATGACGTAAGACGGATGGTCTCTGGCTAATGCCTTCGCAGATTATTGCGTAAAGCTCATCGTCACTTTATCAACGGGCTCAACCGCAATGCTTTAGTGATTGGTCGGCGCAACAATCTCGAACAGCTTGGTTTGACGGGGCATCCAGCAAGAAAGAATCTAGTCGCAATGCCATTCCAAGAAATCGGATGAGTTCTCGCACTCTGTGGGCGTGCCGTCAAACGTGTGAGTTATTAAGAATCGTCGCGCAGGTCAGAATTGGTGGATTGATAACGAATGTGGCCGGCTTAGGAACAGAGTCGGTCAATCCGCCGCCCGAGGTAAGTGTGGGGAAAGCCGATCCTCGGACTGCAATCTCCCATATGGTGCAGATAAAATGCCAATATGGGATGAATCGGCAAAGCAGCACGCCCCGAGCCGCCCAAGTCAATGAAAGTAGTTGCCATGACTCCAGATGAACGCCGAACCCAAATCGTTACCCTCATTGAAGCTGGGGAATCTGTTACTCCAGCCAATCTGGCCGCTCGGTTCGAAGTGAGTGAGGATAGTATTCGCAGCGATCTCCGAGCGCTTGCCGATTTGGAAATGATCCGTCGGGTTCACGACGGTGCCGTCCCGCGTTCCCCGGCAGCCCTGCCATGGTCTATGGCGAAGCTCTTTACGACAGAGGTAGGCACGGGCAAGCACGTGATGCTTTTGCACGGCTGGACTTGCGATTCCCACGATTGGAACTGGCAGCTGCCATTGTTCGAGAGCAAGTACCGTGTCGTTGCTGCCGACCTGCGCGGGCACGGCAGTTCCGAGGTCATGCCATCAGGTGCCTACACGCCCGCTGATTATGTTGCCGATATCGAGGCGTTGATCTCGACCAAGTACCCCGGCCAGAAATTCGTCATCGTGGGGCATTCGATGGGCGGCCAGATAGCCGCCCGTCTCGCGGCCAAGCGGCCGGACCTGGTCAGTGCCGTCGTATCCGTCGACGGCTCGCTCGGTTTTTCCAGCGAGGCAGCTCAACTCTGGAGGGAGACCGCCCATGATCTAGCCATTGGCGACCCCGGCGTGGTGGTCCCGGCTCTGTTCCAACTCGGCTACGACCCCACAACTGATCCGGTATACAAGCGCTGGCACGCGAGACGCGTCCAGGGGATGCCGCTGCACGTCGTGCGCGAATCCTTCGGTCCTCTTTTCTTCGGTGCCGACCAGGTAGGCGCCGGAGAGGCGAGCGCGAAGTTCTGCAAAGGCGTGACCGTGCCCTTCTACCACCTATGTCGTGATCCGGTCCAAGCCGCCCGCATGCGGCCGTGGTTTTCGCACCCGAAGTCGAAAGTCGACGTATGGTCCAACGCAGGTCATTGGATCATGCAGGACCGTAAGGACGACGTGAACGCTGCGGTGACTGCCTGGATTGACGCGCTCTAGTTCACTGCGTCTCGCGCGCCTGAGATATCCCGTGCTGGTCGTACGATCGTGGCAATGCCAGTCGATCCACAGTCTCGCAGCCATTACCGCCCGTATTGGGCTTTAATGAGGCGTGTCATTTGGACGTTGGCATCGTCCCAATGCCCTTGGCGTCCGTCGGCGACAATCGGTTCAAGGGCAGCGTATTCGTCTTCCGAAAGTATGCCTTTTTGATGAGCGCCTTCGATATGTTTAGCAGCGGACTCCAGCCAGTCGGTTCTTTTGGAGGCGACCGCGGTCTTTAATTCCCCTACGAATTTCACGCTTCCTTTGGTAAGTGCTGGCTCGTGGCTACCGCAACCGCCGATCGCTAGCGATGCTAAGAACAACGAAAACTCTAACACCCACCTACAACGGTGTTTTCGATTGGCCCCGTTTTGATCGGCTGTGCGGCAATACGGTTGACCCGTCGCCACACAGGCAATTTCAAATCCGCCAGTCATTGATTCATCTCCGTGGCTTCACCGCCGGCTCGAGTGGCCAATCCTTCCCACACTTGTGGATCGATGGTGTCACCCGCCCAATGGACACCGCCATCCCCCATCAAAATGTTGCAACCGCCCGGATGTCCCGAATGCGTTTCGTCCACATAGCCAGGAAACATGTCATTTGGCGGTTTGATCACCGGCGGATCCTCGTACAGGCCAGGCCCGCTATGGAACTCCACTTGCGGTGCCGCTAGATCACAGCCCGCTAAAGCATAAAACGGCGTTGGGCAAGTTTGCGCTCCTGCTACCACGCCCACCCAGGTCGAATCACTGTGAGTTGGAGTTTGTTCCGCAAAAAACATCGTCTTACTCAAGCCGTCTGTTATGTCTTTGATCCGAATTTTGCTGTTGCGGAAAAAAACGCCGTCTGCATATTGCGAAATTAAAGCACCGGTGGGGTCAGCCCATATGTCCTTGGTCCCGGCGCATGCCACATAATGTGAGCGCGAAAAAACCGCCAGCTGAGTTCCGCTGTTGGCTGCATGAACCACATACGTGGGAGTATCGTCACCAACCGAAGGACAGCGAAATGTAGCGATATTCATCGCAGCGGAAGTGGCATTCTTCGGATCCCAGCAAGGAAGTGTGGAATCAAAGGTCGATTGGGTGCTCATCTCTTCGAGAAACGGCAGGCACTGAAACAGACACGCCCAGCCGGGCCCTGCATCGCCGGTGGTCTGATCTGGCGCGCCCATCGACCTACCGGGCTGCGAAATATATCCGCTGGGAAACACATTTTTTGCGCCATGAAAATTTTGCAGCGCCACGCCAATTTGTTTCAGATTGTTGGTGCAGCCGGTTCGCCGCGCTGCTTCGCGCGCCGATTGCACCGCCGGCAAGAGTAGGGCAATTAGAATTCCGATAATGGCAATCACCACCAGCAGTTCCACCAGGGTGAAACCGCGTCGCGCATCAAAGCGCGCACGCACATTCGCATTCATGAATGGATCTCCTGCCAAAAAGGTTCGCTGCGGACATATTGGCCCGAATGCGCTTGCCAACAAAACAAACCACTTTTCAGCAAGCGACCGGAGGAGCCCGTGGTTGCGCAGGAGAGAACAGTGCCAGACAGTGAACTGGCTCGGCGCGGATAGGAGAAAGAACTTCGCACACCGCCAGCGCGCTAACCGCCGCCGGCCGTGCGGAAAAATGCTGCCCTAACGCTTGAAATTGGCAGATCGGACAATGGTCGCAATCGTGGATATGCCCATTTGGTGATCCAATCATGACGAATTGCCCGGCCTGATCGACTTGCCCGTTAATCTCTGCAGGAGCAAGCGCTGCCGTAACCGACTGCCCGATGTGATCACAATCGTCCAAGAATTCGTGCAGTCCTTGCCCCCACAGCGCAATCACGCCGTAGCACACTAATAGGACTCGGGCTGTCCAGCGTCGATACATTACGTGCACTTCGCGTTCAATGTGTTTCGGCAATGATAGACCTTATACTCATTGTAGCAGAGGGGCGGGGACCGGCTTTGCTCACCGCATCAGCATTTAGCCTCCTCGAATCGTTTTCTCACTTCTGCACGATCTGCCCTCTCGGTTCGACTCGGAATAGGTCCGGAAACGAGGCAAAAAATCGGCCATTTCGCCTTTTCTCGTTACTTCCGTTTGGGTTCCTCATGGCATATATTCGCCTACTAAATCTCCCATTGCTACGACACTTCAGGGGACACCTCTACTTATGAGATACACCATGAGAAACAAGACGGGTTTGAATCGGACGATGCGTTTTGAAAGCTTGGAAGATCGCTCCATGTTATCGGTATCTGCATTTATGTCATCAAACGAACTACTAATTATCGGAACGTCCGCGAATGAATCGGTACAAGTGTACCAACATGGAACGAGCTGGGATGTGCAAGGCATCGGTGGCACCAAAGTTAATAACAGTACAAAAGCGCAATCGTTTGCTGGTGTTGACAACATCACCGCAGAATTGGGCGCCGGAAATGATTTCCTCAAAGTATTTAATGGAACACTCCTTGGTTCTTTGCAAGTCGGTTACGCAGCGAGTGACACCGGCTTCAAAACAACTCAGGTAATCAATCTCAAACTTGGCCTACTCAGTGTTGTCAATGAATCAAACGGCGCAAATTCCATTCTTGTCAGCAATGTCCAGACGACATCATTTGAGGGTGCCTCGTTTGAACTCGGAAACGGCAATAACGTAATTGTGCTGACCAATCTGAAAGTGATCGGAGCAGACCTTGAGTTATTTGCCGGTTCGGGCAATAACGTCATTACAGCCACAAACATCCAAACCACCAGCGGGAATAGGGATTTGATTGAAACCGGCGATGGCAATGACATCATCAGTATTTCCCAGTTCAGTGCGACCGGAGACCTCGATATTTCATCGGGAGGCGGGACAGACGCAGTAGTTTTGAATCGAGTTAACATCGGCGACAATGTGCTTTCAGTCGACGTGGGATCTGGCAACCATGATGTGCTTACGATCATCGACTCCACGGCTAAGGCAGCGGATTTATCTGACTCCGGTGGCACGAATGGGTTCCTTACCGGCGTTAAGAATGATTTTGATGAGATAACCATTGATCCGAACTTTACGCACGTTTCGGGTATCGAAAACACACCTTGTTGAAAAACCCCACCGCCGCGGGCACGGCGGGGCGATTGGTTGTCTAATGTGCTGTCTTCCGTCTCACGCGACGGCTCGGCTTTAAAAGTTTGTTCGACAACTGCTCGCGTGCAACTTGCGCGGTCCGCGAGGTTTCCGCCGCGTGCAATGTCATTCGACAAAAGGGTGCCAGAATTGTTGGTTTGCTGAACCAATTTGGCGGCCAATAACCGGGCGCGTGTCAGGCTGAGCGACGAGACGAGTTAATGGAACGCCCAGACTGCGCCGTCAAACGGATGAGTTTTGGCACGCGCGGTGGC
>Ga0182024_10023316_pt1 | contig 11091 bp, 12 predicted proteins | sample P32metaG_FD_120480 | JGI IMG/M metagenome (GOLD analysis project Ga0182024, IMG submission 120480) | Permafrost microbial communities from Stordalen Mire, Sweden - P3-2 metaG (Illumina Assembly) | ecosystem: Environmental > Terrestrial > Soil > Wetlands > Permafrost | place: Sweden: Stordalen... | reverse complement strand
AGCGCGAAGCGCATGATCCAGCGGCCGATCTCGAGCTCGCGCGCCATGCGGTCGATCACGGCGTCGGGCAGCGGGCCGTCGCCGTCGTACCAGCGATCGCGGCGGCTCAGCACCGATCCGAGGAGGATCGTGTTCATCAGCTGCGGGACCATGCGGATCGTGCCGTCGAGCATCAGCACGCGCAGGATCTCGACGATCGCCGCGAGGTCGTCGTCGCGCCAGGTCCGCAGCCACAGCGGCATGTAGACCTCGGGGTAGGGCATCAGCCAGACGCCCATCCGCGTGACGATGCCGAAGTTCGACTGCATGAAGAGCTGGTCGGGTGTCGGCCCGAGGCCGCGCTTGTAGAGATGCCAGGAGCGGTTGCCCGGCATCGCACCCATGCCGGTGCGCATCAGCTCGCCGTTTGGCAGCACGACCTCCATGCCGCACTGCGCGCCCATGTCGACGCCGTAGGGGAGATAGGTGCAGCCGTGGTCGAGCGTGTTGCCGATCACGCTGCCCCAGCCGAGGTCGGCGCAGGAGACCATCAGCTTGTGCCCGCCGGCTGTGATCGCCTCGTAGAGGTCGAACCAGCTGACGCCGGGCTCGACGACCGCGTAGCCGAGCTCCTCGTCGATCTCGAGCACGCGGTTCATGCGCCGCAGATTGACGACGACCGACCCGCGGACCCGCGGTGAGGATCCGCCGTAGCCGTTGTTGCGGCCCTGCGAGGTCACCCACAGCGGGACGCGGTGCTCGTTGGCGATCGCCAGAATCGCCTGGATCTGCTCGACCGAGTCGGGCTGGAGCACGGCCGAGGCGGCGTAGTCATCCCAGTCGAGGTGCCAGAAGGGGTCGCGATACTCGCGCATCGCCTCGGGCGAGGTGAGCACGAAATCCGTGCCGACGACGGCGCGGAAGGCGTCGAGCGCGGCCTCGAACGCGCGCTCGGACAGCTCCGGCGGGAGGACGGTGCTCAGCTCGTCAGCCATTCGGGACGATCACCCCGCTCAGGTCGGTTTTATCGATGGAGGCCCGGAGGGCCTCGTTGATTCGCTCGAGCGGATAGGTGCTCGTGATGATCGGCTCGGGGGTGACGAGGCCGTCCTCCATCATGGCGATGAAGCGCGGCAGGTCATGGCGCATGTGGCAGTTCCCGTTCTGGGCGCTCAGGATCGCGCGGCTCTGTACCGCGATCGCGACCTGCGGGACGGTCACGGTGGCGGTTGCATGCTCGACGCTCGTCAGCACGACGGTGCCGGCGCGGCGCGACATCAGGATGGCGTCGGTCTGGGCGCTGGCCAGCGTTGCCGCCTCGAGCACGTAGTCGGCGCCGCGGCCCTCAGTGAGGCGCTGGACCGCGGCGACGGAGTCCTCGGCCCCCGGGTCGACGAGATCGGTGGCGCCGAGCTTCGCCGCTGCCTCGCGACGGTGCGCGAGCGGGTCAACGGCGATGATGCGGCGGGCGCGCGCGAGCTTGGCCGCCTGAACCATCCACTGCCCGAGGTGCCCGAGCCCCACGACCGCTACGCTCGCGCCGGCCTCCACGCGTGCGACGTTGAACACGGCGCCGAGGCCGGTGGAGATGCCGCACCCGAGCAGGCCGAGCCACTCGTTCGGGAGGTCGGTGTCGACCGGGAAGACCTGGTTGGCGGTGACGTTCATGACCTCCGCGTAGCCGCCCACGTTGCCCGCGGCGCTAACCGGGTGTCCGTCGTGGCGGTCGGCGACGTGCGGCCAGATGCCTCCGCGGTCGAAGGTCTCCGAGCACTGGTCGGGCCGACCCATCGAGCAGTAGAAGCAGACACCGCACTCCGATGTCCCGGGGACGATCGCGCGCTGCCCGACCTTGATGTGATCGACGCCGGCGCCCACCTCGATCACATCGCCCATCGAGGCATGGCCAAGGATCGTCGGCGGGATCTTGCCGAGCTGGCCGCGCCAGTTGACGATGTCGGTGGAGCAGAACGGTGAGGCCCGTGTGCGCAGCAGAACGCGCCCGGGGGCGGGGTCCAGGTAGTCGATCTCCTCGACGACGAACGGCTCGTTGAACTCGACCAGCAGCGCGGCGCGCATCTCGTCTCCCTGTTCGCGCAGGCATCGTACGACGATCATTCAAGCGCGGCGGTCAGGCTATGCGGCGCGCCGCCGTGGCGGCCGCCGGCCGCGAGCCTGGCGGCGACCGCTGTGGCGCTGCCGACCCGGCGGGGCTGCCGCGGGTGCTGAGAGGTGTCGTATCGTTGCGCGCACCGGCAACCTCGCCGGCGGGTCCGCCAGCTCCGGCGCGAGCGGCAGGCCGGCGTCGTGCGCCGCGTCAGGTCGGCGTTCCGAGAGGGAGATCGCGTCAGATGAAACGGCCGTCGGTCGAGGACACGCTGCTGATCCACGATCTCTACGCGCGCTACTCATGGGCCCTGGATACCGGCGACACCGACGCCTACGTCCAGCTCTACGCGCCTGACGCCCTCGTGCTCGAGACTCGCCCGGAGGGGGTCCGGGAGGCGATCGGCCGCGACGCCGTTCGCGAGCTCGTCCTGCGCTTCCATTCCGACCCGGCGTTCCCCGGCCGCCAGCACCGAACGAGCCAGCTCGTGATCCTGCCCGACCCTGAGGGTCGCGCGGACCACTGGCTCGTCCGCGCCTACGTGCTCACGACGGAGACCAAGGACGGCCACTCGCCGACCCTGTTCTGGTGTGGCCACACTTCGGATGTGGTGGTCAAGGTCGGGAGCGAATGGCTGATCAAGCACCGCGAGATCAAGCCCTGGGCGGGAGAGATCCTCGAGCGCTTCGCGGCCGGGCCGTAGCCCGGAACCCGCCCCGGCGAGTGGGGCTGCGAGGCGCGCTCGCGCGACCGCTGTGCCGCGTCGTCGGTAGCCTAGCCGCGCCGCCCCGGCATCCGCCGGCGCAAGCGGCAAGCGAGGGAGGAGAAGAGCGATGAGCAGCGTCGAGACAGTCAGAGGGCCGGTCGATGCCAGCGAGCTCGGCACGACTCTCCCGCACGAGCACATCCTGATCATCGAGCCCGAGGCGCTACGGAACTACGGCAGCGTCTACGGACCCTGTTACTGGGACGAGGAGGTCCGCGTCGCCGACGCGATCGCGCGGCTGAACGAGGTACGCGCGGCCGGCATTCGCACGATCGTCGACCCCACCGCGCCCGGGCTCGGGCGCGACATCCCGCGGATCCAGCGGATCAACGAGGCGGTCGACCTCAACATCGTCGTCGCGACCGGCGTCTACGCCTTCCTCGCGCTGCCGAACTTCCTCACCTACCGCGATGTCGACGCGATCGCCGCGCTGTTCGTGCGCGAGATCCGCGAGGGCATCAACGACACGGGGGTGAAGGCCGCCTTCCTGAAATGCGCGGTCGAAGCGCACGGGCTGATCGGCGACGTGCCGCGGATCCTCGCGGCGGTCGCCGCGGCGAGCATCGAGACGGGCGCGCCGGTGATGGTCCACACCAACGCCGAGGCGCGCACCGGCCTCGCGGCGCTCGAGACGCTCACCGCCGCCGGCGTCGACCCCGGCGCGATCCTGATCGCGCACATGGGCGACAGCAACGACATGGGTTACCTGCGCGAGGTCGCTGACTCGGGCGCGTGGATGGGCCTCGACCGCTTCGGCATCGATCACTTCAACCCGACCGCCGAGCGGATCGCCACGCTGCTGAGCCTGCTCGAGGAGGGCTACGGCGACCGCCTGCACCTCTCGCACGACAGCGCCTGCTTCATGGACTTCTTCACGGGGAACCCGGCCTTCGCGAGCGAGGAGCCCGGCGGCTACCTGCTGATCACCAACGCGGTGCTGCCGGAACTGCTCGCGGCCGGCGCGACGCAGGCGGACATCGACCAGATGATGGTCGAGAACCCGGCTCGGTTCCTGGCCCGCTAGCGCCGTTGCGCCGGTAGCGGCGCCTCCGCGCCGCTACGTCGCGATGCGCCGCTCGTCGGGCTCGATGCGGTAGTCGTTGATGCTCGCGTCGCGGCGGCGCATGAAACCCGCCTCGTCGAACTCCCAGTGCTCGTTGCCGTGGCTTCGCCACCACTGGCCGCCGGCGTCGCGGCACTCGTACTCGAAGCGCACCGAGATCCGGTTGGCGGCGAACGCCCACAGCTCCTTGCGCAGGCGGTAGTCGAGCTCGCGCGTCCACTTGCGCCGCAGGAACGCGACTATCGCCTCGCGGCCCTCGAAGAACTCGTCGCGGTTGCGCCAGCGCGAGTCCTCGGTGTAGGCGCCCGCGACGCGCTCCGGATCGCAGCTGTTCCAGGCGTCCTCGGCCGCCTGGACCTTCTGGCGGGCGGTCTCCTCGGTGAACGGGGGAAGTGGCGGGCGCGTGGGGGCGGACACCTCGGGCGAGATCGTACGCGCGCCGGCGCGGCGGCGATGAGCTCGCGCGAGCGCTGCTCAGCCGCGTCGGGCCGCCGCGGCGCCCGCCGCCGTGAGCCCGGCGCGCGCCGCGGCCAGCGACGAGCGCGCTGCGCCCGCGAGCAGCGCCACATCGGAGGAGATCAGCACGAACTGAGCGCCTCTCGCGTGCCACGCCGCCGCGTCGGCGCCGTCGCGCGCGAACACGCCGATCCGCGCGCCGTGCCGGCTCAGTTGGTCGAGGATCTCGGCGAGGACGCTCGCAGCGTCGGGGTGCTCGAGCTGGCCTGGGTGGCCGAGGTCGGCCGAGAGGTCGAAGGGGCCGATGAACCACACGTCTGGCTGATGCGGGCTCGCCAGCAGTTCGGAGAGGGCGGCGACGGCGGCTCGGCTCTCGATCTGGGCGACCGTCAGGAGCCGCTCGCGCGCTCCGCGCAGGTACTCCGCGGCGGCGATCCGACCGAAGCCCGCGTCGCGCTGGGACAGCGCGAGGCTGCGCCGCCCCTCGGGCGGGAACCTGGTCGCCCGCCACAGCTGCGACAGCGTCTGCGTGTGCACGACGTCGGTGACCTGCACGCCGATCGCACCGGTCTCGAGCAGGCGCCCGGCCCAGGCGAGGGCGTGTGCGGGGATCCGGGCCAGCACCGGGACCTCGGAGGCCTCAGCCGCCCGCACGATCGCGGCGACGTCGGCGGCGCCGAGGCTCGAATGCTCGAGGTCGGCGACGAGCAGGTCGAAGCCCGCGAGCGCCAGGATCTCGGCGACCGCGGGATCGGCGGACTTGACGAACGTGCCGAGCAGCGGCTCGCCGCGCTCGAGCGCCGCGCGCGGGCGCGTCCGCCAGTCGCCGCTCGCGTCGGTCATCCCGTGGCGGTGGGCTCCTGCGCCTGCTCGGGCTGATCGTCGATGCGCTCGAGCAGCCAGGCGCCGGCACGGCGCTTCTGCGCGCGCAGCGCGGCGCTTGCGGCTTCGCCGTCGCCGTGGGCGAGCGCTTCGTAGATGGCCTCGTGCTCGGCAAGCGAGACGCGCACGCTCTCGGCCTCGGTGTTGAAGATCCGCCGGCACCAGTCGGTCGAGTCCCACAGCGATTCGATCATCGAGCGCAGCTTCGCGTAGGGCTGCGCCGCGTAGGCGCGCATGTGGAACTCGCGGTTGAGACGGCCGTACTCGCCGACCTCACCGGCGTGCTCGGCGCGTCCCATCTGGTCGAGGATCGCCCGCAGCTCGGCGAGCTCGCCGGCGGTAATGCGCGCCGCCGCGTGGCGCAGCGCGAGCGCCTCGAGCTCGGTGCGGATCGCGAACAGCTCCTCGACCTCGTGGCGTCCCATGCTCGTCACGACGGCGCCCTTGTGCGTGGTGAAGCTGACGAGCCCGTCCGCCTCGAGGCGCTTGACGCCCTCGCGGGCGGGGATGTCGGAGACGCCGAGCTCGCGCGCAACACGGCTGATCGAGACGCGCTCCCCTGGGCGCACGGCGCCGCTGAGGATCTCCTCGCGCAACTGTTCATAGACGAGGTCGGCCTTCGTGCGGAACTGGACGGGAGCGCGCATTTGGGGACGGATCATATAGACTGTAGAATGTGGCCATTCGCGGCGAGGTCGCTCACCTCGGTCATTTCGAGCTGCTGACGCCCAAACCGGCCGAGAGCCTTTGGTTCTTCGAGCAGGTGCTCGGGATGGAGCGCGAGGCGCAGGACGGCGGATCGGTCTACCTGCGGGGCTTCGGCGACTATGAGCGCTACTGTCTGAAGCTGACCGAGGCGCAGACCTCCGGCCTCGGCCACGTCGCCCTGCGCGCGTCGAGCGAGGAGGCATTGCAGCGCCGTGTGCAGGCGCTCGAGCGCTCCGGCTGCGGGCTCGGCTGGTCTGACGGCGACATCGGCCACGGGCCGGCCTACCGCTTCAGCGACCCGGACGGGCGGCCGTTTGAGATCTACTACGAGACCGAGCGCTACCGCCCGCCCGAGGCGCTGCGCCCGGCGATGCTCAACCAGTACCAGCGCCGCAGCGGGCGCGGCGTGGGTGTGCGGCGGCTCGAGCACCTCAACTTCGTCTCGCGCGACGTGCGCGCGTGCCGACGCTTCCTGGAGGACGAGCTCGGCTACCGCTCCTTCGAGATCATCGAGCTCGACGACGGGCGCGAATACGGCGCCTGGCTGAGCGCGACGATCCAGGGGCACGAGATCATCTACATCCTCGAGTCCCAGCCGGTCAACGGGCGCCTGCACCACGCCGCCTTCTGGGTCGACACGCGCGAGGAGGTCCTGCGCGCCGCCGACCTCTTCCAGGACAACGGCATCTTCATCGAGGCCGGGCCCGCCAAGCACACGCCGATTCACTCCTTCTACCTCTATGTCTATGAGCCGGGCGGCAACCGCATCGAGGTCACCTCCGGTGGCTATCTGGTCCTCGACCCCGACCCGGAGGTGACGACGGTCTGGCACGAGTCGGAGTACGGCTCCTCCCGCGCCTGGGGCCGCGCCTTCCCACCGTCCTTCGACACCTACGCGACGCCGCCCTACGAGGAGCCGGTGCCGGCCGGCGGCTCATGAGCCGGCCGGCGAAGCCGCCAACCACCACGGACGCAAGGAGGGCCCGGACATGAAGGTCGCCACACTCGAAGGCCTCAACACGACGGAGACGCGCCCCGGGGTCAGGCGCAGCGTTTTCTCGGGCGAGGGCGCGACGCTCGCGTTCACGACGCTCGACCCCGGCCACACGGCGCGGCCGCACTCCCACCCCCACGAGCAGATCGTCTACATCCTCGCGGGCGAGCTCCGCTTCGTCGTCGGCGAGGAGGAGGCCGTCGTGCGCGCGGGCGACATGCTCGTCGTGCCGCCCGGCATCGAGCACTGGGCCGAGACGATCGGCGAGGTCCCTGCGCTCGACCTCAGCATCTTCAGCCCGCGCCGCGACGAGTACGCCGCCGAGGAGCGTCCGCCGGCGCTGGCGCCGGCGGTGAGTGGGCGCGCGTGAGCGAGGCCCGGCACCGTTCGCGCGGAAACTGTGACGGTAATAGTTCGCGCGAGCGGATGAACGGCAGGCGTGTGAGGTAAAGCTATCCTGCGTACGCGCGCGCTGACCTGTTCACAGCGGCAGTCGCGTGCGCTGCGTGATGTTGGCGGCGGTTGCGATTGCGATCGCCCGGATCGAGGAGACCGACAACAGTGCATTCAAACGAGCCGCGATCGCTCCAGGACGTGATCGACGCCAGCGCGAACATCGTCGAGGTGCTGCGCAACGCGCAGAACGCCGCGTACATCGTCCCGGTCGTGCCATCGGAGTTCTCGAACTGGCGCCTCGAGATGCGGGCCTGGCGCGAGACCGCCGCACTGTTCGATCAGTCCCATCACATGGACAATGTGATCCTGCGCGGGCCGGATGCGATCCAGCTGATCAGCGATACGGCGATCAACAGCGTCGCGAACTTCGAGGTCGATATGGCCAAGCAGTACGTGCCGGTCAATGAGCAGGGATACGTGATCGGCGACGGCATCCTGTTTCGTGAGAGCCAGGACGAGTTCGTGTTCGTGGGCCGAGCGCAGGCCGGCAACTGGCTGCGCTACCACGGCGAAACCGGCGGCTACGCGAATCTTGAGATCGAGACCGATCGCCGCTCGCCGATGAACGCGATGGGGCAGCCCGTGAAGCGCAAGTACTGGCGCTTTCAGATCCAGGGGCCGAATGCGTGGGCGGTCATCGAGAAGCTCAATGGCTCGCCGCTCGAGCAGCTCAAGTTCTTTCGGATGTCGCACATGAACATCGCCGGTGAGCGCGTCCGGACGCTGCGGCACGGCATGTCCGGAGCGCCGGGCCTGGAGATCTGGGGGGACTACGGCTCCTACCTCAGGATCCGCGAGGCGATCGTGGAGGCCGGCGAGGAGTTCGGCCTGCGTCCGGTCGGCGGTCGTGCGTATTCACCGAACACGCTCGAGTCCGGCTGGATCCCCGATCCGCTCCCGGCGGTCTACACCGACGAGGCGCTGCGCCCGTACCGGGAGTGGCTCCCAGCCGACGGCGCCGAGGCGCAGAACGCGATCGCGGGCAGCTTCGTGTCGGAGGACATCGCGGACTACTACCTGACGCCGTGGGAACTCGGCTACGGCGGCTTCATCAAGTTCGACCATGACTTCATCGGCCGCGCCGCGCTGGAGCGGATGGACGTCGCGGCGCAGCGCAAGAAGGTGACGCTCGCGTGGAACGACGACGACCTTGCACAGATCCTGGGCTCGATCCTCGAGAAGGACGGTCTTGGCTACAAGTACTTCGACCCGCCGCTTGCAAACTACGGATATTTCAACTTCGACTCCGTGCTGGACGAGGCTGGATCGCACGTCGGGCTCTCGATGTGGACGGGGTTCAGCGCGAACGAGAACAAGGCGCTGTCTCTCGGGACCGTCGATCCAGGCATCGAGATCGGGACGGAGGTGAAGGTGGTCTGGGGCGAGCCCGATGGCGGTAGCCGGAAGGCAACCGTTGAACGCCACCGCCAGTTCGAGGTCCGGGCGATCGTCAGTCCGACGCCCTACTCCTCTGTCGTCCGCGACGAGTACGAGCAGGGCTCGCGGCGGACCGCGGCGGCCTGACTCTGGCGCTCCCGCCCGGGACGTCGCTCAAGCGGTCGCCGAGGCGGCGCGGGCCAGCGTCCAGGCGCCGGAGGTCAGATCGCGCGCATGCGGTTGTTGCGCGCGTTGTGCTCGACCTCGGCGAGGCCGAGTGCCTCGAGCACCGGCGGCACGTAGATGGCGAAGCGGCCGCGCAGCCCCTTCTTGATCCCATACCAGCCGCCGACCGGGTTCGCCGGCGAGCGCCCCCAGGCCTCGACCGTGCCCTCGGCGGCCGGCTTCTGCTCGTCGGCGCTGCCGAGCGCCATCCAGTCGCCGTGCGCCACGAGCATCGAGTGGAGGTCTTCGATGCAGCGCAGCTGGTAGCGAAGCTCGGTGGAGCCGACGATGACGACGAGGGCCGGCGGGTCGGCCTCCTGGTCGCGATAGGCCGCGTAGGGGGACCGCCCGGCGGCGTCTTCAGCCGCCAGCGGTCAGCCGGGGTGCCGGAGCCGGCGAACGTCGCGCGCGCCATCAGCCCGCCTGCCCCTCGCTGCTCGCGAACAGGCGAAACGACCCGACCTCCGACAGCCCGCTGGTGACCGGCGGCTGATCGCAGCGATCGGCGATCCCCGCGACGAAGGCCTGGAAGGCAGGCAGCTCGGCGAGCGGGTTGTGCTCGCCGTCGGCCTCCGCGATGTGGACGAAGCTGAGGCCGTCGTCAAGGGGGAAGGTGGCGTAGCGGAAGGCGTCGGGCGCTGCATCGTGCAACTCCCGGTAGACCGCTCGGACCAGGTCCTCGTTGGCCTCGGCGAGGCCGGGCTTGACCGTGTAGCGGACCATCAGGCGTCTCATCGTGTCCCTCCCGTCGTGGCTGGCTGCGAGTTCGTCGATCCCTGCGCGGCATCGACGGCCATGGATCCTCCTCCTCGAATGTCGGTTCGTTGCCGCTAAGGACACCGCGGCTCGTGCGGATTCAGCGGTGAGTTTCGGGCCGCGAAGGTGTCATTGATCGAAATGGAGCCACAGCTTGCGAGAATCCGGTCGTGACCGAGCGGACGCTTGCCCGTGCCCGCGAGGGGAGCGAGGAGGCGTTTCGCGAGCTGACCGACCCCTACCGCGCCGAGCTGCAGCTGCACTGCTACCGGATCCTCGGCTCGGTGCAGGATGCCGAGGACTCACTTCAGGAGACGCTCCTGGCCGCCTGGCGCGGGCTTGAGGGCTTCGAGGGGCGGGCGTCGGGGCGCTCCTGGCTGTACCGGACCGCGACCAACCGTTGCCTGAACGCCCTGCGCGAGCGCAAGCGCCGGCCCGAGCGATCGGCGCGCGAGCCGCGGCCGCTCAGCCCGGGCTTCCCGCCGCCGACGCGCCTGGCGGAGACGCTGTGGCTCGAGCCCTACCCCGACGTCCTGCTCGAGGGCATCGCCGAGCGCGGCGCCGAGCCCGACGCCCGCTATGAGGCGAAGGAGGCCGTGGGGCTGGCGTTCGTGACCGCGTTGGCGCGCCTGCCGCCGCGCCAGCGCGCCGTGCTCGTGCTGCGCGACGTGCTCGGCTTCAGCTCGGAGGAGGCCGCCGGCATGCTGGAGTCGAGCAGCGCGTCGGTCAACAGCGCCCTGCTCCGCGCCCGCGAGGCGGTCGAGGCCCGCCTCGGGCCGGGCCAGCGTGAGCGCGCGCCGCTACCGCGCTCGGCGCAGGAGCGCGCGCTCGTCGATCGCTTCGCCCGCGCATTCGAGAGTGGCGATGTCGACGGGGTCGTCGAGCTGCTCACAGCCGACGCCTGGCTGACGATGCCCCCGGAGCGCTTCGAGTTTCAGGGACCGCAGGCGATCGCGGAATTCTTCCGCACCGTCCCGCGCCTGCAGCACGCGCCCTACCGGCTCGTGCCGACGCGAGCCAACGCCCAGCCCGCCTTCGGCTGCTACCTCGCCGACGCGCAGGCGCGGGTTGCCCGCGCCCACGGCCTGCTGGTGCTGACGCTGGAGGGCGGGCGGATCTCGACGATCACCCGCTTCCTGGACAACGGCGTCCTGGCGCACTTCGGGCTCCCGCCGACGCTGCCGCAGTAGAGCCGCGGCGGGCTAGGAGCGTGGGTCAGTAAGGGCGGCTGACGGTCGTGGTGGCGTGTTTGGCGTGGTCGTGGTCATCGCGTGTGGGGAGCGGCGATTGCGTCGGGTTGTGGAGGCGTGGCAGCCGGGAGT
>Ga0182024_10023315_pt1 | contig 11091 bp, 6 predicted proteins | sample P32metaG_FD_120480 | JGI IMG/M metagenome (GOLD analysis project Ga0182024, IMG submission 120480) | Permafrost microbial communities from Stordalen Mire, Sweden - P3-2 metaG (Illumina Assembly) | ecosystem: Environmental > Terrestrial > Soil > Wetlands > Permafrost | place: Sweden: Stordalen... | reverse complement strand
CGCCTCCAGCGGCTCGAATCTCGGGCCGACCAGCGCAAAGCTGATGTTCGGAACGACCAAGGATTTCGCGTTTACGGTTTTCGCGGCGGACAAGTCGCACGCCCCGGTTGTTGCCGTCAGCGGCCGTGTGCAGGGAATCGTCGGCGAAGTGACCAAGACCGCGATTTCCATTGTCCCACAAGGCGCGCCTGCCGGGACAAAGACCACGTACGCGCTGGATCCTTCGGTGGCCGATCCGAACACGGCGGTGAACTATCATGGCCGCACGATCCATGCGACCACAATACCAGCCGGCGCGACTGTCGAACTGAAGCTCAGTGACAAGACGCCGCCGACCGTTACCACCCTTAACGTGGTGGACCAGGAGATTGATGCCGGCGTCAGCGCCATCGACACGAGCGCGAACAAGATCACGCTGAACGACGCGTCCAGCACGGTCATCAACGTAGATCCTAAGAACACGGCGTTCGTGGTGAACGGCAAGTCTGACTCTAAACTTGACGGCGTCACGCTCGACATGACTCTCCATGCCGTCGTTTCCTTCCAGATGGATTACGACGGCATCTCCGATCGCGTCATCCATTACTGTCAGGACAACAAGATCGATTACAAGTCGTCGGTGCCCGACAGCGCCTTCACTGATGCCGACGGGGTGGATGACGAAAAACTGGTCGCCGCATTCAACGCGGCATCGTCGCCGCCGACAATTGCAACCGATGCGGCCAAGGCTGTCCCTGCCGACGCCGTAACCGCTTCAGGATCCGGCCTCGATCCGCACATCAGTGTGGCCAATGCCAACATTCAGGCGGCCCGTGTCGCGGCGGCTCGGAAACTCGATGTGAATCGCGTCAATGAGCTGATCGTCGAGTGCACCGACAGGCCGAGCCTTGGAATTTTCGGTGATGCCGGTGTGAACGTGTTGCGATTGAACATCGCGTTGGACAATCTGAAATAGCCATCGCGACGAGTCCGGCGACATAGAATGCAATTGCAGGGTTTGTTCATGAGCGAAACATTGACTGAATCTGAGCCGATTGCCTCAACCGCTGCCCGGCGTGGCAAGCTGAAGGTTTTCTTCGGCGCCTCGCCGGGCGTCGGCAAGACGTACGCGATGCTCGAAGAAGGGCGCCGTCGGGCAGCCGAGGGTTTAGACGTTGTTGTCGGCTATGCGGAGCCGCATGCCCGCCCGGACACGGAGGCGCTGCTTCTCGGCATGGAGCTGCTGCCGTACAAGCTCGTCGACTACAAGAATATCCAGCTTCGAGAATTTGATCTTGACGCTGCTCTGAAGCGCAAGCCGACGTTGTTGCTGGTTGACGAGCTGGCGCACACCAACGCGCCGGGCATGCTTCACGACAAGCGATATCAGGATGTGCTCGAAGTCCTCGAAGCCGGCATTGATGTCTACACGACGCTGAATGTTCAGCACTTGGAAAGCCTGAATGACATCATCGAGAAAATCACCGGCGTGCGCGTTCGGGAGAAGCTTCCGGATTCGATTCTCGAAGGCGCCGATGAAGTCGAACTGGTTGACATTTCTCCCGAAGAGCTCATTGAGCGGCTCGATGAGGGAAAAGTTTACACCGGCCAGATGGCCGATCGGGCGAAGGAGAATTTTTTCAGCAAGGGAAATCTGCTGGCATTGCGCGAGCTGGCGCTGCGTCGCACGGCCGAGCGCGTCGATGAGCAGATGCAGGATTTCCGCCAGCAGAACGCGGTGCGCGGACCCTCGGCGGCGTCGGATCGCATCCTCGTTTGCGTCAGTCCGAGCCCGCTGTCCGGGCGCTTGATTCGGTCCGCGAAGCGGCTTGCAACCGCGCTGCGGGCTCCGTGGGTGGCGGCGTTTGTCGAGACGCCGAACCTGGTGAATCTTTCTTCACCCGATCGGCAGCGGATCGACCAGAATATGAAACTGGCCGAGCAGCTTGGCGCTCAGGCGATCACACTCCACGGCCAGAACGTCGCCGACGAAATGGCGGCATTCGCTGCGTCCCACAACATCACCCGAATCGTTATCGGTAAGCCCGAGCGGCCGCGATGGCGCGAGATTCTATTCGGCTCGGTTGTCGATGAGCTGATACGCCGCAGCGGACAAATCGATGTCTATGTCATTCGCGGCGAAAGCGACGAAGACGACCGTCCGCAGCCAACGATACGTGTTAGGCCGCGATGGGATGCACAGGGAATCGTCGTCGCATGCCTGGCAGTCGCGCTGGCAACCGTCATAGGCTGGCCGCTGCTGCATCGGTTCGGCATGGCGAATACCAACGTACTGATGCTCTATCTGCTGGCGGTGTTATGGATCGCGCTGAAGCACACGCGAACCGCCGCCACGGTGGCGTCTTTCTTATCGGTGGCGGCGTTCGACTTCTTTTTCGTGCCGCCGTTTTACTCGTTTGCCGTCTCAGATCAGCAATACATATTTACGTTCATCGTCATGCTCGCAACGGCGCTGACGGTCGGCACGCTGACCAACCGCGTACGTATTCAGGCAGCGCTCGCGCGGGAGCGTGAACGCCGCACGCAAACGCTGCTGGCGTTCAGCCGAGACCTGGCGTCGTCGCGAACCGAAGATCAGATCGCGCGCGCGACGACGAGTCACATTGGCGAAGCAACCGATTGCCGGGCCGTCGTGCTGCTTCCGGATGCCGAAAAGCGATTGGTCACGCCCCCCGAAGGCACGGTTCCATCGCTCGACGAAAAAGAGCTCAGCGTCGCTCAGTGGGTTTTTGAGCATGATCGACCCGCCGGCCGTGGAACCGGGACGCTTCCCGCCGCGGCAGCGGTTTACTTTCCGCTGACGACGTCGCGCGGGTCGGTTGGCGTGGTCGGCATTTTCGCCAAGCAGGCCGGCGGCGAACTGAATCCTGAAACCGGGCAGCTTGCCGGCGCGTTCGCTTCGCAGGCGGCGCTGGCCGTCGAGCGCGCGATGCTCGCCAGGGAGGCGCGGCAGGCGTGGGAACGTGTGGAAGCCGAGTTTCTTCGCAACACGCTTCTGTCGGGTGTCTCGCACGAGCTTCGCACGCCACTGGCAGCGATCACCGGCGCCGCGAGCGCCTTGATCGAAACGGGAAGCCAGCTCACCGAAGATCTTCGCCGGGAACTGCTCGAAACGATTTACACGGAATCTGAGCGGATGGAACGGCTCATCAGCAATCTGCTCGATATGACGCGCCTGGAATCGGGCGGTTTGCGGTTGAAGAAGGAGTGGCAGCCGGTGCAGGACGTTGTCGGCGCGGCGCTGCGACATCTGGATCGGCGGCTCCGTGGCCGAGAGATTCGAACGAACCTGCCCGAGAACCTGCCACTGCTGAACATGGATGGTGTTGGCATCGAGCAGGTGCTGGCGAACCTGATCGACAACGCCGTCGAGTATTCCCCGGCGGACACGCCGATCGAAATCTCGGCGCGGCGCGAGCGCGGCAGCGTGGTGATTGAGGTTGCCGATCACGGGCCGGGGCTGCCGCCGGGTACGGAGTTGCGGATATTCGAGAAATTCTTCCGTGCGCATGCCAACGAGACGCGCCGGGGGATTGGGCTGGGGCTGGCGATCTCCAAGGGAATTGTCGAAGCCCACCAGGGGTCGATTATGGCGAAAAATCGGCCGGAAGGCGGCGCACTGTTTCGGGTGACGCTGCCGGCGACGAAGCCGCCTGTGGCTCCCGACCCCACCGCGTAATTGCATCCCGCTTGCTGGAATCGCTGACCGCCTCGACACTACTTCGCGATGGCTGAGACGGCGCACACGATTCTGGTGATTGAGGATGAGCCACCTTTGCAGAAGTTCCTGCGCGTTGCGCTGGAGAGTCAGGGGTATGTCGTGACCGTTGCCTCGCGTGGTGAAGAGGGTTTGCGACATGCGGCGGTGGGGCAACCGGATTTGGTGATCCTGGATTTGGGACTGCCGGATTTGGACGGCTTGCACGTCACGGCGCGGCTTCGCGAGTGGACGAAGATTCCGATCATCATTGTTTCGGCTCGTGGCAAGGAGCAGGATAAAGTCGTTGCGCTCGACGCGGGAGCGGATGATTATCTCACCAAGCCATTTGGCGTCGGCGAATTGCTCGCGCGCGTGCGCGTTGCCCTGCGGCACGCGAGCCGGCCCGCGGGATCAGCGGAGCCAGTTTTCGAAAGCGGCGAGTTGCGCGTCGATCTGGCCCGGCGTGAAGTGTCGGTGAACGGGAAGCCGGTGCATCTGACGCGAAACGAATTCCGCCTGCTGGCGGTGCTGGTGAAAAACGCGGGGATGGTGATGACGCATCGCCAACTGCTTCGAGAAGTCTGGGGACCCGGGTCGGGGGAAGAGAGCCATTATGTGCGGGTTTACATCAACCAGCTTCGACAGAAGATCGAAGCCGAGCCGGCCCGGCCGAAGCATCTGGTGACGGAAACGGGCGTGGGGTATCGGCTGGTGACGGAGTCGTGAAGCGCGATCAGCGCGACTGTTTGCGGATGGTCATGTCGAAGTTTTTTACCATCGACTTGTACATCGACCAGATGACCACGCCGTAAATGCCCATCGCGATGATGCCGGCCACGAAGGCACTGATACGAGCGGATTGCGTAGTGCTGTCGGGGGCGGCGTCGAGACCAAAAGCGCGGGCGGCGAAGCGCTGCGGGTCAATCAGCATTGAAAGCATCGTGAACGGGCTGAATGCGCCGAGTACGGGGCCGATCGGGGAATCGCCGGCGTTGAGAATGGAGTAGCCGCACCACCCCAGCGCTCCGCAAAGGCCGATGACGATGCCTACGCTAAGCATCACGGCCATCACCGTCGTGCGGCAGCGCAGCGACATTTGCATCCCCAGGATCGCGGCAAACGCCGCCACCATGATGAGCATCAAGGGGATTAGAATTATCGCTTCGGGAAAGACGACCCAGCGGAAGCCAGGGTCGCTGTCGCCGAGCGTGCGAGCAAAGTCGTAGACGATGAAGATCGCGACGCTGAATACGGGGACGGCGATCAATGGAATCACGAAACTGACCAGGCCGCGCAGCTTGCCCCAGATGTAATAACGACTGGTGATCGGGGTGCTGAGCAGGAGATCAAGCGTCCCGTCTTCTTTCTCTCGCGTGACGGTCGATGCGGCGGCGTTGGTGACGACGAGCAGAATCACGGCCAGTTCGACAAACGCCGCGCCGAGGAGGAACTGCCGGGCATCTTCGGAAGGCAATGCGCGGGGAATCTCATAAGCGCGGATTGACTTCCAGGATCGGGCGACGCCGTTAGCGTCTTTTTGAATCTCCGCGCTGACGGAATACTTACCACGCAGTCGATCATTCAGTCCCGATAAGCCGACATTGTCAGGGCTGTCGCCGACATAGACTTCAGTCTCGTCAGTCACCGGAAGCACAACCACGCCGTTCGGGGTGCCGGGCATATATACCGAGAGAATGCGGTGGGAAATGTCGTACGAACTCGAGCCGATCGAATTTGGCGTGCGCGGCGTCCCGATGGTGGCGAAACGCAAGACCAGGAAAACCGCGGCCGCGCCGCCGAGCGTGATGAAGCCGTACCGAAGCACAGTTGCGCGCGCTGCTGAGCCTTTGGTCTTGGCCTCGCGCCAGGCGATCGGATTGCTCCACACAGTTCGCGGCTTGCGGGTCCGGTCGCCGGTGCTGAGGCGAAGCGCCTTAAAGATCCATTCCTTGAGGGACAGATGCGTTTGCGCCAGGCGACGGAGAAACACGATCGACGGGCTGATGAGCACGAAGCTGAGGAAGAACATCAGGCCCGTGTAGAACGCCGCCGGCCGGCTGCACATCACACCGAACGGCCAGGTTTGCAATTCGGCGGGCAACTGGCCGATGTCAGGCGGCAGATACTTTTGATCGTTGAAGATCGTGCGCAGCCCGAGGAACGGATTGAAGCTGGTCCACCAACTGGTTGAACTCAAAGCGCCGCTGGCCAGATGAAAGTGAAAGAACGGCAGGTTGTCGAGCAGAAACGTGCCGACCATGTAGACGACGATGAACAGATAGAAGCTGAAGATAGTGCGCCGCGTCCCGACCTTGAACACGGCGATGGCCATCGCCAGCGACCCGGTGATGAACGCTGTAGCCGCGGCTAAGCCAAATGATTGCACGATTGCCCGAATCGCGACCCCGCCGAAGATCTGCGTGATGGAAAAGATCGGAATGCCGCTGACGAGCAGGGCAATAACGAAAAACAATCGCGACAGCATCGAGCCGAGCACGATTTGGCCGTTCGTCAGGGGCGTCGCAAGAAGAATGTCGTAGGTCTGACTGTCCCTTTCCTGCGTGATCGCGCCAGCGGTGAAAATCGGAGCAAGGAAACAGACGAGCGCGAGCTGGGCGTAGCTGAGCGTTTGAAAGAGCTGCGCGCTGCTCTTGGCGAGATCGCCCAGGCTGCCCGCGCCACCGCCGGTCGAGGCGGCGCCACTGGCCAGCGCAAAGAGCACGATCGCGACGAGGATTCCCAGGTATCCGCAACGGACGAAAAGGTCGAACCGCCGCTTGCTCTTGGTCGCAATGACGCGAAGCAGGATCGGATTGGCCGGGAGAAGGCGCCAGAAGTAATCGGCGATGCCAAGCATGGGTTATTGCACCATCCCCTTGGTCAGTCGCATGAAAGCGGTCTCAAGATTCACTTCTTCCTCGCGAAGCAGCGTGAGCTTGTAGCCGGCTGCCACCAACCGCTCGCAGATGAACGTGTAGTCGTCAATTCCTTGACGGAGCGAGACCGTGAGATGGCCGTTAGTTTCGGCGACGGTCTCGACCGAAGGCTCCAGTGCGAGCAGTGCCGCAGCCAGCGGTTGCTGCTCGGGCAAGACGCCGACGTGCAGCACGGTTCCGGTGCGCGCCCGGCGGACGATGTCGGTCACGGGGCCGCTGTAGAGCAGTTCGCCCTGCTCGATGACGCCGACTTTGTTGCACAAGTCAGCCAGTTCGGGAAGGATGTGCGAACTGATGAGAATCGTCTTGCGCATGCGCTGCAACTCTTTCAGCAGCTCACGCATTTCGATTCGCGCTCGCGGATCAAGATTGCCGGCCGGCTCATCCAGCAGCAGCACCTTGGGATCATGCACCAGCACGCGGGCGATCGACAATCGCTGCTTCATGCCGCGGGAGAGGCCATCGACAAGTGCATCGCGCTTGTACGCAAGATCCGTCAGTTCCAGCACGTCGTTAACGATCTTGCCGCGGGAAGCCCCGTTAATGTTGTAGGCGGCAGCGAAGAACTCCATGTACTCCTGCACCACCATGTCTTCGTATGCGCCGAAGTAGTCAGGCACGTAACCAATCAGCGGACGAATCTGGCGGGACTGATATCCGACGACGAAGTCGCAAATGCGCGCCTCGCCCCAGGTTGGCTGCAACAGGGTCGCAAGGATCTTAATGGTCGTGGATTTGCCGGCGCCGTTGGGCCCGATGAAGCCAAAGCAGTCGCCCTCTTCGATCTCGAGGTTGAGATTCGACAGCGCCACCAGCGTGCCGTATCGCTTGGTGAGATTGACAGTCTTGATCACAGCGCTCATCGAAATTGGCCCCTTTAACGCGAGCTTGCAGCGACTGCATCGGCGGCGGTACGATCGATCGTGAAAACGAACTGATAAAACATCCGGCCCTCTCCTGCCACGGCAGATCCATTCACCAGTAACGGAAACGGCAGCGGCTGACGATCGCTGTCGGCCAGCACCACCAGCCGTCCGGCCCCCAACGCGCCCGACAAATTCAACCCGCGCTCTCCGCGTCGCAGATACGTCACCGCTTCGCGAGCACCTTTCTCATTAGTCGACGGTGGAATACGGTCGAAAAAACTCAGCACGGGAAACGCCGTCGGCACGCTGGCGTTAATATCATCCACAGGATCCAGATGAACTAGGGCGTTCGACCAATAGTAGCCCCACCGGTCGGCCACTTCCCCGAAACAGAGGTTCGCTGGCATTGCGTTGTCTTTGTTGCCGGCCGATCCTCGAAACGGAAGTTGCTTGGCTTTTGAAAGCAGCACGGCAAGATCGAGGCGATTCAATCCGGCGGCATTGCTCCAGTCAGGAACATACAGGATGTAATCCTTGCCGAAGTAATTGAATGCGATATAGACGTTTTCCAAGTGCACGCCGCTGACATTGTCGAGTAGGCCGGTGATGGGCTGTTTGATATCGCCGGAGTCGTTCAATCGAATGTTGTAGGCGCGAACCATTGGGCTAACGCTGCCGCACCATGATGCGGCGAGCTTTTTCAGCGTGCTGCGGAAGGGCACGTCGATCGCCGGGCCTTTTCCGTCGGCAGCGTCGCGGATGGGAACGCGGTAGTCGAGGCTCGCCGGAAAATCGTTGCTGGGCACGTCCGCGGGATTGGCCGCCAGGGGCGTGATGTAGCTGATCTGATCCGGCGCGACGCCATCAAGGCTGATGTGCTGGTCGCCATCGCGCGGGATGTATAAACCGATCTTGCTGTCAGCGATAGCCGGCGGGGCGTCCGGACCCTGTGCCATCCGCAGCGTTGTCGCATGGTGGATTTCGGGGTTGCCACGCAGGACGAGATCGACGACGACCACTGTCAGCAGCGTGGCGCCCAATGCCGAAGCCGCGAAAATTGTCCAACTGTGGGCGGTCTGTTTTCTTGCGGCGAGAATCAGATAACTTCCGGGGCCGGCGACAAGCCAGTAGACGATGAAGAAAAGGACCGCCAGGGTGATCAGACCCGCGCCTTTAGCTCCGAACTCGACGCCATGCACTTGGGAATCTCCGAGTTTCACCGGTGCCGTGCCGAGGCTCTGGGAGTACAGGTCTTCGTCTCGCTTTTCCTGGTCAACTTTAACGCGCGTGTCGTTTTTCCAGCCAAAAACCTGGTCCCATACGTACGGCCAAGAGCCGGACGTGGCGCCGTTGTTGAGCGATGGAAGACTCAGATCCTGCGCCACCCAGGTAATGGAACCGAGGCCGTAACCCATTCTGGCAATGTATGGAGTGCGATCCGAACTGTCCGCCTTCCAGTCGATCCACTCGCTAACGACGGCGCTGGGCCGGGTGGTCGCGCGGGCAAAGGTGAACGGCCCCTTGCCCGGCCACGCAGGACGGTTCGGTTGACGCCATTTGCCGAGTCCACTGAGAGGCTGCGCGTCGGCCTTGTCGGCATTGGCAACGCGCCACTGGCCATCCTGTTGCCAGACAATCGGCAGCATGTCGGCGAACGGACTGATTTGCATGCGATCGGAGTCGGCCGGCTGGCAGACAACCAGGGTTCCGCCGGCACGAATCCATTGCTGCAGCGCGGTGAATTGGGTCGATCCTTCTTCGGAGAGCACGCGGGCATCGCCGCCCATCCACAGAACGGCGTCCACCGCGTCGTAAGCCAGCGCCGTATGCGGCAAATCGCGAGCATCAACGCGTATGAATTGCGGCTGCTCGATCAAACCCAGCGCGTCCTGATATCCGCCGGACGAGACCAACCCGCCTCGACCAACGACGGCAAGGATCAACTTGTAGTCGCGCGGCTGGTTCATCATGCTGCCGCCCGATTCGAGTGACCGAATCGTGCTCGTAATCGGACATTGCGCGATCTGTCGCGAGCCATCTTTTGTGGTGACGTAGACGCGCACTCGGTCTTGCAGTTCGCTCAGTGACTGATCCGGAAGTCCGCCGTTGGTTGGATCGGGAAGGAAGCAAACTTGCCAGCGTTGGATCGCATGGCCGTTGAGTGTGATTCCCTCCTTAACGTAAATCACGTGATCGAAATCGAGATCGCGCTGGTGAACTTCGACTCGGTATTCGGCGGGTTCGTCAATCGTTGATTCAAGTCGCACGATCATCGGCGTCCAGCACTGCGGACGGTAAAGTCCGTCGCCGCCAAAGCCAATGCTCTCGACTTCCCCTTTGACCTGGGCAAAACCTGTCGATATGAACGTCAGAATGAACAGCCCCGCCAGAAGAGCACGCATCGACGAGCCAATGTACGAACGAGTGCGCGAGGCGTCAATTCTGGATTACCGGCCAGTCTCGTCCCGATCGAAATCTTCGATGGGTGGAGCGTGGGCGTGGGATGGCGCTGGGTGATCGGGATTGGCGTCTGGCTTTAATGGCTCGCTCGGATCGAGCAGGTCGTCGGGATCCAGCAAATCCGCGGGAAATGCATCGATCAGATCGAGGTCAGGTCGCACGGAATCGAGAATTGCACCAATCCCCGAGCCGCTTGGCCGCGCCATGGCTTCATGCCCGTTCAGATCGTTGCCAAGTTCCGCCGGCAAGGAGCCGTTCGATTCTGACTCTTCGCCGAAGTGACGACGAATCATCTGGTCGAGCTCGCGAGCCGACGCGCGAGGATCGATGCTGCCCGGATCCGGTGACGGCTCACGGCTTAGGGCCGAACCATTAATTGGGGTCGCTTCGCTTGTAATTGGCTCATTCGGACTTCCGGCCGGCTCATGCATCGGAATATCGGCAAAGGGCGCATCTGCCAGCGCGGTTGCCTGCTCGATAATTTCTGTTGGGGGCGCGGGCGGCTGAGCGGGGGGAGGCTCGGCATGCGCGAGCACTGAATCGAGCACAGCTGACTGCGGATGCGGCGGGTTAACGCGCGGGGGCGGCCCGGCGTCAGATGCCATCTGCGAGTGCGGGTGCTCGACTTCGCGGTCGCGGCCACTGTTCAGGATGCTCGTGTAGTATCCAATCGCAAAGAGCCCCTGCTGGTGCTGATATTGGAAATTAATCAGCTCGCAGAACTCCGCGATGATCGCCTGAGCCATCGGGTCGTTCCGCTCGGCAGCCTGGACGGCCAACTGATGCCGGCGATCGCGGAACCGCATAATTTGAACGAACCGTCCACTGCCCTCATCGGCGGCCCAGTTCGCACCGGCCTGCTCGTAAACCTCGAACTGGTCGCAACCCAGACGCTGCAAAGCCTGCTTAAATCGGCGAACGATCCGCGCATGTTCGGACCGACGCTCTTTGGGGACAACATAGCTGTTGGTCTGAAGAAGCATGCTTGTACGGTCCAAAAACAGTCAACGTCGGGCAGTCTTTATTGTCGCACATTTCCAGCGACCGTTCAAACGCGACTTTGGCTCCCCCAAAACGATCGGAACTGGTCATTTCCGCGGTCGTGGGTCGGCCGAAGATACACCGAATG
>Ga0182024_10023314_pt1 | contig 11092 bp, 9 predicted proteins | sample P32metaG_FD_120480 | JGI IMG/M metagenome (GOLD analysis project Ga0182024, IMG submission 120480) | Permafrost microbial communities from Stordalen Mire, Sweden - P3-2 metaG (Illumina Assembly) | ecosystem: Environmental > Terrestrial > Soil > Wetlands > Permafrost | place: Sweden: Stordalen... | reverse complement strand
GACTCGAGGCCCGCGCCGGCGTCCGCATGAGCCGCTACTTCTCCGAATGCTTCGAGTCCTGACCATGCGCCTCCTCGTGCCCTTCGGCACCCGCCCCGAGATCGTCAAACTGGCCCCGGTCGTCGCGGCGTTACGCGATGCCGGGCACGACGTCCACACCATCGCGACCGGCCAGCAGAACGACCCGATGCTCGCCGACCGCTTCTTCGAAGACCTGGAGCTCACCCCCGACGAGCGCTGGTCGCTCCCCCGCCCCGAGGCCGAGCGGGTCGGTGCCCTCCTGACCAACGCGTTCGAGGCGCTCGGCCAGTATCCGGTCGACGCCGTGGTCCTCCTCGGCGACACGTACACCGTCCCGCTGTTCGGGCTCGCGGCGCGCCGCTACGAAGTACCGGTCGCTCACCTCGAGGCCGGCATGCGCTCCTTCAACGAGCGGTCGCTCGAGGAAGTGAACCGGCGAGTGGTCGGGGCCATGGCCTCCCTGCATCTCGCCCCCACCCCACTCGCCGCCCGGTTCCTTGCCGACGATGGAGTGTGCGCCGCGCGCATCCACGTCGTGGGGAACCCGATCACCGACACCCTCCGCCTACACGGGCCGCGCCGACACCCGGCGGATGAACGGGTCGGGGTGCTCGTCACCGCGCACCGGGCCACCAACGTCGACAACCCGGCCCGGCTCGCCCAGGTCGCCACGATCGTGCGACGCCTCGCGGTCGAGGTCGGCCCGGTCCGGTTCCCCGTCCATCCCCGCACCCGCGACCGCCTGGCGAGCTCCGGCACCCTCGACGCGCTGGCCGCGGCCCCCGACGTCGAGCTCTGCGACCCCCTCCCCTACCCCGAGATGCTCGCCGCCATCGCGTCGGCTCGGGTCGTGGTCACCGACTCGGGCGGCCTCCAGGAGGAAGCGGCCTGGCTCGGCGTTCCCTGCGTCGTGCTGCGAACCTCGACCCCCCGATGGGAAGGGGTGGAGTCCGGCATCGCCGCGCTCACCGGCCTCGACCCCGACCGGGCGGTGGCGGCCGCGGCCACGTTCAACGGCTCCGAGGAGCAGGCCCGCGTCGCCGGGATGCCCTGCCCGTACGGTGACGGCCACGTCGGGCCTCGCGTCGCCGCCCTCCTCGCCGACCCGGCGGTCCAGGCCGTCCTCGCACTCGAGGAGCCGCGCCTCGACGACCCCCGCCCGATCATGACCCCCGTCGAGGTCGCCGCCCCGTGATCCACGCCGTCCTCTTCGACCTCGACGACACCCTGTTCGACCAGCGCCAGTGGCTCGACGGTGCCTGGCGCGCGGTGGCGGCCCGTGCCGGCGCGTGGGGACTCGACCCCGACGCGCTCCTCCGCGCGCTGCGAGAGCAGGCCGCGGCGGGCAGCGACCGCGGCGGGATCATCGACCGTGCGCTCGCCCAGGTCGGCGCGGCGGGGACCCCGGTGGCGCCGATCCTCGATGCCTTCCAGACCTACACCCCGACGCGCCTCGAGCCCTACCGCGGCGTCGCGGCCGCGTTGGAGCAGCTCGCGGCGCGGGTGCCGCTCGGACTGGTCTCCGACGGCGAACCCGGCGTGCAGCTCGCCAAGCTCGCCGCGCTCGGCCTCGCCCCCTGCTTCTCGACCGTGGTGCTCAGCGACCAGTACGGGCGGGCCCACCGCAAACCGGATCCGCTCCCGTTCCGCCGGGCGTTGGCTGACCTTGACGTCGACGCCGACGACGCGGTCTTCGTCGGTGACCGTCCGGCCAAGGACGTCGCCGGACCGGTTGCGCTCGGCATGCGCGCGATCAGGGTCCGCACTGGAGAGTGGCGGACCATCCCCGACGACCCGCGGGCCTGGCTGTCAGTCGACAGCGTGCTCGACGCGGTCGTGCTGATCGAGCGGGAGCTCGAAGGATCCCCGTCCCGGCCTCGGGTGACGTCCGGCGGCTGAGCGCCACCATCCGCCTCAGGGCGACGGCGGGCCGAGCGGATCCCGCACGCCCACATCCTCGAGGAAGTCGATCAGCCCCTCGACGAGGCGGTGCTCACCCAGGTCGCTGAGCGGCACCCAGACCGCCTCCACCGCGTCGTCACCGGGCCGGGGCGGCACGTCGGTGTCGAGCACGGTGACCCGAAACTCGAGGATCACGAAATGGCGTCCCTCGTCGAAGCGCTCGACCCAGCCCAGCAGCTCGTCGACGACGACGTCGAGGCCGGTCTCTTCGGCGACCTCGCGCACCACCGCCGCGGCGACCGGCTCGTCGAGCTCCACCCGACCGCCCGGGACGGCCCACTCCCCCGCGGCCGGGCCATGCCCTCGGCGCACGAGCAGCAGCTGGTCATCGCATACCGCGACCGCCCCGACCGCCAGCTCCGGGCCGCTCACCGGTCCTCCGATCGAGCCGGCCGGTGCATGACCAGCGCCCGGGCGGTGAAGCCCTGATCCTCGAAGAAGTTCTTGGTCGCCCGATGACCGGGCAGTGCGACCGCATCGACGCCGACGCACTGGTGCGCCATCGCGAACGCGACGAGCGCGTCACAGATCGACTCCCCGACCCCGACCGCGCGGGCCGCGTCCTCGACGAACAGCTCGGTGATGCGGCCCAGCCGTTCCCCGGTCGAGAGGGTCTCGACGATCACGACGCCGAACCCGACGACGACGTCGTCGATCGTCCCCACCCGCACCGAGGCGTCCGGGTCGTCGAGCAGCGTCGCGAACGCCGGTTCGAGCGGCTCGACGCGTGCCTCGCGTGCCGCCCAGATCCGCCCGCCCCGCATCGGGGCCAGCTCGCGGTGCAGGTCCCGGCCCAGCTCCACGACGCGGGCCAGGTCCTCGGGGGTCGCGGGCCGGCAGTCCTCCACCGGCGGACGGTCAGCCGCCCGGTCGCGTGAGCTGCTCGATCTTCCCGAGCACCGTGTTGCGAGCCCGGTGGGCGGCTTCATAGTCGCGAATGGCATCCAGCTCGGGGCGGGACAGGCCTTCGAGGCGGTCGACGACCTGGGAGGCCGACAGGGCGTCGTAGTCGGTGATCGCCAGACCCGACGGCGGCGCCGCGGTCGGTGCGGTCGGCGTGTCGGGGTCCGTCGACCCGGTCGGGGCGGTCGGCGCAGCGGCCGGTTCCTCGGCGGGCGGCACCCGCACGTCACTGCCGGTCCCGGTGAGGGTCCCGAAGCTGCCGAGGAGCTCTTCGGCTCGCTCCCGGGCCCGGTTGAGCCCGTCCTCGACGAGCCGTTGGACCTGCGGGCCGCCGTAGGTGGTGGCGAACTGGCCGACGGCGCGGGCCTGGCCCAGCTGACCCTCGACCGACTTGCGTTGCTCGTCGAGCACCGCCCGGCCCCGGGCCACGAACAGCTTCACGAACGACGGCGCGGTGTCACGCAGATACATGGCGAGCCCGACCGGCCCGTAGACCAGCGCGTCCAACGCCTGCTCGGTGACGTCTCGCTCCTCAGGCACCAGCCCCTCCTCAGGTCAGGTCGCCGGCCCGCCGAGTCTACGGGTAGGCGCCGTCCTCGCGACGCGGGGGTAGTGGCTCAGTTTGAGGTTCCCGGCCCCCTGGCGGATCCACGGTCGCCACGATGAGCCCTCGACCGGCGAGGTATCGGGCCATGCTGTAGCCGCCCCGCTCCCCCGCCACGTCGAGTTCGTAGTAACTGCGAGCGATCCCTCCGCCCGGGAGGCAGACGAGCACGAGGTCGCGCCGACTGGCGCGGAACTGCGCCGGACCGAAGACGTCGCCGCCGAGCCGGCGCACACCGTCGGGGCAAAGTGGGACACGTCGACGTCGAACCCAGCTCGGATGACCTCGACCACAGCCGGTCAGCCCGATGCAGGATGCATGAGACCGTCAGCAACCCCTCGGGCCCTGCCGCATCGACCTGGACGCCGTTCTCTCCGCATCGTCGGCTATGGGGCAATGGCGATGGCCGGGTCGGGCCGTCGAGTTGCGACGGTCAGGTGATTTCCAGGCTGGAGCCTCCGAGTCGGGCTCCCCGCCAGGACGATGGGGAGGGATGCACCGGAGACCAGCCGAATGGTGGTCGAGCTCGGCCCGATCTCGATGTTGAACGTCCGTCCCTGCCATACGAGGCCCGTCACGCTAAGGCCGCGCATCTGGGGTGGGAGGGTCGGGTCAAGGTGGACCGCGTTCGCGTTCCAACGGAGACCAGTGAAGCCGTACAGGAACTCCTGCAGGAACCCTCCCATGCCGGTCATGAACGTGAAGGCACCTCCAGTTCGTGTCTCCGAGAACTGGTCGAACGGCCCCCGTTCAAACGGGGCGACGCTGCGGACCAAGAACTCGTAGCTCGCGGCGTCGGCCCCGAGCGCGGCCGCGTCGATGGCATGGATCGCATCGGTCATCGAGGGGCCTGAGGAATCAACCCGCGGGACGTAGTAGTTGAGGTCGGCTTGCGCGACTTGCTGCGTCATCGGGTACTGCCACGGGTACTGCATCATGACGACGTCTGCCTGCTTAATGGTCTCGCCGCTGTAGCCGTCGAACTCGGGATGGATGCCCATCGTCGGATCGAACGGGATACGCAAACCGCTCGCGACTCGGGCCCACGCCGGGTCGGGACGTACACCGACAACGGGCGCCGCCTGCGTCGCGATGCCCAGCGCCGTCGACACCGCGGCGTTCGTGTAGGCGCTGTTGTCGACATCTGTCTGATACTCGTCAGGTGGCATCACGTGATCAATGTCGTAGCCGCCGGAGGGATCCGCGGTCGCTCGACTCGCCCAGAAGTCAGCCGCCCCGCGGATCACGGGCCAGGCCTCGGCCTTGAGCCAATGCCGATCGCCGGTCGCTTCGTAGTACTGCCACTGGGCGAGCACGACATCCGCGGTGATGTGTTGCTCGTCGGTCCCGAACGGTGGTGGGGCCTGCTCGGATCCGCTCGCCGCGCTCTCCCATGGGAATCGGGCGCCGCCGAAGCCCGACTCGGCCGCGTACTGCTCTGCGGCGCCGAGCTTCGCTTGGCGATAGGTGTCAATGCCGACCGCGATGTCGGGATGCACCGCGAGCAAGGCTGGATACATCCAGGTCTCGGCATCCCAGAAGACGTGTCCGCTGTACCCATCGGATGAGAGTCCCGCCGGGGACGTGCTGACGTCGGAGCCGGCACGGTTGCTCTCCAGGAGATAGAACATCGCGGCGCGAGCCTCGCTCGTCAACAGCGGGTCGCCAGTGACCGTGATGTCGGAGTGCCACAATCGTGCCCATGTGGTCGAGCTCTCGTTGACAAGCGCTCCCCAACCCCGCGTCGCGGCCGCCGCCGCCTCTTGACGCGCACGGGTCAAGGGACTCTGGCCCGGTCCGCGGTTGCCATCGACCGACGTCGCGATTCCGACGTACTTCGTGAAGACGTAGGTGCGGCCCGCCTGAACGGGGACCGCGAGGGCCTGCGCGACGGACGCCGAGGCCCCGTCGACGGGCTCCCGAGTCGTCCGTCGACCTGTGCCCTGGGCGTCGAGCCTCGACGCGATGCTCAACGTCGATCCGGTCCCCGCGGCGGCCACGGTCTCGTGAAGCTCATCGGCCAGAGGGTCGACACTCCGAGACACCGCCGTGGCGCGATGCATCCCCGTGCCGTCGATCATGTCCGTGATCGTCGCGGTCCCGCTCCAATGGGGCGTGACCCGCAGTCGCACCGCGGCGAGGTTCGGACGCGCCTGATCCGCGATGACGTCCAGTGTCAGATCGGTGACCCGTCCTGCCGGCGAGATCCACTGCAGAGACGTCGTGAGGACACCGGTCCGCATGTTGAGGGACTGCCGGTATCCATCCCAGCGTCCACACTGTGCCTGGTTGGCGTCCGGTCCTCCGGGCAGGGAACTACAGGGACCGCTGGGATCGGTCGGGGTCGGCAGAGCACCGAAGGTGCCTGTCCCGTCCGAAAAGCCGAACGTTGACCAGGTGGGCACCGTCGCACGCCGTTCGGTCTCGCCGGGCAGATGCGCGTAGAAGCCCGCAACCTGCGATTGGGTCTCGACCGGCCCCGACTCGTACCCGCTCCCCTCAGCCGGGATCCGCTCCGCCAGGTAGCCATTCCCGACGAACGTCGGCGCACCCCCCAACGTCGGGTCCGTCGTCGAGAGCACCCAGCCCGCGTCGGACGCCGGGCGCGAGTTCGAGCCCCTCGCCGTTGCCAGCACCTGGGTGCTGCCAGCCCCGACGACGCCAACCGTCACCAAGACCACAAGGACCATGGCGACCAGCCGCTTCAGCATCGCCGAGAGTCTGTCAGTCGCCTGCCCACGCCGGCGGCCGCCGCGCCATCAGCTCGGACTCGGGCACGGCACCGACGCGATCCGTGTGTCATCGCCGATCCCCGGATGTACGCCCAGATCGACGTGCCGTCCCGCTCCCGGAGCCGACCCCAGGAGGGCTATCGGAAGGTATCGACGGTTCATCGAACGCCTCCACGGCCGAGAACCGCTGTCATGACGGGGCTCACCGCCCCCCTCCCTCCCCACCTTCTGCGGCCCGGGCCGCCGGAGTCCAATCCCCGACGCGGCCATGCAGGGGATTCACGACAACGGCGCGGGCGTCGTGACGGGGCCGTAGCCTCCGTCGGTGCTCGGCGTCCTCGCGGTCGCGGTGTCCCTCGGGATGTCGAACCTGGCGGCGGCGGTCGGGATCGGGCTGACGGGGCTCGGTCCCGGTACCCGCCGACGCGTCGCCTGGGTCTTCGGGACCAGCGAAGCCGTCATGCCGCTCGTCGGCTTGGCAATCGGACGCGGGGTGGCCGGGGACCTGGGCTCCGCGACGCGCGGTCTCGGCGCGGCGCTCCTGATCGCGATCGGCCTCTGGACTGTCATCCGGGGACTCCAAGCCGATCCGCGGCGACCGCCGGTGAGCGACCAGCTCGGACGGCTCGCCCTCACCGGCCTGGCGCTCAGCGTGGACAACCTCATCGTCGGGTTCGCCATCGCGTCATTCGATGTACCGATCCTCGTCACAGCCGCGGTGATCGGCGTGGTCAGCCTGGCGATGAGCCTGGTGGGATTGGAGCTGGGCTCCCGCCTGGGCGCGGGGACGAGAACTCGAGGTGAGATCCTCGGCGGGGTGGTCCTCGTCGGTGTCGGGATCGCCGTCGCGGCCGGCTACCTCGGCTGACCGGTTCAGGAGCAACGCCAGTGCATGTTCTCACGCCGAGCCGAGGACGCTGACCGCAGCGGCCTCGACGAGACGGCCGGCGGCGCCTGCGCAGCGGATCACTGTGACCTCGAGGGGCCGCGCGCGTAGAAATGTGACGACGCCTCGCGCTAGTTCGCGCTGGGCCAGGCCCAGGGTTCATCGTCAGCGTGCTCTGAGTCGAGCGCGAGGGTCTGCTGACCGTCCGTCTGCCCGGCTGAGCCGTGAGGAGGACCGGATCCGTCGGCGGGGTTCCGCAGGTCGGTCCAGGCCGCACCGTCCCAATACCGACGTTCGTGGCGCTTGCTTCGATCCCACGTCCAGCCCGCCTCCGGCAGATCGGGCTCGCTCAGCGGTGTCTCATCCTCAGCGCGGGTCGCACACCAGGGGGACCGACATCGGACGGCCTATCGCCCCGCAGGCGCGCTCTCGGGGAACGCGGGTCGGTCGACCGGATCCGGATCCTCGCCGGTGAGGGCCTGCCAGGCGAGGAAGGCCGCGGCGGCGAGCAGCGCGAGGGTGGATCCGGCGAGGGCCCATTCGCCGAAGCGGACGAAGGGGGTCTCGCCGGTGGTGGTCTCGACGTTTGCGGTGATGAGCGCCTTGGTGAACAGGCCAGTGCTCTGGAGGAGTCGTCCGCTGGAGTCGATGACGGCGGTCTCGCCGGAGATGGCGGCTTGGAGGACGGGCCGGCCGGTCTCGGCGGCGCGCATCTGGTCGGTGGCGACGTGGGTGGCGGCGATGCCGGAGCGGCCGTAGGTGCGGTCGCTGGTGGTCACGACGATCGCTTGGGCACCGTCGCGGACGAAGTTGCGCACGAGGGGCGCGTAAGCGGACTCGTAGCAGATGATGCTGCCGAACATGTGCCCGCCGGCGCGGAAGAGCACCCGTCGGGTCCCGGCGGTGAAGTTGTAGGGGATCTGACGCAGGTCGCTGATGAACGACAGCTCGCTGCGGAACGGGACGTACTCGCCGAACGGGACGAGGTGCTGTTTGGCGTAGACGCCGAGGAGCTGCCCGTTGGGGGCGTAGGCGAGGTTGGCGTTGTAGATCTGGCTGGGGTTCGGGCCCTGGTAGCGGGCATTGACGAGCACCACGGCGTGGTGCTGGGCGGCGAGGTCGACGATCTGTTGGCGGATCGGCGGGTACTCCTCGGGGTCGTACTCGAGGGCCGATTCGGGGAAGACGATCAGGTCGTAGCGGCCGCGCAGCTGGGCGGCGAGGACGAAGTGCGCCGCGGTGAGGGCCTGGTCGGCGGCCTGGTCCTCGCTGATCCCGGTCTCTCGGTCGTCGCCTTGGAGGAGCGCGACGCGCAGGTGACCGGTGGGCTGGGGGTCGTAACGGGCGACGTCGCCGACGACGGTGATGGCGAGCAGCCCGGCGAGCCCGGCCACGCCGAGGGTGAGCGCGCGTCGTCGCCGGGTGATGCCGGCCGTCGCGAGGTCGAGGAGCAGCCCGTTGGCGGCGACGACGAGGAACGTGACGAGCGCGACGCCACCGAAGCTGGCCAGGGCGCGGGCCACCCCGAGGTTGTGGAGCGCGATGCCGATCTCACCCCAAGCGAGGCCGCCGAGCGGCCAGCGGCCGCGCAGCGATTCGAGGAACAGCCACGCCGCCGCGGTCAGCCACGGTGAGCGAAGCCCGCGCCGGGAGAACGCGGCGACGAGCGCGCCGGTCGCCGCGTAGTACAGCGACGCGGCGAGGATGAGCGCGACCGTGCCGGTGTAGCCGGTGTGGACGAGCCCAGACATGAGGATGCTCAGGAACACGACCGCGAACACGAACCCGTCTCGGGCCGCGGACAGGATCGACGCGTCCTGCCAGGCCCACAGGAGCGGGATGAGCGCGACGAGGGCGAAGGGGCCGAGATCGGCCGGCGGGTAGGCGAGGGCGAGCAGGATCCCCGAGACCACCGCGGCGACGAGCCGCAGCTGGGCTCGGGCCCGGCTGGGCGGGAGCGCTACACGCAGTCGCGGCAGAGCATTCGCTCCTCGTCGGCGAGCTGGTTGCGGGGCAGGACGAGGAAGCAGGAGGCGCAGAGGAACTCGCCGGGGCGGCGGGGGACGATCTTGGTCGGGCCTTCGCCGCGTTCGTCGACGTCGGCCTCTTCCTCCTCGACCTCTTCTTCGTCGTCCTCGAGGGTCGCGCTGGCGGTGCGCTCCTGGAGGAGGGCGTCGAGCGGTGCCTCGACATCGTCGGGGTGCAGCTCCTCGTCGAGCTCGAGCGCGTCTTCTTCTTCATCGGCCTCGGCCGGTGCGGGTTCCTCGGCGACGACGGCCACGACTGCGGGGACGGGGATGGCGACGTCGTCTTCGACCGCGACGACGACCGCGACGTCGGTGTCGTCGTCCAGTTCGACCGCGTCGTCCTCGACGTCAAGGTCGTCCTCGGCGAGGTCGTCCTCGCTGAGGTCCGCTTCGTCGAGTTCCACGCTGTCCTCTTCGAATTCGTCGTCGCTCATCATCGCTCCAGGCAGACTTCGGACGATCGGCGCGCCCCCACCGGACCGCTGCGCTGCCTCCCGCGGGCCGGAGCATAGGCCGGGCCCTCTTAGCGGCTGTCGCAACCCACCGAACCGGTCCGACATTCCCGATTGCCTACGGAGACGGGCGATGAGCGGATGGTGGAGGACCCAGGAGACCGTTGGGGCCACTGTTTGGCCCAGCCTGCCCAGCAGACGGGTTATTCCAGCGTTCTCTACTGGATCTCCTGGGCCCCCCGGCCCCTCGGTGCCGCCGCCCGATTCGCGCTACCGGAACAGATTCACGACCGGCGGGTGGCGACAGGGACGCTTGCTAGTACGCCCGACGGGAGGCGTCGCTGTCAAGCGGGGCGTATAGCCCCTGACCTGGGCAATCGCGGGTCGGCGCAGGTCAGCGACTTGCGAGATCAGCGGCGGGCGGCTCGACGCTCCTCGGCGGCCCGTTCGGAGCCGAGCCGCTCGAGGTCGTAGGTCTGGTGGTCGACGTGGCGCATGGCGGCGGCGATGCCCCGGTGGCCGGCCTGCTCGGCGATGAGGCGGTGCATCTCCTGGGCGACGCGCCGGTACGCGGGGTGGCCTTGGGGTGAGGAGCGCAGCTCGAGGAGGTGGATGGCCTCCCGTGCGTTCATCTGCATAACGAAGCGGACCCGGTAGGCGAGCGCCACCGCGTAGGCGGCCGCGTCAGGCGCCTCGGGTTCCAGGTCCTCGAAGAGCTCCGCGGAGCGTTGCATCGCGCCGTCGAAGCGTTCGCTCAGGCCCGCCTCGGCGATCGCCTCCGGGGTCTCGTAGCCGTGGTGGGGGGTGAGGGGCTGCCATTCGATGGTGAGCATGCGGTGGCGTTGGAGGTCCCGGAACGCCCCGTAGTCGGCGAGGACGTCGAAGCGGTACTGGGTCCGCTCGAACGCCCGGCCGGGCTTGTGGCGCCGGTTGTCGCGGCGGCCGACGTAGGCGTCGAGGAGGGCTTGGCGCTCGTCGGTGGCGAGGCGCCGAACCCGGGATAGGAGCTGGTCGTCGGAGAGGCTGGTGTGCGGGTAGCAGATCGCCGCGAGGACCTTGTCTTCACCGTCGGGGTCGAAGTCGGTGAGCACCACCGAGGGACGGGGCTCGGGGTCCTCGTCGGCGGTGAGGCGAGCGACGATCGCGTCGGTCGCGGTGCGGGTCTCGGCGAGGTACCGGCTCCAGGCGCCGCCCCGCTCGGGCCGGTCGACGCGGGTGAGGAACGACGGGATGACCTTGCGGAGCTCGTCGAGCATCATCGTCGAGTAGCTGCGCGCCTCGGGGAGCGGGTGGGCGCGCATGCGGAGCAGCAGCGCCTCGAACGCCTGGCCGGTGCCGTAGATCCCGACGTTCGAGAGCGTTGCGGCGGGCAGGATCCCCCGGGCCGCGTCGTAGGCCTTGGCCTTGATCGACTGCTGGTACACGAAGTCGGAGTCGCCGTTGACCTTCGGGTACCGGGCTCGAGCCCAGTCGAGCAGGGTGGGGAGGCACGATGCGTAGTCGTC
>Ga0182024_10023313_pt1 | contig 11093 bp, 9 predicted proteins | sample P32metaG_FD_120480 | JGI IMG/M metagenome (GOLD analysis project Ga0182024, IMG submission 120480) | Permafrost microbial communities from Stordalen Mire, Sweden - P3-2 metaG (Illumina Assembly) | ecosystem: Environmental > Terrestrial > Soil > Wetlands > Permafrost | place: Sweden: Stordalen... | reverse complement strand
CGGCGTAGGCAGAACGTCTTTGGTCATGTCGCGGAAATCGCGGCGACGAATGAGGGCTTCGAACTCTGTGTAAGGAAACCCGGTGGAACTCGTTTTCGCGGCCCGAACCTTGGCGGACGTTAAGGCCGCCATCGCAGCAGCGTTGGCAGACAGGAATCCACGGCGTGATGTCATCAGATGCCTCCTCGATGCAGCGTATCACGAACCCATTGGGGTTAACTGCCAGCCTCTCGGCGTACTATTCCGTTCTTAGTGCAGTCATGGGAGAGATGGATGCGGCCACGCTGGCTGGTATCAGGGCCGCGATGGCCGCGCATATCGCCAGCGCCCCCGTTGCGACGGCCAATGCGAGGCTCTACATCGAAATACTCTTCGAGAGCGAGAAGGTTACGAGTGCCGACAGAATTTGCTTGCGCAGCACTGACTGACCTCAAGTTCTTGAGTGATAACTCAGACCGGCGCCTGTCCCTTCCAGTGAGCTTCGAAGTCATACATGGCATGCTTGATCGGAACACCGCGAACATCGATTCTGCTGAGGTCCGCCGTTCCCAACCCGGCCGCCTCTCCCATAAGCGCTGTGTTGTCGGCGTACTGCTGCGTCTCCCCAGGCGGAACGAGTTGCTCTGCCGGGTGATCTTTCGGGCTCTTGTACAGCCGGAAGGGAGCCTCGTGCCGCCCGGCTCGCGGATTGTAGCCCATGGTCGCCATGGCGACTGCATCGGTCGAAACACAATTGGCGCCGACAACCAACAGCCCCGGTTTGGCATGCTTGGTGCCGGGCATGCCGCTGGACTCGCCGCCAATCAAAGTCTCGATTCCATCCAGGATGGCCAGATCGATGGGGCGTGCGCCACAAAGATCCGTCAACAGCCGCGGCATCCGCCAACCCTCATACCGGTCCGACGTGAGATCGATCTCCTGGGGCACGCCCGCGGGCGGCGCTACCTGGCCGTAGTGGAACACGCGTTCCCGAACCCACTGCGACGCCCCCGGAGGTTGGGGCGTTAACCCATACAGCAATTCGGGCGTGATCCCGAACAGGTTCTTCATGGACAGCGTGACTCCCAGCTCCTCGTGGTTCTTCATTTTGCCGACGCTCACGAAGAAATCGCAATCCTCATAAGAATGGTTCACACTGAAGGCCGGAAAAATGTATGGCCGCGATGTTTTCACTTTCAGGGTGGAATATTGTTTGGCCGTGCCGAGGCCATTCGTATCCTCGAACTCCACGATCTTGGCCGAGTTCTTAATCGCATTCACATCCCACCCATCGTTTAAGAGCGTGTCTTCGAGCGGTGCTCCATACCTTTTCCGGAAGGTACTTTCCAACAACCGAATGCGCTTGGCGCCCAGCTTGGCAAAGACAGTTGTGAGTGCGCCGACAACATTGGGGTGCACCCAATGCGTCTGGCCCGCGCTGAGACCCACCTGGCGCCCATGGCCCATCGCACCAGTCAGGTTCAATTTCATCGCAACAGTCTTGCCCCGAACCCGCTGGCCCAGGCCGCCGATCTGATCGAACATCTGCTCGAACTGCGAGACCAGGTCCAAGTCGTAGCTGACTACCTTCGCAACCGAGACTGGCCCGGCGGGAACTGAGAGTCCGCTTTCTTGGGCTTTCACAGCCAGAGCGCCCGCTGCCAGGCCAGAAACCGCGAAAAGGTCGCGCCGTGAAAAGGTGTTGCAAAACTTTTCCATATGATTCTCCTTGAAAGGTTATTCCAAAAGCACGGCCCCCCAAGTGGCCAGTTGGGGGATCAATAATTCCGTGCGGTTATTCCCGGTCGCGTGAACGGGAAGATTGATCGGCGCGCACTCCGGTGTGTAAAAGCGGGCCGCATTGAAATTGCCGTTGAACCGGATAGTTACCCGATTGCTTGGAAGCGTGGCGTAGTTGAGCACCTGGATCAGCGCTTGCTTCTCTCGGGTGCTCACGTAGGAAATAACAGACGGTACATTGAACACGCTGAGGCCCAGAACATCGGGTTCCAGCAATTCCACCAAATCTTTGGAGACCGCCTCGGGCTCAGGCGGATTGTCCTTATAGACCACCGCGCGGCCTTTTCCGATCCGGATTTCAGCGAAAGGCTCAACCGTGGGAACATTCTTGGGAACATTTCCCCACCACGGGCCAGCCACCACCAACCCACCCTTATCCGCAAAATCGCTCAGCAGCAGCCGCTCAGTTCCGGTAGGAGCAGCAAGATCCGGAGCCAACACCGCTTGAAAGCTCGCCAACAACTCCTGGCTAAGCGCCGAGCGCGCGATCAAACGGTACGGTACCTGCCGGCGCGCCACCAGGTTCAAGTATTCGTTCGAAACCTCAGGATCTTGACTAGCGGCATCTACGATGATTCCGACGTTTCCATAGGGCAGGAAGCTGCGCCAGCCGGCATGATCCTCGGCGAACTTGAGGTGGGTTGCGATGTTTCGCCACGTGCCGAGAGCGCCCGCCTCCCTCCGAAACAACCGGGAGCGAAGATCGTCGTCCGGCGCAACAATCCAGCGGCCCCCGGCCACGGCTGCGTCCGCTACGCACCGGACATAATCACCGAGCAAGCCTGGGTTGGGCTGCTGGTTGATCCAGATGGGCCGCCATTCCGGACCTCCCCGGAGCGACTTGACCAGCCAGATGTTGGATTCGATCCATGGCTCAGCGGAGGGCCCCGCACGAATTCCCATGTCCGACAAGTTGCGAGCGCTGGGACGTACGCCTTCCACAGCTAACAAGGAGAGACGCGCGGCTCGCGCGGATGCCGTATCGCGCCAGATGGGGACTACCGGGACGGAGCTATTCCTTGCGCGCAGAGCCGACTCCACTTTTGCGGCGAAGCCGGCGGGAAATTCTCCGTCCAGAACCAAGCCATCCAGGCGCGATTCAACGGCGCCCCGGGCGACGGCCAATGAGTCTGCGCCCGGATAGACCACTCCGAGCACTGCAACGCCACGCTCTCGAGCCATCCGGGCATACTCTCCGGCCAGCTGTTGCTGCTTTGCTTCGGCTTCTGATGAGGCCCCGATACTAAACGTGATCAGCAGGGCGTTGATGGGGGTGCCGTTCAGTAAATCCAGAGTGGCGGGTTGGTACCATTTCGCGATGGCTTCCCGAGCCTCTGCGCTCAGCGTTTTGTCTTTGGCACGGCGGGCCAACTCCAGCGGTCCGCCGTCCCATCGCGCCGGAACCCACTGGCTCGGATTCGGCGCGCACATCCCGATCGAAGCGGAGCCAAATAACCATACCGGTAGGACTGTGAGGCATCGACTCTGCATCGGAAGCTCAACCATTTCGTCGCCAGTGCAAGCCGGTTGCCAATGTCGTGGCGCTTGACCACGTCCGCTGCGATTATGTTCAGCGAACGTGGAAGCGGCATTTCGCCCCTAGACTCTGGGGCATGTCACCCAAATTTCGTGAGAAGGGAATGTAGTGGCACGCAGGAAAGCTCGAATTCGAAAATCGCTCGCATGAGTTATTCATAATCAGAATCGCCCCTTTGAGGGAAATGTGGTCCGGCTGTGGACGGCATGACGAGACGCTCAGGAGTTATCTCTTACGGTCCAAGACCATCGGGGAGTTTTGACCAGATAGGTAACGGGAAACGCGCTTGCAACCGGCTATGACACTCCGATTCGAACCCTTTTCGGCCAATCTAACGGTTGTGCGCCAAGATCGATCTACCGCCGGGAACTGATGGTGCACATAGGCGGCACACACGTGGCGATTGATCGCATTCCAAGCGCTAAACAGGACAAAGAAACGTGATGTACTTTGATTTGAGCGAATCAGCGTCGATCGGGCAGAGTGTTTCAGAAGTCACTCGTAGTCCTCGGCAGTGTTGTTCTGATGAACTTGGGCAGAATGATGTCTAACTGCCAGATACTGGATAAAGACGGTAAGGGTGCACGTTGGATAAAATAGAAGATATGGCCCTTGCAACGGACATAGTAACGGCATCGGAACGCGCCCGCCGAACACGCGTTTACGAAGAGGCCCTTGCGTCCATCCGTCTTGAAGGGTTTGAGCTCGACGAGCAAGTGAAGGCGCTTTACGGGCGGTCATCAGTGGGGAATTGACTCTAGCCGAAGTAGGGAGCGCAATCGATGAGCTCGACACCCGAGAATTCGGACCCGTATCTCTATCCCGGCACAAGTGTCCTGAGGAACCTGCGCGGTCTCACTGATCCGGGACAACTGTAACGCTTCGAGGCGCGCCGGACCCACCAACGTATCGCGGAGTTGATCGACAATCCCCTCTCGGGAGAGTCCGATCTCGCCCACCTGAAGGCGATTCATCGCTACATGTTCCAGGACGTGTACGAATGGGCGGGACAGTTTCGGACGGTGAACATCTCTAAGGGCGGTCGCCTTTTCGGGCTCGCTGATTTCCTAGAACCATCACTCCAGCAGGTCCTGACGAAACTGGCGGCTGAAAAACATCTGGTCAATCTCGATGCCGATACCTTTGCCGGCCGTGCCGCCTACTTTCTCGGCGAACTGAACGCTGCGCATCCGTTTCGCGAGGGAAACGGCCGGATGCAGCGCGAGTTTATTCGTGAACAAGGACTGAAGGCCGGACATTACATCGACTGGAGGGCGGCGACCGCCGAGGAAATGATCGAGGCGTCACAGGTAAGCCAAGGAAGACGCGTAAAACGCTGCGGAATTTTGCCTCGGGATCTCTTGCACGACTGTCTTCATCATTCCCGTCCGCCCGTCGAACCCAATCACGGTTGGTGGTTGAAATTCCAAGCGAACCTGGCCCCGGTGGCTCGGCCCAGAGGCTGATTCCGGGCCTCGATCGGTGTAATCCGACGGCGATAGGGGCGTGTACGACAATTGATCGTGGTCTAGATAACAAAATGGACAATCTTGAGTCAAGCACTGAAAGGCGGAACCATTCCAGCGTGACGTGCGTACGATCTATCGGCGAGCGGGAATTGCGGTCTTGGTCTGTTCGCTTGTTTCTAACAAACAACTGGGATAACGCGGAGGACTCCGAGACTGTCCTCCACGCAGATAAGGAGATCGATGAAGATCAGTATCGTGAGAAAACTCATTCTGATAATGCTTTCCGTATTGGCTCCCGCGTCGGTTTGCCGGGCGCAATCGCAGGTTGCCGGCGATTGGCTGGGAACGCTGAATGCCGGGGGCACTCAACTCCACCTAGTCCTGCACATTGCCACAGCCAAGGACGGAGGCCTCACGGCGACATTGGACAGCGTCGATCAGGGCGCCAACGACATTCCAGTGAGCACAATCTCGCTCAAGGATTCCAAGCTGAGCTTGACGGTCAATGACATTCATGGGACCTACGAAGGCAACGTCAACAAAGAAGCAACAGAGATCACAGGCACGTGGTTGCAGGGACAACCGCTCGAACTGAATTTCAAGCGTGCGCCCGCACAATCCACAGCCACTGCCGCCGCAGCGGCACAACCATTAAAGCCCAGTCTAGACGGGCTCGATGACTTCGTCATACAGGCCATGAAGGACTGGAAGGTGCCGGGACTGGCCATTGCAGTTATCCAGGGCGACACAGTGATTCTTAAGAAGGGTTACGGCTACCGCGATCTGGAGAAACAGTTGCCGGTAACTCCGAATACGCTCTTCGCGATAGGCTCGATCACCAAGTCCTTCACCGTGACTACACTGGGCATGGAGATGGACGAAGGTAAAGTGGACTGGGATAAGTCGGTCCGCGATTATCTGCCCACATTCAAGCTGTACGAGCCGGTCCTCACCGAGCAGATGACCATCCGCGATCTGATTACGCATCGCTCCGGACTTCCGCGTCATGATTTCGTCTGGTACACGTCGGACTTCACGCGCGAAGACCTGCTGCGCCGCTTGCAATATCTGGAGCCCAGCAAGCCCCTGCGCGCGATGTTCCAGTACAACAACCTGATGTTCATGACGGCGGGTTATATTGCAGGCCAGTTGAACGGCACCAATTGGGAGGATGCTGTCACCCGGCGGATCTTTAAGCCGTTGGAGATGACCGGCACGAATTTCTCTGAACTGGACAGCCAGAACAGCGCTGACTTTGCGCAGCCCTATCGAAAGGGCAGTGACTTGAAGGCCGAATTGAAACGCATCCCCTTTGACGCACAATGCCCGAATCGCTGCGCCATGGGTCCGGCCGGCGAAATCAACTCGAACGTCGCGGATATGAGCAAGTATCTGCTCTTCCACATGAACCACGGCAAGATCGCAGGCAAGCAGTTGCTTTCCGAAAACAATTCCATCCAGATGCAAACCCCGCAGATGGCCATTCAGGGCGCGCCTGCCTATAAGGAACTCGGTGAAGCCAGTTATGGGATGGGTTTCTTCCTCTCTTCTTACCGTGGACACAAGGAGGTGGAGCACGGCGGGAACATTGACGGCTTCAGCGCCGAGCTTGCGTTTCTGCCGTCCGATAAAATCGGCGTCGTCATCCTAACCAATCTGGATGGGAACCCGCTGCCAAGCATCGTCGCGGAGAACGTCTTCGACCGGCTGCTCGGCCTCGATCAGGTTCCATGGAACCAGCGTACGCTGGCCGCTGAAGCGGGAGGGAAGAAATCCGAGCAGGAGGCGAAAGACAAAGGCTACACGCCACGCAAACTGGGAACCCATCCATCCCACGATTTGAAGGATTATGCCGGGGATTACTCGAACCCTGGGTATGGGACTGTTACCATTGCGCCCGATAGCGATAAATTCAAAATGACACTCAACAAGGTAACGCGACCGCTGGAGCACTATCATTACGATATGTTCCAGGTGCCGTCCGACCCGCTCGATGATCTTCAAAAGACGAAAGTCGTCTTTCTCACCGACATGGACGGAGATATTTCCAGTCTATCCATGCCGCTTCAACCAGACGTGAAGGACATCGTTTTCACCCGCATGCCCGACCGGCAACTCACCCAGCGCAGCTTCATTGAGGCCTTCACCGGCGACTATGAGATTCAGGGATCTCCAGTGCCGTTGAAAGTCTCGCTCCGCGGTGAAAACTCCCTCATCATCAGCGTTCCCGGACAGCCCGATTACAAACTGAACCCGAAGCGTGGCACGACCTTCCAGCTCGCAGACATTGCCGGCATCACCATCGAGTTTAAGCGGGACGCCGCAGGAAAAGTGACCGAGGCCGTCCTCAACCAACTGGGCACAGTCGTCATTCTGAAGAAGAAACTGACTCCCTGAGGCGAGGGCCTGTTTTAGAGCGTGGGCCTGATAGTTCTTAGTTATCTATCCCGGCGTCTACCTAGGGCATTTTTCTCAGGGCTAATTCGGTTCTTGAATACAGATTGTGAGTGCACAAACACACTTCAGCTCGAAGTGTCCGCAGGCTTGGCGGCCCGAAGCATCTGCCCACTCACGGCCCAGCCGAACAACGAGCAGCAAGCAATCACATCTCCAGGAATGTGCGGAAGTTAACGATGCAGGCACGTGACGCGAATCTCCCTTAGTCACTTCGTTCGAGACATATGCTTAACCGCGCTGCCTTGCAAACGCGTCAGAAGTTCGCTGCGCCTCGCGCAATCCAGCCAAACTGCAAACGCAGTCACGCCGGTACGGCTTGGCGAAATTTACATGTCAAACTGTTCTGAGCTTCGGAGACATAGCTCAACCGATAGTCCAGTTGCGATGAGGCGTGCACCGGAAACCAAGAAATAAGTGAAACGAATATCCTTCCCGCGTCACTACACAATGAACGTTAAGGCCGGACGCTTCGAGCGAGCAGGAGGTTGTGAATGGCGCAGGATACTTCAGTTTCCTTGTCTCGGCTTGCTGCACTGACCGCAGACCTCCAGCCTGTTTCAGGCGCCTCAGATAAGACGCTTCACCAGGCGCGAGTCACTATCGCTAGCGCGCTGGCGTCCGCTGATTCCTCAATCTACGCACCAGCCGCGTCGTCTGTCTCCCCCGCGGTGTCGGCTCGAATGGTTTAGCGTAAACGTTAAATCCGGCTGGTTCGACAGCACAGACATCGCTCGACGTCTTACAAGCCGCGATCTCCGAGTCGTCGCCAGATCTTGTTGGCGGCGATTCATTCGCGATCGTGCGTCGAACGATTCCGCTCACAGTTTCGGGAATATCCGGCCTCACACCAGATGCGCTAGCAGGGTACGCGGCCGATCTCAGCTTTGGTCCATTCCAAGATCCGATCGGGCGTCCCGTATGGATCGACCTGTACCGCTTCGTTCGGCAAGTCAACTTGGTGCGAGTCGCGGGCGGGACTCCGTTCCTATCCATTCCCGTTCGAGGGCTCTTGGGAACGGAGAGCAGCCTGGTGCTGGGATCAGGTTCGGTGTGGGTCGCATCGTCACTACTCGCCACGGGCACACCGGCCAGCAGTTACACAGGGCTCCTGATTTCGGGCGGGACCGTGCAGTTCAGCAGCCCACTGCCTCACTCCGGGCTGGAGATCGTGGTCCCGCTCGCGGTCACCTGTACTCTGCAACTGGACTTCAACCCCGGCGTTGCAGCTGACGGCAGCGGCGCTGGCCAAGACGCTCGTGTTAGCGTGGTGAGCCTGCCTGCAAAGGCAACATTCGTGTTTTCTATGGCCGGGGCGCTGGTCTCTTCGGTCTCAACTGCAAACGCAACCGTGTACGGATCCACTGTGGAAATCGACGTTTCCGCGGGACCAGGGACCTTCAACGCGGTGACCTCTCAGATCTTCTACGCTGCCACTACCCCCACGACGACGTTCGCGATCAAGGACGTTTCCAATACCGATCTGGCCTTGCACTGGATCGTGGCGCTTCGGATGACTATCGACCGTGACTGGAGTTGGAGCGGGCTCGCCTCGACCGGCATACCGATTCAGCGCAATGGGGTCCAGGTGGGCCAAGTCGTCCCTCAATTCACTGCCGATAACGACGCATTAATCTCGCCGGATCGAACTTCGACCGATCTCGTCTTCTTCGACGTGGTGGAACCGAAGCCAGCCGCCGGGCAGTTCCCGGCCGAGATTAACCTCACCTATACGATCACGCCGAACTTTGTGGGCGTTCCGAAGACCGTCGACCCACCGTTGACGGTGAGCGTCGAACTGCCAATCACCACTCCGCCGGCTCAGGTTCCAAAGCTCGTATCGGCGGGCATCGCGCTCTCGGACTACGTGCGATCTGCGGACTACTCGACCACCGACCCGCGACAGCGCGTCCTGTGGCTGGAGTTCGATCGGGCACCCGACAATCCGCGCGACAGCTTCTTCGGTCGTATCCTCGCCTATGCGCCGGACCCCATGCTTACCATTCCAGAAGGCGATCCCGCCGAAACTGCGGAGCCGCCGCTGCCGGTCGATCCAGAACTGATCCGAACCATTATTCCAGGACAGTCGGATGATGGTGCGGGACTCGGGGCGATGACCGCGCTGATCCCGTCCGATTCGCGGGTTCACTTCCTTTTGCCGCTACCGGCGGGCACGCCGAGCGACGCACCCGAGTTGCTCGGTTTCTACACGTATGAGTTCCGTGCCGGTCACGCGAAGGGTTGGAGTACAGCGCAGGGCCGATTCGGATTGCCACTTCGAGTCACGGGCGTCCAGCATCCGGCGCCCCTATTGAACTGCGTGATCTACCGGAACTCTTCAGGAATCACAGCGAGCGCGGCATTCGCGACGCCGGTTCAGGACGGTCGATCGGTGCGGCATTTCCCACCTGTTAGCGAAATGTACGTGATGATCTACGCTCAGGTGTATCAGAGCGATGGCGCCGACTTCCGGAACGTGCTTCTGGGGTACCGGCCGGCCAAGTTTATCGCCGATAGGCTGAAGTCCGAAGGAGTCCCCGATGCACTCTATGGAAACGCGACCTGGTCCACGAGTGAGATTCAGCTCTTGTTGGCGGGCCTAACTCTGGATTCGGATACACCGCTCAGCTGTCTGGCGGTGGAAATGCTGCCGAGCAGCAATCCCATCCCCGACCCACTGGGACGGGCCTTGGCTATGAGCGGTTACTCCGCACTTCGCCCTTGGTTCCAGTACCTGGCTGCTGTGGTTGCTGATCGTCGGCTCGGTATTGCAGTGATCTTAAGCGTCTGTCCGATTGCCGGCTTCTATCGAAGCCGGCAACTCCAAAAGTGGTTTGAGGATTACACAAGTCGATAGGGACGACTTGACGGAAGGCGCTAGTGCGGCGGTCCAAGTCGGCTTGGGTCCGCCGATGTTATCGGCGCCCGACACCTGATGCGCTCATCCTGGCGGACACGAAGGATCACGCAGAACGGAGCACTTGCTCATCCTCCCGTATGTTCATCGCAGAGTTGGCGGATGGCCTGATGAACCGCGCGCGCCAGGCGAGCAAGCTGAATGCTGGGGTGCTGTCGGGCTCTCCGTGACGCATCCGGGGGAAAAAGCAGGTTTCGCGCCTCGCGGGAAAACTCGAGTTGGACACCTGCTTGGCGCTGTCCGCGATTGGTGATGGTGGCCTCCTCGGTGCCCCGCAGATGCACCGGCGCGCGTTCCCGGATTGCATCCTGGGCGTGGACGCCGTGCTGGTCGACGACCGCATTGATTTGATCGAGAAGGATGTGTCTGCCGTATTCCACCTGCCTCCGACGTAGACGATAGATGCACCGCAGTCGTCCGCGCCATGGAAGGACACGACGAAGCTCGTCTGGGCAAGCAGTCCGGCGAGGACGGGTTCGTCAAACGCAGTGCTCGTGAGGTGAAACGCCTCATGGTTCCCGCTGCGAAGGAGACCGGCGCACTCGTACCAAGCCCACGGTCCTAGTGGTGCGACGTGCTGCAGGAGTTCGGAGGTTCCCGGTTCCGTCCCGCCGCCGTGGGGCGCGATGAGCAAGCACGAGTGGAGCGTCGCCGCGTTCCCGGTAGCCACGCGAAAATCGCGATCACTGACGAAACATCGCACGATATCGGCGTAACAGGTTGGGTCGGGCACTGGCCGTCTCATCCTTCATCGTACAATCCCAGTTGAGAAAACGGAGCCTGACGCTTGACGTACCTCCAGCCACGTTACCGAGCATTGTACTAACCCGCTTCGCGGGAATTTGGTTGTCACGACCGGTCGTCTCACTCCAGTTCCGATCCCTGTAAGTCAGTCGGTCGCCCCTCTGGTGGGGGAGATTTCCGGTATTGTTGCTGG
>Ga0182024_10023312_pt1 | contig 11094 bp, 6 predicted proteins | sample P32metaG_FD_120480 | JGI IMG/M metagenome (GOLD analysis project Ga0182024, IMG submission 120480) | Permafrost microbial communities from Stordalen Mire, Sweden - P3-2 metaG (Illumina Assembly) | ecosystem: Environmental > Terrestrial > Soil > Wetlands > Permafrost | place: Sweden: Stordalen... | reverse complement strand
TCGCGTAGGCATTTCCCGATTCTTTCACGTTGTCAGCCAGGGCCCACGGAAGTTTGCAACACAACCCCGCGACTGATCAGTCGCGGAAATAACCAAGATTATTCGACAGTATTTGCCAGTTATAAAGCTTCAATGGGGCCGCGACTGATCAGTCGCGGAAATCAGCATGTCTTCCATGAGTTTGCGCGTCCATGTTTTGCTTCAATGGGGCCGCGACTGATCAGTCGCGGAAATTCCGTGGCGATTCGTTACATCGTCCGTCAGTACATTCGCTTCAATGGGGCCGCGACTGATCAGTCGCGGAAATTGTACAATGCATCAAACATTGGCGTGTGCAACATCGCTTCAATGGGGCCGCGACTGATCAGTCGCGGAAATGGCGAGGGCGCCCGAGTTCATCCAAGCCAGCGGTACGCTTCAATGGGGCCGCGACTGATCAGTCGCGGAAATGTTGCGGTCCCCGGTAGGCTCCTGGCTGTAATTGCTGCTTCAATGGGGCCGCGACTGATCAGTCGCGGAAATGCTTACCGCGTAATCTATTCTGTTTTCAATGATCTGTGTACCGAATCGCGAGTGACCTCGCGGCGCGGTGCTAAATCGATTATCAATCAATTTATTCAATCTTCAACCTTCCAATTATCCAATAACTTACGTCACGCGAGCGGTCCCCCACTTTTTCCCACCACCTCGCCGTTCGCGGCGCCTATCGCGTCACAAAAACAGGATACGCCGAAATCTCACCTTCGAGCACCCGCGCCAACAAGCGGACCTGAATCTCCAGCAGCCGCCGGTAACTGACCCGGTACTCAAACAGCGGATGTGTCACCAGCGAATCCATCCTCAATTCATAGGCGCGGAAGAACCCTTTCCTTCCCGCGGGCGTCAGTGCCACCGACTCGCCGACACGGACGAAATCCCTCTCTGTGACCATCCTTGTGTTCACCGCGCTCAACACCGCTGAGTCCGCAATCAAGGGCCGAAACGGTTCCATTAAATCCAGAGCCAAAGCCGGACGCCCGTGCCGCAACTGGTGATAGAAGCCCATGTAAGGATCGAATCCCACCGCATAGCAGGCAATTGTTAGATCTTTGGCCAGCATGCTGTACGCGAGCGACAGTAACGCATTCACCGGATCGCGCGGCGGACGCCGGTTGCGCCCTTCGAAATCGAACGAGAATCCGCTTGTCGGCGATTCCGGCTCGTCGCCGGGTTTGATCATCCCGGCAAACTCCTCGAAATAAAGGCGCGCCGCCGAACCCTCGAACCCCAGTAACGACTCCAGATTCTCAGCCTGCTCGGCCCGCTCCGCCAGCGCCTTCATCCCGATCAGGGACGGTTTCCTCGGCTCGACGTGGTTTCGTTGAAGCATCGTTCGCTGATTGCGGATCTTGCCGGCCACCAGCGCCCGCGCGAGCGAGAGTGGAAACCACTCTGAATCCGCCAAGCGGAACTGCGCCTTCCGAAGAGCGACATTCTTCGTATTCAGGCCAATAGTGATTCCATAAAAGTACCCACCCATCGAGAAATATGTGACGGGCACCCCCGCTTCGCACAGCGATTGCACAGCTTGCGTGGAAATCTGAATATTGCCGAGCAAATTCACCTGGCAGACTTCGCCGATCCGCACTTCCTGGACGGTCTTGTCCTTGTCTTTCACTTGCAATACCTCCCCCGACTTGCCCACTCTGAATCCTTGCGTATTCACATACAGAGGTTTCAGATCGTCGCGCGGGGTCATTAGTTGCCGGATCTGAGTCTGAATTCCTTCACTAGCCGGTGGTTTCCGTCGCGGTGGGTCTGGGGAATCATCGAATAGTCCCAACTGCACGGCACCGCTCAGATCGATTCGGATTAGCCGATTTGTCTCATCCGGCAGGCAAATCGTGTTCAAGGAGCAGCCCGGGCACTTGGGCGAATCGACCAGCGGTAGCGGAATATCGCCGTACGTGGCAAGGTCCCAGGCACCCGCAACGGCTTCCTCGGCTTCGGCGATCAGAGCGGAATCTACTAGTACTCGCACTCGCTGCCGAGTTTTCTGGTAGAAGACGACAGCCTCCGCGCATTCGTACCCGTTTTCGCGAAGTACGATTGCCTGAAGCGCGATCTGGACGCGGTCGGCCGGCCACATCTCAATGCCGTCTTTTCCCTCGCGCGGGGCGCCGTGCTTGTAGTCAACTGGAGTTGCGGCAGTCCCTTCCGCCTCCACCAGATCGAGCTTCGCGATCACTTTCAACCGTTCGCTAGAAAGTGTGACGGAGCGTGCGTGGATCTTCTCGTCGCTCGCACCCGCCTCGGGCAACTGGGAGGGCCGTGCGTCGACGCGTTTGTGCTGAGCCGATCCTTCGAGCGTGTCGGCGCTCTCCCGAAAGGCGCTTTCGACCCACTCGTAGAAGAATAGGCGAGGGCAATAGACGAATTCGTTGACCATGCGCGCCGGAAGGTAATCTGGCGAAGGAGCCCGTTGCGCCATTCGCGTTCGTTTTGGTTCGGGGTTGGGGAGTGGCAGGGCGCTCATGAGAAGTTTGTCTCAAACGATAAAACACGGCGCGTCGATGGCTGTATACGGCAGACCGAGCGCCGTTATGACGCGGTCGCCGCGCCCTTCGGCGGGTCCGAGATGGACGAACAGAACCTGATCTTCGTCGTGGTTGATGATGCGGGCAAGTTCGGTGCGGCACCGAACCAGGTCGCGCGGGGTGAACTGGCACTCGAATATGGAGTACTGCAAATGGTCGCCGTACCCGCGCATCGCCTTGAAGACTTTGCGCAGCCGCTTGTCGTCGGCGATGTCGTAACAAACCAGATAGGATTGCCGCACTTGTTGGTATTCTTGTTTAAGATTGTGTGATTGTCACACAAATGGTACGCTAAAAGGCGCTTTCTAAGCAAATATGTCCCTTCGGCGAACGTGGGAATTGTGAGCCAGATTAAATTCGATGACTTCTTCCGCGCCGCGACGGCCCACGGACCATTTGACTACCAGCGCCGTCTCGCCGAAGACGAGGTTCGTGTTACCACCGGCTCACAGCTGATCAGTGTTCCAACTGGTCTAGGCAAGACTGCAGCCGTGGTCATGGCATGGCTTTGGAATCGCGTTGTCCACCCCGATGTCTCCCATCGGAACAATTGGCCTCGCCGCCTAGTCTACTGCTTGCCAATGAGGACGCTGGTTAACCAGACGCGGGCCAATGTCTCTATTTGGCTGGGAAATCTGGCTAACGCCTTTCCCAATCAGGATCTCGAATGGCTTAGGGAACGTTCGCCCGTAATTCTGATGGGCGGTGAGAACAACGAACGAAACACCGCCGAATGGGACAACTGGCCCGAAAAGCCATGCATCCTAATCGGCACTCAAGACATGCTGTTATCTAGGGCACTCAATCGAGGTTACGCCGCGAGCCGGTACCGTTGGCCTGTTGATTTCGGCCTTCTAAATAACGACTGCCTGTGGATCATGGACGAGGTGCAATTGATGGGGCCCGGTCTTTGGACTTCCGGCCAGCTTGATTGGATGCGTCAAGATCGCTTTGGCACTGCCCTGCCTTCGTGGACCTGGTGGATGAGCGCAACGAATAGCGATGGGTTTCTGAACACGCCTGATCGTACGGTACTACAACCCAGTCGGTTTCCATTTGAGCCAAGGGAAATCCCTCGGCTGCTTCTCGACGCCCGGCGGCCCTGTATTATGTGGACACCACCTGCCACAGGCTCTCCGAAAAAGGTTCGAGCCCCGAAAAACACCCAGCCGCTGACCGGTTCGAAAAATACATTTGTGTCTGCTCTTGCGTCGGCAGTCGTTGATAACCATCAACCAGGATCCCTCTCGCTAATCGTTTGCAACACGGTCCAGACGGCTCAATCGATTCATTCGGAACTCCAGACACGGGAACGCACCGGCGCCAACCTGATACTTCTTACGTCTCGATTCCGCAAACGAGACCGAACAATCAACGAGAATACTTTGCTTGAATTCGAGGAATTACGTAAGGCAGAACGAGTTCAAGGGAACGCCGGATTAATTTGTGTAGCGACGCAGGTGTTGGAGGCCGGAATGGACGTATCGGCTTGCCGTCTCTGGACAGAACTTGCTCCGTGGCCCTCACTCGTGCAGCGGTTGGGCCGCTTGAACCGCGACGGCAAGGCCAACGACAACGCGCGGGCGAACTTTTTTGAGGTCCCGGTCGAGTCTAGGAAAAGCACCAGCAAAATGAATGTCGGGCCCTACAGTGCCGAGGCAATGACGAACGGAAGATGGCTCGCGGCAAGACTTGTCGATGTCTATCGCGACCAGCCGCAACTCAGTGCGCTGGCGGCGCTCGCTTTAATGCAGAAGGATGAAAATACGGTGAACAGGCTCACCGCAGCGTTGCAACCGGCTCCGGAACCATTTCCTCGTGCCATGGATCTTCACGGGCTCTTTTCAACCGAACCGGATGTCTTCGGCGGCTTCACGGACGTTAGCCAGTTCGTACGCGGAGAGGACGCGAATGCGGACGCGATTGTATTCTGGCGTGATTTCGACGACGTTCGATCCATACTTGGTCCAGATTTGACCGGGCCCGCCTTTGATATAACGGAAGGCTGTGCAGTTCCCATTCATCGTCTTCGCAAATTCCTCGAAGGCAAAGTGCGAGGTTTCGTTTGGGATGACCAGGACGCAGTCTGGAGAAAGCAGCGTACTCGTGAAATTGTCCCCGGTATGGTGGTCATGCTCCCCCGAAAGGCCGGCGGATATGACTCGTCTCAAGGCTGGACCGGTCTGGCGCAGCGTTACCTCGAAGCTGTGCCGCCACCCGGCCCGTTTGACGAAGGGTTCCGTACGGACAGCTTCGTTGAACGCGGAGAATGGGTGACCATCGCTGACCACCTTTCAGATGTTCGCACGGAGGCCGATCGAATGGGAACTGCCCTCCGGTTGGAAACGTCAGTGCACGAGGCAATAGTCACTGCCGCCGAATATCACGACATCGGCAAGGCCCCTTCCACAGTGGCAGAACGAGCTTCCTTGCCCGTCGCCAGACCCGGCAGGACAATGGGCCAAGGCGCCTTACCTGTTCGCGGTGAGTCCCGATCTGCGCACGGGTAAGATTACGATTGACACCACTGCGGTCGAAGCTCTCCTTTCCGAATCCGGGGTCCGGTTTCGTCGCACCAAACCAAAACCGGACTCTCGGCTTGCCAAATGCACTCTTTGGCAGACGTCGCAGAAAGTTCGGGACACAGCCGATCGAAAGTGGCTTTCGGAAATACGACGTATGACTGGAGTAAAATCCGCTTGGATGGTTCCATTCCGCCCGGAACTTCGCCACGAAGCCGCGTCGGCGCCGGCCTTATGGCACTTGTATTTTCGCCAGAGTGGCGGCTTTCCGGGTTTGACCATCTACCTGACAGCCGCCCACCACGGCAAGGTCCGAACTGTCCTCACTGCGCGCACTCGGGAAGGTAATGATGTCTTCGGCGTATCAAGAAAAACTGCGTCGCTCCCGTGGAAGGAGGGATTGCCTATGGATTTTTCATGCGCCGCTGATGGGGCTGATGGCGAGTTCTCTCCGGACGGCGACTTCTTCGTCTATCAATCACCGGGCTGGACCGCGCTAATTGCCGACCTTTTGGGAGGCTGGCAGAAACGGCCGGAAGATCCGACGGTGCTCGCGCTCCGCGAGGCTTCAGAACCAGCGCACCTCGGACCTTTTCTGCTGGCGTTCTTCGAAACCCTGGTTCGGTGTGCCGACGTCCGGGCCAGCCAGAACCCCTCTCAAGCCCGCGATGTCGAATTCTAGCGTCTCACCGAATCCGACGAACGAAGGTGGCCCTCCGGTCAAGTGGCCAGTACTACCGCTACCCGGCATTGTACCGGACTCGATCGGTAACTATCTCGCATCGATTGGTCTTCTCGTGTTGGCCGAGCGCAAATGGACTGGAATTCGGGGTTGCTGGCGCTCCGATCAATTTCTTTTGGTCAATGGCCCGGCTGAGTTTACCTCACTCGTTGCTTTCCTTGTTAGTATTGCCGAATCCAACGGATGGTCCGACTATGGAAGGAATTGGGGCGCCGAACAAAAAGCAGACACCAAGGCCAAGAACACCGAGTCTACGGGTCAGTGGCGTTCTCGGGAAGCCAAAGAGCAGGAACTACCTGTGTTTCATTCACATCTCGCTCTGGGTGAACGGCTGAGTTTCAATCCTCTATTCGGGAGCGGAGGAAACGCCGGGCGGCGTGACTTCGCGACCGGATGGAAGAAGGCCGTGACCTTGCTCGCCAAAGCGAAAGGAAAGACCAAAGAGCTACTGGAGAACGATCTCTCTTCTTTCTTGGCCGGTGGGTCGTGTAATCACTTGGATGATTATAGTGCTGGCAGTTGGTTCAGCTCCGCGAACAAGATCTACAACAGCGGTACCGAGAGGCCTTTTCGGAACGGTCAGGTAAGTCCATGGGCGATGGCTCTCGCTTGCGAATCCTTCCGGTTGCTAATGGGAGGTACTTCACGCCAAATGGGGTCGTACCGCGCGGCGACAGGGGCCTTTCCCTTCGTCACGACAGCCGCTGCACCTGAGAGCGCGGGCGAAGCTGGCCGAAGCGTTGGGGAGTTGTGGCTACCCATTTGGTCGCGCCCAACCAGCTTGGGTGAGGCTGCTACGCTTTTCAGCCGTGGGCGGGCCGAAATTCGGGGTCGAGGTGCCCTCACCGCGCCAGCCTTCTCCGTTGCAATCCTACAGCGTGGCGTTGACGCCGGGATAACGGAGTTTCGGCGCTTTGCGCTTTTTCATACCACGAGCGAAAATACCTTTGAGTCATGTCTTGCGGTCGTGGTTCCCGCAATGAAATCGGCTGACTCCGCCTTGGCGGTTACGCTCGATGTCGTCCTCGATTTGCGGGAGTCCCTGCCGCGCGATTGGAAAAAAGGCAAGCGCTGGATCTATGCTGGTCTCCGCGGCCCACTTGACCGTGCTCTGATCGAGCTTTCGGCATGTCCCGATCCTGCCGCCAAACGTTCGTTGGTGGATGCCCTGGTTGTCGCGTTACGCGCAGTTGATCGAAATCGCAGTCATCGCAAGCACAATGTGAGATTCCGGCTATTGCCTGGAGCGTGGGCGGATTCACTGGTCGGAGAGCACGACGAGATCACACCGGAGATTCGTCTGGCTTATGCAATCGCATCTATTCGCCCCAGCCATACCACCCGCCCAAGTCGAAACAGTGAGACCACCGCCCCGATACTGGCATACTGGCTCGGCGCCGAAAATCAAGGAAACTGGTGGACGATTCCGGAGCGTGCCCCGCTGCGGCGTGTATGGGGCGGTGGCGAATTCGCCGCGAATATTGGGGCAATCCTCCGACGTCGCTTGGTTGAGGCGCGTCCAGACGCAGAGCCGCCATTCGATGGTCGATCACACGTCGGTTTGGCCGACATCGAAGCTCTATTACTGCGGCAACTGGATGAAGCCGAACTGACTCGCTGGTTCTTTCGCTTCAGTCTCTTCTCTGGCCAGGGCGCTAGCAGTTTCGCGTGGGCTCAACGCCTTCGTTCTGGCAGTTGGATCGAAGTCATCTCGCCATCGACGGCGCTTTTCGCGCTGTTCAAACCAATGTTTGACGGAAGGTTAATCCGCCACGAGTCAATCGGAGCCTCCCGCACTATAAAGGCCGGAACGCTCTCCCGGATCGTCGCGTTTCTTATGCGGTCCGACATTAGTTCCGCCGTGGAAGCCGCTCGGAATGCCTACCACGCAGTGGGTGTGGAACTGGGGGATTTCGAGTGCCAGTTCGAAGCTCAAAATCCAAGTCATCTCCTCGCTTCGCTACTGGTACCCGTTCGAAGGAACGAAGTCGCCCAGGCATTCGGCCGATGGCGTTTACCAGCCAAATCTAAGCCTCGAAAGGAAACGCGAAAATGATCGGCACCGGTACGTTTAGCCCTACAGCGCTCTTGTCCGATACTACCAGGCATCGGATCACCCTGAAGGCGAGCCTCATGCCCGTCGCTGGGGACCGATTCCAACCGGCCGGATTTCCTGAGATTGGCCACGTGATCTACAGGGCTCCTCGTCCTGATCGAAGCGCGGAGGACGTTTGCATCGTTGACAGCGCTGCCAGCATGGCAAACCATCTTGAAACCGTTTGCCTTGCCGGCCCATTCAGTCTTGATCTGCACGAAAATCTTGCTGGTCTGCCCTACCTCGTTTGTTTAACGGGCGGGACCGATGGAAATGGCCACAAGAAACTAGACCGTCTGGTGGTAACTTCCCTTTCGGAAGGGCATCGTTTGGCTTCCAGCTACTTCCTTAGCGACAAAGCTACAGTGATGGCGAATGATAAGCCGACCGCCGAGACCTTCATTAGTAAATTGAAGGCCGAGTTCGGATTGCAAGATCTTGGAACCAAGACACACCCCCTCCCTGACGATTGGTGGAAGGTGTTTACGACGATTTTCCGATACGACCCAAACTCGCTGGTTCATGGCATCCTGTTCCCATCCCTTGGTATCAAGATTCCTCGAGTACTCACGGCCCATCTGGAAGCGTTCGGTGCTTCGCGGGTGGGATCGTCCGGAGTGAAATTCGACAAGCTCGGCAAGACCACCTCCGGACAACCGATATTTGCGGTGGATGAAGAAACAGCAAGCGAGATTCGAGCCACATTTATCCTGGATCTTTCGCTGATTCGTTCCTTCGGTAGAGGTGACGACAAAGGGCTAAACCCGGCCCAGAAGGAGTTCCTGCTTACCTTCGCGCTGTGGAAGATTGGGCAGCTACTCGCGGCGCCCTTCCGGTTCCGTAGTAACTGCGATCTTCAACTTCAGTTAATCACTTGGATAAATGGCGATCTATCCGAACCAGGGAAACCGAAGGACAAAGTTCTAGACATCTCCGAGCTGTCCATTGATATCGCCGGAGCAATCGCCGCCGCCGGATTCACTACTACGGACAAACAGCGCGACATAGTGACGAAGGTCTATTGGCCGTCGGAAGACCTTTTCAAGCCCGGAAGGGACTCTGAGGAAACTGCCACCGGCGATGGTGAGGAAGCCGAGACCGCCGAAGAAGAGGAATCCTAACCGGGACGCCGATGCAAATTATCCTCCGTCAGACGTTTCCTCTGGGGCGCTTCCATGCTACACCGTGGAAAGTTTTTCCTTATGACGATCCATATGGCGAGTGGCCCCCAAGTCCGTGGCGCCTGCTCCGGGCCATCATCGCCCGTTCTTATCAGGTTGAGCGGGAGTATTCGGCCGTTACACGTGAGGATCGTGAAGCACTTGTAACCGCCTTTAGCCAGAGTACGATCAGTTGGCGACTGCCAGAGTTCACTTGGCGCGGGCCGGGTCTGCGACAGTATCAGCCGGTTGAATTTGCCTTCGACAACCCTCCGGTAAAGAAACTCAAGCTGATTCCGCTCGACCTGTCACTGCGCCAGAATCTCGGCGGTCGTTACGCCCTCCTGGAAAAAACTGGAACCAGATGGACGTTTGAAGTTTTTGATGAGAATCGACGCAGTATTTCTTGCTTCGAAACTGAAGACGAGCAATTGGTCAAATCTTTCAGTGAAACAAAGCGAGATGCGCTGAAACGCAACCGCACCGTGGAGCTAAAGCGATACTCGCCGAGGTCGAGGTCCTACAGCACCACCAAAGTCCAGGATAACTTCTGGCTTACAAGTGACGGCGCCGAATCTGAAGATGCGTCTTCCATCCTGTGGTGGTACCTTACTGGCGATGACTGGACCCCGGCGAGCTGCGATTTGCTCGAACAGTGTCTTGCTCGGATGACCTATTTCGGCCGCGCCGAATCCATCACCGAAATATCTGTTTTCCGCGGAGGCTTGGCCAAGCCGGTCCAGTCGAATTGTGACCTCCACGCGACTCGCTTTACGGGAATGGTGCCCGTGCTAACTTCGAAAGTTGATGCGACATTGCAGCAGGTTGAGGCGACAACCGACGATCCCTCCCTTGCCGGTTCAACAATCCCTCCGGGCGCGGCCTGGTTTTATGCTGAACGCCCGCGCACGTCTTTTCCGATCCAGAAACCAATGTTCACTCCCGAACGCAAACCTGCCCAACTCGTTCAGTTTGCGATTGGTGCGCGAGTAGTCCCCGCAATGCGCCATGTGGTGCGGCTGACGCAACGTTTTCGAGGGCGCACGCTCAGGAGTCTTCTTCATCTGGTGACAGACGGCGCAGTCAAAGATTGGCGGGATGCATCGCATGATTTGCGCGAACGGGCTGCGTTGCTCACTGGAAAGAACACAGGTGGGAATCCACTCTCCACTCATACTCACGCGGTCTTCTTCGTCCACGCTGAGCATGGTAAGCCCGTTCGGCTGTGTGTTTGGCGCAAATATCCCTTCGACAGTTTAGAGCAAACGGCTATTCTCATCGCTGCCGATACGCCTCTCCCCCTTGGATTCAAGAGTAACGATTGGACGCTTACTCTGATTCCGCTTGATTCTCTCGTGCCACCACCTCCGGCTCTTTCGACCGTCCCCCATGGAAGTTGGGAGACCCTAACTCCGTTTGTTCCACCTCGGCACGTATTCAACCGGCAAGGAAAGGCCAAAGCCGAAAACTCGGTGGACGCGCAAGTGCGCACGGAACTGGAGAACCGGGGCTTCAACTCGGGGAATGTCGAGATTGGGGTCGAAGATGCCGGGTGGGTCAAAGTCCACCAAGGCAAAAGAGAGAACGGCGGTCAGTCCAACATGGACAAGGGGGGTTACAACATAAAACTGACGTTCGCCTCTCCGATTTCGGGGCCGCTGTTCTTGGGAGCTTCATCCCATTTCGGTTTGGGCGTGTTTGTGCCGACGGAATCTCATTAGTGATTTAAGGGAATCTCATTCCATCTCCGATCAATGGAAACAGTCGGAGTCACTTGACTCGTTGATGAAGCCGGACGCGGGCCCGCGACAATCAGCGCTAGCGAATCCTCACGGTTAGGCAGGGCGCCCAAGCGCGGGCAGTGCTGTAAACATGAGTGTCCTTTCGGCAAGCCTGCGTAGACAGGATCGACCGAGGTCAAGAACCGGGGGGGCGTTTACGTTAAGCCTGCTGCAGGCGATCGGCGGCTGGTTGCACTCTGATGAACAGCGTTTCCCAC
>Ga0182024_10023311_pt1 | contig 11095 bp, 9 predicted proteins | sample P32metaG_FD_120480 | JGI IMG/M metagenome (GOLD analysis project Ga0182024, IMG submission 120480) | Permafrost microbial communities from Stordalen Mire, Sweden - P3-2 metaG (Illumina Assembly) | ecosystem: Environmental > Terrestrial > Soil > Wetlands > Permafrost | place: Sweden: Stordalen... | reverse complement strand
TCTGGCGATCATGGTTATTCCGTACATTATTTCTGTGTCGCGTGAAGTGCTGCTGTCCGTGCCGCGTGATCAGCGCGAAGCGGCCCTGGCGCTTGGTGCTACCCGTTGGGAATCAACGTGGAAAGTTGTCTTGCCCTATGCGCGCACGGGAATTATGGGTTCTATCTTCCTAGCCCTGGCACGCGCGCTGGGGGAAACCATGGCGGTGACCATGGTTATCGGCAATACCCCGACGATTGCTGCGTCGCTATTCTCGCCGGGCTATTCCATTGCCGCGGTGATAGCGAATGAATTTACAGAAGCCACTGGCGATCTGTACCTGCAATCGTTGATCGAATTGGGATTGGTGTTGTTCATTCTGACCTTTCTTTTGAACGGCCTTGCGCGGTTGCTCATCGTATTCACTTCGCAACGCGGTAGCGGTAGGGGGCAAGCATGAGCCGGCGATTGCGATGGCGCAAATTCGTCAGTCATTTCATGCTCACTATGACCGGGCTGTGCGCCGTTGTAGCAGTAGCAGTGCTTTTCTTCATTCTCGGTTATCTGATCTACCACGGCGGAACGTCAGTGAATTGGGCATTCTTTACGAAACTGCCGGCCCCGGTCGGCGAATCCGGCGGAGGCATGGCGAATGCGATTGTTGGTAGCGCCAAGCTTCTGATTCTCGCTTGCCTGCTCGGTGTTCCGATTGGCTTTTTCGGTGCTATTTACCTCGCGGAATTCAGCGGCAGCACTACGGCTTTCATTGTGAGATATGCGGCCGATCTGTTGAATGGCGTTCCGTCGATCGTTATCGGGATTTTTGCGTACAGCCTAGTAGTTCTGCCGTTCAAGCATTTCTCGACGCTTGCCGGAGGGTTCGCGTTGGGGCTCATGATGATTCCCATCACGTTGCGCAGCACGGAGGAATTTCTTCGCGCTGTGCCCGGTTCTTTGCGCGAAGGAGCCATGGCGCTGGGCGCCAGCAAATGGCGAACCATTTCTTCTGTCGTGGTTCCCGCTGCCTATCGTGGAATCCTGACGGCCGTCTTGTTGGCGTTCGCCCGAGTGGCCGGCGAGACAGCACCATTGCTATTCACTGCGTTTGGCAACCGTTTCTGGAGTCCCGGCTGGACCCAGCCAACGGCGTCCTTGCCAGTTATGATATTCACCTATGCTATCGCACCGTACGACGATTGGCATCGACAGGCTTGGGCAGCCGGACTCGTACTTCTAGGGTTGATTTTAATTATCAACATCGTCGCTCGCGTTATTTTGTCCCGCGGCGTCGCGGTTCCAAGGAATTAAACTATGCATGCTTCTGTGAGGTCGGCTGTGTCCGTCAATATCACACCACCCGTTTCAACGCCACCGAGTCGTGAAGCGCAAGCACCCCTGGTGATGCGCATGACTATATCTCGAGTCAATTTTTTCTATGGCCCCAAACAGGTGCTGTTCGACATCAGCCTGAATATTGCTTCGAATAAAGTGACTTCGCTGATTGGCCCGTCGGGATGCGGTAAATCCACGCTGCTACGGACCCTGAACCGCATGCACGAGACGGTGCGCGGTGCGCGCCTCGAAGGTGACATCCTCATCGACAATCAGAATATTTTGGCGCAAGACGTCACCGCGCTGCGGCGTCGAGTTGGTATGGTCTTTCAGCGCCCTAATCCCTTTCCAAAATCCATTTTCGAGAATGTGGCTTATGGGTTGCGCATCAATGGAACCCAGGGATCGATTTCTGACGCGGTGGAGAAGAGCCTCCGTCACGCGGCCTTATGGGATGAGGTGAAGGACCAGTTACACAAATCTGCGTACGAACTTTCTGGAGGCCAGCAGCAGCGTCTGTGCATTGCGCGTGCGCTCGCCGTGGAGCCGGAGGTGCTACTCCTGGATGAGCCGTGTTCCGCGCTCGATCCCATAAGTACAGCAAAGATCGAAGAGCTTCTGGTGCAGCTGAAGGATCTCTGCACCATTGCAATCGTCACTCACAATATGCAACAAGCGGCGCGCGTGAGTGACTTCACCGCGTTTCTGCTCACCGGGCAGCTAATTGAATTCAACCCTACACCGCAACTCTTTACCACGCCCAGCGACGCGCGAACAGAAGCGTACATTACCGGGCGCTTCGGTTAAGAGTCTGCGCGGCCCAGTGGATTTTCATTTTTAGAGGGGATGTATGGAACGCCATTTTGAAAAAGATTTGAATGACCTGAAAGAGCGCCTGCTCTGGATGGGTAGCCTTGCAGAGCGCGCCGTGCACCAAGCTGTACACTCGGTGCTTGAGTCCGACGAGCAGCTGGCCAATCGCGTGCTCGCTGAAGAAGACGCTATCAACGAACTGCAGATAGAAGTAGACGACCGCGTGGTCCAATTATTGGCGTTACATCAATTGATGGCGGTGGATTTGCGCTTCGTTCTGGCGGTTTCGCGGATTAACAATGATTTGGAGCGTATTGGCGATCAGGCGGTGAATATTGCGCAAGGTTCCCTGCGGATTTTGCGTCACCCGCGCGTAAAACCTTATGTGGATTTGCCGCGGATGAGTGAACTGGCGGAAGAAATGGTGCGCAACTCGCTGAACGCTGTAGTGCGCCGCGATGTGGAGCTGGCTCAACAGGTCCTTGCGACCGACGATCAGGTCGATAATCTTCGGGACCAGATCTTTCGCGAACTCTTGACCTACATGATGGGCGATTCCAGTGTGGTATTTCCTGCTTTTGAGCTGATTCTGGTAGCCAAGAATCTGGAACGGATTGGCGATCACGCCACGAATATCGCCGAAGATGTGATTTACATCGTGCAGGGGCAGGACGTTCGCCATCCCACCGTGGATCGGCGCTGATCGCGCCAGCCTTTACGCACGTTGTCGCCGGAACCAGATAAATATCGCAGTTAAAATACTGATGACCGTTAGAACTCCGCCGATCTTCCGATCTGGAGTGCGTTGAAAGCTCACCACGACGTGGGACGATCCGGCTTCGAGTGGCACCACAATCTGATTGGTTTGGCCATTCTGTTCCTCCGGCGTAGCGACTGCGCCGTTCACGTCTACTCGCCAGGCTGGATAATCCAGGATCCTTAGTGACAGTCGCAACGGCTCATGCGAGCGGACATTAATTTCTTTTCTTTCCGCGGACCAGCGCTGGATATCGATTTTTGCGTCCGGTGCTTTGGTGGAATCCTCCGATGCAGGCAAAGGCACCACTCGCGCGGACTTCTCCGGCAACTCCGTATGATCGTCTCCTGCAGGATCGTATTCGTCGACACCCTCAAAGCCCTCATCGTTTTGAATTGCTTCCAGAAGGACGGGGATATCTTCGGTGTCCCACCACGTGCGGCGTACCATAAGCGCGGCGGCACCGGCTAAAACAGCGACCAGGGCAGCGATGGTGAACGCGGTCCAGCATCGACTAGGTCTTTTTACGGTGATCGCTGCCGGGACGAAACATGCAAAGGGAATCGCCAGAATCGACAGAAAGCGCCACGGAAATTGCACGAAGCGCAATTTTGGAAGGTAAATCCATAGCAGATTGCTTACCCTGAGCATGAAGAATGTCGCGGTGACGGAAATCAGGAGCAGCGCGGTCCAGACCGAGTTCATCAGCGGCGGTGTATCTGAAGCGCTGCGCCGCTGGCGAGACGCCGCGGCAAATATCGCCGTCCATACGATCATCAGAAACGCAGTGGTGGAAGCGATAAGATTGAAGATGTTGTGATCCGGGTCGGCAATCACCGTGTACAGAAAATTCTGCGAAGGCACCAAGCCCGAGGAAAGCGCTTGCGCGATGCTCACCCAGCTTTGTTCATGAATTGCCGGCGTGAGATAAAAACCGGCCAAACCAAAGCCTAGCGCCAGCCCGGAGCCTGCATACAACAGCGGTAGCCAGAATTTAGCAGTCACAGCCGTAAACACAATAAGGACTGCCAAGCTGTAGCTGGCTACAACCCCTGCAGGAGCATTGCTCAGCCAGACAGCGGCAAAAGTTATCGCTAGGAAAACGATCGAGCGGCCACGCGATCTGCTATCTGCGACTTGTCCCATCCCCAGCGCTTCCATGGCAGAAAGAAAGAGTAATGGGAAGAAAGCCATGGCCAGTTGCTCGGCAAAATCGCTTCGCATGTAAACGATAAGCAGGGCGTATGGATTTGCGGCGAAGAAAACGGCGCACAAAAGCGCGCTGCGCTGAGGCAAGAAACGCCGGCCTAATGCGAAGGCCGACAATCCTGCCATTGTCTGGACAAGAATGATGAATGCCGCAGGCACGAAAATCCACGGCAGCACCAAGCCAAGCGCAGCTCCCAGCATCCACGACAGAGGCGGGTAAAAAATAAATCGGGGCTCGCCGAATCCGTGATTGGCGCCGTCGGTCCAGCGCGGCAGAATGATCCCGTCGCGCCATTGCGCGGCGGCGTCCATCCAGGAGGCCGCGTGAAAAGAAAAATCGTGCCCGGAAGCGTTGCCCAGCCATACGAAAGGCGAAATTATGGCCAGCGCCGTAGCGAACGACAGAGCCGATGCGACTAGCCACGCCCTTCCGGAACGTCTTTGGAATTTCGGAGTATTGGCAGCCTCGGAAGCAACTGTCATGGGGGATTCATCTGGATATTTTGGACGAAATTCTCGCCCACCGCGAGTTTTAGCGAGCCGATGAATGTTCGTTCTTGTAGATCACACCTTCCTTCATCACAAAAAACACGTGCTCGGTCTGGCGGATATTCTCGATGGGATTGCCGGGTACAGCAACGACGTCCGCAAACTTGCCGGCTTCCAATGTGCCAATTTTATCGGCGAGTCCCAGCAGATCGGCATCCGCTGAGGTCCCGGCTTTTAGTGCGGCAAGTGGCTGCATACCGAGATCAACCATTTGATGAAACTCTTCGGCGTTTCGTCCGTGCGGATAGACCGCGGCGTCGGTGCCCAGTCCAACTTTTACGCCTTTGGCCAAAGCATTTTGAAAAGTTTTATGCAGAGAAGTCATAGCTTGTTCCGCTTTTGCTCGAATCGCAGGAGGAATGTACATTCCAGATTGCATTTGTTCTGATAGGCCTTGCAGCGCCATCAGCGTTGGCACGTAGTAGGTACCGTGTTGCTTCATCATGTCGAGTGCTTCGTCGTCCATAAAGGAGCCATGCTCGATAGAGTCAACACCCGCGCGGATGGCCCGCTTGGCGGCTTCCGCGCCGTGAGCGTGAGCCGCCACTTTGCGGTGCAGCGCGTGCGCTTCGTCAATCAGCGCATTCATTTCTTCTTGCGTTAGTTGCGGCGTGTCGACATCGTCTGCGAGCGAGAGAACTCCGCCGGAAGCGCACGTCTTGATAATGTCAGCGCCATATTTGTGCGCCAGGCGTACAGCGTAACGCACCTGATCGGCGCCATTGGCAACTCCTTCTTCGGGCCCGGTCTCTTTTCCGAAAACTCCGGAGCGGTATCCCGTCTCATCGCAGTGGCCGCCGGTAGCGCCAATGGCGTGCACGCAAACCAGCATGCGCGGGCCCGGCACTTTACCGTTGCGGATAGCGTTGCGTAACCCAACATCGATGAAATCGCGCGAGCCCACGTCCCGCACCGTGGTGAATCCGGCCATCAGTGTGATCTTGGCATTGGCAATGGCGTCCAGCGTTTGCTCCGGAATTGTTTTTTGCAGGCCGTCCAGCGCAGCCTGTTTGTAATCGTTGGTATACATCATGGTCAGGTGCGTGTGAGCGTCGATAAATCCTGGCATCAGCGTGGCGTCGCCCAGATCGATCACTTCTGCTCCGGCCGGTGCCGCGGCATTTGCCCCTGCCGAGGAGATCTTCCCATCCACAACGATCACCACTCCGGGCGTTACCAACGTGTTGCTTTTGCCATCGAAAAGTCTCGCCGCTTTAAGCACCACGGTCTTGTGCTCAGGCGTTTTGTTGTCCGATTTCTGCGCTTGCCCGTACGTTTGCGCGATTACCATGGAAGTCAGAAGAAAAAGTGCGGGTACTCGACACATCGTTTTATCTCCCTCATCAAAATGCCGAACGCGACAATAGCCCGACGCCAGCAAATGTCAAGTCCTGGCGGTATCGCCGGGAAGCGCGGGTTCGGTAAGCTGAGAAAGTAGTGTATTGGCGGAAAGGTTGTCAAAAGTGGCTCCAGGCATTCGCATTCAAGATTGCAATCACGCTCCAATCAAGCCTGCGGGCAGTTACGTACTTTACTGGATAATCACGAATCGTCGACTTACCTACAATTTCGCGTTGGAACGCGCCCTTGAGCACTGCCGCGAATTGCGCAAACCGCTGATGATTTTTGAAGCGTTGCGCTGCGATTACCAGTGGGCGAGCGACCGGCTACATCGATTTGTGATTGACGGAATGGCCGATAACGCGAACACTTGCGCCAAGCATCGCATCCGTTATTTTCCATATGTTGAACCTGAGGTGGATGCCGGCAAAGGTCTGTTGGAAGCGTTGGCTTCCCACGCCTGCGTACTTGTTACGGATGACTTCCCGTGTTTTTTCTTGCCTCGCATGGTTGGCGCCGCGGCCCGGAAGTTGTCTATGCGCCTCGAAGCGGTAGATTCGAACGGGCTGATGCCCATACGCGCAGCAGACCGTGTCTTCGTTCGCGCGTTTGATTTTCGTCGTTACCTGCAAAAGGTCCTGCCGTCGCATCTCGCGAACTTTCCCATGGCTGATCCGCTTGCTGGGACTGGTTCGATGGCGTCACCGTCCCTGCCGAGGGGCATCACATCGCGGTGGCCCCCTGCGTTCGGTTCCTTGTTGCAAGCAAAAGCCGGCTTGCTGGATGTTTTCCCGATCGACCATCAAATTAACCCCGTCGAACTGCGCGGCGGTCACACGGCGGCCCACGCGCGTATAAAAAAAGTTCTAACAGAAAAACTGTCGACATACGGCGAAGAGCACAATGCGCCGGAAGTTCAGGGCACAAGCAATATGTCGCCCTATCTCCATTTTGGGCACATCTCCGCGCACGAGATCTTTGCCGCGGTCGCACGATTGGAAAAGTGGCGCCCTCAGAAATTAGCGCTACGCAGCAACGGGGCGCGTCAGGGCTGGTGGAACATGAGTGGCTCGTCGGAAAGTTACCTCAACCAACTCGTCACGTGGCGTGAAGTCGGCTACAACTTCTGCGCGCATCGAGAGGATTACGATCGATACGATTCGCTGCCAACCTGGGCGCAAAAAACATTGGAGGAGCACGCCGGTGATGGCCGGCCCAACGTGTATAGCCTTCAAGAATTTGAGACAGGCGCCACACACGATCCTCTTTGGAACGCTGCACAAGGCCAGCTTGTGCGCGACGGCTACATTCACAACTATCTGCGAATGTTGTGGGGGAAGAAGATTCTGGAGTGGTCGGACTCCCCGCAGACTGCACTCTCCGTTCTCATCCACCTAAATAATAAGTACAGTGTCGACGGCCGTAATCCCAATTCTTATAGCGGAATTTTTTGGTGCCTGGGACGATATGACCGGGCTTGGGGACCGATTCGTCCTATTTACTGGAAGATTCGTTATATGAGCTCGGAGAATACCGCACGTAAATACTCGGTGAAGAATTACATTCAAAAATACACGCAGCCAAACGAGCGGCGTTGAGTTTTTAACTTTCGAGATCCTGCGACCAGGGTTATCCGTCAACAGTTGTTTGCTATACTTTCCCTGGCCGCAGGAAGTCCCGTCCTACCCAAGGCCCCAGCGAAAACCCAGGTTTTGCGTGGTCGCAGCAAGTGCTGGAGCGCACCGCATTGGCTTCGTGTAGAGCCACGCGAGGTGCTTTCAACGCCAGGGTACATAGCAACCACGGTCGCTGAGCCGGGTTTAATGAGCATCCTTCTGACAGGTGTGTGAATTGTCTATTGTCAAAGATTTTCGACAAAAGCTGGGGTCAGCCCCGGCTGACCGTATGCGAGATCGTCGCATCAGGAAATTGCTCACCAATGTCGCCATCGTTGCTCTGGTCAGCCTCGGTGCTGCCTTTGTAATTACCCGCCAGTCCGGCGCAGGTTATTCTGCGCCAAGTCTTGAGCGCAATTCCAATTCTGACATGTCGGATCGTAACCCAAGAGGCGCAGTCATTCCGGACTTGGCTTCACGAGCAGCCGACGAAGCTGAGGGCTACAAGCTGGAAACAGGCCCCCTCGCGGTGACGGAAGTGTCGGATATCGTTTTACGCGACTCAAAACCCAACAAAGACCTGCACGTGCGCATTTTTTACCCGGTGGCTACGGGAAAATATCCGGTGATAGTCTTTTCTCACGGCGCGGGCGGTTCACAAAATTGCTGCGACTCCCTGACACGTCATTGGGCCACCTACGGCTACGTCACCCTTCAGCCCACGCACGATGACTCCGCGACACAACGGCGCGCGGCCGGCGAAGACAATACACGGTTTCTCCCGGCGGTCCGCGAAGCGCTCAAAAATCCAGCGCTATGGCAGAGCCGGCCGCAGGATATTTCCTTCCTCCTGGATTCCTTACCAGAGCTGCAGAAGCGGGTGGCTGGGCTGAATGGCAAAATAGATTTCGACCGTATTGGCGTGGGCGGCCACTCCATGGGTTCCTACACCGCTGAGGCAATCGGCGGGGCGGTGGTCGATCTCCCGGAGCATCCCGGCACAAATTTTTCCGATCCCCGAGCCAAAGCAATTCTTTGTCTTTCGCCGCAGGGTCCCAATCAGTTCGGCTTAACCGCCCAATCGTTTGCCCGAATATCGCTGCCCTTCCTGGGGATCACGGGTTCGCTCGACAGTTTGGGTCCGGTAGCGAGTCCGGCGTGGCACAGAATTCCGTTCGAACGGAGCCAACCCGGCGACAAATACGAAGTCTTCATTCAAGGCGCAAGTCACATGTCTTTCATAACGGATGAAACGTTGCTGGCGTCCCGTTCATCGCAAGCCGCCGCGATACTCGGATATACCAATTCAGCTTCACTGGCATTCTGGGATGCGTACCTGAAACAAGATCCCACCGCGCAGAAATTTCTGCAGTCCGACAAGCTCGAAAGTTACAGCCACGGAGCAGTGAAGCTTTCACGCCGTTAAATCCTCAGCATTGGGCGCGAACGCCGGGGCCCTTCCGCGGGTATCATTGGTTGTGAGCGAACTCTTCGTTTATCGCAGCCAAATTCCCGCGTCCGCCAACGCTGTTTACGATTGGCACGCGCGGCCCGATGCGCTAACACGGCTAACGCCACCGTGGGAGAATGCGCGGGTGATCGAGCAGACCGGCGGGATTGAAGACGTGGGCTCGCGTGTGAAGATTAGCTTGCGCGTAGGTCCCTTCAGCCAGACCTGGACGGCGGAACACACCGCGTGCGAGCCGGGACGCATGTTCCGGGACGTGATGATCTCCGGCCCGTTTCGCCGTTGGGAGCACACCCATTTGTTCATCCCAAACGGTGAAAACAGCAGTTGGCTGGAAGATCGTGTGGAGTATGAATTTCCGCTTGGCTGGCTGGGTAAACTATTCGGCGGAGCCTACACCCGTCGGCGCCTGACGCACATGTTTGAGTTCAGGCACCGTGTGACTGCGCAAGCTTTCCATCAAAAATCTGCGAAATCAAACTGAATACAAATATCCGGGCAACTGACTCAGACTTGCGCGAAATCCCGCAAATGCCTCAGGATTAGGGATTCATATTTTCATTCCATCACCTTGAGTTAGCTCGCAGAGGATTTCGAGAGCATGTCGACGAGTGCGGACGTTTTAATTATCGGTGCGGGGCTTGCGGGGTTGTGTTGTGCAAGGCGTCTCGCCGAGGCGGGCATCACCTTTCAGGTAATGGAAGCGTCGGATGGTATTGGCGGACGAGTCCGCACCGACGACGTGGACGGGTTCCTTCTTGATCGTGGATTTCAAGTGTTGCCCACGGCGTATCCCGAAGCTCAGCGCGTACTCGATTACTCCCGGCTGGAGCTGCGATCGTTCGCGCCGGGAGCGTACTCCTGGTTTGCCGGGCGCATGAACCTGTTGATCGACCCTTGGCGTATACCAGGAAGGTGGTTGGAAGCGGTTCAATCGGAGTTCGGCACGCTAGGCGATAAACTCCGTATGGCACGATTACGCAGCCGGATGAAGCGCACTTCCATCGAAGAAATCTTTCGGAAGCCGGATCGTTCGACAAAAACTGCTCTGCAAGCCGAAGGTTTCAGTCAGGAAATGATCCACCGTTTTTTTCGGCCCTTTCTCGGAGGAATTCTGCTTGATGGGGAGTTGAAAACGTCGAGCCGGATGTTCGAATTTGTGTTCAAAATGCTTTCGGAGGGCCATACCAGCGTTCCCACGCTGGGCATGGGTGCGATACCGGCGCAAATCGCGGAGAAATTGAAAGGGGACTGGATTCTGCTCAATGCACGGGTTGAATCTCTTCACGAGAACGAGATTATCCTGGCGGGTGGTGAGAGTATGCGCGCCCGCGCGATCGTTGTAGCGACTGACGGTCCCTCGGCTGCGCATCTTGTGGGCGAAGCAGAACCGGCTTCGCGAAGCGTGAGCTGCTTCTACTATTCCGCGGAGGAGCCGCCGGTCAAAGGTCCGATGCTGACACTGAACGGCGACGGAGCCGGACCGGTGAACAATTTTGCGGTCATGAGCCAGGTGGCACCGTCCTACGCGCCGCCGGGGAAGCATTTAATTTCCGTATCCGTGCTCGGCACGCAGGAACTTACGGACGTTCAACTCAGCGGCTTCGTCATCGCGCAGATGAAAAACTGGTTTGGTGAAGTGGCGCGCTCATGGCGTTTTCTGAAGAGCTACAAGATCCCCCACGCGCAGCCTCAGCAGTATCCGGGCGCGCTCGAACCTCCAGAACGGTCCGTCCGCGTTCGATCTGGAATTTATGTCTGCGGCGATCACCGTGACAATGCTTCGATTCACGGCGCCATGATGAGCGGACGCCGGGCTGCGGAAGCGGTGATTCAAGACTTCGCTCGTTAGTTTCCTTGAAGATTTCCACACTTTAAATTTCATGTTCGTCATGCAGGACTTTTGTACTATTGACGATATTACTACCGGACTCGAAACTGATCCGGTATGGCGCGTTACTCAGCCTTCCTCGGCCTTCAGGTTGAGGTTCAATATCGCGCAGGCGATATCCTTTTGCCTGCTTCCGGCAC
>Ga0182024_10023310_pt1 | contig 11096 bp, 10 predicted proteins | sample P32metaG_FD_120480 | JGI IMG/M metagenome (GOLD analysis project Ga0182024, IMG submission 120480) | Permafrost microbial communities from Stordalen Mire, Sweden - P3-2 metaG (Illumina Assembly) | ecosystem: Environmental > Terrestrial > Soil > Wetlands > Permafrost | place: Sweden: Stordalen... | reverse complement strand
GGCCCGGATGACGGAGCGGCTGTGGAAAGAAGATGCTGATTCCGGCGGCATGCTGCAAGACCTGGGACCGCACCTCGTCGACCAGGCGCTGGTCCTTTTCGGCATGCCGGAGGCGGTCAGCGCGGAAGTGCTGCGCGAAAGAGATGGCGCTGGACCAAACGATTCGTTCAGCATCCGCTTGCGTTACCCCGATCTGATTGTCACTGTCGCGTCCAATCTCCTCTCACTGAAGGCCGGCCCGCGCTATCGCCTGCGCGGGACACGCGGCGGGTACATAAAGAAAGGTGTCGACCCGCAGGAGGCCGCGCTCACGAAGATCACGCGCATCGAAGGGGCCGCCGCGGGGGGTGCTGCGTGGGGCCAGGAACCCTCCTCGGCGTGGGGCCTGTTGTACGTGGACATCGATGGCGGCTCGGTCAGCCGTCCCCTTCCGGCAGCCACGGGTGACTACCGGCTCTACTACGCAGGCATTCGCGATGCGCTGCTCGGCAAGGCCCCGGCTCCAGTCACGGGTGTGGACGGCTGGCGCGTGGCGCGGCTGCTCGAATGGGCGGTGGAGAGCTCCGAGAAACGCCGCGAGATTGTTTGCGACTGGAGCGAGGAACCGCAGCGATCATGATCCTTCGTCGTGAAAGGCGCCCCAGAGGGGCTAAAGCCCGCGCCCGTTTTGCGAATTTACGGCACGAGTAAACTCGCGCCCTTTCAAAACCTGCCTTCGCGACAGGCCGCAATCACTGCCGGCTCGGCTCTCTTTCGATCAGTGGCACCCAGAAACGAAAACGCGCGCCGCCGCCCGGAACGTTGGAGGCCTCGATGCCTCCGCCGTGTGTGATCAGGATGGCCCGGATAATTGCCAGGCCCATGCCCGATCCTTTGCGCTTGCTGGAGCGGTTTTTGCCACGATAAAACTTTTCGAAGATCAGTGGCATGTCGAGGGCGTCGATGCCAGGGCCGTTATCCTCCACGCAAAACTCCAGCCGGTCGTCGTTGCGGGCGCAGCTCAACTTCACGCGGCTGCCGGGCGGCGTGTGGCCGGCCACGTTTTCAAGCAGGTGGCGCAAAACCCGACCCAGCAACTGCGGATCGAACCATGCTGGCCCTCCCTGGGCAGATTCGCTCTGGGCCGATTCATTCCTGCCGGGAAGGTTTTCGTCCTCCACCACGATGTTCACCTTGTGTGAAGCCAAAATTTTGCGCGATTCCTCCACAGCCTGATCGAGCAGCGCGCGAGGATTCTGCGGAGACATCTTCACCTTCACCACGTTGGCGTCGATCTCGGCCATTTCCACGGCCTCGCCGATCAGCAGGTCGAGTCGTGCCGCCTCTTCGTCGATGATGCGCGCCATATCCAGGCGTGCGGCCTCATCCAGGCCTTCGCCTTCCACAAGGGTGGTGGAAGCGGCGCGGATCGAGGTCAGCGGAGTGCGCAGCTCGTGGGTGAGGGAATCGATGAGGGCCGTACGCAGCCGTTCGCCTTCGCGGGCGGCTTCCACGCGGGCCGTGGTCTCTATCGCAATGGAACGCGCCACCGCAATCGAAACCTGGGCCGAGATGGCCGCGGAGACTTCGTGCGAAAGCTTCTCAGGCTGCCAGGCCAGCGCGCCCACAGATCTCATTCCCAGCATCAGCGAAGTGGAGTGGTAGCCGGCCGGCGGAACCAGCGCGGGACTCGAGCCTTCCATCAAGCCCTTCATGTGCGCACGGATAACGGCGGGCGCCTCGCTGCGCGAAGAATAAAAGCGGTCGTGGTCGCCGACATAGAGAATGACGCCATCGAGCGCAAAGATGCGATCGATCAGCATGGGCAAGTCGCGGATCAGCCGGTCGGCATCCTCAACGAGCATCATTTCCTGGCTGAGGGCGTAGAGCCGCCCCACATCCGCCTGCCGCTGCACGGCCTGCATGGCCTCTCTCCGCGCCCGCTCGGCCAGCCGGCTCACAACGATGCAACCCAGTGCGAAGGAAATCATCGCCACCCAGGTCTGCGCGCCCACCAGCCGAAGAGTGTGGGGTGGAGGCAGGAAATAATAATCGAAGGAGACTGCGCACAGGGCCGCCATGTAGAGCGAAAGGACGATTCCCGCCTGGCTCGCCGACCACACCACCAGCACCAGAAAGACCATTCCCGCGGTGGTGGAATTGGCGCCCAGCCAGACCAGCAGAAATGTGGTGACCATGGCCGCGGCGGTGGCCAGGAACCAGCGAAGAATGGGCCCGGAATAGGCGCGGACGTGCATCGGCTTCCCCACCGGAATCATAATTGCCTTTCGCGGTTTGCGAAATGGCGCGCCGCAATGTTGTAAGCTTCGATGGACAGAAGTGTAAGATGCCTGGACGAATTCTGGTAATCGACGATGAATCGCAGATTACGCGGGTACTGCGCGCCGCGCTCTCTGCGCAGGGCTACGACGTGCGCACGGCCAACGATCCCGAGGAGGGCTTGCGCGTCTTCCGCGAATGGTCGCCCGACCTGGTGATTACCGACCTGATGATGCCGGGCATGAGCGGGGTTGACGTCTGCCGCATCATCCGTACGCGGGGCTCGACGCCCGTGCTCGTCCTGTCGGTCCGCGAGCATGAGCGGTCCAAGGTGGAGGCGCTCGATGCAGGGGCCGACGATTATGTCACCAAGCCCTTCAGCATTCAGGAGCTCCTGGCGCGGGTGCGGGCGCATCTGCGGCGCGCTCCCGAGCGCACCACGGCTGCCATCGAGGTGGGCGACTTTGTGGTGGACTCCGTAGCGCACACCATCACCGTGCAGGGCAAGCCCATTCACCTGACGCCCAAGGAGTTCGATCTGTTGCTGCATCTTTCGCGCAACGCCGGCAAGGTGATGACGCATCGCGCCCTTCTGACCTCCGTCTGGGGCGCGCAATCGGCCCACCAGCCCGAGTACCTGAGGGTTTTTGTCGGGCAATTACGAAAAAAACTCGAAACCGAGACTGGCCGCCAATACATTCAGACCGAGCCCTGGGTGGGTTACCGCTTCATTCCCGAAGGCTGGGCCGGCAACGAAGGGTAGGCGGGCACGTGTCGCGCGTATCGCAATGTGGGGCGTAGCGCCCTGCGCTCGCTGATTCCCGGAAATTCTCGCCGTGCGGCTCAGATCCTTACGATTTATTTAGAAAATCTTTTCGAAACTCAAACCTTTGAGAAGACACAATGAATCTCGGATAAGCCGTTTGGCGAGGCCGGGTGAAATCGCCGCGCGAATTTATGTGGCTGCCCGGGCGGAACCGATGCACCACGAACGGAATCCAAGTTTTAGCAATTCCCGCTGGCGCTGTGCCGGCCGGAACAGGAGAGATCCCGCATGCAAGACGCAGTCATGCTGCTGTTCACCGCCGTTTTTTTCGCCCTGGCGTTTCTCTACGTCAAGGCATGCGAAAAGTTGAGGTAGCCCATGCATTTTGAAGTCATCAGTGTGGTCGGTCTCATTATCTCCATCCTGTTGTTGGGCTATCTCACCTTGACAATGCTCTTTCCGGAGAAATTCTGATATGTCCGCGAACGGCTGGCTGCAATTCGCCATCTACTCTGTCATTCTCCTTGCCACGGTTCGCCCAGTCGGTATTTACGTGACGCGCGTTCTCGAGGGTGAGCGCACCTGGCTCGATCCGGTGTTTCGCCCACTCGAAAGGCTTCTCTACAAACTCTGCGGCGTGCGTGCCGACAAGGAGATGAACTGGCGCGAGTACACATTCGCCATGCTGGGACTTGCGGTGGCGACGATGGTGCTCACTTATGCCATCGAGCGCCTGCAAAGCTACCTCCCGTGGAACCCGCAGCATTTGGCCGCAGTGGGCACGGATCTGGCCTGGAATACCGCCGCCAGTTTTACCACAAATACCAACTGGCAATTTTATACGCCCGAGTCCACCATGAGCTATCTCACGGAGATGGTTGGACTGGCGACGCACAACTTCTGGTCGGCCGCGTCGGGCATCGTGGTGGCGATCGCGCTCATCCGGGGCATCAAGCGCACCAGCTCTCCCACCATCGGCAATTTCTGGGTGGATATGACCCGGACGCTGCTTTACATTTTGACGCCGGCCTGCATTGTCTACGGCCTTCTGCTGGTGTGGCAGGGTGTGCCGCAGAATCTCCACCCCTACACCACTGTGCACACTGTCGAAGGCAGCACGCAGACCATCGGGCAGGGCCCCGTGGCATCGCAGGAAGCCATCAAAATGCTGGGCACCAACGGTGGCGGCTTCTTCAACGCCAACAGCGCCCACCCCTTTGAGAACCCGACGCCGCTCTCGAACTTCATGCAGATCATCTCGATCTTCGTGATTGGCGCAGGCCTGACGTACACCCTGGGCCGCATGACGGGATCGCGCGGGCACGGCTGGGCGGTATTTGCAGCTATGTACGTGCTGTTTGCGATCGGCTTTGTCGTCTGCTACTGGGCTGAGGCGCAGCCGCATCCGATGATTCACGGCGCCGCGCAAACGCGTACCGTAACCGCGCCCGGCGGCAACATGGAAGGCAAAGAGGTGCGTAACGGCATTGCCGAAAGCGCGCTTTTCGCCACCATCACAACCGACGCCAGTTGCGGCGCCGTCAACGGCATGCATGACAGCTTTACCCCACTGGGCGGAATGGTCACGCTCTCGAACATCATGCTCGGCGAGGTGGTCTTTGGCGGTGTGGGCTCCGGCATGTACGGCATGTTGGTCTTCGTGGTGCTCGCAGTCTTCATCGCCGGCCTGATGGTGGGCCGCACTCCCGAGTATCTGGGCAAGAAGATCGAGGCTTACGACGTGAAGATGGCCATGCTGTATGCGCTTATCTTCCCGCTAGTCATTCTCACCTTCGCGGCAATTTTCGTTCTGATACCTGCCGGAACGTCGGCGACCGCGAATCCTGGTCCGCACGGGTTCACCGAAATCCTCTACTCTTTCGTTTCAGGCGCGGGCAACAACGGCTCCGCTTTTGCGGGCCTGGGAAGCAACTGGTGGTACAACATCGCGATGGGCTGGGACATGCTCATTGGCCGCCTCCTCATGATGATTCCCGCGCTGGCCCTGGCCGGAAACCTGGCGCAGAAGAAGAGCGTTCCACCGTCTGCCGGCACTTTCCCGGTAAATACGCCGCTGTTCGCCGTGCTGCTTGTCGGCACAGTCGTGATCGTCGGCGCGCTCACATTCTTCCCGGCGCTGAGCCTGGGACCGATTCTGGAACACCTGCTGCTGCACGCGAACCCAGGAACGCTTTTTTGAGCTATCAACCGCTGACTTTTAGCTTTTAGCCAAAAGCTAACGGAGCATCTCAAACAGCTAGTTGCGGTAAGACGAGTTAGAAGTTAACAGCTTAACGCTGAGTTACGAAACGGACTGACATGGTTGAGAAAACGAGTCTTTGGAATACGCAGATCATGGCCCAGGCGGCGCTGGACAGTTTTCGCAAGCTCGACCCGCGCTGGATGGTGAAGAACCCGGTGATGTTTGTGGTGGAAGTGGGCAGCGTGCTCACCACGGCACTGTTGATTGTCGATGCTCTGCATGGTTTTCGGCGCTTCGGCTTCAACCTGCAGATCACGCTGTGGCTGTGGTTCACGGTGCTTTTTGCCAACTTTGCTGAAGCCATGGCTGAAGGCCGCGGCAAGGCGCAGGCCGACACGCTGCGCAAGGCCAAGGGCGAGACGATCGCCAAGCGCTACAAGGCCGATGGCAGCTTTGAAGAGGTCGTCAGCGGGTCGCTTCGCGCCGGAGACGTGATTTACGTCGCGGCCGGCAACTACATCGCGGGCGATGGGGAAGTGATCGAAGGAGTGGCGTCGGTGGATGAGTCGGCAATTACCGGCGAGTCGGCTCCGGTGATCCGCGAAGCCGGAGGCGACCGCTCGGCCGTGACTGGCGGCACCAAAGTTTTGTCGGACTGGATCAAGGTGAAGATCACCTCCAATCCCGGCGAAACTTTTCTCGATCGCATGATCGCGCTGGTTGAAGGCGCCACGCGGCAGAAGACGCCCAACGAGATCGCTCTCAGCATTCTGCTTTCCGGCCTGACCATCATCTTTCTGCTGGCGGTGGTCACGCTGCAGCCGTTCGCGATTTACTCCCACGCGCCGCAAACTGTCTTCGTGCTGGTTTCGCTGCTGGTGTGCCTCATTCCCACCACCATCGGCGGACTGCTTTCGGCCATCGGCATCGCGGGCATGGACCGCCTGGTGCAATACAACGTACTGGCCATGAGCGGACGCGCCGTGGAAGCGGCGGGCGACGTGAACACGCTGCTGCTCGACAAGACCGGAACCATCACGCTGGGTAATCGCCAGGCTGTGGAATTCATGACCGCGCCCGACGTGAGCCCGGAGCGGCTGGCCAACGCGGCGCAACTGGCTTCGCTCTCCGACGAAACTCCCGAAGGCCGCTCGATTGTGGTACTGGCTAAAGAAAAGTACAATCTGCGCGGCCGCGATCTGGGCGGCATTCACGCTGAGTTTGTGCCTTTCACGGCGCAGACCCGCATGAGCGGCGTCAATCTGCCGGGCACGCTCATTCGCAAGGGCTCGGTCGATGCCATTGCGTGCTTCCTCGAAGAGCAGGGCACTTCGCTTCCGCAAAAGGTCCGCGAAAATGTGGAAGAGATCGCGCGCCTGGGCGGGACGCCTCTGGTGGTCGCCGAAAACTCCACTGCCCTCGGTACCATTTATTTAAAGGACGTGGTCAAGGGCGGCCTGAAAGATCGCCTGGCGCGTCTCCGTGCCATGGGCATCCGCACCATCATGATCACCGGCGACAATCCGCTGACCGCGGCCGTGATTGCGCGCGAAGCCGGCGTGGACGACTTCCTGGCCGAAGCCAAGCCCAAGGACAAGATGGATCTGATCAAGCGCGAGCAGGGCAAAGGCAAACTGGTGGCCATGACCGGCGACGGCACCAACGACGCGCCCGCGCTGGCGCAGGCTGACGTGGGCGTGGCCATGAACTCCGGCACCCAGGCGGCGAAAGAGGCCGGCAACATGGTCGACCTCGATTCCAATCCCACCAAGCTCATCGAAATTGTGGAGATTGGCAAGCAGCTTTTAATGACGCGCGGCGCTCTGACTACATTTTCTATCGCTAACGACGTGGCCAAATACTTCGCCATCATCCCCGCGATGTTCGCCGGAGTGTTTCCTGTGCTCAGTGCGCTCAACATCATGTATCTGCACTCGCCGGAATCGGCAATTTTGTCGGCGGTCATTTTCAACGCGATCATTATTGTGGCGCTGATCCCGCTGGCGCTGAAGGGGGTTAAGTACGAACCCAAGGCGGCGGACGTCCTGCTGCGCAACAACCTGCTGATCTACGGTGTGGGCGGCATCATTATTCCGTTCATCGGCATCAAGGCTATCGATCTGTGCCTGGTTGCACTGCACCTGGCGTAGCAGCCAATGGTGGAAGTTTGGTTTTGAAAGGGCACGATTTCAGTCGTGCCGCAGAGAACGGGCTTCGTGAAAGGGCACGACTTTAGTCGCGCCGTACACGCAGCAAAAAATGACTGGGCTTTAGCCCCGCTCAAATGGTTTCGAGGAGATCTAAAGTGCACTCGGTTTGGAAGACTTCTATTCTCTTTACGCTCGTCACCGCGGTCCTGTTCGGCCTGGGATACCCGCTGCTGATGACAGGACTCGCCAGCGTGCTCTTTCACCATCAGGCCGACGGAAGCCTGATCCTGCAAAATGGCCAGGTCATTGGCTCCGAGCTGATCGCGCAGAGTTTCACGTCGGACAAGTACTTCCATCCGCGGCCGTCGGCCGCGGGGAACGGATACGATGCCACGTCCTCCGGAGGCACTAATCTGGCCCAATCAAACAAGGCGCTGGTAACGCGCATTCAGGGCGACATCGATAAGCTCTCCGCGCAGAACCATGGCCAGCCCGTGCCCATCGACATGGTGACTACATCGGGATCGGGTCTCGATCCCGACATCACGCCGGACAATGCCTACTACCAGGTTGCGCGTGTGGCCAAGGCGCGCGGCATCGATCAGGGTCGGCTGCGGAAACTCATCGCGGACCACACTACTTCGCGCCAGCTCGGCTTTCTCGGCGAGCCGCGCGTCAACGTGCTGGAACTGAATCTGGCTCTCGATCAATTGTCGAAGTAATGTTTTGCGAAGCGGCTCCTGAGGCCATTCGTTTGCGGGGTCAGCCTAATTGGTTGATCCCGCTTTTCTTTTCACAAGTAGCGCGCACTCCCGTCCGGCTATCGCGCGGGGTCTCGCGATCCGCGCAAGCAATGGTCTGCACGCAGCGGCGTGCCAAAACCTATGCGGGTGGCTCAGGGCGATGATGACGATAGATTGGGTGGTGATGATGAGCCCGGACGACGTAGTGGCCGATCATCCAGCCTGCGGCGGAACCGAGGAGAACGTCAGTGGGAAAGTGTTGCTCGGCGAGCACACGTGTCAATGCCGTGGCGGTGGCGCCGGAATAAACTCCAATCTGGATCCAGGGCGAGGGATATTCAGCAGCGATTACCGCGGCGGCGGACCATACATCAACGGCGTGGCCGGATATAAACGAAGAGTCCGTTCCTGCCGAAAGCTGGTAAAACTTCCCAGCATAATTATCGACAGTGGGACGCTCGCGGAACGAACCCAACTTGATGATCGTGTCGAAGATTTCGGCGTCTACCTGAGCCTCGCCGGAGAGCAGTCCACTTTCCCGGAGGTGATCATTGTGGTTGAAGCTTCCCACGCCATACATGGTCGCCGAGCCAGCGATATAGCTGTACATGAGGTCATACGAGATGTTGTCGGCGGAGTTGTTGAAACCGGGGTCGTGGCTAACGATATCGCGAGCGACGTGACTGTCCTGTGAGAGGGAGACGCCGGTAGCGGCCGCGAGGGGAAGCATCCATTTAAGATCGCCTGCACGCACGTAGATGGGCGAGGTAAAGATGCGATACGTGTCGCCGATGACGTTCAGCGGAATCCGCTTAACTTCGACGGACGGATGTGGAACATCTTCGAGCGGGATCTTGCCCTGGCCGCGAGGCTTTCCGGTGATTACTGATGAAGGTGCATTGGGCAGATTGGACTGCGTGGCAGGGTTGGTCTGCGGGGTCGGATTTTCCTGCTCGGGTGAGTTGCTCTGATCCGTCTGAGCCGGTGGAGTCGCCGGGGCTGGTTGAGTCTCCTGCGCGAGAGCCCACGATGGGATCGCGAGGAGCGCGCAGAGCGCACTCCGTATCAGACCTTGCATGATCTCTATGATTCTAACGGACAGCTTAAGGTTGGCAATCGAATGGCCGCCGATCACTGAGAGATCACAAAAACGAGACGGGTATCGACCTGCTGACTCACTTCAACTCTCGCCGGCCTTCGATCGCGCGCGCCATCGTCACCTCATCGGCGTACTCAATGTCGCTTCCGGCGGGAACGCCTGTGGCAATGCGCGTGATCTTTACTGAGAAACTGCGCAAGGCACTTGCGAGCCAACTCGCCGTGGCCTCGCCTTCGAGCGTGGGGCTGGTGGCGAGAATCACCTCGTCCACTTCGCCGCGCTCCACGCGGCCAATCAATGTTCGCGCGCGCAACTGATCGGGTCCTACGCCGTGCAGTGGCGATAGCGTTCCGTGCAGCACATGGTAGACGCCCTGATACATTTGCGTCCGCTCCACTGCGCCGATATTCGTAGGCTCTTCAACCACGCAGACCAGCCGTCGATTGCGCGAGGGGCTCGCGCAGTAGGCGCAGGGATCAACATCGGTCACGTTGTTGCAGATGGAACAGAGGCGCAGGCTGGCTTTCAATCCGCGCACGGCATCGGCCAGGGCGGCGGCATCCTCGTCGGTTGCACGCAGAATGTGGAACGCGTAGCGCTGCGCGCTCTTGGTGCCCACGCCGGGTAGTTTTTTCAGTTCCTCAATGAGCCGGGACATCGGCTCGGCATAGCGTGACACAACAATCACCTTTTCAAACTTTCATGAGCCGAGGCCTGGAATCTTCAATCCGCCCAGCATGCCCTGCACGCTCGACTTGATCGCCTCATCCGCCTTGCGTCCGGCTTCGTTCACTGCGCCCACAATCAAATCTTCCAGCATCTCCACATCAGCCTGGCTGCCGCTCAGGCTCATCACTGCCGAAGGGTCGATGTGGATCTTAAGCAGTTCTTTCTTGCCGTTCATGGTCGCGGTCACCGCGCCGCCTCCGCTCGAGGCCTCGACCACGGTCTCTCCCAGCTTGCGCTGAACCTCTTCCTGCATTTCGCCGGCCTTGGATAGCATCTCCGAAATTTTGAGCGGGTTTATCATCTTCGTTCTGTTCTCCTCAGATCGTTTTCACTTCTGCCGTAAATCGACTACGCTGCGGACTTCCGCCTTGAAAATTTCCTGGGCGCGCTTGACCAGCGGATTCGCCAGCGCCGCTTCCTGCACGCTGCCCACGAGCGCAACGGGCGCCGCAACCACTGCCGGAGCCGATCCCTCGCCGGCTGAGACGAGAAAACGCGTGGGCGCACCCAGCCGCTGCAGTTCCTGGCGCACGATCTTCTCCGCGGCGGCATTCACCGTCAGGCTGAGCATCTTCTTGCCCATTCCCGGCACGGCAACATGCACGCCCGTGCTCTCCAGCCGCCAAGCGCCGCTGCCCAGCAGTTGCGCGGCTGAACCGTGCCCGGCGTTGGCCAGCGCGGCGACAACCTCCTGGCGAATCGATTCAACATTTAATCCTTCGCGGCTCGAACCTTCGCCGGGCGCCATATCTGTTTCTGGCGCTCTCGCCAGCGCGCCCTCAGTCAGCGTTTCGGTCGATCCGTTCCCCGCTGCTTGTGCAGCGGCAACAGGGAAGGGTGAAAGCTCGCGCGCTACTGCACTCCCCGGCATCGCGGACTCGGCTGTCGCGCCCGATCTACTCATGACGGTGCCGCTTTCCGGCGCGGTGCTTTGCATTGGGGACGGCACTCGATTCCAGCCGCTGGGTTCTCGCGCCGGCGCGGCTGTTGAAACTGAAGAAGCAACTGCCGGCCTTGCCGTGCTGGCGCTCGCGCGCGGCGCGCCGCTGGGAGCCGCGGTTCTAGCGCCAGTGCCGCCAGCCACCCCGCTCAGCAGTTCCTCGATCGGCAGCAACCGCTGTGCGTGGATCAGCTTGAGCATTCCCAG
>Ga0182024_10023309_pt1 | contig 11096 bp, 10 predicted proteins | sample P32metaG_FD_120480 | JGI IMG/M metagenome (GOLD analysis project Ga0182024, IMG submission 120480) | Permafrost microbial communities from Stordalen Mire, Sweden - P3-2 metaG (Illumina Assembly) | ecosystem: Environmental > Terrestrial > Soil > Wetlands > Permafrost | place: Sweden: Stordalen... | reverse complement strand
TGCTGCTGCTCGAAATCGGCGCCGACGATTATGTGGTGAAGCCGTTTGGCACGCGCGAACTGCTCGCGCGGATTCGCGCGGTTCTTCGCCGCCAGCCTGGCGCACAGCTCAAGGTTCTCACCTTCGCCGATGTTGAGGTCAATCTCGAACGCCGGGTGGTCACCCGGCGCTCACAGGAAATTCGCTTCACGCCGGCAGAATATAATCTGCTGACATTCTTTCTTCAAAACCCGGATCGGCCACTATCGCGCGATATGATCCTCAACTCCGTCTGGGGGTACGAATCGTTCCCTAACACGAGAACCGTGGATGCTCACGTTGTCCGTCTCCGCCAGAAACTGGAGGCTGATCCTAATTGTCCGCGCCATTTCCTGACTCTGCACAAAGTCGGCTACCGCTTTCTGCCATGAGAACCATATTGATCGTGGAGGATAGCGATACCTGCGCCGAAACGCTGCAAATCGCACTGGAGACGATGCCGGGCCTCCGGACGCTGGTCTTGCGAAGCCCTGCCGCGGCGCTCGCAGCCCTGCGAAACGAAGACAATGACGTCGCGGCGCTTGTGACGGACCTGAACATGCCACGGCACGACGGCTTCGAACTCATCCGGTTGCTTCGGGCCGAGGCAAGGTATTCGCGCCTGCCGGTGCTTTTGATCTCGGGCGACACGGATCCGCACCTTCCGCAGCACGCGTTGGCGCGGGGAGCCGATGCATTTTTCTCAAAACCGTACTCACCGGCGGCAGTTCGCCGCAAACTGGAGCAACTCCTATGCTGATACGAATTCCGAAGATTTTTTTGGCGTGTCTGTGCGTTGCCGGGTCCGTGAACGCGCAGCCGGCGGCGCAATCCAATGGCGATCTGCAACGCATCGATCTGCAATCCGTCATGGAACGCCTCGACCGTCTGGAAAAACAAAACGACCGCCTGGAGAAACAAAATGAGGAACTCACTGCGGCAATCCGGCAGCTAAGCGCTCAGCTGGGTTCATCTCCCTCCTCGTTTCCGGCAGCGTCCGGCGACGGCGCGGATGTTTCGCAGACGGCCGGTGCTTCGCAGACAACTGGCGCTTCGCAACCTGCAATCACTCCGCCCACGCTGGCGGAACGTGCGGACGTGCAGGAGAGCCGAACCGAGGAATTGGCGCAATCAAAAGTGGGAACGACGCAGCGTATGCCGGTGTCGCTCACCGGCATGGTTCTTTTCAACGCATTCCGGAACAGCGGATACGGAGGAGGCGGCCAGTATCCGGTGACAGTCCCGCTAAACGGTTCGTCTTCGTCGAGCGGCGCTACTTTCCGCCAGACCGTGATCGGTCTCACGTTCAACGGGCCCGATCTTCCGGGCGGCGGCAAAGCCAGCGGCTCTGCTTATTTCGATTTCTGGGGTGGCACCGCGTCTCCTTCCAACAATCTTTTTCGTATACGGCAGGCCACGATCGACCTCACCTGGAAAAACACTACTATTACCGCGGGGCAGGACAAACCGATTGTTGCGCCGCGCGATCCGACCTCGCTCGCACAGGTGGCAGTGGCGCCTCTGGCTGGCGCCGGAAACCTTTGGGAGTGGCAGCCGCAAATGCGCATTGAACAGCGTTTTGTTTTCGGACAGCATGCGGCCACCTCCGGAGAGGAGAGCAGCGAAACCGGAATGCGCGTTCAGGCCGGCGTGTATGAAACAACCGAGTCCTACCCTTCCACCGCACCTGCCGCGATCTCCGCCACTCTCGAACCTCAGCGCCCGGGATATGAAAGCCGGATCCTTTTCTATCATGGCTCCGCGAAGAGGCGCTTCGAAATCGCACCGGGTTTCCACTATAGCGATACTCATGTGGCAGGGCAATCGGTTGCCTCGGAGTTGGGTACTCTCGACTGGCTGATCAAGCCTTCGAGCTTCATCGAATTCTCCGGCGCGATGTTTCACGGCACCAATGCCGCCGCAGTGAGCGGGTTGCGGCAGGGCTTTACCATCGTCGCTTCGGGACCGGATGCGGGTGACGCTATTCCCGTTCATGCAACCGGAGGCTGGGGCCAGCTCGCTGTTTTTCCCGCTAGCCGTCTGTCGCTTCACTTCTATGGCGGCGAGGAGAGCGACAGGCCATCAGACCTTCCGGTGAACAGCGTTGGGCGTAATCTTATTTATGCGGGCAATGCTATCTATAAGCTTTCTTCCAATGTCCTGGCTTCGTTTGAAGTTTCGCAGACCCGTACAGACTATATTTCCGCCGGAGTCCGTCTGAGCAACCATTATGATCTGGCGTTCGCTTACCTGTTTTAGTATTCTGGCCGTAGTGGTGTGCACCACTCTCTCGCTTGTCGGCCAGACGAACGCTACCGTGTCTGGCACCGTGGACCTCGACAACTCGCGCATCGAGTCAGTCGCGCGCGGTAAGGACTATTCCGGCGTTGTGATCTCGCTGCGTGCCGTTGACGAACCTGCGCCAGCCGCCCCCGCAAAGCACGCGGTGATGCTTCAGAAGAACAAGATGTTCACGCCGCATATTATGCCGGTGGTAGCGGGCACCACAATCGACTTTCCCAACGGCGACCCCATCTTTCACAGCGCATTCTCCACGTATGGCGGCCAGATTTTCGATCTTGGGCTCTATGCCCCGGGCACGTCGCGATCCGTACGTTTCCGGCGGCCGGGCATTGTGAGGGTTTTCTGCAACATCCATCCGTCGATGAGCGCGATCATCCTGGTGCTGCCCACGCCGTACTTCGTCGTTACACAGCGCGACGGGTCGTTCCGCCTGGACGTTCCGCCGGGTTCTTACGACCTGGATGTATTTCATGAGCGTGCCACGGATCAGGTACTGCGGGGTCTTTCGCGTCGCATCCTGGTGGAACCCGCGGGCATTCGAATTCCACCGATTGTGGTCTCAGAAGCGGGCTACCTGATCGCACCGCATAAGAACAAATTCGGGAAAGACTACGATGTCGCGCCAGACGATCAGACAATTTACCCAGGCAACCGGCGATGAAACTTCCAGCGCCCCATTCCATCCTCGGCAAGATCATCGTCTCCACTTCGGTGGCGATCACTCTGCTTCTTGCCGTCGCTGGCTGGTTTGTTCGGGATGTGACCCGCAAGGCACTTTCCGACAATCTGTGCAAACAAGTCCAGGGAAGTCTACACGCGTACGATTCCCTCTGGCAGGCGCGCGCGGAAATGCTCCGTTCGATCAGCCGCGCCATGAGCTACATGTCGGATGTGAGGCGCGCCTTTCAGACCAACGACCGCGCCACCATACAGGACACGGCGGCTGAATTCTGGGCTAAGGTGTCGGAAACCAATTCCGCGGCCATTTTTCTCGTTACCAATCCGCAGGGCGAAGTGGTCGCGTCGCTCGGAGGAGGCCTGCCAGAAAAAGGCCAGTTCGCAGCGGTGCGCGCCGCGCAAATGCGGTTTCCCGATCAGTCGGACGGCTTTTCGTTCGTGGAGGGCCGCTTATTTGAACTGGTTGTTACGCCGGTCTACGTGCAGACTGAGGGCGGTTCCGGATTACTGAATGTTCTGGTCGCCGGCTTCCCGGTCGATCAGCATGTCGCCCGCGATCTGAAGGATCACACCGGTGGCAGCGACTTCATTTTCCTTGCCGGAGGTGTTCCGGTCGCCTCCACGCTCAACGATGCCGAGACGCGCCCCATTTTGCGCCAGTACCGCCGCGGATCCGGTCTTGAAGAACTGCACATAGCGAACCGCAGCTTCGCTGTGATGGGAGCTGTTCTTCGCGATATTACCGGCGCTCCGGTAGGCGACCTGCTGATCCTTGACAATTTCGATTCCGTCGGCCGCGACCTCAACGCACTCGAGACGCGGCTCTTTCAGATCTGGATCGCCGCCGTGCTTGCAGGCGTCGCGGTCAGCGTACTGCTCGCTCGCCGCATTCTGAGGCCAATCAGCCAGCTCGATCAGGCTGCCGCCCTGATCGCGCACGAAAATTACGATGCCCAGGTTCATGTACAGGGTGACGATGAGCTCGGCCGTCTGGCGCAAACCTTCAACGCCATGTCCCAATCCATACGGAGTGCGCGCGAAGAACTGATTCGCCGCGAACGTATTTCCACCATTGGCCAGCTTTCGAGTTCAATCGTTCACGATCTGCGGAATCCGCTCGCTTCCATTTACGGCGGCGCCGAAATGATGGTGGATGGCGATCTAAGCCCGGCTCAGCTGCAGCGCATCGCAGGCAACATTTATCGATCTTCGAGAGTTATCAATGAGATGCTGCAGGAACTGGTTGACGTGTCCCGGGGCCGTATCCACACGCCCGAAATTTGTCGGCTCGACGAGGTGATAGGTGCGGCCATCGACGTACTTTCGACTACAGCGGCGGAGTGTGGCGTTAAGATCGATGCATCCATAGACCCGGCGATCGAGCTGCCGCTGGAGCGAACCCGCATGGAACGCGTTTTCCTGAATCTGCTTTCAAACGCCATTGAAGCGATGCCGGCAGGCGGCCGGGTTTCCGTCTCCGCGAAGCAGAACGGCAGCGGAATTCTGGTGAGTGTCTCCGACACCGGCCCCGGTATTCCGGAAGCTGTGCGAGACCGGCTTTTCCAGCCATTCGTTACCTCGGGCAAGAACGGTCTTGGACTGGGGCTTGCGCTTTCCCGCCAGACGTTGCTCGACCATGGCGGCGATCTCTGGGTTGAAAATAACGGCGGGGTGGAAAGCAACGGGGCAAGCGGCGCGCACTTTCATCTGAGGCTGCCCGGTTAGCTATTTGGGCCAAAGCCTGTGGGGGAGCAGCCAGGTGAAGCCGACGAATTCTTCCCAATGTGTGGATGTCTGAGTAAAGCCGTGATCGAATCCGCCATCGATCACCAGGTTTCGCCGAAGCGGATATGAGAGCGCCCAGAGATTGCCGACCGCATTCGAATTGAAGTACGGCTGTGTGAAATGCCAGATTTCGCCCGAAACGGTGAAGCGCCTCAAAGGATGCGAAATCGAGAGTGTCTGCGCCAATTGCGCACGGCGGACGCCAGATTCAGTTTCCTCGGTCACAATAAAGTTGGCGTCGAAATGAACGCCTTTCAGATCGTCGCTTATCAATAACGTGCCGCTCTGGCGAAACGTTCCGAGATCCAGTTCTGGCGCCGGGCTCTCGTACAGCCTGCGAATATAACTCACCGCTATGGTGGGCTGCGCGCCGGCGCCCTGCACTACGACGGCCTGTGCACCCAGGAACACTTCTCCAGGGTGAATCTGCTTGTCGCCTCCCTTGCTGTCGCTGCTGTGAACGTAGGGTTCAGTAGCGACGAAGAATTCGAGCCGCGGGTGCACGGTCAGCTTCGTGACCTGATTGATACCGATGCGGGTACCGAATTCCGGCGACGTTACTGCCCCCAGGCTGCCTGTCTCGAATTGCAGGTACCCGACAGGCGTCAGTGTCGCCGGCGTGGAGACCGTGGTTCTGTCGGGATTCGTTTCCGGTGTAGGATCGGTTGTGGTTTGCGCCGCGGCGCCGGCGGCGAAGACTACCAGGACACTGCAAACGAGTATTGTTTTCATTCATTCGTTCTGCCTCCGGTAAGAGGCCCAATGTGAACGATAACATTCGGCTTCATTTTTTCGAGGCAGCCAGCGAATGCTCAATGCCGGTGATTAAAGTCTCCTTCTCTGCAGGGTTCAGTCTGGCCTCGGAGTGTATAGGAAGATAAAAACGCGAGCGGCATTCGACCCGATTCGATTTGCTCCCTGATCTCGTTGGCCGTCGGATGCGCCTTATTCCACTCAGAAAAATTCAGATGACTTCTGCTCCTTTGACGTCGCGTTCGGTTAGCCACGAGATCGGCATGACCCGGGAATACCAGGGCCAGACCGTCTCATTGCTGCGGCAATTGAAACACGCCCGCTTCGCTAACGCATGGCTTTGTGGCTTGTCCCACATCGGCTTTTGTATTTGCAAAAATCGTGCAATGGTGTGTATTACTACCGTGGTGCGCCGGTGTAGTTTAGCGAGCAAACGCAGCGCCGGCAAATGGGGTTCGTTGGTACGTCGAGTGCTAACCGAAACTCTAACGCGGACGGGCTATCCAGAATTGCCCTCAGATTCTGGCCTGATTTCAAGGTGCCGAAAGCCGGGTGAAAGAAGCAGGGACGAATCGCGCCATTTGCCTCGATGACCGCTGATTTCCAGGGCGCATTACACGCGGGGGACACATACCGTGACAGGCCAGCGTCGCAGCGGAAATGGTGTGCGATTCTTCTCAGTTTCGCTGGAGATTCCATTACGAAATTTCCGCAGTATCCCTGCGCAATGATGGCCTCAATCTGGGATTCCAGCAGCGGAATTTGCTCCGCTGCTACCGATAGTTGAGACTGGCGCAAAATTTTCAGGCCACCAGGACGGTTGAACGCAGTGCTGTGAACGTCAACGGCCAGAAACGATATCGAATCGAGGCCAAGTTCGCGCGCTGCCGATACGGTCATCAACAGCGACTCACAATTGGAGCGCTGCACTGTGCAACGTCCATTGATACGGCAATTGGGATTCAGTTCACGGAGACGCATGATGCCGGTAGCCAGCGCGGCATAGGTGCCTGGCACCCGGCGTATGACGTCGTGAATCTGTTCCGGACCGTCGAGCGAAACGATCACATCATCCACGTGCCGGATGATTTCCGCCGCGAACCGTTCGAGTAGCAGACCGGTACTCAGGATGGTCACCCGGGCACCTGTTTGTTTTGCTGCCTGACAGAGGCGGAATATGTCAGGATGCATCAGCGGTTCTCCGCCGGAGAAAACCACCCATTCCACGTTAAGATCGGCCACACTGTCGAGTTGCCGAACAAGGACGTCATATGAAAGCTCTTCGACGGTGGTGCCCCGCCAGATATCGCACATCACGCATCGGCAGTTGCAGCGACTATAGGGATTTACTACCAGCACCGGCAAGCTATCGATAATCGGATTCGCGGGAGTCATACCGACACACTCTTTCCCGCCAGGCGAATGCTCTTTCCGGCCAAACGAAATCCAGGGCCAAGCGCCCCCGATGCGGTTCGGTACAGCGATGAGATATCGGCATCCACCATCCAGTCACCGCGTCCCTCAATCGAGATTCGTTGCTGCGTGCGCCGGCGCAGGCGAGGATTTCTCATAAGCAGACGTTGCGATATCAGACGTATCCTGCCGGCCGTAATGACAAGATCCGGACAAAGACCAGCCAGCGCTTCCGCCGGGCTTCGACCATCGTCGGCCACCGCGATGACATCCGCGGCGCCATGCTCCTGTATTTCGCCCTTTCCCTTCGGCAGCCGAAAGATCGACGCAGCGCTTGTTGTGACCATGCCGAAGATTCGTTCCCGCGTGACGCGTTCCAGGCTCTGCGCGGTGCAGATCTCATCGCCCATGTCGCCTTCGGTTGTGAGCGCGGAGTCTGTGCCAAGCGCTACAGGCACTTTCGCGCCGAGTGTCCGGGGTGTTAAAGTCTTTCCGCAGGTGAAAAGATTCGAGGACGGGCACCACACGATCGAACACTGCCTGGCCTGCAGAATATCGATATCGGACTGACGCAGCGCGATCGCATGAACAAGAACAGTCCTGCTGTCGAGGACGCCCAGCGCGTCGAGCCTGGCGATCTCCGAGTATGCGGATGAGTCGTCGCCTTCGGCGGCGTGAATCACAAAAGGCCAGTCCGGTGGCGTATTGTGAAATCGATCCTGCAGATCGGGACTGAATTGCAGGGAGTGCGCCCAGCCGAATTTCCGGATCACCTGTACGGGAAAATTACGATCGAACCTTTTATCCCACGGATTGTGGTGCGCCACTGTTGTGACACCTGCAAGCAGGTTCCTGATGCCGCCCCACAGCAAACGCACAGTCTTCGGCACCGCGAGATGTTCTTTCAAAGGCGCTCGTTTCGGATGATAAATATCGCGCGCCCACTCCGTGGCGTTGCCGTATGGGCCGCGGCCGAGTCTGGGGAAAAGGCTGAATTCCAGATGATCGTGCGCGTTGATTAATCCGGGCAGCAGCAGATAACCGGAGAGGTCGATCACCGGCCCGCGGGTGTGCGCACTGCCGAAATCCGCGATGCGGCCGCGCTGAATGACCACGTCCATGGACTCGGCATTGTGAGCGTCACGTGTAATTCGCGCGCCAGTCAGACGAATGGACCGCGCGGATTTCATGACCGTACCCAGCACGTCGCAAGCAGCGCAGGGATTTCGCGGGTTGCCGCGAAGGCATACTCGCGCCCGGCCCGCGCAAAGATTTCCCGCTCGTGTTCGCCCAAATGCGCCGCCAGGCGCCAGTCGAGCCGTAAGCCGGTAGCGCCTGCCGCCTCATCCAGATGCGCCGTGGTGTGTGCGAACTGTTCAATCTCGCAGCGGTGGCCCGCAGCCACGAACGCGCGCTTCCAGCCGGCTTCCACCGCGGCCGGATGCAAATCACTCACGATGATTTTCTGCGAGACGCGCGCGAGTTCACGGAACAAATTTTTTAACTCGGGAATATATCCGATAGCCATCGAACAGATCGCTATCTCCGCCGCGCCGTCCCGCACCGGCAGGCGATTCATATCAGCGCGAATCAAAAGATCACGCAGTCCGTCTTTCCTTGCCGCCACGGAAAGCATCTCTTCGGACAGATCGACGCCGAAAGCGCGCGCGCCGTTGGATATGGCATACGCGAGCCAATATCCGGTGCCGGTTCCTATATCGAGTAAACATCTTCCCGACACTACGCCAAGCCGCTCACGAATAACCCGGCGTTCCAGCGCGAGGATGGGATTCGGATCGTCGTCATACGTGACAGACCAGAGCCGGTATGCGTCCTCGACCCTCACCGGAAGCACGGTCTCGGTAAACATTTCAGATACTCTCCCAGCGAGGCTTGCGCAACGCGACCATCTTTTGCGCCCATGATAGTTCCACCGGAAACTCATAGCGGCCGAACGCGTAGCGCCAGCTGCTCAGCGTCTGCAATAGCACGCGGCCCCATCCAGGCAGGTAAATATCCTGGGCGGTGGGCCAGCGGGAATTAATGACAAGCTCGAAATTATCGATCCGCCGCTTCACGTGCCCGGGCAGCCAGGGCAGATGCGGATCCTGCCGCACCGTGAAGTTGAACCATCGCTCGGTTGCCCACTCCTCGGGCGTCCGCGGAAATTCGATCTTGTCGTCGATCTTGCCGTACATTCCATCGGGGTGCGGAGTCGGAATGTAATGCTGCACGATAATCTCGGCATCCGGATTCAGCTTTTTCAGCTTGCGGATGAAGCCGATCGTCTCGCGCGTATCCTGTTCCGGATTGTGCGGGCTTCCGACGACGAAAGAGAACTCGGGAATAATACCGAATTGCCGGATGCGCGCTGCCAGTTCCAGTGTCTGGCTGCTGGTGATCTTCTTGTTCATCTGGATTAGCACTTCATCGGAACCCGATTCGGCGCCGAAGAAAATCATGGTGGCGCCGGAGCGGCGAATGGCGCGCCAGGTTTCGTCGGAATACCGCAGCACCGTATCGATGCGACCTTCCGCCCACCAGCGCATTCCGAGCGGAACCATGCGTTCCGCCTGTTCGCGCGCGTGGCTTTCGTTCAGGAAGAAATTGTTGTCGTAGAACTGGATCGCGTTCGCGCCGTAGGTATTCTTCAGGTAGCTCAGAGTTGAAACAGTGCGTTCCGGCGTCTCCATTTTCTGCTTGCCATCGAAGATCGGGACTACGCCGCAGAACTTGCAGCGGAAGGGGCACCCGATACTCGCCTGATGGACAGCAGTCCGTGTTCCGAGGAATGTCGGAAGCAGATATCGGTCGACGTCCTGCAGGCGATGGTACGGAAGCAGTGGAAAATCACTCGGTGAGCGCAGCGGGCGATCCGCGTTGTGGACGTGCAAACCGAAATCGTCTTTATACGACAGCCCGCTGACGGTCGCCAGTTTACGCTCCCCGCGGATGGCGGCTATCAGCTCGATGAGCGTATCCTCGCCTTGTCCGCGGATCGCGAAGTCGACATAGCGGGCGTTCAGCGCCGCATCGGTATAAAGCGATGGAAAATACCCGCCCCAGGCGATCGGTATCGTGGGATGTTGTTTGTGGAATTCGCGGCAAACGGGAATCGCCGCGACCATTTGCGGACCCGGCATGACGGATACCGCCAGCAGTTCGACGTTGCTGTGTGCGGCGATACGTGCGATGGTGGCGCCGGGGTCGGTATCCAGATTCCCGTCGACGATGACGTAATCCTCTTTGCCTTCGAGAGTCGCCGCGACGGAAAGTATGGCCAGCGGAAAGCGGCGATTCTTTGGTTTGACGGCGCGTGGATGGAACAGGATAATCATTTGCTTTCGGTGCTACCGGCGGCGAAAAATGTAGAGCTGGTGGTCGGCCATCGCCCGCAGAATCGGCCATGCGGCGATGCGGGCGTCGAATTCTCCGCGAATGCGCAACGACGCCGGCGAAAGGTTCGCGACGCCGGAAGGAGGCACGGTCAGTCCGATGCCGATCCGGCTCACCAGGCGGAATTCCGGCGTCAGTGCCTGCGTCACCGCGTTCGCGGAAGGATAGTAGACTGGCAGGTCCAAACGTTGCGCGTACGTCTGGCCTTTCCATCGGCGCGCCGCTTTCCGAAACTGTAACTTTCGTACGAAATGGAGCGATTCGCCTAGGCAGAATCTACCCATGAGACAAATCGCGAGATGGCCGCCCGAACGAATCAGCCGGGCAAGGGGATTGCGCAACGTCGACAGATCCGGGACGCAGTTGAGCGCGCCGAAATTAGAGATCACTCCATCGAACCCTCTGTCCAGAGCATGAATTCCTTCGATACTTGCGACTTCCGCCGATACTCCGCGATTTTGTGCGATGCGCACCATTGCAGGCGAAGCATCGATCGCCGATACTCTGACGCCGAACCGCGCGAGATGACTGGCATCCTCACCGGTTCCGCAGCCAAGGTCGAGCACCGTATCGCCGAAATGGAACAGGGGCCGCAGTTGCCTCCACACGGAATCTCGTTGCAGACGGCCAGCGCCAGTGTTGGTCCAGGTCCGGTCGTAATCCGCTGCCAGCAGATCGAAGCATCCGGAAGCCATGCCGCTACACCTCCACTTCCGCTGCCGTGCTGTAGAGAGCCGCACGCGCGGCAT
>Ga0182024_10023308_pt1 | contig 11096 bp, 14 predicted proteins | sample P32metaG_FD_120480 | JGI IMG/M metagenome (GOLD analysis project Ga0182024, IMG submission 120480) | Permafrost microbial communities from Stordalen Mire, Sweden - P3-2 metaG (Illumina Assembly) | ecosystem: Environmental > Terrestrial > Soil > Wetlands > Permafrost | place: Sweden: Stordalen... | reverse complement strand
TTTTGTTCGAGCCAAAACATGAATGCAGGCACTTCCAAGGCTGCGGAGAAGAGAAGCAGATACGACCTCATACGTGGCGGATTATCTCACGCGCAGCGTCCGCCGCGCCAGCGGCTTCGTTCTCGCCCGTCATTCGCCCAGTAGCGATGCTTCGAGATTTTGATACGCCACAGATGTTATTGCAAACCTCACTTCTTCAGCTCGCCCAGCCAATCCGTTAGCAGGGTGATGGAGGTGGATTTGGTGTGGTCGGCCGTAAGAACAACAAAGCGCTGGCCGTCAGCGCTGACGTCATAGCTGGGGGAGGCGAAATTCGGCAGATCCATTTGAAACAGCGGCCGGATGGCATCGATGCGAAAATTAGACTGCTTGCCGATCTGCCCCACCATCAACCGGTTTCCCATAGTGGCAAAAAAGAATTCGCCACTGCTGCGGCTGAAGCGAGGGATGTAGGCTCCGGTCGTGGAAACCTGATATTTCGCTCCGTCCGAGAGAAAAGGGATGACGTAGACTTCGGGCCGGCCGGTTTCGTAGGAGAAGTAGGCGAGCGAGCGGTTGTCAGGAGAGAACAAGCCGTCATAGCCGCTGACAGACATACTGGAGATCGCAGGCGGACGAAACGGCTTGCGGTCGGCGGCCAGCGGCAAGATCCAAACCGACCACACCCCTTCCTTCGTCATCTGATCGAAGGCCAGATATTTCCCGTCTGGAGACCAGTCGATGGCCTGGGCTCTCACATAAGCCTCATCTGTCAAAGTGTAGAGAGTCTCTTCAGGTTGGCTCCCGTCGAGAGTCCGGCGGCGAAACGAGGCCTTGCCATTGTCCCGCACGCTGTACTCTATTTCTTTTCCGTCCGGTGACCAGTGCGGCCAGAAATCGTCCGGTCCGAAGGTGATGCGCGTTGGCTGCCCACCCGCAATCGGGTAAACCCACACGTCCCGCTTTCCCGATCGCGGATCCATCACCGCAACCGCGATCGACTTGCCGTCGGGCGAGAATTTCGGCTCGTAATACTCCGCCAGCGGACCGGGAGTGGCGATTACGTTTCCGCTGCGGTCAAATATCTTCATCTCCGATTGCGAGGAAGTTTCGTGATAGGCCAGCACGCCATTCGGGGACACCGAGAAATGCGCGGCATCGCCCAGGGTTTGCGGGTCACCCGAGAGTTTGAATGTCTGAGGACTAAAGGGCTGAGCCAGGATGTGCCCTCCACGGGCTAATAACAGGTGCCCGGAAGCAAATCGCGCCAGATCACCGGACGTAATAGCAATGCCATCTTGTCCAGGATGGTCGAGCGCGCCAAGCTTGATTTCATCGGCACCAAACCTGCTCGCTGCATAAACGAAGTGGTTGCCGTCCGGAAAGAACGATGGTCGGAAGTGGCCAAGTTCGTCCTTGTCAACCTTCGTGAGCGGCGACGCTTCTCCCCCGGATGCGGACACGCGATAAATCGGGCCAAAGTATTGTTTGCAGAAGAGAATGGTGCCATCTTCACCCCAGTCGCCACAATAGCTCTGGGCGTCATCGGTGAGGATTTGCGGCTCTCCTCCCGACACGCTGATCTTTTTCAGTTTTCGATCAGCAACGAAGCCGAGATAGTGACCGTCGGGCGACCAGAAGGGAGTGGCCGCGTCTTCGGTTCCCGGCAACATCGTTGCCCGCTGTGCATTCAGCGCGCGTACCCACAAATTTGTGCTGCCTTTTTCGTCCACCGCCGTGAAAGCCAGGGTCTTGCCGTCGGGCGAGACGACGACCGGCCCTGAGTCAAAGCCCGAGGGACGGAATGCAGTTCCGGGCGGAGGCGGAATGTAGGCCCGCACCGAAAGCGCCGGAGCGCTTCCACGCTGCGAGAAATAGAAGATGATTGCCGCGGCGACGAACAGAAGCGCGGCAGTTGTCAGGAGCAGACGCGGGACGAACGCGCGTGAGGATCGACCTGGCGCAATTGCAGTCGCGGACTGTTGCGAAATGCTCTTTAATTGCAGCCGCGCGTCATGGGCTGACTGGAGCCTGTCTTCGCGGTCCTTTGCCAGACAGGCTGCGACCAGATAATCGAAAGCAGGCGGAGTCAGAGGCTTAGAGGCGCTGACGGGTTCGGGGTCTTTTTCGAGGATGGCGGAGGCTACGCTGATCTGGCTTCTGCCCTCGAACGCGCGCTTGCCCATGGCCATTTCATAGAGGACCGCCCCGAAGGCGAAAATGTCGGAGCGGGCATCGGCCTCTTTCCCTTCGATCTGTTCGGGAGACATGTACTGGATGGTCCCGACAACGCTGCCGGCTACGGTCAGCGGGCTCACGGGAGTCGGCCCAGACATGGTCCGCGCCGCCGACAATAGCGGTGCCGATCCCGAGCCTGCTGTGCCGAGCGTTGCCGGCTTCGCCAAGCCGAAGTCCATTAGCTTCGTTCCGGCCTTGGTCAGCATGATGTTGCTGGACTTGAGATCGCGATGGACAATGCCGGCGCGATGGGCGACCTCTAAGGCCGTGGCGACTTCCATTCCGATCTTCAACAACTCTGGGAAAGGCAGCGCGCCCCTTCGCAGGCGGTCGGCTAGAGTCTCGCCGTCGAGGAACTCCATGACCAGGAAATCGGTGCCGTCCTGCGAGCCGACGTCGAAAAGCTGGCATATGTGGGGGTGACTCAGCGAGGAAATAGTGCGGGCTTCGCGGTCGAAGCGCTGCTTGAATTCAGCATTGAGGGAAAGGTTAGTTGGAAGAATCTTGATGGCCACAACGCGGTCGAGGCGCGTATCACGCGCGCGATAGACCTCGCCCATGCCGCCCGCACCCAGCGGAGATTGGATCTCATACGGCCCGAGTTTTGTCCCCGGAGTAAGGGCCATCCGTGCGCGCAATTATAGACTGTGCAGCACATTCCAGGGGATGGCGATGATTCTGGGAGTGTTGTCGGCAACCTTCCCTTACCGGGTTACGGAAGAGTTGCCCGTCATCCCGGAGGAAGCCGCGCACATCGTCCCCAAGGTCGTTCATGCGAACTTTGACCTTACGGTTGAGGGGAGTGATTACGGTGATGTCCTCGTATGAATGCTTGCGTCCGCCTAAGGCCTCGATCACGCCCTTATCAATCGTATTGAGTCTCCCCTTCTCAAAATGGCTTCTCGCTTCGGTGTGGCTCATCAAATTCTTCAAGTTTTCCTGTGACGACTAAAGAGTTCTTGTCGCGGATCGAGTTCAAAAACCAGTCCAATCGCTGCACGGCAGACAGCACGGGCGGCGGAGGCGGTCGGGTGAAGAACATATCCCTTATTGTCATAACCCATAATCGAGCATGCAATGCTCTCCCAGATGCTCACTATTGACCAGTTCTTGACCATCGTTCCGCTTCCCTCCCCTCTATACGTTGTAGATTCGCAGGCTGTCTCTCCTTTCCATCCTCTCTTTGAAACCCGCAAAGCCATTACCTATGCTGATCGCCGCAAGACCAACCCGCTCTCGCATGCCATACCACCCGATACGAGGTTCCGTCAGATATCCGGGGTATGGTATCCAGCGGCCAAGACTCATACTGATGGAGGAGGCAGGGTTAGTACCTCTGAACTACGGCATCTGAAAGAGTTCGCTTGGTCCGTATCTTCATAGTCGATGACAGTGCGACGGCGCGAGCCGCTCTGAGGGCGGTACTTGAGCAACGCTCCGAATGGGTCGTAGTTGGGGAAGCGTTCGACGGGTATCACGCGTTGGCGACATTTCATCTTCACACGCCTCATCTTACGGTGATGGATTTCATAATGCCCAAAATGAACGGGCTTGAAGCGGCCCGCCACCTGACCCAGCGTCACCCTGATGCTCTGATCCTGATGGTCACTACTGATCCATCGAAGAAACTGGAGTTAGAGGCAAGACGAGCGGGAATCAAGGGGCTTTGTGGGAAGTACGAAATGGCGTCCTTACTGAAGGCTGTCGAAACCGTAATGGACGGCGGGACATATTTTAGCGAAACCGCCGCAGCCTAAAGTCGCACTTCCGCTGTGCCCGGTGGTGGGCTGCTTTGAATGCGGGCGTAATCCGAGTTCGGTTCCGTGCTCGAAGTGGCTTTCGACGCCTTCACGACTGAATGGGAGTTCTGGCTTGGGCAAAATGACGGAGCAAACGACCTCATGACCGGCAATCTGCGCAGTCAGAAATGCTTTACCGTGCGGCAGGTCATCGTAGGTAAATTTCACGAGCTGACCGGCTCGATTCAGCTGTGTCCATTCATCCTTCATTTGTTCTGATTACGCCACTATCTAATGCTTTCGACGCCTGGCGGGTCGCTACTTTGATTCTTGATAGTCCGTGTCTGACAGGATACGTTCGACAGATTCTGTTTTCTCCAGCGACTTTTGGAGGATGAACAGTTCCTCTCGAATCTGTTCAATTTTATCGATTATCTCTCCGATTGGTTTGGGTGGTTCCTTAGCTGAGGCCATGACGCAAACAAGCTACTCTTTTGTGCCAGAAATGTCGGTACGCTAGCGGTCATAATTACGCCGCTCTTTCCGCCCTCCGCTGTTCGTAGGCTTCCCAGAGGGCTGCCAAATCCTCTACGCTCCACAGCTGATCCGTTACGCCAGCGGCCATAGCTGGAGACGTTCGCAATGTGCGGTGAATCTTGATGAAATTATAGGCGAAATAATTGATGAACCCCGACGGTCCACGCGAACTCGCTCTGCGCGAAGCCTTATGCTCGATTCCGAAAATGCCGCTGCGGAGCTTGCGCGTGACCATGACCGCAGTTTAGCGCATCCACGGGGCACTGGAACCAGAAGTGAAGAACCGTACGCTGGCGTACGGTCTCTGCTGTATTTGAACCACGAGCCGCAGGCGGTATGGTAAGAGTAGGTCGTTCTTCTGGAAACTTGATCATCCACACAGGCGCCGCTTCGCCAAAAGAGGAACCATGGAAAACCATTGCATAGAAGACCTGCGAGCTGAACTCGATCACCTCCTGAAGAAGCAAACCGAGGTTCTGGAATTACGAGCGTTTGGTGTAGCAAACGATGGCGACATCCTGGAATACGAGATCAGGCAAGAAGTGATTCACGAAATCTGCAATGAACTCGCCAACTCCGCTGCGGCATAGGGGCAAGGGGTGGCGGCGCGAGGCGAACCGAAGTCGGTGTTTACGGAGGATGTATAGCCGCAGCCTGAGGGGGCGATGCACGTCAGGAGGAGGTCCTATATCCGAATAACTTTTGGCACTCCAGTCTCAAGAAATTGTCGAAGACGGGAATATGAAGGTTGCCCTTTTCAAGGACGAATTGGCATGAAATGAGACAAGCCCGCCATTTGAAATCCTCGGTGCCGTGTTTCTTGCCATAGGCGGTGATATCTTCTTGGGAAACGCCAAACACTACAGCTCCTATTTTTGACCAGACGCAGGCACCCGCGCACATGGCACAAGGTTCGTGCGTGGAATACAACACGAAATCCGGCAGATAGCGACCGTAGCCGGAGGAAACGTATTTCAAGGTTTCAAGCTCTACATGCTTAATGGATGAACCTGAAGTTTTCACCCGGTTACCGGCAGAGGCGATAACCACTTCCCGTTTCCCAATCAGACGTGTGATGACCGCACCGATAGCATAGTCGCCACGATCGCGGGCGCGCTTTGCCTCCGCGATCGCAAGCTGCATAAACTTTTTCTTCGGTTTGTAGGTGGGAGGAATCATTTTCTCCCGAATCCGCTGACTCTAAGCCGCCTTCTTCTGCCCCGCCCTTACCAGCGCCCACCGTTTCTTTTGTGCCGCCGCTATCTTCTTGCGGGCTGATGCCGACATGGTGCGCTTTGCGGGAGCGGCTGCCGCCGCTGGCTTTGATTCCTTCCGCGCAACCGCCCACCGCGCTTTTTGTGCGAGGCTGATTCTCTTGCGCCCAGCGACCGAAATCGTTCGCTTCGTATTTGCAGCAGCTCCCGGATTGCTTCCAGACAGATAAACTTTACCGAAGGCAGTCAGAGCAGCGGTTACTCGGTGCAGTTCGTCCGTAAGTCGTGCACGTTCTTTCTTCAACTGCCGTATTACTCCAGAGATAGTTCCCATTGGTTCCCCCTCAACCCTAAGGATGATAGCAGGCTTGGGGCAGTCCGACGGGTTGGGGTTGGAACATGCCGGTTGTGTAATTGCCGTTGATTCCGATTAAATGGTCACTATGCCCAAACTCCAGAAACGCGACGAGACGTCGAAGAGTCAGCAGCAATCGGAAACTCTGAAGGGCTGGAAACAAATCTCGGAATTCTTGGGAGAGCCTGTGTCGGTAGTCAAACGATGGGCTGCGGAAGGAATGCCTTTACATCGCGAGCGCCAATTCGTCGCCACTTCGACGGATGAGTTGAACAGGTGGCTAGGTCAAGACTCGGGGAAGCCGGTCCATGTTGCCACGGAAAACACCGACCTCGCGGCTGAACTGAAGCGGGGACTCTCGTTCATTCGTCACGAGAAGTCGGAGGCACCTAAGAAGAAACAATCAAGAAAGGCGAAGTCATAGCGTGGGCGGACGAGAGAGCGCCGAGACGGTTCGGAAACGCCAGCTCCGCTGGAGGGAGCAGAACCGACTGGAATGGCGGCACAGCCGCGCAAAGCAGAAACTTCGTTACTATCGGCAATTTCAAAAAAACACCCGGCACAAGGGAAGGCGATGGACTCCAGCCGAAGATGCGCGGATCACTGCCACGGATCGCGCGATCGACCGCAAGCTAAGCAAATCATTAGGCCGCTCAGCGCAAGCCATTCAGCAGCGACGGTACCTCTTGTCGCGGAGCTAAAGCATGATCCTAGATGATTTTCGCAAATCGCTCACAGCAGACAAACCACCTGTGACAAGTTCACGAAGGCGTCATCCCGCTTGTCCTCAGTGTGAGACCCCACCTCCGCAAAAGGTGCGGAGGTGGGCATTTTGTACGGGTGGGGGGGATGCCGCTGCGCTTTGCTAGAAAGGCAGCGTCGTGCTCCCGTAGACGTATGTCGGGAAGGTGGGACACACTGACGCGGCTGGCACTGTTGAACAAGTGGTCGTGAGGGCCGGCAGTGTACTCCCTGCATTGGAAATCGCGCCATTGGTTCCGCTCATTCCATCTGAGCCGTTGGGATTGAACTGGCCCAACCCGCTGGCGGAGGAGATAGTGAAGTTCTGTTTGACAATCGTCGAATAGCCATTGGACGGGAACGAAGGGTTGGTGGTGCGTGGGTCGGCACTAGCCCCAGCAGCATCCTCCATCATCGAGATAGGATTCGACCCCGTTTGCCAGTTGTTGCTGGTTTGGCTGAAATAGAGGGAAACGGGCGAATATCCCGTACACATGTACGCACCGCGCGTTCCCGAAATGCCATTCGCATCCCCGGTTTGATCCGCCTGAATTTTGAAAGCGTCCGACACGCTCGAGAACGTCTGGGTTGTGCTGAACCAGTCGTTCCCTTCGAACAACTGATATTCGGAGTAGGAACCTCCGGAGGCGGTGCACGAATTTGTGCATCCCGAATATGTGGCATATGCGGGACGTCCCGTCTGTGGCGAGTCGATATTGATGTCGAAAACCAACAGGTTATCCAGCATTTGCACCTGCTGGATCGGGCTGCTTGGACACCCATTCGCGAACCAGGGCGATTGCTGCGTGAAGATTCCCTCATTGGCGAATGCGAAGATGTTGTTCTTGAAAGTGTTGTATGTCCCCGCGACGGCCACCCCCTGCGTCAGGTGGACGCCATGGCCATCGACGTTGTACACCAGATTGTTTTCTACATCGACGTTGGCGGTCTGCTTGTCGAGGAAGATGCCCTCGCCGCCATAGCCAGTGCCCGGGTTGGAAGGGAGCAAGGGCGAATAGTCGATGATGTAGGAGTCGGTCGTGTCGTGCACCACATTCCCCTTGATCTGATCCCCCGTCGCGCTTGCCGCACTTCCGACATTGAAGTAGATCGACCCGCCATCGGACGTGATGCCCTGCATCAGGTTGTAAATAAGGTTGTTATTCACGAGTATATTGTTGCCGTCCGGGTTGGGGTCGTTGCTCGCCCGTCCACACCCGTCGACGCAGATCGATATACCCGCGTGATATCCGTCGGTCACCGTGTTGCTCAGGATCTCATTATTGAATCCATTGGCGGCCGCAATCCCTTCGCCATCGGCCAGCACGCGCGAGAAGCCCTGCACCAGATTGTTCTGCACGTAAACATCCTGAACGACTGTTTTCGACTTGTCGGTCGGCTGCGGATAGTGACCGATACGGATTCCGCTGTCTCCAATGTCGTAGAACGAGGAGTTTTCGATCAACACGCAATTTGAAGTTGCCGTCGGCGGGGCGCCGGTATCGCAAGGCAACGCCGAAGTCGTGACCGCAGCAGCAAGAATTCCTGAGGCCGAAGTGTGCCTTACGGCAACGCCGTTGAAAGTCACCGCATTGCAGTTTTCGCAATCGATGGCCTGGGGAACGGACATCTCCCCGTTCACATCGTTGTTGAATCCGCCCGTGTAGTTATTTGTAGCGGTTGCGTAGGCGGGATAGAAGTTGTCCACTTCGAAATCGATTCCGGTGAATGTCACGTAACTCAGGCCAGTTGCCGAAATCAAACTGCCACCCGTGTAGTCGTTTAGAGCAACCTCTTGCGATGAAAAGAGTGGGAACTGCCCGCCGGTCAGGAACTGACTGCCCGTCTGCGGCAGTTGAGGAATCGTGATGTTGGCTGTGCCTGGGTTTTCATTCGCGTTGGCAATGTAGTTCAGAACCCAGGATGTGGTGCGGCGGTCGAGAAACCAGATTCCCGTCTGTCCCGCCGACTGGGCAGTCACAAAAGCGTCGTAGCTGTTCTCGACGATAAAGCGGTGGTTTAGCTGCGGACCGAAAAATTTGTAGTTGCCGGCAGATCCGCCATTCTTGGTTGGACCGGCAAGGTAGATGATATGTTGCGTGCTGTCGACGCAGTTAATCCTCATTACGTCGACCGTCCACGCGTCAAACTGGATCAGCTCCACGTCTCCCTGCGGGTAACTTGTCGAGGCAGTGCAAGGCTGATTTGGCACAGCGGTCGTGGACGTCAGGTTCGACCAGTTCTGGATGGGATCGGCATAGGTACCCACTGACTGGGTGTAATAAAAGCGATCCAGGCATTTCTGATTGGTCTCGTCGGTGGGACAACCGGTCCCATTGGGATCGGTCGGCGCAATCGTTGCCGTCACGCGTAAGAACGAACCAAGGTTGCAGGACTCTAAGCTGGTGGTAAATTCTCCGGCGGGCCAACCGCCAATCGCCGCGCACGAATTCGAAGATTGCATGTAATAACCCACGCTGAGCGTGCTGGTTGAGGAGCCGGTCGTTCCGCTGTCGTGAATACGGGATCGCAGCCGGCGCTCGCCGTTGTAATAGAGAGACTCGAATGGTTCCAGAAGGATCGACGTGTTCGGCAGTGTCGTCGGCAGGTTGGCGTAGTACCAATTCCCGGTCCCGTTCTGGACTTGCCATGTGACGTTCAATCCCACTCCTCCATCCAGATTGGCGGGCACGCCTCCGCTAATGACGGGCGTCGCGTCGTTCGGATACGCTTCCCAGGTAATGCCGGCACTCGCCGTGCCGTTGTCTCCGGACTGATTGAAGATCAGCGTCCCTGGGGCCGTCTGGCTCAGAGCGAGATAGTAGGTTCCCGCGCGCAAAAATACCGAGATGGCAACGGACCGGCTGCTTCCCGTCAGCGCCCGAATCTTGGCTTGGGCGCCCCCCGGGGAAGCTAACGGGCCGTCAGTCGGGTTGGTCGGAGAGTTCGGCGTCGACAGGTATCCACTCCATGTATCGTTGCCGTCGGGCGCGACGATAAATGTGTTTGTGGCAAAAACCGTAATCACCACGCTCGCCTTCTGGTTCGTATAGTCCGTGGAGTCGGTCGGCGTGAAGGTGACGTTGAGCGTCTGCGTACCCTGCGTCAGGATGGTTCCCGCAGCCGGGTTATAGACGAATGTCCCCGGCACGTTCGCCGTCGCGTCCAGTTGCAGCCCGCTAAGCGGGGCTTGGGCAGTGATCGGCGCCGGCTGAGGCCACGTAATTGTCGGAACCGCCTGGTTCACCGTCAGCGGCACGCTGTCGTTGGCCGTGTAGTAGTCGGTCGTGTCGGTCGGCGTGAACGTCACACTCAGCGTCTGCGTACCCGCCGTCAGGATGGTTCCCGCAGCCGGGTTATAGACGAATGTCCCCGGAACATTGGCGGTCGCGTCCAGTTGCGTCCCGCTTAGCGGCGTCCCATACGTGATCGGCGCCGGCTGAGGCCACGTAATGGTCGGCGTCGCTCTGTTCACCGTCTGGTGCAGCACCGACGATTTGCTGCCGTTGTAATTGCTGTCCCCGCTATACGTTGCAGTAAATGAATAGCTTCCAACAGTAAGATTGCTTATCTTGAATACGGCGGTGCCCCCTGACAAACGCGCCTGCTTCGAATTCGCGCCATCTCTCAGAGTAACTATCCCAGTGGGAGTTCCGTGACCGCTAACCGGAGCCACTCTCGCCGTAAAGGTCACCGCCTGCTCATACAGCGACGGATTCGGTGCGGAGGTTAGCTTGGTGGTCGTGTTCGACTTGGCCTGAGCAAGCGTTACAAAGCTCATAAAACAGATCGTTAGCAAGAACCAGGCGAATCTCGAGCCTCGCGAACGCATATACAGCCCCTTCTCGTAGGCTTCTTGTACAGGCCATTCGTACGAATGGATCAGAGTTGACGAGCAAGTCTCCACCTGCTGGGTTGTGGAGTCAAGTTGAATCTTCGCGACTGGGGAATGCACTTATGTTCCCTCTTACCGAAGCCGCTCAGGCTTGGCGTCTGTGAGTATTGCCATGCCGAGTTCTCGGTAGATCCCGAAACTATAGGCCGACCTAGGGATGCACACGCCCACATCCAGAAACAATTCATTGCGCACAAATGCAAGCGATTCGATGCCAGCAAGAACGCGGTGCGGATCGTGAGCGAAGGCTGCACCGGAATATATTCTCTCGTTTCACGATCCTAAACTTGCGTTTCGCAGCCCTGACACAGGCGAATGTTGCTCCGCCAATATCGCACGACGCCCTCTGACGGTCATGGAGTTGCTCGGCTTCGTGCAGGATGGCCTCAAGCGGCATG